>OBLW0100001670.1_pt1 | contig 18522 bp, 14 predicted proteins | sample 1520161 | NCBI WGS metagenome assembly OBLW01 (sample SAMEA3539309, study PRJEB22396) | soil metagenome | biome: tundra; feature: field; material: soil | place: USA | collected 2010-05 | depth 0.15 m | reverse complement strand
GGTTGCTCGTGTCGCTCAAACCCCGCCGCTGGCGCCAAGCCTCTTTCAACCTTTACGCCCACGGACAACTTTGCGGGCCTCTCCTCGTCCTGCTCATGTGCTAGTTTCTCCAACTCCACATATCTCTCTTGCAGGATTTTGACAACTTGCGGGTCAAAGCTAATCCCCGATTCGGCCGCAACCTTCGCCATAGCTTGATCCAGGGGAAGAGCGGGCCGATACTGCCGATGGGAAGCCAGGGCGTCCAGGCAATCGACGGCCGCAAGAATACGCGCGCCAATCGGTATTTCTTCTCCTTTCAGGCCGCGCGGATAACCAGATCCGTTCCATTTTTCGTGATGGGAATGGACAATCGGCACCACCGGATAGGGGAATCGCACCTGTTCAAGAATCTCCGCCCCAATGATCGGGTGGATTTTCATCTTCTCGAATTCCTCCGGGGTGAGTTTTCCAGGTTTCGAAATGATGTGCTCAGGAACCGCGAGCTTACCGATGTCGTGAAGCAGGGATGCTGCCTGCAGCGCTTCCATTTCTTGGTGGGTTAAGCCGAGCTCTTTCGCGATTTCCATGGCATACACGCGAACTCGTTGCAGGTGTTCGTGGGTAGTATGGTCCTTCGCCTCGATGGCGAGCGCCAGCGCCTCAATCGTGCGCAGGTGCAGGTGAGACATCTCCTCGGCGTGAACTTTTCCATCTTCCAGCTTGCCCACATAGAGCCGATACGACCGATAGACAACGTAGATGACCGGGAGGCCAAGCAGAGCGGTCTGCCATCCGATCTGGCGATTGAGATAACTCACAAAACCCGCAATAGCCGCGCCGATCAGGTAATAAGGGAACGACCAGAGGTAGCCATCGATCCACACTTGCCAAATAGATTTCCTGCCCGTTAAGGAAATAACGGTAGCCATGGCACAGGTATTGAACAGAAAGTAGACGATGGCGGCGCATGCCAGGGCTAGCGGCCGCTGTTCTCGAAGGCTATGGGCACCAAGCCACTTGAAGGTGCAATATGCCGCTGTGGTTGCGACCGTTAACTGGGAGACATTGAAGACCACCTGGATTAGCTTTTGTCGTTTGGAGGATTGCCAATAGGATTGCACGAAGACGGATGCCACACCCAGCACCAGCGTCTCGGCGTAGCTCATTTCCAGCATGCCCAAAAAGAGAAAAATAAAGCTTACCGATAACGTCCCGTCGATCCCGGGTAGTGTCACTTTGAGAGTTGAAGTCAGCAGTACCACCGAGAGATAGCAAAGAAACTCTCCGTACCCGCTGAGGGCAGGGTGGGCGGCGGCGGCGGCGGCCGCAAAGCATCCCAGGGCGGCCAAGGCAGTCACGGAGACAAATATTCTTGTAGGGTCAACTCGGAGCATACCTAATGATTGTGTTCCAAAACGCGACAAATGTGAGCCCCGCGTCAAGCATTGCGGGTTACGAAAGTGTGTTGGAGTCCGCCACTGAGCCATTCTGGGAGGAATTAACAGCACACAGTTCCGGCGCTGCGCCTGCGAGAAACGCTGGATTCCGGCGACCGGCCGGAGTATGCTGCGGTGTCCAGAAATAAACTGCCTGGCGGATCGAAACCGAGATCGAAACTACGATGAATGCCCTATCGTTACCGAGTCAGCCCAGTCCGAGTCAACCGAGCCAAAGTCAACCCAGCAAAGGCTTGCGCAACGCACCCCTGACGCGCAATCAAATACGCGGCTTCTGGGCGTCCTGGGGAGGCTGGACCCTCGACGGCATGGATTCCGTAATCTATGCGCTGGTTCTGGTGCCGAGCCTGCGAGAACTGCTGCCTCGCTCCGGCATTGCCGCGACCAGAGGTAACATCGGCTACTACGGTGGCTTGCTGTTCGCTCTCTTTCTAATCGGCTGGGGCCTAGCCTTTCTCTGGGGTCCGATCGGAGACCGCTTTGGCCGCGTGCGTACCCTGATGCTGACCATTCTGTGGTATTCCGTGTTTACGCTGCTGAGCGCCTTCGCGGTCAATGTATGGCAGCTAGCCATTCTGCGTCTGCTAGCCGGCATAGGCATTGGCGGAGAGTGGGCCATGGGCGGCACCTTCGTAGCCGAAGAATGGCCCGAAAATCGTCGCATAGGCGGCGCCGGATTCATGCACACCGGATACTACTTCGGCTTCCTGCTGGCCGCCTTGGCCAATTACAGCATCGGCAGCCACTTCGGATGGCGCGCCATGTTCGCCTTCGGAGGACTGCCCGCACTTCTGCTGGCCTATATCCGCTATGGCGTAACCGAGCCGGCGCGCTGGGTGCAAAAAGAAAAGGTGGTTCAGACCTGGGCCTGGTGGCGTCCACTGGCCACGCTCTTCAGTCCAACGTTGCGCCGCCGCACAATCCTAAACTCCCTGTTCATGCTGGTCTCGATCTGCGGACTGTGGGCAGGCACAGTCTACATTCCCGCTGCCGTTACCACCCTGGCCGAAGCCAGTGGACGAACCGGCCCACAAGCGGCGCAGTTGGCCTCCTATGCCACCATGCTGGTAGCCGTAGCCACCATTCTCGGCTGTCTAGCCATGCCCAGCCTAGCCGAACGCTTCGGACGCCGCGGCGCGCTCGCCTTTTACTTCACGCTGATGCTGGTGTTTATCGTGGTCACTTTCGGCAAGGTTTACTATCTAGGCGGAAACGGGCTGCCGTGGTTCTTCGTCTGTCTGTTTTTCCTGGGAGTGGGCGGAGCCAATTTCGCTGTCTACACGCTGTGGCTGCCCGAGCAATATCCCACCGAATGTCGTGCCAGCGCCTTCGCTTTTTCCACGTCCTTCGCCCGCTTCGTCGGAGCCGGAATCACGTTTCTAGTAGGAGCCGGCGTGCGCCACTTCGGCTCCATCGGGACGCCGGTGGCCCTGACCGGTATCGCCTTCGCCATCGGCCTGCTGCTAACTCCCTTCGGCGAGGAGACACGCGGCCATCCGCTGCCGCAATAAGATCCGCACCGACGGCAATGACTCTCTTTCCCGCCGGAATATAGGGAAAGTCGTTTCCCCGGGTTCCTCCGTGCTCCCCTGTGGTAAAAGGCCTTTCCCCTGCCGCAATAGGCTGGCTGATTCAGTGACCGGACTTTCCGCGCTCACGCGAACCAACGCTTGGAGCGAATTAGCCCACATAAATTAACTACTCAGCCATGCCAAAAATTTGCGGAAAACCACAGCCATTCACGGCTATAATCGCAGACCGCCGTCCGGTTCAGGCGGGACGGTAAGCGCCGTGTGCGAAATCCTGGCAATCACTTTCAGATGGAGAATCCCAATGGCAATGACAGTGCCGATGGCAAGGAAGATGTCGTACGTCGTTCTACTCGTAGTCGCATCGTTGGGTGTATTGCATGCCCAAGTGGCGCCGAGCCAGTTCGTGCCGTTTAAGAATTTTGTTCAAAAGACCAGAGGGGCAAGTTCGGACATTTACATGGCTCGCGCGGAAAGCCGGGTGCAAGACGCCGCCGCTTTCGAAGAGATGCGGCAGTATATTCTCACCATGTATCAGGGCGTTCATGTACGCCACAGCTTTGTGCGGGATAACAACCACGTGGACTGCGTACCGATCAGGGAGCAGCCCTCGGTTCGCCTTCTCGGCTTGCAGGAGATCGCGACGCCTCCCGCCGAGCACCAGTCCGCCAGCGACTCCGCGGACGATTCGCTTGCCGGGGATCGGCCGGTTGCCCTCACGTCGCAAATCGATCCCGAGCAGTCCTTCGATGAATTCGGCAACGCGTTGGTTTGCGAAGATCAATCCATTCCTATGGCGCGGATCACGCTGGAGCAGCTCACGCGCTTCCCCAGCCTGCGGGAGTTCTTCGAAAAAAGTCCCCAGGAAAATGAAGCCAGCGCAGCGCTGCTGCCGGGCCATTCGATTCCCCCCGCGTCTCCTGGAACTCACGTGTACTCGTTCACGTATTCGCCTAACGAAAAAAATACGGGCATTACCGACGGGAACAACCTTTGGAGCCCGGTTGTGAGTGCAAAGGAAATCTTTTCTCTTTCGCAGTTGTGGGAGATCGGCGCCAACGGAAGCAAAACCCAGACCGCGGAAGCGGGATGGCAAGTTTTCCCTGCGCTTTACAGCATCAAGAAAGCCGCGCTGTTCATTTACTGGACCGCGGATGGTTACAACAAGACCGGCTGCTATAACCTGACCTGTCCGGCGTTCGTGCAAACCAACAGCAGTGTGACTCTGGGAGCGGGTTTCAACCACTACAGCAAGTTAGGCGGCACGCAGTACGAGATCGATCTGGAATACCGGCTGAGTGGCGGCAAATGGTGGTTTTACTATGGAGGAACGGCGATCGGGTACTACCCTGCGTCGTTATATAAGCCGGGCACGATGACAACCTATTCGACCTATTCTGAATACGGCACAGAGTCGGTGAGCAACTCGAAAACCGATCCGCCCGAGGGAAGCGGCAAATGGTCCAACGCCGGTTTCAAAGAGGCTGCCTACCACCGCAACCTGAACTACTTCTCCACGTCTGGAAAGGAATTCGCGGTCAGTTTGACGGCCGATGACGAGGCCCCGAACTGCTACAGCGTCACGGGGCCGTTCAACAACATTTCCGGTTGGGGAACGTACTTCTACGATGGAGGACCGGGCGGAAGCAATTGCTAACGGTAACCCCCGAGAAGGAACGAAGGGGCTGATTTTCTCCCGGTGGAACCGCCGGGTTGGCAAAGACTGCCAATCGTCTCGTCCCGAAACCGCAGTACACAGGGTGCGGGCGCGACCCACTTGCTGTTCATCCGTGGTTAGAAGCGCGGGCTAAGACCCTGCAAAGTTCGCGCTTGGGCGGTCCATTCGGCTCTAGCCAGAGGAATTGCGCGCGCCACTGAGGAGATTGGTAAATTAAGTGGCTCGCACTGTATTCTCGGGGCGTGCTGCATTCGTCTGCGCCTCATCGCTCGCCAACTCCCGGATTATTCTTAGGGCTGATTATCACCCTGGCGGCCGTGGTGGTTTACTCGGGATACATCACGCGGCAGATCTCGGGCTTGCGCGAACTGCAGAACAATCTGGTGGACCGCAACCGGAAAGATTCCTTGCAGTTGCTGCGCATCCAGAACGACTTGAACTCGCTGGCGCTGGCCATGCGCGACATGCTCGACAACGACGAACCCTACCCGCTGACGGCCTGGTCGGCGCAGTTCCAGCGGGTGCGGACGGATCTCGACGACGCGCTGCGCCGCGAGCAGCAGGTGGCCCCGGTGCATCGCACTCCCGAACAAGAGCAGTATCTGGACAATTCGGTCGCGCAGTTCTGGGATGCCGCGGATCGGACCTTTGCGCTGGCGCAGGGCCCCAATCAGGCGGAAGCCAGGACGCAGATTCGAATTTCACTGCGCGCCCGTCAGGAAGCGCTGAGCACGGCCGTGTCCCGGTTGCTGGTGCAGAACAATGAGAGCGAAGAGCAAGCTGCGCTGCGCATCGGGCAGATTTATGACCGGGTTCAGCGGCAGGTGGTTCTGTTCCTGACGGCGACTCTGATCGCCATCCTCTTTACCAGTCTTTACCTGATCCGCTCGAATCGGCGATTGTTTGCGCAGCTCGCGACGCTTTCCGAACAGCGCAGCGAACTTGCTCAGAAGCTCATTGCCACCCAGGAATCCACCTTGCGCCACATCTCGCGCGAATTGCACGATGAGTTCGGACAGATACTGACGGCTGTGGGAATGATGCTGACGCGTGCGGGAAATCAGGCTCCGGAGAGATCGGAGCTGCGCGCGGAACTGCGTGAGGTCTGTGAGATTACGCAAAGCACGCTGGATAAAGTGCGCAGCCTTTCGCAGGCGCTGCATCCAGTGATGCTCGAAGAAACCGGGCTGGAGAGTACGCTCGACTGGTATTTGCCGGTGGTGGAAAGGCAGGCTGGGATTCACGTATTCTATGAGAAGTCGGGCGACTCCTTTCCGGTTGACGGCAACGCCGCCATTCATGTGTATCGCGTGGTGCAGGAAGCTTTGAATAACCTGACCCGGCATTCGGGAGCCAAAGAAGCCTGGGTGCGTCTGCGATTTCTGGCGCAAGCCTTGGAAGTCGAGGTGGAGGATCACGGCAGAGGGTTTGAAGCTCAGGCCGCAAACCAGGGAATTGGGCTGGTGGCGATGCGGGAACGCGCGGAGTTGATGGGCGGCGCGGTGGAATTTTTGCGGCCCGCGCAGGGCGGAACACTGGTTCGTTTAAAGGTCCCAAGGGAGAAGCTTGATTCACATGCCGGATAGGATTTCAGTTTTGCTGGTTGACGATCACACTCTGGTGCGGCGAGGGTTCCGGCGCATACTGGAGGATGAGCCGGACGTCAAAGTTGTCGGCGAGGCGGGCGACGGCCTGGAAGCAATCAAACTCGCGGATGCGCTGCATCCAAAAGTGATTGTGATGGATTGCGCCATGCCTGGCATGAATGGGCTCGAAGCCACCCGGCAGATTCTTGCCAAGCATCCCGAGGCCATGGTGCTAATGCTCAGCATGCATCCAGAGGAAACTCTGGTGCGGCAGGCGCTTGAGGCCGGTGCGCGCGGGTATGTCCTCAAGAATGCGGTCGACTTGGAATTGAGTGCCGCCATCCGGCGAGTTGCGAATGGCGAGACTGTGCTTGATTCCCAGCTTAAGCGCCCGGAAGCCCTCAAAGGCAAACGGCACGCGGCGCTTACGCCGCGCGAACTCGAAGTCCTGCAGATGATCGTGGATGGTAAGTCCAACAAGGAGATTGCGACGGCGCTCGACCTCAGCGCCAACACGGTCGGCGTCCATCGCGCCAATATGATGGAGGCGTTGGGAATCCACAAGGCCGCCGAATTGGTCGTCTATGCGATCCGCAACGGGCTGGTTGATCTTCCGTGAACCGCCGGTCGTTTCTTTGCGGAATGGCCGGTCTGGCGTCCACTTCCGGCTTGCTGCTGGACGCGTTCGCAGCTTCTCCCGCGCTATCGCTTGCCCCGGGGTTCCGCTTCGTGGATGTGACTGCCCAAGCGGGAATTCGTTTCCGCCACAACAGCGGCGCTTACGGCGGGAAACTGCTGCCGGAAACTCTCGGCGCCGGTTGCGCATTCCTGGATTACGACCGCGATGGCTGGCAGGACATTCTTCTGGTGAACGGCCTTGATTGGCCTGGACATAAAGAGTCGCCCGGACACAAACTGGAAGCAAATACGCTGAAACTCTACCGCAACAATCGTAATGGCACGTTTTCCGACGTAACTCACAGTGCCGGCCTCGATGTCGAAATGTACGGTATGGGCGTCGCCATCGGAGATTACGACAACGACGGCTATCCCGACATCCTTATTACTTGCGTCGGGCAAAACCGGCTCTTCAAGAACACCGGCAAGGGGACGTTCGTCGATGTTACTAAGTCGAGCGGGCTGGGCGGACGGCAGGCATTGAGCACGTCCGCGCTATGGTTTGACTTCGACCGCGACGGACTGCTGGATCTGTTTGTCTGCAACTATGTCAAGTGGTCTCCGGAACACGATGTATTTTGCAGCCTCGACGGCAAGCACAAGTCTTATTGCACGCCCGAAGCTTACCGCGGCGAAACCTGCTGGCTGTTTCGCAATCGCGGCAATGGAACCTTTGAGGATGTCACGGCCACCGGTGGAATCTTCGACAGCAGTTCGAAATCGCTGGGCGTGGCCATGCTCGACTACGATCATGATGGCTGGCCCGATCTGCTGGTAACCAATGACACGCAACCCAATAAGCTTTATAGGAATCAGCGCAACGGAACGTTTAAAGATGTGGCCGTCGAGGCCGGCATCGCCTTCTCCGCCGAGGGTCGCGCGCGCGCCGGCATGGGGGTGGACGTGGCCGACTTCGACAATTCAGGAAATCCGGGCATAGCCATTACGAATTTCGATAATGAAATGACCGGGCTCTACCGGCTTTCCGATGGCGGAAATTACATTGATGTGGCCATGCAGAGCGGAGTGGGGCTGGCGTCGAAAGATAAGCTGGGATTCGGATGCGTGTTTCTCGATGCCGATCTGGATGGCGCACTTGATCTGGCGGTTGTAAACGGGCATATCGACGACACGGTGCGCAATATCAGCGGCGTCGGCTACGCGCAGCCGCCGCAACTGTTCCTGAATAGCGGCAAGGGAACCTTCGCCGACGTAGCCGCTGAAGTCGATGGCGGCTTCAGCGAACCAAAGGTCGGGCGAGGTCTGGCCTATGGCGATTTTGATCGCGACGGCGACCTCGATTTGCTCATGACCACCAACCACGGCCCCGCCTATCTCTACCGCACCGACCAGACCGCCGGAAACCGGAGCATCCGGATTCACCTGGTGGGGACAAAGTCCAATCGCGATGCCATTGGAGCTGCGGTGAAGATCTTCCACGGATCTTCGAATAGTGCCTCGAATGGTACCTCGATCCAATCGCGCCTGGTCAAAGGTGGATCCAGTTATCTGTCACAGTCCGAATTACCCGTAACCTTCGGACTGGGGAAGCGAGACAAAATCGATCGTCTGGTGATCGAATGGCCCAGCGGAAGAACCGAGGAATACAAAAACCTCGCATCCGGCCGCGCCTATGAGTGCGTGGAAGCAAAAGGAATTACCGCTCTGCCCGGTTTCTAGAACCGTCATGGAAGACCGATTCCATCGACAGTCATGGTTCTCGACGCTCTCTGACAAAGCAAGCGGTGCTCCGGCTCTGCACAGCACAAGCGTGCCCCCCTGCATGGTGGTGCCAGCGGAAGACTGACCTGCCGCCCGCGACGCCTTTCCCCGGAGATTGCCCCAGCGCCATTGCAATCTTTACTGCGGACTTTACCTTTACCTGGCTAGTCGTTTGCGTTACTCTTCGTTGGGGCGTTCCTGTGTCTTGCAGCAGATCCAAAGTGCGGCACGCGATGATCCTGTTCATGCTGGCCCGCAGCCTGGCGAATGCCGACTTGATCGGCAGCTTTTCGGACACGTCTGCACCTCGTTCCTGGAACGGGGGAGTACCCCTTCATCAGTATGCAGCGAGGCTCACTGGCTTCAGCCCTTTCTTGAGTCCCTCTCTGTGGATCGATCCCACTCCCCGCACAATCCCAGTTCGTTTTCTTGTCCCGGTGGACAAGGCTCGGCAGCAGCGCTCCAGCAGCGTTGCCGAGCAGACTCTCAATCTAGTGCTAGATCTTTTCCAAAGTGTGTTCATGGGTCACCCACGCCCCAAAACGGGCGCTCGCAATCGATCCCACTGAGGCCATCTTTTTCATCAAATCCAGCCTATGCGCGCCATTACATATTCCCACCCCGCTCGGTGCGACAATGTTCGCTGCTTAGGGTAGTACAGACGTGGGTCCGTTGACCAAGACGGCCCTCGAAGCTGCCCCGAAGCCATTTTCAGCGGTGGTTGCCTCGAAAATGCCTCCCAGGAGGCCGCGCTAGGGAGTTTCGGTCTTTTAAAACAACGGAGTACTCCGACAGGAAGCGACCATTTTCATGGACTGAGGTGTCAATAGATCAAGCGTTTTGGGACTATCTTCTACTTGGCGCGTCTAACACCGGACAGCCCAGCCGCATGTTAGGCTTTTGCGGAGCCTCCGGAGACCTTGAGTTGATTCGCCGCGTTTTCAAAGCATTTCAATATCGCGATTTCCGCCTGATGTGGATTGGCGCCTGTACCTCCAGCATCGGCACCTGGATGCAGATCGTGGCGCAGGGATGGCTGATCTACCGGCTCAGCCACTCCGCATTCCTGCTGGCACTCGATCAATTTCTCGGCGGCATTCCGATTTTTTTGTTCTCCCTGATCGGCGGCGTGGTGGCCGATCGCGTGGAGCGTCGGAAAATTCTCCTCGCTTCTCAGTATGTGCAGATGGCAAGCGCTGGGCTGCTGACCATTCTGGTGGCGACCGGCCACGTACACGTCTGGCACATCCTTTGCCTTTCATTCGTTTCCGGATTCGCCCAGGCCTTCGGCGGTCCGGCTTACCAGGCGCTGATTCCCACGCTGGTCGAACGGGAAGACATGCCGAATGCCATCGCGTTGAATTCGATCCAGTTCAACGTGGCAGTGATGGTAGGACCGGCACTAGCCGGACAGGCCTTAGCGAGGCTTGGAGAGAAGTGGTGCTTCGGTTTGAACGCGCTTTCTTTCCTCGCGCCGATCGTGTCGCTGCTGATGATCCGCGCCCGTTTTTTGCCGCTGAAGACTACGGAGTCGATGTTTACCAGCCTGAAGCAGGGCATTCGGTTCGCTCGCCAGCAGAGTTCGATGGAGGCGCTGATTGTGCTGGCTTTCTGCATGACGGCTTTGAGCATGCCCATGCGCACTTACTTTCCCGTGTTCGTGAAGGATATTTTCCATCGCGGGCCGGAGACCTATGGCAATCTGCTCGCGCTCATGGGACTCGGTTCGATTTGCGGCTCGCTCGGCATCGCCAGCGCGGGGAACATGCGAAAAAAGGGCCGCATCGCTCTCGGCGCGCTCATCTGCCTGGGCGCGGGGATTTCCGGATTCGCGCTTTCGAAGTCGCTGCCGATGAGCGAGGCTGTGCTGGTGCTGGTGGGCGCATCGATGATGGCGGTTTTTGCTACGGTGAATTCGCTGGTGCAGCTGATTACCACGAACGAAATGCGCGGGCGGGTGATGAGCGTCTATAACTTCGCATTCCGCGGCGGCATGCCGATGGGGAATCTGTTGTCGGGATGGCTGGTCCCCGTCTTTACAGCGCCGGTCGTTCTCAGCGTGAACGGATTCCTGCTGATTCTGCTGGCCCTGTACTTCCTGCTGATCCAACGAAGGCTGGCTGCGCTTTGAGCCCGATGCTACGAACCAAAATGAATGCCTTTTTGCTCACGCCCCAGAGCCACCACCACCGCCGCCAGCGTGAACACCACAAACGCGGTCAGAGCCATGGCGTTCGCATAACTGGTGCGCTCGGCGAGAATCGCCTCTATGTAAGCGACCGAACCGGCCAGAAGCACGCCACACTGGTAGGCGAATCCGGGAAGGAATCCGCGCACTGAGTCGGGCGACAATTCGGAGAGGTGAGCAGGAATGATGCCCCACGCTCCCTGCACCATGAACTGGAGCAAGAAAGCTCCGACAACCAGCAACGGGAGAGAGGGGGCATAGGCCCACATGGGGACCGTTGCGATCGCACAGACGAGGGCGCCGATCATCGTCCGACGTCGTCCGAAGCGGTCGGACAAAAAGCCAAACAGCGTGCCGCCACATATCGCTCCGACCATCGAAATCGCAGTGATGACCGCGCGCTGAGTTGGCTTCATGCCCCACTGGCGCTGCAGGAATGTGGGAAACATATCCTGCGTGCCGTGCGACGAAAAGTTCATCATCATCATTAATAAGGTCAAATAGAGAAACAATTTCCAGTGCGACAATATGGCGCGACCCAGATCGCTCCAGTTCGGGTGACGCGTTTTCTTCCAAACTTCCGATTCTTTCACCTTGAAGCGAACGAAAAGTCCGAGGAGAGCGGGTAGTCCTCCAATAAAGAACATGGGCCGCCAGCCCCAGCGCGGAAAGACAAAGAAAAAACAGGCCGCCGCAAGAAGGTAGCCAAGAGCGTACCCCTGCTGCAGGATGCCGGAAAGAAATCCGCGCAGTCTGGGCGGAACTTTTTCCATGGCGAGCGAGGCGCCTACGCCCCACTCTCCGCCCATGCCGATGCCGAACAATGCGCGCAGGACCAGAAAGGTGGTGAAGCTATGTGCGAAACCAGTTGCCACCTCGACCACGGAGTAGAAGACGAGATCGATCATCAAGGGGAGGCGGCGCCCGTAGCGATCGGCCATCAGTCCAAAGATGAACGCGCCCACCGGGCGGAACGCCAAGGTCAAAGTGATGGAGAAAGCGATCTCTTTGTCGGAGCGGTGAAACTCCTGCGCGATGGCGGTCAGCGAAAGGACGACCAGGAAGAAGTCAAAGGCGTCCAGCGTCCACCCCATGAAGCCGGCGAAGACAGCGGGACCGTGGCCGTCCGTTGTGGGTGAAGGCGCGTAGTTTTCCGGCACGGTTGAATCCGCCAGTGAGTTCAAGTTTCCTCCTTTACAACGGCGACTACTATACAACGAATTCAGCAACGGCCAAGGCCGCGCACCCCTGTGGACGCGGCGAGAGACGCGGCAAGCCGCGTATTTACGGGATCGCGTGGCGTGGCGAATGAAGGGTTGTCAGTTCACAGAGCGGGCAGAATCGCTCCCCGGCAAAGGCCCAGTCCGATGCGGCGGAATCCTTCTCGTTCGCAGAATCCCCGCAGGATGACTTCGTCTCCGTCTTCCAGGAATTTTCTCTGCTCTCCGGTCGGCAGCGTAACCGGATCTTTGCCGCGCGAAGTTAGTTCCAACAGGCATCCGCGCGCGGGCTTGTCGGCGCCCGACACAGTTCCGCTGGCCAGCAAATCGCCGGCGCGCAGATTGCAGCCATTGCTTGCGTGATGAGTTAGCATCTGCGCCAGGGTCCAGTACATGTCGCGAAAATTGCTTCGGCCCAAAAGCATCGGCGCGACGCCGGCCTCCCGCATACGGATCGACAAAAGCGAAACTTCCAGCCACAGGTCGAGACCACCCTGCGCCTGATCGCTTATGTCGAAAAGGTAAGGCAATGGCACTGGATCGCCTTCAGCGCGCGCAAAGGCAGGCGCGCGAAACGGAGCGAGCGCCTCCATCGTCACCACCCACGGTGAAAGTGATGTAGCAAAGCTCTTGGCCAGGAAAGGCCCCAAGGGCTGATATTCCCATGCCTGAATGTCGCGCGCCGACCAGTCATTCACCAGGCAGATTCCAAAAATATGTTCTTCCGCTTGGCCAATGGGAATGGATTCTCCCAACTTGTTGGAAGCTCCTACGAAGAAGCCCACTTCGAGTTCGTAGTCGAGCGCCTTGGTCGGCCCGAATCGCGGAGCGGCATCACCGTCGCGCGTCTGGCCGCAGGGGCGCCGGACCGGCATTGCCGTTGCAATCAGCGACGACGCTCGGCCGTGATAGCCAATTGGAACGTATTTGTAATTCGGCAGCAGTGGATTATCGGGGCGGAACAGCTTCCCGACGTTGGTGGCGTGGAAAATCGACGCGTAGAAATCCGTGTAATCGCCGACCTTCGCCGGCAAAAGCATCTCGACATCAGACTGCGCGAAGAGATAGTGCCATGCGGCCCGTTGATCGGAGTCAGACGCCTCCTGACGCAGAACAGCATGAAGGCGCCGGCGCAAAATTCGCCGAGAATCGGCTTGCAGCGACATGAGCGCGTTCAATGAAGCGTTGGTGTTGCAAGCCAGTACCGCGAACTTCGCCCGGTCATCTTCCACGTAGCCGAGCAAACCAGCGACGTCAAGAATGTGGTCGCCGATTGCCACTCCCACTCTCGGGTGGTTCGCATGGCGCTGCCGAAAAATGCCGAAGGGCAGATTCTGAATAGGAAAATCCGTGTCCGCAAGGTTGGCGGACTCAACCCAACTCTGCGTTTTCGGATCGTGGGTCTCGTCGAGAATGGGTTTCATAGCAGAGACAGAGACCGTAAGTCGTCGATGGGCTCGGTAAATGAGCACGACCCGAATGAAACCGCGAAACCCTGGCGGGCTGCGGCGATTTCATCTCGGCTAATCCGATGCTGGCGCCAAGCCACGCCATCCAAATCAAAGTGGACCGCATGCACCGATGGCTCATCGAGCAACTGAAGCGCAACTTCAGTTTCCATCCCCGCGCGCAAGAACGAGGCTGCCAGGAAAACATTTAGAAAACCATGCATAACTCCCGACGGGCTTTCGGCTTGATACGTAAACCTGTGCAACGAGCGCAGCGGATGGTGCATTCCAGCGGTCGCCTTGAAAGGCACATTAGCCGCCGCACACAGGCGCATGAATTCGATCACGCTCTCGGGAGCGGGGAATTTGTCCGCCGTCTCGCCGCCCATGCGGATCTTGGCTCTGCGTCCACAGCCAGCCACCGCGGGGATGCATTCGCTACAACCTGACAACGGAATTTCGAAATATGTTGCGAGCCCCGACGGAATGATTCTGGACAACTGCGTGATCTCTTCGACGCTCGCTGTCTTCACCTCAACCGACTCGACAACAGCCTTTCTAGCTGAACTGGCGTTAGTAACTCGAGTATTAAATTCGCGAAGCCGAGCGACATCCGCAACCGGATTGGAACCCAGAAGCACCGAAAGCCGCCAATTCGTGAGGCACATTCCTTCCTTGGGAGTTGGCAATCCGGCAAGTGCTGCTTCAAACTCACCGAGGTGCGAGACTGGAACGATAAAACGCCCAAGAATCCAGTTCCAGTCCGATCGCGAATAAGTGTCGTAGTTAGCCACCGATGCCGGCATGGTCAACGATGCCGGAGGAAATAATCCCGCATAGTCGATCAAGTCGCGCAGCAGGACACTGGCGGCATCTACCGCGTCCGCGGAATTTCGCATCGTCTCGGATGTTTGCAAATTCATGCCGCTAACCGCCAGACCCCTTGAACTTCTTCCGCAGTCCCTGCCAGCACTCGAAGTACTGATGATCAAGCTGCGAAGTCTCCAGCGCAAATTTCGTGGGTTGGCACACAAACCGAGTTTCGAACATGAACGCCATGGTGTCGCCCTGATACACCGGCGCCAGTTCGGCTTTGCTCGCCTTCTCAAACGTCTCCGCGTCGGGCCCGTGACCGGCCATGCAATTGTGCAGGCTGGCGCCGCCGGGCACGAACCCTTCCGCCTTGGCATCATATTCGCCGCGGATCAGCCCCATAAACTCGTTCATGAAATTGCGATGGAACCACGGCGGACGAAACGTATGCTCGGCAACCATCCATCGCGGCGGAAAGATGGCGAAGTCAATATTGGCGGTTCCCGGAATTTCCGAAGGCGAAGTCAGCACCGTATAAATCGACGGGTCCGGATGGTCGAAGCTCACCGTGTTGATGCAATTGAAATTCGCCAGATCATATTTATAAGGCACGTAGTTCCCGTGCCAGGCGACCACGTTCAGCGGCGAGTGATCGATCGCCGCCGCCCAAAGGCTTCCTTGGAACTTGGTCACAATCTGGAAGTCGCCTTCTCGATCTTCAAACGCCGCTACCGGAGCGAGAAAGTCGCGCGGATTCGCCAGCCCATTCGCGCCAATCGGCCCCAGATCCGGCAGACGCAGGAGTGCGCCGTAGTTCTCGCAAATGTAGCCGCGCGCTTCTTGCTCCAGAAGCTCGACGCGAAAACGAATTCCCCGCTGAATCACCGCAATCTCGCCGGGAGCCGCTTCGAGCACGCCCATCTCCGTGCGCAGCAGTAGGCGTCCCTTTTGCGGCACGATCAACATCTCTCCATCGGCGTTGTAGAAGAAACGATCCGTCATCGAAGTGTTGGCCACGTAGATGTGAATCGCCACGCCGGCGTGCGTGTGCGTGTTGCCGTTGCCGGCCACGGTGATCAGGCCGTCAACGAAATCGGTGGGCTGTGAAGCAGCAGGAATCGGAATCGGCGCCCAGCGCAATTGATTCGGCGGTGTCGGCACCTCGTCAAACGGCGCACTGCGCAGCCTTCCCGAGCTGATGGATTCGAATGGCCTGTGCGCCACCGACGGACGCATCCGGTAAAGCCACGTGCGGCGATTGACGCCGCGCGGCGCGGTGAATGCCGTGCCGCTCAATTGCTCTGCGTACAATCCATGCGCCACTTTCTGAGGAGAATTCTGCCCTCGCGGCAATACGCCTGCCACCGCTTCGCTGGCGAACTCGTTGCCGAATCCCGATTGATATTGATAACGCAACTCGGTCTTCAATCGCCTCATCGCTTTTGCATCCGTCGTTTTTCTGTGAGTCGTTCTTGCGTTCGGCATGCCTACAGATTCCCTCGCCGCGCCTGCTCTAATTCGATCGATTCAAACAGCGCTTTGAAATTCCCCTTACCGAATCCGCGGCTGCCCTTGCGTTGAATGATCTCAAAAAACACGGTCGGCCGATCCTCCACTGGCTTCGAGAAAATCTGAAGCAGGTAGCCTTCCTCGTCGCGGTCCACAAGTATACCGAGCGATCGCAACTCGCTCAAAGACTCCTCCACGAGCCCGACGCGCGCAGTCAGCGCATCATAATAAGCATCGGGAACGCGCAGAAAATCGAGCCCGTTACATTGCAGCTTTCCGACCGTGGAGACAACATCCTTGCACTGCAGCGCGATGTGCTGCGCCCCTGCTCCTCCGTAAGCCTCGATGTATTCTTGAATCTGGCTCTTGTTGCGCGCCTCGGCCGGTTCATTAATCGGAAACTTTACTGAGTGCGAATCGTCCGACATCACGATGCTCATCAACGCGCTGTATTCGGTCGAAATATCCTTATCGTCGAAGGTGATGTAACGGTGGAAACCGAAGACTCGTGTGTAGTAATCGGCCCAATGCTGCATTTTGCCGAGCTCAACATTCCCCACGATGTGATCGATGCGCAAAATTCCGCAATCGTCGCCCGCGAGCGGCGCCGCCACGTAACCAGGCAGAAATGGCCCCTTGTAATCCTTATAGGAAATCAGCGAATGGATGGTGTCGCCATAGGTTTGGACCGCGGCTCGACGAACGGCGCCGTGTTCATCCGTTATGTCATGCGGCTCCTCGGCCGGCAACGCTCCGCGCCGGACTGCCTCGGCGAAGGCCTGGTCCGCGTCCTCCACTTCCAACGCTATATCGCGCACGCCATCGCCATGCTTGCGGATATGATCTGCCGCCAAATCGTCGGGCGTCATCGGCGTCGTCAGAATGAAGTTCGCCTTACCCTGACTCATGGCATAAGAAGCGCGCTGCCGCTGGCCAGTTTCCAATCCGCTGTAGGCGACCTGGGAAAAGCCGAATCCCTTGCGGTAGAAGTAAGCCGCTTGCCGTGCGTTGCCGACCCAGAATTCGACGTGGTGAATGCGTTTCAGCTTGAGTGGATTCTCCATCCGATTGCTCTCCCGGATTTCATCTTCGCATAGTTTGCCTTCGGTTCGAGTGCCGCACAGGTTTTGAAACGTGTGCCCGTTCGCCCCGCCTACCGGATCTCAATCGACACTAATTCTCCTTCGTGATTTCCGACTGCCCGATAATTCACCGACACCAGCAGGTTCTTCCAGTCGCAGGAAAATTGGTCCTGTCCAATCACCACCAGCGATTTGTAATCCGAAGCATGCAGCTTATAAGTCGTCATGCCGCTCAAGATCGTAACCGTAGCCTCGGGGGCTTTTGAACAATCGCTGCTCACGATCTTGCCCTTAAGAAATTGCACCGGTCCGGTCGTTCCCGGCCTGACGGGCGGGGGTTTCGGCGCCGCGTCACTATTCTCATCTTGATCTTGTGGTGCATTTCCGGGCACTGGCGGCGCGGTCGTTCCCGGCGAAGGCGTGCTAGCCGCACCGGCCGGCGCCTGGCTTTCCCCCGATCGCTGCGGACGTACTCCATACTTCTGCAGCGTGTCCAAATCCGCCAACTGCTGCTTCGCCGCGGCTGCGGCGGCGCGATCCGTTCCCTCCTTCAGCCGCGTAAACACTTCTCGCGCCAGTTCCCACTTCTTCCCGGCAACATAAATCTGCCCGAGGTTGAACTGATATTCCACGTTTCGCGGCGCCAGCGCGATTGCCAGCCGCTGCGCTTCCAATGCCGAGTTGATGCCGCCGCCCTCCACTCGCGCGACGCCCAGCATGTTGTAAGCGTCGGCTAAGTCTGGATACCAATCCGTTACCGCCCGCAGATCCTGCATCATGTTCGCCAGGCCCTGCATTTCTTGCCGCGTCGCCTGCGCCTTCCGATACTTCAGCACCGAACGGTAATACCAGATCCACGGGTCCCTCGGATCCAAGTCCGTCGCCTTATCCAGTTCCTCGGCGGCCGCGTCATAACACTTCTGGCGAACATCGTCCCACGCCAGCCCGCGACGCGCCGTCTCATTATCCTTTGGATCCCCCGTCAGCCGCTGCAAATCATGCAACGCCTGATCGCGATGCTCCGGAATGCGAGCCATTACGTCGGCAATCACCGCTTTCGCTTCCTCATCCTTCACTGGACTGACCGCCATCCCAATGTCGTCCGCGTCCAACGGCAGCGCCAAATGGTCCGGCTGGTGAATATCCACCGGAGTTGCAACCGGCTTTTTCGACTGGTCGAGAGCAATTCCCAAATCGCTCAGCGATTTGAAATAGGCCTTCACCGCATCTTCCATCTGCGCCGGCGTCATATCAAACGCCTGCACCATTGCCTTATCTACCGGCACTTTCTGATTCAACACTAAGTCGAAGTAAGTCCCCGCCTCCGGCATCTTATTCTTGTTCACAAGATAGTGGACGACCATCCAGGCTTGCGCGTAGTACAGCGTATTGTGCGTTCCCTCGCGCGTACCCGACCCGTCATGCTTCATGGTGAACAGATCAACGATCGATATCCATACCGGCGAACTCACCAGTTGGGTCAGCGACTGAGGCGCGCTTGCGTCGCGCCGCATTTCATCGAAGATGTCCTCGTGCCAATCCGGCAACAACTCCGGATCGCCTCCAATCTCCACTTGCTTGCCGATATAGATCGACCCAAAGTATTCCGCCAGGCCTTCGTCAAACCAGC
>OBLW0100001669.1_pt1 | contig 18541 bp, 16 predicted proteins | sample 1520161 | NCBI WGS metagenome assembly OBLW01 (sample SAMEA3539309, study PRJEB22396) | soil metagenome | biome: tundra; feature: field; material: soil | place: USA | collected 2010-05 | depth 0.15 m | reverse complement strand
GGCAAGTGAGATGACTTCCGTGAGGCCGAGCAGGCCCCACACGATCCTGGCACGGTGCGCCCATGGGCAGGCCCGGGACCATACCAAGCGGTATCGACCCGGCTCAACCGGCCAGCGCCCGAGGGCGTCGGGGCCTTCGCCCGGTGCGGAGTCGCTGTCTCGGGTGATTCGGTCGGTGAACCGATTGGTCTGGCGGACGAATACGCCGGACGGTGTCTCGCGGGCGAACTGCGCGGTAGCCATGGCATCAGAATGCCTGAAGTAGGAGGCCAACGTGAAGCGCGGTTCACCTGTAGGAACGGCGCTGAGGTTGGAAGGGCGCTTCGCGCAGCGGTTCACAGGTCAAGAAGCTTCGCGCACAGCAATGGCTTGAGCAACGTGTTCCGGCCCGTCTCACCGACGCAGTTGCCTGCAGGTGGCGTCACATTCACCCCTGAGCGTGCTTCACTGCAGGACCAGAGCCTCCCGGGCGGCCCGCGCCCCCGTGCCACGCCAGGATTGTCGAAGAAGCGTTCAACCACCCGAAGAAACGGTTTTGCCCTCCGCGCAAGAATCACCCACGCGGTCTACCGGGTCACCGGCATCGTCCGGGAGCGACCCTGGTTCTGCTGCCCTGGCTTACAAGAGCCAGAGTGGTGCACCTGGACCAGAACAGCTGTGCGCCGGCACAACAACCAAGGGTTCGCGCTTCACACGGTACGTAACCTTCGGCCCAGGCATAAACCCGGAGACAAGACACCACCCGTGCTCCGGCCGCAGGGCCTATGCCACGGCGGCCCTCCGGCCGGAGACCCCAATAGGGTCGCACCTCTTGCCTCGGCGATGCAAAGAACTGCACTGCACGTTCGAGGCAAGAGGTGCCGCGCTGCGGTCAAAGAGCCCCATCGCGCTGCCGTGCACGGGCGCCGCCGGCCACGAGCGAGCCCGTGCGAAGGTCGCTCGGTCACTGGACTCATGGCCTTGACAGGCTTACCCAGAACCTCGTGAGCTACCCCCTCACGTACCGATGATGGCTGTTACCAACGGAGCACGCGTGCTTGGTCCCGGTCACGGACGGGAGTGGCTCGGCTGGATCTCACAGCCCGCGCCACAAGGGGCTCGTCACCTTACCGTCGGGAGGCTACAGCAACGTCTGCTCACGGCGGGCGCCATAATCGCCGACACTCTCGAGATGCTTGCTGCGCTCACCAAAGAAACGACCACCACTGGGTGACACGAGCCTGTGACGATCAACGATGCACCCGAGCTTCGCTCAGTGGTGTGGCGGCACCGCACAGCCGCGCGACGCCTCGACCCGGGCTGCTGTGGCGACCCGGCACCGGACCGGATGGGCCGGGAGGTCTGCGGCGCAGAAACCGACCACCTCTGGGTGCTAAACCGCGAAATCGACCCCTTGGGCGAGCGGAACTTGACCGGAATAGTTGATGGTGTTCGTGGCCCGACGCATGTAACTCCTCCATGCGTCCGACCCCGACTCACGACCACCACCTGTTTGCTTCTCGCCGCCGAACGCCCCGCCGATCTCGGCGCCCGACGTCCCGATGTTGACGTTGCAGATACCGCAGTCAGAGCCCTCAGCAGCAACGAAGCGCTCGGCCTCAGCCAGGTCACTGGTGAAGATGCTGGACGAGAGACCCTGAGTCACATCGTTGTTGAGAGTGATCGCCTCGTCTAGGTCGTCGTACGGCATCACGTACAGGATCGGCGCAAAGGTCTCACGACGGACGACATCCGTCTGCTTGTCGATTCGGACGATGGCCGGCTCGACATAGAAAGCTTGGGGCGCCTCATCCTCCAACCGGCGTCTTCCCCCACAAACGAGCGTGCCGCCCGCGTTGGTGACGGCCTCAAGAGTGTTCTGCATGACCCGGTATGACGCGTCGTGAATCAGCGGACCAACGAGGGTTCCGCTCGCAAGCGGGTTACCGATGGGGAGCCGGCCATACACCTCAGAGATCCTCTCGACGAGCTCGTCCACGATGCTCACGTGTGCGATGACGCGGCGCATCGTCGTGCATCTCTGGCCGGCTGTTCCGGCTGCGGAAAACACGATCCCCCGTGTGGTCAGGTCGAGATCGGCGGTCGGCGCCACAACAGCCGCGTTGTTGCCCCCGAGCTCCAGCAGTGAACGTCCGAATCGCTCGGCAACGCGCGGCCCGACGGCCCGACCCATCCGGGTAGACCCAGTTGCGCTGAGCAGGGCCACACCAGCATGGTCGACAAGGACCTGGCCGACATCGGCCCCGCCGATCAGAACTTGGCTCAGGTGTTCAGGGGCGCCCTGCTCTTTGATCGCCCGATCCAGCAGAGCTGCGCTGGCCATGGCGGTCAGCGAGGCCAGCTCGGACGGCTTCCAGACGACGGAGTCACCGCAGACCAGCGCGATTGCGGTGTTCCATGACCAGACAGCGGAAGGGAAATTGAACGCGCTGATGACGGCGACGACCCCCAGCGGGTGCCATGTCTCCATGAGCCGGTGACCCGGGCGTTCCGAGGTCATCGTCCGTCCATAGAGCTGCCGCGAAATACCGACGGCGAAGTCGCAGATGTCGATCATCTCCTGGACCTCACCGCGGGCCTCGGACGTGATCTTGCCGACCTCCAGGCTGATCAGCGTGGCCAGATCGTTCTTGTGCTCGGTGAGCAAACTTCCGAAGCCCTTGACCACCTTCGCCCGCACTGGGGCAGGCACCTTGCGCCATTGCCTGAACGCACCGTGTGCGCGATCAATGGCAGCCTCGACCGAGGCGGCGCCGGCCCAGTCAACCGAGAACAAGTGTTCGCCGTTGATGGGTGAGGTCAGTCTCATGCCGCCGGCTATGCGCTCGTGGTCAACTCCGCAGCGTTCCGCGGTGGCGCGGGCGAGCTCGTTGAGCTCGCTGGCACTCGGAATCCCAGTTGGCTCGAATGCCATGATCTTCTCCTTGGCTGGTTCCGGCTGACGAACTCGGCAGCCCTCATCATCTCCCGACAGATCGTCTTCGACTAGCGATGGTTGCCCGGCGCAATCGCTTAGCATCGCTGAATGGACTTCGACCCAACCAGGATGAGGACCTTGCACACTCTGGCCATCGGCCAGAGGCTCACTGGACTCTCCGCCCTTCACTGAACCTGTGATGACCGAACAGATCGACACGATGTTCACCCGTGCCGTCGAGGAGATGCGCGGACTCGAGACCATGTCGTTCAGCTCTTCGGCCGAGGCCGCGATCGACCCGCGTCTTCTCCAGGTCTTCGATGCACAGCTCGGCAGCCGGCACCTCGACCTCGCCGCGCGCTGGCTGCGCAGCCAGGGGAAGGGCTACTACACGATCGGGTCCTCCGGGCATGAGGGCAACGGCGCGGTAGCGGCCGCGTTGCGGCCCACCGATCCGGCCTTACTGCACTACCGCTCCGGTGCCTTCTTCCTCGAGCGGGCACGTCAGGGCGGTGTCTCCACAGCGTTAAGAGATGTGTTGCTGGGTGTCGTCGCTTCGGCCGAGGACCCGATATCGGGTGGCCGGCACAAGGTGTTCGGGAACAAGGCACTCGCGGTGATCCCTCAGACCTCGACCATTGCCTCGCACCTGCCCAGGGCACTAGGTGTGGCTCTCTCGATCCAACGCGTTCACAAGCTCGGGGTACCCGGCGCATGGCCATCTGATGCCGTCACGGTGTGCAGCTTCGGCGACGCCTCGGCGAACCACTCCACAGCCACCGGTGCCATCAATGCTGCCATCTACACCGGCTACCAGGGGGTGCCGATGCCAATACTGTTCGTGTGCGAGGACAACGGCATCGGCATCAGTGTCCGCACCCCGGACGGGTGGATTGCGCACAGTTATGGGCACAGACCTGGGCTGGAGTACTTCGAGGCTGACGGATGTGACTTGGCAAGTGCGCTTGACTCATCGACGCGTGCCGCGGCCTGGGTCAGGCACCATCGGCGCCCGGCCTTCCTTCACCTGCGGACGGTCCGACTGATGGGCCACGCCGGCTCTGACGTCGAGACTGCGTATCGCAGCGCCATCATGATTCTTGGTGACCAGCGACACGATCCGCTCGTTCAGTCCGCCCGGCTCTTCGTGACATCGGGTGTTCTGTCGGTGGATGAGGTGTTGGCCCGCTACGAGTCCATGAGAGCAGATGTCCTTGGCCTGGCGCGGGACGTTGCCGAGCTGCCTCAGCTGACCTCATCCGTGTCGGTGAGGGCGCCACTAGCCGGGCCACACCCATCATCGGTTGCGAAGCTCGCCGGGATGGGTCCGCTGCCCGAACGGGAGGCATTCTTCGAGGGGACCCTGCCCGAGCGAGAAGGTGCTCTGACGCTCGCCCAGTCCATAAACCGTGCCCTGGGGGATGTGCTCGTCCAGCACCCCGAGGCGCTGATCTTCGGTCAGGACGTTGCGAAGAAAGGCGGCGTCTACGGGGTGACCCGTGGACTCCTCCACAAGGCGGGTGGAGCGCGAGTATTCGACACCCTGCTCGATGAGCAGTCCATCCTCGGGCTGGCCCTCGGCGCCGGCGTCAGTGGATTGCTCCCGATACCGGAGATTCAATACCTGGCTTACCTGCACAACGCCGAAGACCAGCTGCGCGGAGAGGCGGCCACCCTGAAGTTCTTCTCCGACGGCCAGTACTCCAACCCGCTCGTGACTCGGATCGCCGGCTATGGCTATCAGAAGGGCTTTGGGGGCCACTTCCACAACGACAATGCAGTTGGCGCACTCAGAGACATTCCCGGCCTCATCATCGCGTCTCCGGCGAGGCCAGATGACGCAGCGGCAATGTTGCGTACGTGCGTCGCCGCTGCAGCAGCAGCTGGCACTCCATCAGTCTTCATAGAGCCGATCGCCCTCTATCACGTCCGCGACCTGTACCAGGTGAACGACAGACTTTGGCTCTCGCCCTACGCTGCTCCCGAAGACTGGCCGGGTCAGCATGCGCCAATCGGGACGGGGAGGACCCATGGCGACGGCCAGGATCTGACGATGATCACCTTTGCCAATGGCCTCTATATGAGCATGCGCGTGGCTCGAAGGCTGGCCCAATCAGGAATCTGCGTGAGAATCCTGGATCTGCGCTGGCTGGCCCCGCTGCCGGTCAGGGACATCCTGCGCGAGGCCACGGCGACTGGCAAGGTGCTCATCGTCGACGAAACGCGTCGATCCGGGGGGGTGTCCGAGGGCGTTACCACGGCCTTGGTCGATGAGCACTTCACGGGTTCCGTTGAACGGGTAACAAGCGAGGACAGCTTCATCCCGCTCGGCGACGCGGCCTTGCACGTACTCCTGTCGGAAGACTCGATCGAGTTCGCCGCGCGGAAGCTGGTATCTGACCGACCGCGATGAGTGTCAGGCCCACGCCTGACCTCTGGGTTGGAGACAGAGAATGCCGGGGGAGGGTGTTGGGGGTCTGACGCGGCGCCGGTGACCCGTTGCGTCCACCAACTGCGATGTGATGAAGACGGGCAAGAATCTTGGGTCACCGTGGGCAGCTGCCAGGGACGGTGGCGGAAAAGCGGAACTGGTGTGATGCGAAAGTGGAGGTATGCCTGATATGCGTACGGGAACGCCAAGGACACCAGCCCGCCTATCGCGGCGGGCCGGCGTCCTCGAACGAATCTTTGCTAGCCCAATGGAGGGCCTTGCTCAGGTTTCTCTGGCTGCCTTCAGCTCCCCACCGTGCGCGATGAGCGCGTAGATGACAAACAAGTCAATCGCGAGAAGCGTGATCGACCAGATGGGGAAGCTCGTGGCCCACGCGAAGTTCACCAGCGCGCTGATGCCCACGAGGATGACGGCAACTGTACGGGCCCACGTCCGACCCGTGAAGAGGCCGAGCCCGGCAAAGAACACGAGGACTCCAGCAATGAGCTGCACCCAGCCCCACTGTGTGTAGCTCACCTGAATAGTGAGCCCCTGTGTTGGGAAGGCGATATAACTGTGCCGGAACAGCGCAATAAGACCCTCAAACGCGTGGAAAACGCCGAGGAGCATCATCATGGTGCCGGCAAATACGATCCAGCCGACCCACCCGGTGACTTCCGACTCTTCCATTTGCCTGGGAACCGTGGCGCCGCCACCCGACATCGACGTACCAGCCATGATGACTCCTTTAGCGACGGAATATGCACTTCGAGCAGTTAAATCCTGATCCCATGCCGAGGCGGCAGCCTCATCCGCTGTGGATGAACGGAGCAGACCAGTATCCACGGAATACCTGCCAGAACGACGGCTTGGAACCACCGTGTGCGCAGATCCTGGCTCACAGACTTGTCATCGTGGTCTCGCAGTTAAGCAGAGCACTTCGTGTGAACCCGCCCGTGCAGGCCGGTAGCATCTGCTGCGACGCCCGTCAGGATCCGCTATTCCACGCTGCCACAGCTCACAGACCGCGTCCGCCACAGCCCGGTCCCCGGCGACGCGCAGCGCCACGTCCCGCACGCGGCGCGCGAAAGCATTGTCCTGGCAGACCTCACCGCGGCCCACCCGGGCAGGCATCGCCGGGCGGCGGCGATGCCTGGTTCTCCCGCCCCGACCCACCGGCCCGCGTCTCCCAGGTGAAACCTCGCACAAACCACGGCCAGGATCCCTTACCATTAGGTGTGATGGTGATGGCCCCTCTGTCGCCGGAACTCTCCCGTACCGAGGGTCCACGGCCGAGGTTCGCTGCCGCCTTCGCTTGTATCCTGCAAAAGAGGCATGGCGTCCTGGGTCTGTCAGGACGGGCCGCACCTTCGCGTGGGACACGGCCCGGCTGGCCTTCAGCTGCCGACAGCCTGGCTACACCATGGCTGCTGAGCACTGTGACTTGAGGTGAACATCCTTAAAGAGCGCCTGACCGGCATGCTGCGACGCCGCATCGCCGCCGCCCGCGGAATGGCCGGGACCACCTTCATCGGCGTGACAATCCTCGCCGTGGCCGGGATCTCCGTGGCTGTCCTGGTCCTGCTCGGCGTGGCCGGCCCAGTCGCAGCGCCCGGCAAGAGCGCCGTACCCATTTCGATGACCCGCCTAATCGTCGACGCGAAGGCCGGCCAACTGTCCAACGCGGTCGTGGACGAGGCCGCTCTGGTCGTCCAAGCCACCTACGGCCCGGGCGCGCCGGCCTCCTCGGCGCCACCTGGCCCGGCCGCCGATGGTGGCAGGCTGGGCCAGGGCGCAGTGGCCGACGCGAACGTTCTGAGCGCCTACCTTCCCAAAGTCGTGGACACCCTCATCGCCGCCGGCGTGCCCGTCCACCCGGGCACCATCACCGGCGCCGATATCGCGGCCCCCGCGGCGGTGAATGCGGGCGCCGTCGCCAAGACCGCAGCCGCCACCACGGCAACCACCGCCAGCACCGCCGCCGCCGCTGCTGTGGAGGGGCCGTTCCTCTGGGCTCTGGGGATCGGCCTGATGGGCTTGTTGGCCGGATCGCTGGTGATCACCCTCGGGAGGCGCTGGCGTCGGCACTACTCACGGGCCGACGAACCCAGTGAGTCGACGGGCGGCAGCGCCGCCATGACCACCGGCGGGTCAGGAGCCAAGCGGTTCGGGCACAAGAAAGCGGGGGCAGTCGAACCGGCAACCGTCCCAGACACCCGGTTCAGCGATGTCGCGGGCTGCGATGAGGCCAAAGCTGAGCTGCTGGAGCTGGTCATGTTCCTCAAGGAGCCGGAACGCTTCACCCGCACTGGCGCGACCGCACCCAAGGGCGCGCTTCTGACCGGGCCGCCCGGGACAGGCAAGACCCTCCTGGCCCGCGCCGTCGCCGGCGAGTCCGGGGTGCCCATGTTCACCGCTGTCGGCTCAGACTTCGTGGAGAAGTACGTCGGTGTCGGAGCCCAGCGCATCCGGGCCCTGTTCGCCGCCGCCCGCCTGCACGAGCGGGCCATCATCTTCATCGACGAGGTGGACGCCGTCGCGCGCCGTCGTGGCGGGGACGGCGAGGTGGCCCACATCGAGTCCGAGACGACCTTGATCGCGCTTCTGTCCGAGATGGACGGCTTCCACTCCTCCAACGTCATCGTGATCGCGGCCACCAACAGAGCCGACATGCTGGACCCAGCCATCACCCGCCCCGGCCGCCTGGACCGCAAGGTTGAGGTGCCCAACCCAGACCGGCGAGGCCGCCAGCAGATCCTTGCCGTGCACACCGCCGGAAAGCCGATAGCAGACGGCGTGGACTTCACCGCGCTCGCGCGGCGGACCCCCGGATTCTCCGGCGCGCAGCTGCAGGCCTTGGTCAACGAGGCATGCGTGGACGCAGTGCGGCGCGATCTTGCCGAGGTCACCGCCGAGTGCTTCGAACACGCCGTCGCCACGATCGCCATGGGCCGGGCCCGTACGTCTGCCCTGGTCACCGACCACGACCGCGAGGTCACCGCCTGGCACGAGTCGGGTCACACGCTGGCTGCCTATCTGCAGGAGCAGGCCGACGACCCGGTGCAGGTCACGATCATCCCGCGCGGTCCGGCCGGCGGCGTGACGTGGATGTCCGGCAACGACGATCAGTTCCTGCCGCGACGCAAGGCGCACGCCCAGCTGGTGACCGCCATGGCCGGGCGTGCCGCAGAAGAGATCCTGCTAGATGGCGAGTTCACCCAGGGCGCCGCAGGCGACCTTCATGCAGCCACCGAGCTGGCCACCTCGATGGCGACCCGCTACGGAATGACGCGCCTGGGCTACCAGGTCAGGCGGGGCGGCGCCGCCCCCACCCAGGACGTCAGCGACGTCGTGGAGGAGCTGCTCGGCGGGGCGCACAAAGCGGCCACCAAACTTCTGGGCGAGCACAAGACATTCCTGGGTGCTGTGGCCGCTGAGCTGCTGGCCGAGGAGACGCTGACTCTGGCCGACGTCCAAGAAATAGCCGTCAGGCTTGGTGTGGTCCGCCACGCCCACGTGCCTGCCCCGCTCCTGCCCGTCCAGGTCAGCGTGACCAAGCCGGTGGCGGCCGCGGAGGTCGCATCGATAGTTGTGGCGGCTGCCCCTGAAGCTGTGGGTACAGCTCTGCAGGTGCCGGCCGGCGCGGCGCATCGCAAGCCGCTGGCCCTGGTGCGGGCGCTGGTGCCCTGGCGGCGCCGGCGCCACGACGGGCGCATCATCGCCGGAGGCTGACACCTGCGGGTGCGGATTCGGGACAACCGTGGGCACGAGTTCATTTGGGTGTGAAGACATATTCCGAATCCGCTTCAGCAAGCGGCGGCCACGTTGCAGCACCGGACACCGTTGGACACGATCCCGTAACGGGCCTACACATCAGGTGTCATGTCCGGGAAGGTCATCGATCAGTGGCCCTTCGCTGAGTGGGTCGTCCGTCCAACGGGACGCCGCGCGGTGGACTCGAGATCGCGCCCGGTTTCCGTCGTCGGTCGAAGAGAGCTATACCTCCATGGGGTGTCTCTGGGTTGCGGCTCCGACCAGGGCGGACCGCTCGGTGTCAGCCGAAGGGAACAGGGCGATATCGATTCCGGCCCCTGCATTGATCAGTCCCCGTCGGAGCGGCGGAAGGATGAGGTCCCATGAGCCGGTCATCGCCCCCCCAAACGCTACGGCAGTGGCTTGGAACCGGGTGAACCATGGTGCCAGCGCGCCCCCAAGAGCCGAGAAGGCGTCATCCAAAACCTGCGTGGCCCAGTCATCGCCTCCTCGGCTGCGGTCGAACACGTCATGGACGTCGAGACCGAGGGCGCTGGTCACGTGCGGTCCTGCCAGGTAGCGAGCGAGGATAGCTCGACGCGATACGACATCCTCAAGGTCCGCATTGCCGATCTTGAGGCGATGGGCCCGACCATGCGGCGGCACGTTCGGGCCACTGGTCACCGGGATCCCGTTGTCGAGAAATGACGAGCCGACGCCGCTGCCGAGGGTGATGCCGACGCTGCGCGCCGCGGCAGCCGTGACGCCCTGGCGCCATTCGCCGACTGCGAAAGCGTCGGCGTCGTTCACGAAGGTGATGTCGCCGGTCAGATGGGGTAAGGCGGCATGCAGCCGGTCGCCCAGATTGACGTCCAGCAGGGCGTCGAACTTGCCGACGTCCTTGAACAGTCCGACCCCGCGATGGTAGTCAAACGGGCCGGGAATGGCGACCGCCCAGGGGACCTCCGGTGCAGCATGGGCATCGACCACGGCCGATGCGAAACCGTTGACAAGTTCGTCCGCCGGTGCGTGCGGGTCGATGGCGCGTCGTCGCACACTGCCGGGTACCACCAGACCAGCGCGCTGATTGACGATGGCCGAGGTGACGTGGGTGCCACCTATCTCCAGTGCCCCGACGAGCGGCGCAGACTGCGGGATGGCGAAACCAGTCACCGCACGTACGCCTTCACAACTCGCACTTGCTTAGGACCCCGGGCCTTCACCGTGTAAGCACCTGCTGAGGCCAGGACGAACGGCGCGGCGGGTCCCTCGGGTCTCGCATTTCTATTCATGTTCTTGCAATCGCAATGTCCTCTTCTTGAGTCCGCATACTCACAGCGTGTCCGAGCCCCCTTGATGCACTTCCCAGCCCTGTCCACAGAGGCACCGGTCTCGTCTGTCTCGATGGTGTTGGCGTGGGTGTCGAACACCCAGTGCCGCCTGGAGTTCAGCGCTCCGGAGTCCCTTGCCCGCGATGTGGTGATCCGCAGTCCCTGGCGAATGACCATGTGGCGGAGCCTCTTGGCTCGGGCCTTGTTCTGTGATGAAGCCATGCGGGCAGTATGCCAGTCGCATTGCCCGCAGATCGGAGGTGCTCGACCGCTCGGGACTGCCGCGTCGCCACGGATCACTGCGGGGTCGGTTCTAGATGCCGAGCATGGTGAGCGGTCGTTCGATTTGGCCGGCTGCCTTGTCGTTGACGCAGCGGGCCGAACAGGCAAGGGCTCGGCATTGCCGCTCCCAGTCGTGAGGTAGACCTTGGGTGAGCACCAAGCGGCACGTTTCAGCGCGCCGCGATGGCGTCGAGAGTTTCAAAACAGGGCTGTGCATGCACACGCTGTTGAGCAGAGAACACGCCGCCTCAGGAGTGCTCGACACCTGGGTGAACCGGGGGCACCCGCTAGGGATATTCACGGTCCTGGCTGAGCATGCCACAGGCGAAGGCTGGCTGGAATCAAGGGCGATCACCAGGGTTCTCAGGGGTTGGCCCATGATGGATCAGGTGACTGGGGAACCGGCCGACCGGATTCGCAAGGCTCTCGACCAGGGCCATCGCAGGAGGAAAGGTCGGGCTCAACGCAGCAGGTTCCGGTCTGGCTTCCGCCCCAGAGGAGTACCCGTCTTGATGGGTGAACGCGACATCGGTGGGCCCGCGGCTTGGACAAGCACCAGGTCGAGGTGCATCAGGTCCCCAGGTATGCCCAAGACCGCCACGGCCAAGGCCGTTGGGGTCGCCTTTACCGCTTCTGTGGCCCCATCGGGACGCTGTAGACCGATGCCCAGTGCTTGGGGTCCATCCCCGAGCCGGAAGCATCAGTGGCCCTGCTGGTCAACTCCACAAGATCCGCCATCCAGCTTGCCTCCAGCGCTGGTGGGTCCGACCATCACAGGCATTGGATGTGCACCAGTTCGACAACCCGGACCCGCAGACCGGTACGCTCCGGGTCGTCGAGGCGCCGTTTGGCGGCGGCCATCAGATCGTGCCGTCGGGATCCAACCAGATGAGCAGCTCGTCAGGTTCCGGAACAGGTGGGGCACCCAGTCCGGCCTCGGGTGAGGCTTCGGCATGAACCTTGGCACCTTGGGACCGACTCCGGCACTCACCGATCCTTGCCACCACCCGCCAGCCCGAGTGGAGGATGCCAACCTTCGGCTGGTCCGCGCCCCGAAGCATGCAAGCCCACATTCCTCTGAGAGCGTCCACTCGCTTCAGTTGTGCACACCCATGCACCGACCGACGCTCGGGCCGACGTCCGATTCTGTGCCGATGCTGATCCTCCCAAGGTCCCGAAGCACCAGTCGGGGGCTCGAAATCGCGCTGGTCTTCTGAAGAATTGATGGTCGGAATTTGAGGCCGATCAGCAACGGCCTCCGCTCAAGATCCCGCAGGAGACAGATATGGCTCAGCGTGAGACCCGAAACATCGACGTAGCGCACGAGACCCGCAAGTTCCAGGCGAACGGCCAACGCGACGTGGTAACTCTGGGGAACTTCACGTTGGGCACAGGGACCTTCCAACCGGGTTGGCAGTGGTCCAGGGACGTCAAACCGATCGCAGGACCGGGTCGTGCCAGACACGGCACACAGGCATCTGCGTGTCTGGACAGATGACGGTTCGCGCGGACGACGGTACCGAGCTGACTATCGGAGCCGGAGATGTGCTCGTCCTGGAGCCAGGGCACGACGCCTGGACAGTGGGTGAGGAACCCTGCATCCTGTTCGACACCGGTGTGGTGGCGTACACCAAGCCAGCGTCCTGAATGGCCGAACCCGGCCGGCCGCAGCGTGCTGATGTCACAAGTACTTGACGCAAAACCCGTACCCCTACGACTACCCGGTACCACTAAGATCCGGTAGCTCTTCAGCGCTGACCAACGGCCGCACGTCTTCGAAGACGATGCTGGTTGCCCTTCGCTTCGTAGGGCAACTGGCTCGCCATGAGCCGCGCTCAGCGATAGTTGGAACGAGAGACCACACGTTCACCAGAGCGTTGACGCGGTCATCCGTCCGGCACATGCATCTGTGTGTCCGGGCGAAGCAGAGGCGAACGGCCAGAGTCTGAACCTGGCTTTGGGGTACCCCGTCTTTGTGTGTATGGCAAGTACAGGGGCGAACTCGATGAGAGAGGCAACTCGGGCACCGGGCTACCGTGTGTCCGTCATGGCCTTAGCTGGTTGTGGGGGTCCGAGCGGCCGTGGAAGCACGTCTTCGGCGGCTACCCTGACCGACGCACCCGCCGTGGGCAAAGTCGTCAACGTGGTCGAGAAGGAGTTCTCGATCACCATGCCGAAAGCGGCCATGGTTCCCGGGACGTACACGTTCCAGGTCAGCAATCAGGGGACGATTTCCCACAATCTGACGATCAGCGGGCCGGGGGTCTCCACAACGGGGTCGTCGACGATCTCCCCGGGCCAGATTGCCGACTTGACGGTCACGCTGCAAAGGGCTCGTCCGATTTCTGGTGCTCGGTGGACAGCCACAAGGATCAGGGGATGGACCTGACGGTGAAGGTGGGCTGAGATGCCGTGCCCACTTCTAGGACGATGCTCGGTATCGGTGCCCGCCGCCGCGCTCGACTGACCACCGAACGGGCGTCGCCTAGTCTTGGTCGCGATGACCACCGGTCACCCATGGCGGAGGCTGATGGCCGGCTGCAGTCTGGCTGCCCACGCCCACGTGCACTGGCAGCTTGCCTCTGGCTTCGTGCCCATCTGGGCCTCGGGCCTGACCAAACTGAGTCAAGGTCAGGTCTTCCACCGGGGCCAGTGTGAGCGGCGATCGCAATGGCGTTCATCCCTCTTCGTGGGTCGTCAGGCGGCAGCAGTCTTCGCGTTCGTCATTGTCGCGGACGCGCTGCGGCCGCCTTGCTCAACCTCAATGTCGACGTTGGAATGTTCAGTCCTTGACCGGACATGTACGACCCGCCTGGTACTTCGAGAAGACGACCAGCGTGATTGCTAAAGCGCCGCGGCGTTCGCTGCACCTTCTGCTCATCTTCAGGGCGAGGATCACTGCGCGCGAACGGGGCGCGAGGACCCAAACCCAGCGGCCGGAGGCCTGAGCATAGGCCAACCGATCTGCTTGTCGTAGGTTGTTCAGTCCAGCTCAACGCCCCGGATTACAGAAACAGTGATCCCCAGGGCCAAGCCGGTTTTGTCTAAGCATTCAGGTGGCACCGGTCACGGACGCATCAGCCGCCTACCGGCTCACTCCATCGCCGACGTTGTCAACGCCGGGTGAGAATTGACACCCTATTGCCGCGTGGGTTCTAGCGTCAGGGGGTCAGTATTCAGGCGGCAGCGACACACCTGGTCAACCGCGTATGCAATTCACCATCTGTCGTAGACCTTCATGAATGGGATGAACCGTAGGCGCATCGACCACAGTGAGGATCTGACCCCAGACAGTCTCCTCATGTCTGGCCTTCCGAACACCTCCGGGGCGGACGACAATGAGTGCTCTCTGAGCCCTAAGGAGCGACCATGACGATGCTCGGCAAGGGTGCGTCCGGGTCGACTGAGCCGCCTATCGCTGCCGTGGTATTCCGCATGCAGGATCGCTTGGACCGGCTGCCTGCACGCCTGAGCCACCAACGCGTCTTCCTGTCCACCTACCAACGCACCACCCAGGCAGTAGGAGAGGCAGTCAAGAGGGCTACCTTCGAGGACCCCGAATGGGTCCAGGGCTGGGAAGTGGCGTTCGCCAACCTGTACCTTTCGGCGCTGGACACCCAGCTCGCCGGCGGCGACACGGTCCCCGGCCCGTGGCGACTGGTGTTTGCCCCCTCTCCCGACCTGCCCCCACTGCGTCGGGTCCTGCTCGGGGTCAACGCCCATATCAACTACGACCTGCCCCAGGCACTACTGACCGTCATCAGCGATGATGACTTTTCCGATCGCCTACTCATGGATCGGCACCGCCGTGACAGCGAGCGAATCGACAAGGTCCTGGCATCACAGGTGGCGGCAGAAAACGAACGGCTGGCCACAGCCGGTGGCGCAACCGTGCTCGACAGAATCCTGACCCCCTTGAACCAGCTGGGTTCCAAACGGTTCCTGCGTGAGGCCCGGCAGAAGGTCTGGCACAACACTCTTCAGCTCCACGACTCGCGACTCGCTGGGCCAGATGAGTATGCCGTGCGGCTGGCGGAGCTCGAGCTGCTCAGCGCGGCGAAGATCGCCGACCTGCTCCAGCCGGGCCAGGTGCTGCTCCGTCTGGCCATCGCGGGCTTCGGCGTCACTCTGCCACCAACAGGCGACCGTGTTGCGGACCCTCAGACGCCTGAAGCTCCGCGCTGAGCAGCAGACCGCACGACCTACCCTGCCGCATACCCTGACCTGAGCTCCATCATCCTGCTCGCACACCTGACCGTGAGCACAAGGGCCTGGTGCCTCAACGGCTACGCAGCATCCGACCGACTCCGTCGGGTCTTTCCACTTTGATCGATCCTGAGGCTCGTGGCCCTGATACCGACGGTCAGACCATCTGGCTCTTGAGCCAGATCTCGGGCGTGCTGAAGTTCTCGAGGACTCGCTCAGACCCGGCTTGACTCTTCGGTCGCTGAAAGGGTTCGCTGTCCCACCGTGACGTCGAACCGTGGAGGGTTCGCCTAAGAGTCGGCAGCGTCAAGGCGCTCGTGCAAGGAACCGCCCGCCAAGCCGTCAAGGCGCTGCACCAACGCCTTATCGTGGCAACCGAGCGAGTCGTCGAATCGCACGACGATCCCCGGTATGACCGCCAGCTGTATCTGGACGCGCGAGTGCGGAGCCTACCGCGTGATGGCCGCGCAGACGATGCAGGAACGCGCCACGGGTCGGGCGCCGAGACGCTCATGAGAGATCGCCTGACCGCACGTCTCGCAAAGACCGTATCGTCCGCTCGCCACCCTCATTCGCGCATCTTCTATGTCGTCGAGGTGTCGCTCTGCCTGGTGGATCAAGGCGTTCAGCTGCGAACGCTCGAACGCGATTGTTGATCCTTCTGGGTCATGCTCATCGTCGGCATTGGAACCCGCGGACGCATCGACCATGTTCTGGAAGGCGCCCCGCAGCCCCGCCAGGTGATCCAGAATGAGGCAGCGCTCGCCCTTCAGACGTGTCAGGGCCCAGGAAGCTTTGGGCGTTGTGGAAGACGTTCTGTTCATGTGACTTCCCAAACACGCGGTTTATGGGTGAACGCTCCGCAGTGGCTGCGCAGCATGGTTACGTGCTCGCAGGACCTCAGGAGCTCAGTGCCTGGCGGACTGTGGTGAGCCGCTGGTCGTCCCACGTGACTGCCGGGTCAGGCTCAAGGAACGCCGAGGCGATGCCGGCAAGGCCCATTGCCGCCAGGGACCACTCGTGCCTGGCCGCCGCTCCAAACGGGCTCCCCTGAACCCGGTGGGCTGCGATCTCGGGGGTGGATAGGGCCATGACGATCAGCCCATGCATCGTGGCAATCAGGAGCGTGGCCATGGTCTCGAACGTGGCCCCGAGCTCGGGTCGCAACCGGTAGCCGAACAGTGCCACCAGCTGCTCCCATGCCTTCGCGACGCGAGCAGTATGGTCCTGCTCGGTGCGGGCAAGGGACACCTGCACCTCCTCGCGCAGCTGGCCCTCGGTCAGGCTCATGACCGTCGCGCGCAAGGCGATGTAGGTCCGCCATCGCGCCGACCCGTACATGGTCTGAAAGTCCAAAAGCGCCAGCTGGCGGAACAACTCGATAACGAGACCGTGGCGCAGCTCCGGCGTCTCGAGCCAGTCGACGTGCTCGGCCACGACACGTCTGATCAGCGCCAGCTCGTCGTTGACGATCGTCGGCGTGGCGTCCTGGGCCAGCGCTTTGACAAGGTCACTGAAGAACAGGTCCTTGTACGGCCAACGACGGTAGACGGCGCTTCGCGCAACGTCGGCGTCGGCGATGATGTCCTCGAAGCTGAGGTGGTCCAGGCTCACCGTCAAACCGGTGCGGTTCACCATCGCCACGGCAGCCTGGAGCATCCGCTGCTCGGTCTCTCGGTCCGAGAGCCGGCGGCTTCTGCGGGCAAAGCCGGTGGGTGCTTGCGAGCGATCCGTCACCCTGCTCCTGCCCGTCTTGAGACTCGATGTTTCAAGTGCCACATCTATGGCACTATACCGAAGCACCGCGATCGATGGCTCTTCGATTCCCAACTCCCCCAGGGCGCACTATCACGACAAGTCGTGAGATAGCAGCACCTTAATCCCGCCATATCCCGGGCAGGTCGTGGCAGTACGTCCGAAATGCAGCACACAGTTCCTGCACACGGCTTGTCCAGGATCACCCGCTAGCTAGCTGTACCCAGCGCTCTTCTGGGCTGCAGTGGGCACACGTGGTCAGCGACCAGGCTCCCGAACGGTCACGACGGGCACGTTTTGATGATGCAGGTGACATCACCGTCCCTGTGACCGGACGAGCGTGCCACAGCAGTGGGCCTTCTGTGGCAGGGTCCTGACTCAGGGCAGGACCCTGCCAGGGGGGCCACCGGGTGCCGCTTACTTCTTAAGCAGTCCGCCCCCGACCCAGACGCGGATCGCTGCGACGTCCTGCGGGGCGAGGTCCATCCTGGCCCCTCGGCACAGCCCCACGACGTTGTCGGCCCAGGTGTCGGCAACTTTCGTCGCGGAGGGCTTGGCCGTCAGGTCGAGCCCGGCGTATAGAACACCCGCGATCACCGTGTTAACCGACGCCCTGCCGATCGGCGCCCCGGCAGCCTGGCAGGCGTCGCGTACGCGCCTCGACGTCTCCGGCCGGTCGAACGGGACCGCGGTCAGGTCGTCGGCCAGTGTGGTGAGCAGGATTCGGTAGCGCTCGGCCGGCAGGTTCGGGATGTCCGTGACATCGACCACCTGTCGCTGCAGGGGTGGCATGTCAACAGCACCTGCGCTCGGAAGGTCCGCCTCGCTGAATCGCTTGGGATCCCACACGAAACCAGGTGCGGGACGTGACGCCGCCCCGAGTTCCTTCACCGTTTGCGCGAGCCATGGGAAAAAGGCTCCGGCTCCCTCCCATCCCGACGTGGACAGCGCTGGGTCGGCTTTGTGGGCCGTTTGGGCCACCACGCTGCCGGCAAGCGGGCGATCGGCCGAGCGCACGAGACGAAGCACCGCTTTGCGCGCCGGACTGTTGGAGGACTGACCAGCCTTTGCCGGCGTGCTCGGTGGCGACGTCCTCGGCGAGGTTCGCCCCTGCTCGACGGCTTGCACCGGGAGTTCGTCCAGCTCGGCCGGCTCGGGATGCTTCACCAGCTCGGCAAGCTCGTCTGCGGTGATGACGGTGTCCGCCACAGCCCGGTAGGCGCTCGCAGCCGGTCCAGCGGTGATGATCGTGACGCGTCGATCGGCTGCGCGGCAACGGAGCGCGAGAGGTGTGAAGTCGGCATCCGCCGACAGGATCACGAACTCGTCGTACCTGGTCTCTGCGCTCAGGGCATCCACGGCATCGAGCACCAGGTTGATGTCGGCGCTGCTCTTGCCCTGCTGGGTCAACGAAGGGCAGTCGACGACGCTGAAACCTGCCCGCGTGAAGTTCGGCCGGAACTGCGAGAAGACCGAAGGGTTCAGATAACAGGCTCGGATCAGGAACCGCCTAGAGAACTCGCCATCGGTGTCGTTGCCGGACTCCAGCGCGGTGAGCCAGTGCGTCGGGGCGCTGGCAAACGCCTCGGCGGCTCTCGGATCGAGGCGCTGGAGCCCGATGTACACGTTGTCGAAATCCACGAAGAGTGCGCATCGAAGGCGGCGACCACTCTCGGCACTGTCGATCATTGTCATGAGGCCATCCTCCTCGTCGGCACCCGAGACGTGTGTCACCAGGGGTTCCACCCGTGAGCGCCCGGGTCGGTCAACACGGTCGAAACCGGCCGCCATTGCCACGAGCGCGTTAGGGCGAAGCGCCCTAGATCGGAAGAGCGTCGTGTAGGGAAAGAGTGTAGATCTCGGTGG
>OBLW0100001668.1_pt1 | contig 18570 bp, 15 predicted proteins | sample 1520161 | NCBI WGS metagenome assembly OBLW01 (sample SAMEA3539309, study PRJEB22396) | soil metagenome | biome: tundra; feature: field; material: soil | place: USA | collected 2010-05 | depth 0.15 m | reverse complement strand
CCGTCTTGGCGTAGACCTTGAGCGGCGGCAATCCTTTTGGCGGCAAGAGTTTCACTTTTATCTTACGCCATTTGCCATCGTGCATCGGATTCTTAGGACGGTATCCGATGACATATTGGTTGCGCAACTCGATCCCAATCTTTGTGGAAACGTCCGCCAGGTCGTTCGGGTTATCTATTGTAAAAGCCCGGCCACCTGTCAGTTCGGTGACATCGCTGAGCAGGCTGGGGCCGAGCCGTTCTTCGTCGGTCGGAAAATAATGATCGTAGATGCCAATGGCATAGATGAGGACGTCGGCTTCCTTGACCATGGAATGGATTTCGCCTTCCGTGTAGCGGCTATGGTTGTCGCCGCCGTCGGAGATGACCAGCAAAGCCTTCTTCGGATACTTGGCCTGGCGCATCTTGGTCACGCCCAGGTAAATGGCGTCCAGCAGTGCCGTGCGGCCCCGGGGAATGGTATAGAGGAGCCGGCCCTGTATGTCATCCACCGAACTGGTGAAATCTGAGAGTTCTTCCGGTTTATCGGCGAACGTGATCATGAAGAATTCGTCTTGCGGATTGGCGGTCTTGAAAAACTCGACTACGGCCTCGCGGGCGCGCTCGATCTTGCTGCCCATGCTGCCGCTCATGTCAAAGATCACGCCGATCGACACCGGAGCGTCTTCGCTGGAAAAGGTCTTGATCTCCTGCTGGTCTTTGCCTTCGAAAAGATTGAAGTTCTCGCGGTCGAGTCCGGTTACGAGCCGGTTCAAGGGATCGGTGATCGTCACTGGCACAAGCACCAGGTTCACGTCCACTCTGACGGGCTTGGTATGCGTTTTGAGCGCCGGATCAACGTCGGGCTCTTTGGGGGCCGGCGCCTGCACCCGGGGCTGAATATGAACGTTGTCCGTCGAAACCTGGGCAAGAAGCGGGAGAGTGCTGCATGCAGCAAACAACAGAAGTACCGCCAAGGGGAAGCGAGTCGAGAACTGTCTGCCGTACAGCATAGGCCCCACTATAAGTCCGCGCCGTGGAGGGAGGCGACCCGCTGCCAGGAAGCGCGTCACAACTAGCACTATGAGCCGGATAGTAGCATAATCTCGAAAAAGTGTTGTCACTTTTTCGTCGCCAACTCTAGATTCTCTACCAGGGTTAAAAAGGCGGCTCCGACTCTGCGCATCTTTTTTCCACTTTTGCTCATTTCACCGGACATGCGCGCCGGGCCGAACCGACCCTGCTACAATTCTGCGTTCTCCTTAATTATGGCAATTATTTCTCCATTTCGAGCCTGGCGCTACGACCCTGACCGAGTCCCAGTCCAACAGGTTGTCACCCAGCCCTACGACAAGATCACCCCCGCCATGCAGGAAGCCTACCACCAGGCGAGTCCTTACAACCTCGTGCGAATCATTCTAGGCAAGAGCCTGCCGGAAGACGGTGACAGCGAAAACGTCTATACGCGCGCAGCAGCGTCATTCCAGAATTGGCGCCAGTCAGGGATTTTGCGGCGCGATCCAGAGCCTTCAATCTATCGTTATTCCCAGACATTCCAGCTTCCGAGAGGCGCTTCGGGGGCGGTCCCAGGAAATCAGCAACAGGTCGAGCGCCGGGGCTTCATCGCCATCGGCCGGATCGAGAACTATTCCGCGGAAGTGGTGTTCCGGCACGAGCAGACGCTAGCCAAGCCCAAGGCCGACCGGCTCGATCTGCTGCGCGCGACTCGCGCCCACTTCGGTCAAATCTTTATGTTGTACGGCGGCGCGGGCAAGGTGGATGCCCTGCTCGATTCGGCGGCAGCACCGGAGACCGAGGTCACGGACGAGTATGGCGTGGTGCACCGCGTCTGGAAGGTTTCCGATGCCACGATCATTACCGCTGTGCAGGCAGCAATGCGAGAGCGGAAGCTGATCATCGCCGACGGCCATCATCGCTATGAGACTGCTCTGGCTTACCGCAACGAGCGACACGCCACCGCCGAGACGGGATCTGGCGCTCCCGCTCCCTACGATTCGACGATGATGACCTTCGTCGATATGGATCGTCCTGGCCTTGTCATTTTGCCAACACACCGGCTCGTGTTCGGCTTGCCATCCTTTTCGGCCTCACAGTTTCAGGGGGTAGCCCGAAGATTCTTCAATGTGGAAGAGGTCGACGCCGGAATCGATGCCGCGCGCGCCACCACCATTCTGCAAAATGCCGGGCGTGCAGGAACGGCGCTGCTAGCGGTCACCGCCAAGCGTGCGTTTCTGCTGCACACGCCCAAGGCGATTGGCACCTTTACGTTTGGACGGCTTTCCCTGCGCCAGCAAGCGCTCGACGTAGTGCAACTGCACAGGTGCGTGCTGGAGGGCGTGCTGAAGATCTCTGAGACTGCCATTCGCGAGCAACAGAACGTTTCCTATTGCCGCGAGGCCGCTGAAGCGCTGTCGCAGGTGCAAGGTGGAAAGGTCCAGGCGGCGTTCCTGATGAATCCGGTGCGCATGGATCAGGTGCGAGACATCGCCTTTGCCGGCGAAGTGCTGCCCCAGAAGTCCACCGATTTCTATCCCAAGTTGCTGAGTGGCCTCACGACTTATGCGCTGGAGTAATAAACTGCAGTTCTCAGTTACCAGTTCTCAGTTACCAGTACGAGCCGATTTTACGGAGAACTGAGAACTGGGAACTGAGAACTAGAGTGCCTTTCAAAACAACGAAGACGAGAAAAGTCCTGGCCGTCGTATTGGCCGGCGTGACCTTGCTGTCCGCAGCGCCCTCTGCCGACGACAAGCACATCTCCGTCTATTCTCCGGTCGCGGTCTATACCCTCCCCGTTCTGGATCGCGCCGGTCGCGAGTATGTCGGCCTGCTGGAACTGCTGGAACCGCTCGGCCGCGTGAGCAGCCAGTCCGACGGACCGCGCTGGAGGCTGCGGTATAACGCCATCGATGCCGAGTTTGTCGCGGGGAAAACCCGGGGCCGCATCCGCGGCCGTGAGGTCGATTTCGCGGCTCCGTTCCTGGTCGAAAACTCGCGCGGATGGGTTCCCTTGAGCTCGCTGACCGCCTTGCTGCCGCGCTTTCTGGGAGCCCCGGTCAATTTTCATGAGAGCGCTCGCCGTTTGTTCGTCGGCGAAGTTGGAATACAAACCAATTTCCGGTTGGACGCAGCGAACCCACCGAGGCTAATGCTAAGTTTCAGCGCTCCGGTGAATCCGACGATCGCCACCGAACCGGGCAAGCTGCGGATGGTCTTTAAACGCGACCCCGTCGTCTCCCCGGGAAGCCAATCTATTTCTTTTGACAACAAGGTCATCACCCATGCCACTTACTCCGAAAGCAACGGCGACGCCGAATTAGATGTGACCGCAAACGAGCCGCTGATGGCCAGCTTCAGCAGCGACCGCAGGACGATTACCGTCTCGGGTGTGCCATCCACGTCAGCGACGCCAGGTGTCACTGGAACGGCAAGTGGGCCGCAGAATCCGGCGCAACCGGTTGCACCCAACTCATCGGGCAATAGTCATCGCCTTCTGGCCGTGGTCGATCCCGCGCACGGGGGCGAAGAACGGGGCGCTGCCCTCACCGACACGCTGGCCGAAAAAGACGTCACGCTGGGATTTGCGCGGCTTCTCCGGCATGAACTGGAAATCCGCGGGTTCGCCGTTACCTTGCTGCGCGAGGGGGACACCAATTCAACTCTGGATCAGCGCGCCACTGCCGCTAACGTCGCGCACGCCGGAATCTATATCGGTCTGCACGCCGTTTCACAGGGCAGCGGCGCCCGGGTGTACACCGCGCTCCTTCCAGTGGAGGGACCGAGCCACGGAATATTTCACCCGTGGAATGCGGCCCAGTCGCCAGCTTTGCCCTTCAGCCGGGTTGTGTCGGCCGCCATCGTCGCCCAGATGCAGAAAAGAGAGTTCCCGGTTCATGCATCTTCCGCTTCGCTGCGCCCGCTGAACAATGTCGTCATGCCTGCGGTCGCGGTGGAACTCGCGCCCGGAGAGAATGGCGTCGCCGATCTGACCTCCGCCAATTATCAACAACGAGCCGCGTCGGCAATCGCCGATGCTGTAGTGTCCGTCCGCGGCCGTCTGGGGATACAACCATGAAGGTGCAAAGATGATCCCCCGCCATCTTCTGATTGGAGTGGCCACGCTGCTGTTGTTGGTCGTGTCGATGGGAATCTACCTTCGTCACATGCGCCGGCGGGCAGTGGAAATTGAGTCTCCGGCGGCCGACACGTTGCCGGTTATGCCCCCAGCGTCTGGTGCAACGGAGACGGTGACCCTGTACGTGGCGGATGACGCCGCTGGAACACTCCGCGCCCGCTCCGCGCAGATTCCCCTGCCCGGAGGACGGCAGCAGCGAGCGGAAGAGTTGTTGCGCGCGCTGTTGCGCATCTACCAGCAACCGGGCGCTCCGCATCCTCTGGCGCCGGCGGCGGACATCCGCGCGATCTACCTGGTCGACCCCGGCGCTGCCGTCATCGACCTGAATGCGGCTTTTGCCGACCAGCACCGCTCCGGCATTCTCAGCGAGCAACTCACTGTGAATTCGCTGGTGGAGACTCTGGCCGTCAACGTACCCGGAATCCAGCGGGTCAACATTCTGGTAGAAGGCAAAATACGGGACACACTCGCGGGACACGCGGACCTGAGCGACGCGTTCGATGTGACTGCGATTGAGCAGTCAGGTGGTCAGTAAAGCCGGAGCGAGCAACGTTCCATTTGTCGGAACGAATAAGGCAAATCCTGGCATAACAATTCTCACTGGCGATAAATTCGCGATTGCACTAACGATTCTCAGTTGGTGAACCGACTGATTTCAACAGTTAACAGCTATCATTCTTCCGAATCATGCGTACCCAAACTTACGTAATCTTCTCTTAGTAACCAACTCCGCGAGATACTGATGTCTGATGATGAGCACCTCTCCCCAATCTCGCCCGCCGTGGCGCTGCCCCCGCGCTCATCTGGACGGCAATAATCCGATCGTGCTTCGGTTTCCCAACGGCCAGCGCATCGGGGGCAACCTTCAGGTGATTTCTGTCACCGGCGGTCTGCTTTCGCTCTCCCAGTCCGTCGACCAAGGATCGCGGGTCAGATTGATGTTCGTGACCGCAGCCGGCTCCGTGCTCGGAGGAGCAGAGATGCTGCCTCCCGTCAGCGATAGGTTGCAGCCCTTCCGCTTCATTTCGCTCCCGGCAGACGATCAGCGCCGTGTCGGAGCTCTCATCGGGGAGTGGTCTCAAAACAAGTCCGAGCTGGCTTGGATTGAGAAGCTGCGCGCTGCGTCGGCGCAGCACAACCAGCCGGCCTTTTGGCGGTTCAAGCTCGCTAGAGTGATTGGCCTGCTGACGATCGGTTTAGCCATTGCGGCATACCTGCTGCACTTCGGCTTGCTCAGGTAGATTGTATTTGACGTCACTAACTCGAAATGGATTCGACCGACACTCGCCGATACCTCCGATATCATATGCACACCCCTGTCTTCATCGCGGTCCCCGGCTCCACAAATATAGTTGTGCCCGGTTTGGTTTCTAAGTTAAGCCGCGCGGGCATGGAGCTCCATGCTGGGGTCAACCTGCAGCCCGGCGAACTGATGGAAGTCGAGTTCCGAACAAGGGGCAGGACGATCCGGGTTGCTGGCACGGTTCGCAATCGCTCGGGTTTTTGTTTTGGACTTGAATTCTGCGCTCTGCGGACCGAACTGGAAAAGCGCCCGCTCATTCTGACCTAAAATCGCCATTGCGCTAGCAACTCTCAGTTGTTCAAAGCTCGGTCCCCAATGTGCCGGTGCAGCAGCGGCCATCAGTTCTCCCACAGACTGTTAGAATTTCCATCTAATGATCTATCGCAGCGACAACCGCACGCCCGACCAGGTTCGGCCGGTCAACATCATTCCCGACTTCATCTCGACCGCCGAGGGCTCGGCGCTCATTGAGATGGGCAACACTCGCGTCATCTGCACCGCGTCGGTCGAAGAGTCAGTCCCAGCATTTATGCGCAACTCGGGCAAAGGATGGATATCCGGCGAGTACGGCATGCTTCCCCGCTCGACCCTGACGCGCACCGCACGAGAAGCGGCCAAAGGAAAGCAAAGTGGCCGGACCCAGGAAATCCAGCGCCTAATCGGACGCTCCCTGCGCGCGGTTGCCGATCTGAAGCGCCTTGGCGAGCGCACCATCTGGATCGACTGCGACGTCATCCAGGCCGACGGAGGCACGCGCACCGCATCCATCACCGGAGCATTCGTCGCGCTCGGCCTGGCTCTGCAGCGCCTTATCGATGCGGGAACATTGACCGCGGCTCCGATCAAAGACTTTGTGGCGGCGATCAGTGTAGGCATCGTGGACGGCGAAATTCTTCTCGATCTTAACTACGAAGAAGACTCGCGGGCCGACGTGGACATGAACTTCGTCATGACGGCGGGCAACAAAATTGTCGAACTGCAGGCGACTGCGGAACATCAGGTGTTCGACGACGCGCAACTCACAAAAATGATCTCGCTCGCTCGGCAGGGCATCCAGTCGCTGATCGCCAAACAACAATCCTTGCTGGGAACGCTCGCTCTGCGGCAGTGACTTCGGTCACAACAATGGCAGCACTCTGCTTGGTACCCTCGAAGGTAGGGTAAAGAGCATCTGATGATCCGGATTCGCTACGTCGTCCTGTTGTGTCTGTTCGCGCTGCACGTCGGCGCTGCGCCTCCCTCTGCACATCCCCCCGCCATCAGCGAACCGCCATCGTGGGCTTATCCAGTCACTCCGCCTGACTTCAAACCCACTCCGGACAACGGCGCCATCCAGAAAGTCCCTGACAGCGGCGCCAGTTACACGCTGAGCCAATTGGATGACGAATTCCTAGCCCCAGACTGGCACCCCGGCGATCACCCCAAAATGCCGGGCATCGTTGCTCATGGCCGTAAGCCTGATGTTTTCGCATGCGGCTACTGTCATCGGGCGGATGGGCCCGGAGGCCCGGAGAATGCCAGCATCGCTGGCTTGCCGTACGCGTACATCGTTCAGCAAATGTCCGATTACAAGAGTGGAAAACGATCAACCGCGCTCCCCCAACGCATACCCCAATCCTGGATGATGAGGCTGGCAAAGGCAGTCACTCAAGAGGAAATCAAAGAAGCTGCCAGGTACTTTTCTTCGCTGAAGCCAAGACAGAACATTCGAGTGGTCGAGACCAACCGGGTGCCGAAGACGTATGTCGCCAACTGGTTCCTGGCTGTGCAGGCAGGCAACGAAACTGAATTACTCGGAGACCGGATCGTCGAGACTCCGGAGAATCTGGAGCAGTTTGAAAGCCGCGACGCGCGCGCCAAGTTCGTTGCTTACGTCCCGACCGGTAGCATCAGCAAAGGCGCCGCGATCGTAGCCGGGGGGAAAGTCGGAAAAGCGCAGGCCTGCGCCAATTGTCACGGCAAGAACTTTCAGGGCCAGAGCGCCGCGCCCCCAATCGCTGGCCGTTCACCGAGTTACGTGGTGAGGCAGTTGTACGAGATACAAACCGGCGTCAGGGCAGGGAAAGCTGTGGCGCCCATGAAGGATTTGGTCGCAAGGTTGAGCCTTGACGACATGATTTCAGTCGCCGCCTACCTTGCGTCATTGAAGCCTTAATGCCCGTGGTTGAAGCAATCTCTAGACTGATGACCCCTACCTCCAAAACGGTGTCGAGGTTGAACTTCACCATTCGGGCTCTGATCCTCATTGCGGCTGCTTGTCTGTTGCTCAGCGCGCTGTCTGCCCGTGGACAAGTTGCGCCGTCATCCGTGACGGGCGTGGTTGAAGATTCCACCGGCGCCGTAATCGCTGGCGCGCGCGTGGAATTCACCAGCGGTAACTACCACATTGCAGCCCAGACGAATTCGGCTGGACAATTCCAACTCGAAATCGCCGTCGCTTCGGAAACGATTTCCGCCAGAGCCGCTGGATTTCTGCCCTTGCAGCTCGCTTGGAATCATGAACTGCAGCTCAAGTTCACTCTGCATCCGCAATTTGAATCGGACTACGCCAGCCAGCACGTTCTCGTCACCGCTACTCGAATCAACACAGCACTGGAGGATTCTCCCGCAGACAGCGTGACCATCTCGCACGACGATCTCTCTTCGACGCCTGCGCTCGCGCTCGACGATGTGCTGCGCGAAATTCCGGGTTTCACGCTTTATCGCCGCGCGAGCAGCCGCACCGCGAATCCCGGCACGCAGGGAGTCTCCATGCGTGGAATCGGCGCCAGTGGCGCCAGCCGCGCCCTTGTCCTGGTCGATGACATTCCACTCAACGATCCTTTCGGGGGATGGGTCTACTGGGACCGCGTGGTCCGTGAATCCATCAGTGAGGTCGAAGTGGTTCGCGGCGGCGCTGATGCCAGCCTTTACGGTTCCACTGCCATGGGAGGTGTGATTCAGTTCCGCACGCGCCAGCTTGAACAGACCTCGATCTCGGCCGAAAGCTCCTGGGGAAGTGAGGACACGCCCGAGTTATCGCTCTGGGCGGGCACTCGACTGGGGCCTTGGTACGGCTCTGCGTCCACGGATCTCTTCCGCACCAATGGTTATATCCCGGTGCCGGAGTCGCAACGCGGAACCGTCGATTCTCCCGCCAACTCCGCCCACGAACTGACTGAGGTTGAACTCGGCCGCCGCTTTGGCGACTTCAGCCGTTTCTTTGCGCGCGGCTCGTACTTCGGTGAGGATCGGCACAACGGTACCGTGATCCAACTCAACCACACGCATTTGGGTGACTTCGCTACCGGAGTGAATTACGAAACCAAAAGCGTGGGAGCGATTTCAGCGCGCCTCTTCGGGCTCTTCGAATCCTACTATCAGACGTTTTCAGCGGTGACATCCGTTGACTCGCCACGCGATACCGAAACGCTGACCGACGAGCAGTCCGTCCCGTCGCAAGCACTCGGAGGCAGCCTTCAGTGGTCGCGCCCCATGGGCCACCTCCAGACGCTGGTGGCGGGCTTCGAGATGCGCGCTGTCGACGGTTCGAGTAATGAAAATTTGTTCAAACTCGGAGTTCCCAACGGCAACACTCTCAGTGGCGGGCAAGAGCTCACGGCGCGTATCTTCGGAGAAGACATCCTTCAACTCGGCCCGCATCTGATCGCCAACCTCTCTCTCGGCTACGATCACTGGAGCGATCTCAACGCACGGCTCATCGCCATCAGTTCCAGCGGCACCACGCTGACGCCGTATCCCGATCGCAGTTCCGACGCTCTCAACCCGCGCGCCTCGCTCCTCTACCACCTCGGACATGGGACTTCGCTCACCGCTTCGGGTTATCGTGCCTTCCGTGCCCCGACATTGAACGAACTCTATCGCAATTTTAGACAAGGCAACACCCTGACCGACGGCAACCCGGAACTCCATGCGGAACGTTTGACTGGAGTGGAAGCGGGGGTACGGCAAAGCTTGCTTTCCGACCGCCTGAATTTGCGGACGACGTTTTTCTGGAACGACATCACCGATGCCATCGTAAACGTTACCATCAACAACACGTCCACGCCGATCCTGGCCCAGAAGCAGAACGTCGGCCGCACGCTCTCCACCGGCGTCAATCTCGACGTCGAATTCCGTATCAGCAGCACGCTACAGCTCGCCGGAGGTTACCAGTTCGCCCACGCCGTAGTATCCGGTTACACTCCTAACTCGCTAAACCCGTCGCTCGTCGGAAATTGGATACCGGAGGTTCCGCATCAGCAATTCACCCTGCAGGCGCGCTACGTCAATCCCAGGATCGTCACCGTCAACGTGCAGGGTACCTTCGTCGGCCAGCAATTTGATAACGACCTGAATACCTTGTCGCTGAAAAAGTTTTTTACCGTCGACCTCTACCTCGGCCGCTCGTTAGGCCACGGTGTGGAAGTCTTTGCCGCCGCCGAAAACATGTTTAATACGCGCTACTACTCAGCGCTAACCACCGTGCCAAACCTTCCTCCAGTCCCCAGTCTCGGCCCTCCCATTCTCGCCCGCATGGGCCTGCGCTACCAGTTCCCGAAACGCTGAATCTGGCAGGCTGCGGAAACTCAAGCTGCGTCGCGAAAAGCTTGGATCGATTGGCGGGAACAATCGGTAAGGATGCGGGCCTGCAAGCATCAGGCCCGCGGTCGGGCTAGAAAGTAGCCGTGATAGATTCGTTGGTGGTAGCTCCGTTGGCAGGCACCGAAATCGTGGCTACGGATTGAGAACGCAGCCGCTCCGGAAATGCGGTGTTTGCTGTTGCCTCAACCGGGGCGTCGATGCTATACGTCAGGCTCACTTTATCGCTCGACGCACTTGCCAGGTTCCAAGAGTACGGAATAGTCACGGTGCAGGTAGCGGTACTGCCGGAACGGGTCGCTAAGACTGCCGCTTGTTCCTCGATAAAGTTCGACGTCGCTACGTCGACCAGGGACGCCGTCGCACTGCCCCCGGTCACTGTGAGCGGCAGATCCACGGAGTCGTCGTCTGGCGTCGGCAGAATACGGAACGCACCGGTCTTCGGATCCAGATAACCCAGTATCCCGGGCGTCTTCTTGCTTACGTTTTGGGCGAAGCTGCTGGCAACAAGTCCCAACAAGCAGGCGACGGCAAATAGCATTTTCGTTGCTTTCATTTTCTTCTCCTTTAGCTTGAAATAGGTGACCCCCTCTCGGACGATTCGAGACTCGCCCGGAGAGAGCTCACTTTAATTGGAATTGACTGCGTCACGGCCCGAGGGGAAAGACGGACCCATTGCTGAATCGACAAGCATAATACCCCGAAAACGTAACCTGTCAAACAGTTTTTTCGGGTTTGTAAAGCTGGCGGCGGATCGAGAGGTGTGGGTACGGGCCCGCTTGCGTCGTTTATCTCTCGCGGGTTCCCTTGCGACAGGCCGGGGGCAGGAAAGGTCGGCCCCTTAAGTAACCGGCGATGCTCCCAAATTGGAATCCGTGAATAGTTTCCCCCCGCATGTTTTCTACGGGCGTCAGGCCCAGCGGTGGTTTAGAATTACTTGTCGTACGCATTGATATTGATAGTGATCGTGATTAGGAGGATTTATGAAGCTTACCCCCGGCAAACTCGCCGGCATGAACGCCGTATCGAATAAACATGGCGTAATCGCCGCCGCCGCCATGGACCAGCGCGGCTCACTGCAGAAATCTCTCGCCAAAGAAAAAGGTTCGGCGGTTTCCGACTCGATGATGGAGGAATTCAAGACGCTGGTCAGCGAGGTGCTGACACCACATGCCAGCGCCATCCTGCTCGATCCTGAGTGGGGCCTGCCGGCTTCGAAGCGGCGCTCAAAAAATGCCGGCCTGCTGCTGGCTTATGAAAAGACCGGCTACGACAAGACCGGCCCGGGACGCCTCGGCGATCTGCTCGATCATTGGTCGGTGCGCCGCCTGAAAGAGGCGGGCGCGGATTGCATCAAGATTCTGCTCTACTACACGCCGTTCGATCCTAAAGACGTCAACGACAAGAAGCACGCTTGGGTGGAGCGTTTGGGCGATGAGTGCCGCGCCAACGACATCCCGTTTTTCCTCGAGTTCGTCACTTACGAAGAAGGCGTGGATGAGAAAGGCTTCGACTTCTCCAAGAAAAAGCCGAAGGCGGTCATCGAGGCTATGCGCGAGTTCACCAAAGACCGCTATGGCGTCGACGTAATGAAGGTCGAAGTTCCCATCAACATGAAGTTCGTGGAAGGAACAAAATCCTTCAAGGGTGAAAAAGCCTACTCGAAACAAGAGGCGATGAAACTGTTCCGGGATGCGGCCGCGGTGGCCACCAAACCCTTCATCTATCTCTCGGCGGGCGTAAGCAATAGCGAGTTCACCGAGTCGCTGGAACTGGCGGCCGAATCGGGTGTGAAATTCAACGGCGTGCTTTGCGGACGCGCCACCTGGAAAGAAGGCATCCCAGTCTACGCAAAACACGGAGCCAACGCTTTCCGCAAATGGCTGGAAGATGAAGGCGTAAAGAACATCAATAACGTAAACGACCGCCTCAAGGCCGCAAGTTCGTGGCACTCGATCTACGCCGTAGAACCGGCGCTAGCCCACGTGTAATTGGAACCCGTTCCCGAAACGCAAAGGCAGGTCTTCGGACCCGCCTTTATTGTTGCAAAATGGCAAGCGCTAAATGCTGAACGCTGAATGTCAATTCCTGACCGCAAAACCGCTCTAATCACCGGCGCTTCCTTCGGCATCGGAATGGAATTCGCTCGCATCTTTTCGCGCAACGGCTACAACCTGGTTCTCGTAGCCCGCAGCGGAGACAAACTCCGGCAACTCGCCTCCGAACTCGAAAAAAAACATGGCACGCATTCGCTGATTCTGGCCACCGACCTCACTGAACCGGGAGCGTCCGCCTATGTGCTGGATCAAACCACGCGCGCCGGCCTTCAGGTGGATGTGTTGGTGAACAACGCCGGATTCGGGCAGTACGGCATGTTCGCCGAGAACGATCTGGAGGAATGCTTGCGTCAGATCCAACTCAACGTAACGACTCTCACCCACCTGACGCGCCTGTATCTTCCGGGAATGATCGAAAGAAGGAGCGGCCGCATCCTGAACGTGGCGTCCACCGCGGCATTTCAGCCAGGGCCGCTGATGGCCGTATACTTCGCGACCAAGGCGTACGTCCTGCACTTGTCAGAGGCGCTGGCCAATGAACTCAGCGGGTCGGGCGTCACCGTAACCTGCCTGTGCCCAGGAGCAACCGCCTCAGAGTTTCACAAGCGCGCGAATGCCACCGGCATGAACCTGCTGAAGTTTGGCTCGATGGAAGCGCGCACCGTTGCCGAAGACGGCTATCGCGCGTTGATGGCCGGGAAGCCCCTGGTGATTTCGGGATTCAAGAACTGGCTCGTGGCGCAATCGGTGCGCTTCTCCCCACGCCGACTGGTGGCGGCGATTGCCAGAAAAATTCAGGAGCAGTAGACGATCATCCTACGCGACGATTCTTACTGTGTCTTGCGGCCTTCCAACGCGGCTTGCACGCGGCTGTGTTTCCGGCTGTAGGTGAAATACACCACCATGCCGATAATCAGCCAGATAATTAGTCGCGCCCAGTTGATCCAGCCCAGCTTGTACATCATGTAGCCGTTGAACAGGATTCCCATTACCGGCACGAACGGCACCCAGGGCGTCCGGAAGGGCCGCGGCTGGCCGGGGTTCGTGTGGCGCAGAGCCAGGATGGCGATGCAAACAATCACGAACGCCAGCAGCGTCCCGATATTCACCATTTTCCCGATATCGTCGATCGGAGTCAGACTGCCCACAATCGCGGCGAGCAGGCCCACGAGCATCGTGTTCTTCCACGGCGTCCGGAAACGCGGGTGTATATCGGCAAAGAATTTCTTGGGCAAAAGCCCGTCATTGGCCATCGAATACAAAACTCGAGTCTGCCCCAGAAGCATAACGAGCATCACGCTTGTGAGCCCAGCCAGCGCCCCCAGCGTAATAATGTGGGACGCACCGGTAAGGCCCCGGTCCAGGAAAGCGCGCGCAATAGGCGCTTCGATGTTGATCTCTCGCCACGGCACCATTCCGGTCAGAACTGCCGCGACCGCGATATACAACGCGGTGCAGATCAGAAGCGAAGCAATGATGCCGATCGGAAGATCGCGCTGCGGATTCTTCGCCTCCTGCGCGGTGGTGGAGACGGCATCGAATCCGATGTAGGCGAAGAATATGTAGGCGGCTCCGGCCCCGATTCCGGAAAATCCGAAGGGCGCGAAAGTGTGCCAGTCGGTTCCCCAGTTGACGGCGCTGACGTAGCGGAAACCAAGGCCAATAACAAAAATGACAACGGCAACTTTAATGGTAACGATCGTGGCGTTGAAGCGCGCACTCTCCTTGATGCCAATCACCAGAATCGCCGTGATCACCAGAGCGATCACGAAGGCCGGCACGTTGACGCCGATTTCATATCCAAACAGATGTGGTGCGTTTAACAGATCGTGAGCTTTCTGCACCAACTCTGGCGATTGTGTTCCCATGATTGCCGTGACTTTTGCGAGAAAAGCCTGCGTACCCGGAACCAGCGTGGAATCGGAGGCTAGCGCCATTTGGCGAGCGATAATCTTCTCCGCCTCGCTGAGCCCAGTCCAGTGGTCGTACGCCAGCCATAGCGGCATCCGGATGTGGAAAATATTAAGCAGTTCAATAAAGTGATTCGACCAACCGGACGACACCGTGCTCGCGCCCATGGCATATTCAAGCGTAAGGTCCCAGCCAATAATCCAGGCGAAAATCTCGCCCAGCGTAGCGTAAGCATAGGTGTAAGCGCTGCCCGCTAGTGGAATCATCGCGGCAAACTCGGCATAGCAGAGAGCCGCAAAAGCACACCCCAACCCGGAGAGCACGAAGGAAAGCATGAGTCCGGGACCGGCGTAGTGCGCGCCCAATCCGGAGAGTACGAAGATACCGGCCCCAATCACCGCGCCCACGCCCAGCGCCGTCAGTTGGAATACACCCAGCGTGCGTTTCAAGCTATGCGAGCCCGTCTCCTGCGCTTCATGAAGCAGAAGCTCAAGCGGCTTTTTCGCAAAGAGGTCTGTCATCAGTAGCATCTCCCCTGTCAATCAAACTGAAGTTGTCTGGGCTCGCGGCCGCCAGATGTAATACACAGGAATGCCCAGCAGCACAATCAACAATCCCGGCCACGTGTATTGCGGCTTGTAGCGTAACAGCACCACGTCGATAAACAAAGCCATCACAATGTAGATGGCAGGCAAGATGGGATATCCGACGGCTTTGTACGGACGCTCGGCCTCGGGATGGGTGCGGCGCAGGACGAAAAGTCCGACAATGGTCAGCACATAGAAAACCAGCACCGCAAAAATAATGTAGTCCAAAAGCTGGCCGTAACTTCCGGAGATGCAGAGCACGCACGTCCAAACCATCTGCACCATCAGCGAAACCGCGGGCGTCTTGTAGCCGGGATGCAGCCGGGCAACACTGCGAAAGAACAGACCATCCTTGGCCATGGCGTAGTAAACTCGCGCGCCTGCAAGAATCAGGCCATTGCAGCAGCCGAAGCCGGAAATCATGATGGCAACCGCCATCAGCGCCCCCCCGGCGGATCCAAACATCTGGGTCATGACTGCTGTGGCGACGCGATCCTCGGTGGCGTACTGAATGCCGCGCCCGAGCAGCGTCGCCCCGGTCGGACTGCCCACCAGCGGCAGCGCGCTTAGATAAATAAAGTTGCATGCGATGTAAAGCGCGATCACCACGCCGGTACCGAGAGCCAGCGACAACGGGAGGTTGCGGCTGGGATTTTTTACCTCACCGGCGGTGAACGTAACGTTGTTCCAGGCATCCGCGGAAAATAGTGAACCCACCTGCGCAATCGCCAGCACCGTAAGCGTCGAGACCAGAACGCCTCCGCCGACGTCATGCAAAGTGCCAAGACTGGCATTGCGCCAGAAGTTCGCGCCGAAATTCGCAGCTAGAGCCTGCGCATTTTCACCCAGAAAGACTCCGAAAAGGACCAGGCCCGCCAGCGCCGCCACCTTCGCGGTAGTAAAGATATTCTGAATGAAAGCGCCCGTCTTTACGCCGAAAATATTGATGATCGAGAGCGCGACCACGACCAGGATCGCAACCAGATTCTGCGTGTTCAACCCAACATCCATGCCCCCCAGCATCATCGGCCCGACCGCAAACTTCGGAACTTTCCACAGGTGGATGATCCAATGCGTGGAGGAAATTGCCGGCCAGAAGATCCCCAGGAATTTGCCAAAAGCCACGCCCACAGCGGCGATCGTGCCCGTCTGAATTACGAGGAACAGAGTCCAGCCGTAAAGAAAACCCCAAAGCGGCCCGAGCGACTCGCGCAGATAAACGTACTGCCCGCCCGCCCGCGGCATCATGGCAGCCAGTTCGCCGTAGGTGAGCGCACCGACAATCGTTAGAAATCCGGTGATGAGCCATGCGCCGATCAGCAGCGCAGGCGAGGTGACCTCGCGAGAAATTTCGGCGGACACAATAAAGATGCCCGATCCGATCATGGAGCCCATCACCAGCATGGTCGCGCTGGTCAGCCCCAGAGCCTTGACCAGTTCCTTATCCTGGTGAGTGTGCCGCTCCCAATCGCTGGTGCGCGAAGCCGGAGCTGGTGGTCGAACGTTCGTGCTCACGAACCTCCTAAAGGCTGCCAAAACCACGGCTTCGTACAGCTAAGGCTTCGTATCAGGGCGTCGCTTGAGCGATGCCGCAACCGCAACCAGTCGGATGCCCCTTTAGGGGCTGGGCAACCGCTGCAAGAGCTTTCAACTTTACCCCAGAACCCTCAAAAATTCTTCTGCTGATTTGCCCGGATCCCGCATCAAGTCGGATATCACCGCCACCGCGTCGGCCCCAGCTTCGATGACGGAACGGGCATTGGCGCGTGTAATGCCGCCGATTGCAACCAGCGGCTTACGCGTCAGTTCTCTACCCCGGCGAACGCCCGCGAGCCCCACGACGGGATCAGGATTCGCTTTACTACCGGTCGCAAAGACCGGGCCAATGGCAAGGTAGTCGGCAGAAGTCTTGTCGGCTTCGGCAAGTTGCTTCGGATGGTGCGTGGATACTCCTAGCCAGCGAGAGTGGCCAATGATAAACCGGGCCGCCTCTGAAGATAAATCGTCCTGCCCAACATGCAACCCGTCAAAGCCAGCCGCCAGGCAGAGGTCGGCGCGATCGTTCATGATGAGCTTGACGCCTGCTCCGAGACGCGCCCTAAGTTCGCGAGCCTCGTCGAGCATTCGCCGAGCGTTTCCAGACTTGTTGCGATATTGGAGCAGCGTAATACCTGCGGCAGCAAGTTCCTCCGCGGCCGCAAACATTCCGGCAGCGTCGGGGAAACATGCAACGTCGAGAATCGGATAGAGTCGCCGGAATCGCAACATGAAATCACTGGTAGAGATGCGGCAAGCCGCGTCTCTACAGTTACGCTTCTTTTTTCGCCAAGAATCTCTCGATGAACCCCGTATCGAAATTCCCGGCGCGGAAATCCGGGTCCGCCAGAATCCGCCGATGCAAAGGGATCGTCGTGTGAATTCCTTCAACGATAAACATTCCCAGAGCACGGCTCATGCGTGAGATGGCTTCGCTACGATCCTTGCCCCGCACCACCAGCTTGGCAATCAGCGAGTCATAGTATGGAGGAATCGTGCCTTCGGCGTAGGCGGCCGTGTCGACGCGCACGCCGGTCCCGCCCGGAGGATTGAAAGTAGTAATCTTCCCCGCCGAGGGCGTGAACTTCTCCGGATGCTCCGCATTAATCCGGCACTCGATCGCGTGTCCGCGATGCACGATGGGGCCTTGCAACACGTCGCTCAGCTTGGCGCCCGCGGCGATCATGATCTGACTCTTCACCAGGTCCACGTCCGTGACCATTTCCGTGACGGGATGCTCCACCTGGATGCGCGTGTTCATCTCGATAAAGTAAAGCCGCCGGTCTTCGTCCATAAGAAACTCTATCGTGCCGGCATTGTGGTAACCAACCTTACTCAGCGTCTTACTGAGAACGTCTCCGATTTCCTGGCGCAGCTCAGGCGTCATCCGCACCGACGGCGACTCTTCGAGCAACTTCTGGTGGCGCCGCTGAATCGAACATTCGCGTTCGCCCAGGCTGACGACGTTGCCGTGCTCGTCGCCCAGCACCTGGAACTCTATATGGCGCGGGTGCTCGACATATTTCTCGAGATAGAGATCGCCATTGCCAAAGGCACCCGCGGCCTCTGACTGCGCCTGACGGTAGAGCGCGGGCAATTCGTCTTCATTGCGCACAATGCGCATGCCCCGCCCGCCGCCCCCGGCCGTGGCCTTCACGATGACCGGAAAGCCGATCTGCCGCGCCCATTCCCGCGCCTCTTCCGCCGAAGCGACCACCCCGTCCGAGCCGGGAACGATCGGCACTCCGTGCTGTTTCATGGCCGCGCGGGCTTTTTCTTTTTCGCCCATCAACCGTATGACATCGGGAGTCGGTCCGATGAACTTGATGTGACAGGCCTGGCAGACTTCCGCGAAGTTAGCGTTTTCCGAGAGCAAGCCATACCCGGGATGGATGGCATCCACGTTCGCAATTTCAGCCGCGCTGATCACTGCGGGAATGTTGAGATAACTCAACGCCAGTTGCGGCGGCCCAATGCAAATCGCTTCGTCGGCAAAGCGCACATGGAGCGAATTCCGGTCCGCCTCGCTGTAGATCGCCACCGAGCGGATGCCGAGCTCCTTGCATGCGCAAATGACGCGCAAAGCAATCTCGCCGCGATTCGCTACCAGAATTTTCTTGAACATGCTCTGCCTGGAGTGCTTTGCCGGGGATAGTCTGTCTTGGGGTTTCGGGCGCTCCTCGAGCGAACGTCAGTCGCGTTGACGTCCGTCATTATGCCGGCCGGACCGCAAATAGTTCCTGGCCATACTCGATGGGCTGGCCGTTGGCAACCAGCTTCCTGACCAACTCTCCCGCCATGTCGCATTCGATTTCGTTCAGCAGCTTCATCGCTTCCACAATGCACAAAACCTGACCCACTTCCAGCGCATCTCCAACTTTGACAAAAGGTGGCGACCCTGGCGAAGGCGACTCGTAAAACGTTCCCACGATCGGCGACTTCACAATGTGCAAGCTCTCCT
>OBLW0100001667.1_pt1 | contig 18574 bp, 15 predicted proteins | sample 1520161 | NCBI WGS metagenome assembly OBLW01 (sample SAMEA3539309, study PRJEB22396) | soil metagenome | biome: tundra; feature: field; material: soil | place: USA | collected 2010-05 | depth 0.15 m | reverse complement strand
GAGAACGAGCCAATGCCGGCGCGAACGAACATGACTCGCAAGAGGCGCAACGACTCGTTGCTGCCGACAATGGACAATACGGACCAATCGCTGGCGAGTTGAAGGGCCTCGCCCGACTTGCGCTCGAAAATTGCACATCGTTCGAACAAAACCTTCTGTTCGATGGTGTGTTGACGCGCGTTCTGGCGGACTACCTGGCACCGCGCCCGGGCCTCTGGGTTTTCGGTGCAGGCGATGACGCCAAGCCCCTTGTCCAATTGGCACAAACGCTGGGATGGTTTGTTGCCGTTGCAGACGGCCGCTCGCATCTCGCCACGAGGGAGCGGTTCTCCACGGTCGATGACCTTCGCGTTCTGCCGGTTTTCGATTTGCCCGAGACGGCGCGCCACGACCTGCAACTGCGACCTACTGACGTAGCGGTCGTCATGACGCATAGCTTCGATCAGGATTCGCGCATTCTTGCTTCGCTACTTACGCTCGATGCACTGCCCGCCTATCTTGGCGTTCTCGGGCCGCAGCGCCGCACGCGCGAACTGCTCGCGGAAGCGGCGCGCCTGCTTGATTTGCCTGCAACTGCGGACCGAATCGACCGCTGGCTTGCGCAAATGCATGCGCCCACCGGCCTCGATCTCGGCGCCGACACGCCTGCTGCCATCGCGCTCTCGATCGTTGCGGAGATCCAACAGGCGCTTACCGCGGCAACAGGACAGCCGCTACGCGAAGTACGCGCGATCAGGGAAATTCCTGCGAACTCGTGCGAATGAGATGGAGGCGCGACTAATCTTCACGCAGCCTTATTGGCCAGGTGCGCTTCCAGCACATCCAGAAACTTTGCCAGCCAAGCCGGATGTGCTGTCCACGCCGGACCTGTCACCAGGTTTCCATCTACCATTGCTTCGGTGAAATCCAGTTTTACAAAAGTACCGCCGGCAAGTTCTACCTCGGGCGCACACGCGGGATAGGCATTCAGCTTGCGGCCCTTCAGCACGCCTGCGGCCGCCAACAATTGCGGGCCGTGGCAAAGCGCAGCAATTGGCTTCCCTGCCTTATCGAAATGCCGAATCACATCGAGCACCTGCGCATTCAGTCGCAAATATTCCGGCGCACGACCGCCCGGAATTACCAGCGCATCGTAGTCAGCCGGCTTCGTTTCATCGAATGTCGCGTTCAATGTGAAGTTGTGCCCGCGCTTCTCTGAATAGGTCTGGTCGCCTTCAAAATCGTGGATCGCTGTTCGCACCTGCTCTCCCTTTTTCTTGCCGGGACAAACCGCGTGTACCGTGTGCCCGACCATTTGCAGGGCCTGGAAAGGAACCATGATTTCGTAATCCTCAACAAAATCGCCGGCAAGCAGCAATAACTTCGCAGATTTCATCGCATCGTCTCCGTGGGGTTAAGAAGCCAGGTTGCGCCTGGCTGCATTTTAGTTTGAGGCTACTCCATCCTTGCTTTTCGAACAGGTGAAAGGATCGATTGTCAAAGAAGAATATCCTCGCTCCAGTGTCTGTCCGCTCGCGCGAGTTTCTCCCGGAATTGCCCTTCCCACCATTCGGCCAAACCTGGCATCTCAGCGAACTCAATGGCAAGACCCGGATCAAATTCCAAGTAGAAGCAACGATTGATTGCCGGAATCGAAGCGTGGTCATTCAACCGCTCCTGTAAATCCCACCGCGCTCCTTGCTGGACTACGCCAGCTTCAAGGACTCGCAGGTAAAAGCCCGTGCGGTTTTCGCAAACTGTTAACTTCACCCAATCCGTACGGCCAACTCGGCGCGCCTGATTGTCGCACGGAATGGGCGGGCCCGACACCTGCACCAGTGCCGAGCCAATTCGGAGAATATCGCCGGCGCATATTCCGGATTCTTCGATGCCATCCAGAAGCAGGTTCTCGCCAAGACAGCCGTGCGCAAGGAGAATCCCGTAATGCTCGCGCCAAAAAACGTAATGCTCCACCAGATGCACACAGACCGCAGCGTCGGGGCCACCGTGATAGGGCTGCGCTACCTTATCTCCGTCGAAACCTTGTGTGGATAGCCGGAGCGGGCTGTGCACTCGATCGCGCGCAATCGAGGATGTCCAATCGCCCCGGTTGTCCCGCAACAGTTTCGGTCCGCCCGCGAGTAGCGCTTCGATTGTTCCAGCCAAGATGCTCTCCGTGCAGTCCAGATGACTATGGGATGTTCCGCGTCCATTTGCAGACTTACGCACAATTTGTTGAACTTGGGGCGAAATCCAACCTACATCCCTTCATCCAATAAAATCACATTATGCCGTCATCGAGCGCCAAGCTGGAAGCTCTCAATGCTCGTATCGTTGCCTGCGATCGTTGCGAGCGGTTGCGGAGCCACTGCGCCGATGTTGCGCGCATCCGCCGCCGCGCTTACGTGGATTGGGAATACTGGGGCCGGCCTGTTCCCTCCTTTGGCGATCCGAATGCGCGCGTCCTCGCCCTGGGCCTCGCTCCCGGTGCTCACGGGTCGAATCGCACGGGTCGCCCATTCACTGGCGATGGGTCTGGAGATTTTCTCTATCCGGTGCTCCATGAAGCCGGGTTCGCCTCGCAGGACCGCGCCACATCACGCGACGACGGCATGCATCTCACGGATTTGCAAATCACCTCCGTAGTTCGCTGCGCGCCGCCGGACAACAAACCCACGCTTGACGAACTACGCAACTGCGCTCCTTGGCTTGACGAAGAACTCCGGCTTCTTCGCAATCTTCGCGTTGTCGTCTGCCTTGGCCGGATCGCTTTCGATGGGCTCCTTGCACATGCTCAGCGCACCGCGGTCATTTCCTCACGCGCTGGCTATAGCTTTCGCCATGGCGCCGAATACACACTTCCCGACGGCCTTCACGTCATCTCCAGCTTCCATCCCTCTTTGCAAAACACCAATACAGGCCGGCTCACGCGCCCGATGTTCCTCGACGTCTTCAAACGCGCACGAGAGCTGGCTGGGCTCGAAACCCCGGTCCTTTCCGCCGTAGAATAAAATTGGAATCATTCCAATGGATGACTTCTCCAAAACGATCTTCAAGGAACTCATGCCGGTCGAGAAAGAGCTCCCGCAGCCTCCCAAGAGCAAACGAAAACGCCGCGAGGATGCGCTCGATCATTTGTCCTCGCCGATCCTTCTGGAGCGCGCAGCCTATCTGCGCCAGCTGGCCAAGCACGGCGATGGCTCCGCCGGCGAAGTTCTGAAGGAATATCCGCAGCATGCCATTCATCTGCTTGTGCGCAGCCGCAACGGCGGCGCCGAGTTGCACGAGAACTTCGCTGACCTGTTCTTCGTCCTCGAAGGCCGCGCGGCTCTGGTCACCGGCGGAACAGTGGCGGATGCCAGAACCATCGGCCCCGGAGAGATTCGCGGCTCATCGGTCGAGGGTGGGATCCACCAGGAGTTGCGGGCGGGCGATGTGGCTCATGTGCCAGCCGGGTTGCCCCACCAGATGCTCGTGTCCGGGGACAAGTTCGTCACTTGTCTGGTGCTGAAGATTCAGCAAGAACCGCAGAAGCCCTGAATGTGCAGATGGAAGCTGGCGACTGGGAGAATCGCGTCCGGTGGCGATGGGCAGGAAGCCAGTCGCGTTTTCTTGGAATGATCTTTCCATGCGTCAACTCAGCGAAGCGAGAGGCTAACAGTACACTGATCGGATGCCGCCGATCCTGAATGCGCAGAACATTTCCAAACGATTCGGCGCCAAACCTTTATTTCAGGGTATATTTTTCGCTGTGCATGAGGGTGACCGGATTGGTCTCATCGGACCGAATGGAGCCGGCAAATCCACCCTGCTGGCCATGCTTGCCGGCGAGCAGCAACCTGACACCGGTGAGGTCGCCTTCCGCAAGCGTGCCCGCGTGGGCTATGTGCGTCAGATTTCGGAATATCTGCCCGGGATCACGGTTCGCAGCGTAATCGAGGCGGCAATGGCCGATGCGGCCGTGCCAGAGAATGAACACGAGCAGAGTTTACGCGAAACATTGGGTCGAGCAGGCTTTGCGGATAACGCAGGATCGACCGGCCCCACGATGGATGCCGACGCGACCAGCTTAAGCGGGGGTTGGCGCAAGCGGCTGGCGATCGCCGAAGCCCTGGTTGTCAAACCCGACGTTTTGCTGCTCGACGAACCAACAAATCATCTTGACCTCGAAGGCATTGAGTGGCTGGAAGGCTTGCTCACAACGGCGAATTTCGCATTTATCGTAGTTGCGCACGATCGCTACTTCCTTGAGAACGTCACTGCCGAAGTCGCCGAGCTGAACCGCATCTACAGCGACGGACTGCTGCGTTTGAAGGGCAGCTATTCGAAGTTTCTCGAAGGCCGTGAGGCATGGCTCGAGGCCGAGCAGCGCGTGCAGGAAGGGCTGCGCAATCGCGTGCGGACTGAGATTGAATGGCTCCGCCGCGGCCCCAAGGCGCGCGCCACCAAGGCCAAGGCGCGCATCGACAACGCGCACGAGCTGATTGAGCGGCTCGAAGATTCCGAAGCCCGCAGCCGTGTGGCGACCGCAGGAATCGGCTTCGAGGCCACGAATCGACAGACCAAGCGTCTCATCCAGCTGGACGGGGTCACAGTCGAGTTGGGTGGCCGTGAGATCCTGCGCGGCATCAGCTTCGGCCTGAACAACGGCATGAAACTTGGCTTGGTTGGGCCTAACGGATCGGGGAAGACAACGCTCTTGCGTGCCATGACCGGCGAACTGGAGGCAAGCGCGGGAATCGTTTGGCGTGCCGCAAAGCTACGCATTGTCTATTTCTCACAGATGCGCGAGATCGACGGCACTCTCACCCTGCGCCGGGCTCTTGCGCCTGATTCCGATTCTGTTGTGTATCTGGACCGAGTTGTGCATGTCGCCAGCTATGCGGCCAGGTTCCTCTTCACGGGAGAGCAACTCAACCAGCCCGTCGAGCGGCTGAGTGGAGGCGAGCGCGCGCGTGTATTGATCGCGCGTCTGATGCTGGAACCTGCCGATGTCCTCATCCTTGATGAGCCGACAAACGACCTCGACATTCCCACGCTCGAGATTCTGGAAGAAGCGCTGCTCGATTTCTCCGGCGCGCTGGTACTGGTGACCCACGACCGTTATCTGCTGGACCGCGTGACTAACTCGGTGGTCGGGCTGGATGGGCGTGGTCATGCAGAGCTGTTCGCGGATTACAGACAGTGGGAGGAATGGCGGGCCGAGGGCGGCGAAACGGGAAGCGAAAAGCGCGATGTCCCTGGCACAAAGCAGGCGCCGCAGATTGCTCCCGCGACAGTGTCAAAGAAGAAGCTCTCCTACATCGAACAACGTGAGTTCGATGGCATCGAAGCCCGCATCGAAACGGCGGACATGAGGATCCAGGCAGTGCGTGCACGCATCGATGATCCCGCGGTTGCGACGGATGCGAAAGCGCTGACAGAAGCGTTGGCGGAGTTGGAAGCGGCGCAGAAGGAACATGATGTGGTTTATGAACGCTGGGCAATACTTACGGAAAAGCTTGATAGCTTTTGAGAAGAAGTACCTCTGAAGTTCTCGTGTTGCTCCATCGAGCACTGATCAATTACTTCAAATCTGCCGCAATCGTTTTTGTCAGCGATCCGTTCGCGTCGTCGTCATTGAGCGCCCACACGTAAGCGCCGCCAAGCCTGTTCTTCTTGACGTAAGCCGTTTTCGCTGCTACGGAAGTGGGGTCGTCATAGGAATAGAAAGTCTCGGTGGTCGGGTTATAGAGGGTCGCTCCGACTCTTGCTGAGTCGTACCGCGCGAAGTAGCCGTTCTTATCGATGAGGGTCTCGATCGTCGAGTAAGTCAGGAAACCCGCAGTCAAGATGGTGTCGCAGCCTGGTGAAGCGGAGATCTTGCTCGGGTTGGGACAGACCCCGGATCCGTCGGCGAGAAGAACCGGTGAATCGCCCGTTGCGTTCTGATATAAGCCGTGATTGGCGCTCGAAACGCCCGTCCAGCCGACGGCATAGAGGGGCATACCCATGGTGTATTTGTCCGCCGGCACACCCGACTTTAGATAGGCTCTTACGGTCGCATCGATAGAACGGGCCTCGCTCGACACAGGGTCCGAAGCCGTGTCAAAGAGCGACGAAGACTCATTGGTTTGCTTGTCCCACGATCCCGCATAGTCGTATCCGTCGATGGTGAGGAAGTCCACTTGCGCGGCAACGGCCTTCAGATCGATGTTGGCATACTTCTTAGGGTCCGCAGGCGAGTCGAACGTCAAGGTGTATTTCTTCCCCGTCGTTTTGGTCAAAGCGTTGAGTTGTGCGCGAAACTCTTTCAGCAGGGCTGTGAAGTTCTGCTTGTCGGCTGCCGTCGGGAACTCCCAATCGATATTGAAGCCGTCAAACAAGCCGGGAGCTGTGACGCCTGGTGCGATGTTGCCCTTGACGAACATGTCGATGCACGAAGCGGCGAGCGCGGCGCGGCGGGCCTCGGTGCCAGCGGCGGTCGTGAAGCCCGCGACATTGCCGGCTTGTCCGCCTAAAGAAATCAAGACTGTCAGATTGGGATGGAGCGCCTTGAGCTGTTGGATGGCACCAAAGTTTCCGAAGAGCGGCGCGGTGTAAGGCTTGCCGGTCACGCTTGGAAGGGATGCATCCTGATAGGCGGCTAACGGATCGGCGACAGCGCAAGCCGGCGATGCGGTGGGTGTCACATTGCCAAAGGCGTAGATGAGATGCGTCAATTCATCGGCAACGCCATTTTTCTGCAGATCGGCGATGTTGTAATTAGCGTAACGGACGCCCCATTCTTCGAAATAGCCCCCGAAGATCTTTCCGTGGTGGTGAGCCTGCGCAAGAGATTGGGAGGTGCATACAATGAGAACCAGCAGACTGGTGAAAGCGGCCCGGAGCAAGCGCAGCGGAAAATATTTCGGCATAGCAAACGCCTCAAGAATTAGAAAAGTATTGACCTGTCGAGCATAGCTGCTCTTGAGCAGCACGAACAACAATTCCATCGAGCGGTAGACGGCATTCGAGGCTGGACTAGAGCTGCATTCGTATTCGGCCGTCTCGCATAACACCACTAACAGAGTCAGTAGAACGCTGGTTGCGCGTTCCCCTATCTGCAAACGAGAATTCAAATAGAGACGGGTGAGGGATACGTGTTGAAACGCAAAGTGACATTCGGCTTGGTGCTGGTCGCGGCCAGTTGGAGTTTGACATCCCGGTCGCAGGACGATCCCCGGCAGACAGCGCTCGCACTGGAGCAGCAGGGCAAGACGACGGAGGCTGAAGCAGCATGGGGCGCTTTGGCCAAGGCGTACCCAACGAATGCAGAGCCGTTTGCCCATCTAGGCTTGCTCGAAGCTCGCCGGGAGCACTACACCGAGGCGGTTGCGGCTTACCGCAAGGCGATGGCGTTGGATCCCGCCATGCCCCGCCTGCGTTTCAACCTGGGCCTTGCGTACTTCAAGGCGGGCGCATACAGGGAAGCCCTTCAGCAGTTCACGCCTTTGCTCAAAACTGAGCAGCCGGACTCGGACGAAACGCAACGGCTCGCGATTCTGATCGGCATGTCCCACTATGGGCTTGCGGAGTTTGCGGCAGCGACTCCCTATCTGAAGCAGGCTATCGATCGCGACGCACAGAATCTTCCCCTGCTTTTAACTTTGGCGCACAGTTGCTTGCTGTCGCAGCAATATCCGTGCGTTCTCGATGCGTTTCACCGGATCATGTCCTTGAATCCAAATTCAGCCGAGGCCCACATGTTGGCTGGAGAGGCGTTGGACGAAATGAAAGAACCAGTCGATGCCATCCGGGAGTTGCGTGCAGCTGTACAGGCCAATCCCAGGGAGCCAAACGTGCACTTTGCACTGGGGTACCTGTTGTGGACGCAAGGCCGTACAGGGGAGGCTGCCCGGGAGTTTCAAGCTGAGCTCAAGAACATTCCGGGACACAACCAAGCCACCCTCTATCTGGCAGATTCCTATATTCAGATGAACAGGACTGAAGAAGCGAGGCCGCTGCTCGAAGCGCTCGTGAAGATGAGCCCCACAAGCTCCATGGGGCATCTCGATCTAGGCATCGTGTACGCCGAGGCCGGCCGCAAACAGGAAGCGCTGGGTGAGTTCAAGACGGCCATCGCGCTCAAGCCCGACGAAGTAAATGCCCACTGGCGGCTGGGCCGGCTCTATCGTTCCATGGGAAAGACAGCTGAAGCGAATGCTGAATTTGAAAAATCGAGGAGCCTGAACAGGTCCGCCGATGAAAAGCTTGTCAAGGTAATGTCCAAAATTCCGCCACATGACGGCCAACCCCAGGGTTCGGCTGCCGCACCTCCTGTCCAGTAACAATCAGGGCCGATCGTCCTGCGCATCGGAAGAGATAGCTACAAAAAGCAAAGGCCGGCGCTCTCGCACCGGCCTTCAATTTTGCCGCAATGAAGCAGAGAGATCTAGAAGCGGATCTTTCCACCCATCTGCAGGATGCGGGGTTCGTGGTCGGCGGTGACTGCTCCGAAGTTGGAGGAGTCGATATTGTTGCTGATGCCGCTGGTGCCACCGAGACCGCTCGAGGTAGGGCTGCCGAAGATCGCATGGTTGAAAACGTTGAAGGCTTCGACCCTGATCTGGAAGTCGACATGTTCGGCGATCGCGGTGTTCTTGGCGAGCGCCATATCCCACTTATCGATTCCAGGTCCAAGCAGCGAACCTGGCGCCAAGGCGCTGAATGTGCCGACTGTCTGAGTAAACGAGGCGGGAGTGAACCACTGTCCAGGTTTCTTGGTCATGTGCACCGGGGAAATCTGCGTCACACGGGAGGCATTGTCGGGGTCAACTATGCCGATGCCCAGACCGCGTCCACCATAGGTCGTCGCGAAGGGATCTTCGGACTGGATGAGGGAGAAGCTAGAACCGGAGATCAGTGAGGTAATGCCGGAAAGTTCCCACCCACCCAACAGTCTGCCTGTTGCGCCCGCCTGGTTCTTGTAAAACGGCAGGGTGTAGACGTAGTTGAAGACAAGCACCTGTGGGGTGTTGAACGTCGATGGACCGTAATCCCCCCTCAGGTTATAGGTATTGGTGGCTGCGGTGCCGCGGTCGTTGGAGTTAGTGGTCAGAGTCTTGGACCAGGTGTAGGCGAGGTTCACGGTCAGATTCCCGGAGCGGTGGCTGAGGTCTACCTGTAGCGAGTTGTAGTTGCTGGTGAAGATGGGCGACTTTGTGCGCAAGTAGCTGTAGCCCAGGTAGGGACGAATGGCGTTGACGTCAGTCCCTGCCGGTGCAGCCGCTCTGGCCGCAGCGGTGGGCTGGTTGCCGTCGTACTCACCCAGCAGGTGCCGCGACTCGTTGGCTACCCAGGCTACAGAAAGAACCGTAGTGGGCAGAACCTGGCGTTCCACGGTGAAGTTCCAGTCAGCATAGTTGGGGGCACGGAAGGTGGGCGTACCCGTGGTCCAGAGGAGGTTAGGCCCGAGGTTGACCGCTCCAGAGGCGCCAGCGGCTGTGTCGAAGTAGGTGTCGTTGACGGTGACGGTCTGTACCACCGGTGGATCGTAGAAGGCGTTCTGCTCATAGATGCCGTTGAGCAGACGATCGTAGAAGATGCCGAAGCCGCCGCGGATGGAGGTCAGTCCGCGACCGTCGGGGTTGTAGGCAAAGCCCAAGCGAGGCGCGAAGTTGGCGTTGGTGTTCGGGTTGATGGTACTGCCGAAGGGCGAGCACTGCACCTGCGCGGAGAAGGTCTTGGCCTTGGCGCAGGCTGCTCCCGTGGGGAAGATGATGCCATTGGCGTAGGTGGCCGGAATCAGGGGAGCCCCGGACCCGGCCAGTGTCTGGTTGGCGACAAAGTTGCCAGTCGAAGGATCAATGACTGGAGCAGCCACCGTGCTGTACAGTTGCGGATCGAAATTGGTGAGAGTGTTGTTCTTGTCGGTAGCCGAGGGGAAGCTGCTCCAGCGGATGCCGAGGTTCAGGGTTAGCTTCTTGTTCAGCTTGAAGTCGTCCTGAGCATAGACCTCGCGGTTGTAGTAGTTGAGATCGGGGATCGTGTCTTCGTTCTGCTGGCTATAAGTGGAGACGTTGCCGAGCAGGAAGTTGGCGAAGGGGTTGTAGGCCTGTGCGAAAGTGAAGTTGGCTTCGCCGGCGACGGCGTTTTCGCTCTTCAGCATCTGCTGGATCTGGAAGCCGAAGCGCAAGGTATTCTTGCCCGCCGAGATGGCCAGGTTGTCAAAGTATGTGCGGTCCAGGTTACGCTCTTTCCACGGAGTGGAGCCGGCGGAAAAGCTCTGGATGTTATTGATGGCGACGCCTGGAAGGCGCCCGTAAGGATCCGCATACTTCTGTGTCTGTGGCGAGAGCGAGCTGAGCGCGCTGGCGGAATCGGCAAAAGGAGTGCCGATGAACGAGGAGTGATAGGTTCCTTGCGAATAGACGAACTCCAGCTCGTTGACGATGGTTGGGGAGATGGCGTAGCTAAGATTGCCCACAACGTTCTTGCCAGGCGAGTCGACGCTGGCGGCGGCCAGCTTGGGAAAGTTGTTGCCCGCCCATAGGCCGAGCGGTTCGGTAACAGGCATGATGTCATTCATGCCGCGCGCATAAAAATGCACCTTGTCGTTGAAGTAGTGGTCAATACGGACGATGTCGTCGCGGTAATCGTTCTGCGCAGGGACGTTGACGACTTCCACTCCAGAGGCGTTCGCGTTGGGGCCAAAGACGTTGGTCACGTAGACCTGCGCGTCTTTGCTGACGCAGCCGGGCTGGGCGACATTGATGGCTCCCTGACCGCTTCCGTCTTGATTGCGGGTAAAGGTCTCGCAACTCGCGGCCACTCCCGCGGGTAGTGCCGGCGGAGCGATGAGAGCGGCTCCGGGTGCGGGCGCCGGAACTGTGAAGTCACCTGCCAGTTGGTTAGGCGTCGGGGTGTTCAGGCTGATGCTGGAACCGGCCTGATTGATCTTGTGCCAGTCCTCGGACCAGAAGAAGAAGGTTTTCTTTTTGTCCTCGTTGTAGACCTTGGGAATGTAGACGGGACCGCCAATGGTGAAGCCGTAGACGTTCTGATGGTATACACCGGGCACATTGGGTTGGCCCTGGCTGATCTGACTTTGCTTGTTGAGGTAGTCGTTAGCGTTGAAATCGGTTGTGCGGACGTACTCGTATCCATTTCCGTGGAAGGAGCTGGTGCCGTTCTTGGTGGCTACCAGAACCTGGCCGCCGCCGGAGCGCCCGAAACCTGCGTCGTAGTTGCCGCGCTGCAGGGTGATCTCCTGAATGGCTTCCATGCTGGGCTCACTCACCGCGGTGCCGTTGGATCCGGAGTCGTTGATGTCCGCGCCGTCGACGGTCCAGTTGTTGGCCGTGGTGCGCGCACCGTTGACGGAGATGGCCGTGTTGCTGGAGTTGGCTTCATCGCCGAGTTGGTTCACAACACCTGGCTGCAGAGTGATCAACTGCTCGAAGTTGCGGCTGTTGATCTCGAGTTCCTCGACCTGCTGGCTCGAGATGGTTCCGGCCTGGCCACTGGTCTCGGTGTCGACCGCCACCGGGTTGTCTTCCACCGTAACGGTGGTGGAGACGGTGCCGGCCTTGAGCTCTGCGTTCACGGTGTGCTTGTCGGAAACGTTGAGGACGATGTCCTTGGCCTTGAAGGTCTGAAAGCCCGCCATGGTTACAGTAATGGTGTAGGTTCCAGCGGTGAGGTTGGTAGCGGTGTAGTTACCGGAGCCATCAGATTCCACGACACGAGCAGCGCCGTTGACGCCGTTCTGCGTGATGGAAATCGAGGCATGCGGAATCACAGCACCTGAAGAGTCTGTAACAACGCCGCTGAGCGTTGCCGAGAGTTCCTGCGCGCGCGTCCTCAGAGGGCTGCACAGAAGCAGAATGGCGAACATGCAGAACAGCGTGAGGATTGCGTGGCTCAGACTTCTCTTTTCGAAAGAGCCATTGAATGCCGGGTTGCCGCATCGCGATCCAGTTGAATGGTTCGAAGACCTCTCAAAGTGATTGATGATCATCGGGCGTCTCCTTGAAATCCTGTGGTAGTCGATGCGCTCGTTGGGCACCGATGGTTGATTTCTGAAGCCATGGAGCGGAAGAGTTGCAGGAAACGATCGCTCCGGATAGTCAAAGAGGCGTGGAACAGAAACAACCGACCGTATCGCAACCTTTACTGAGAACGATGATGCTCGTTGCTTGAAATTCCGCGATAGGCCGTTCTGTCTGCGCATCACAACCTTCCAAAAAAGTGGTTCAAAACAGGGTTTAGCCTAGCCATCTTCATGCGCTGGACCAAGTCTCCTCTCACTCCGCGTCGCCTGGAAGAGAACGTGCATTGCAAACTCGCCGGCTCGTGGGACAACGCGCAATACTCGGTGGCAAGAACATTAAGACAGGGTCAAGCCGTTGGCAAGCAAAAAATGACCAAATCGAGACAAAATGATCAGTTTTGTGGAAAATCTGTTCTCACTAGCGCAACGAGGTGCTTTCCATCAGTAATACAGATATGGCATAAGGATCCTATGAAGATCCGAAAGAGACACTTCACATCTTATGGCGGGCCCGTGCGCAATCAGAGTCGATGCATCTTTTATATCATTGACTCAAAGGTAGATAGAACGTCTCTCTTGTGAAGTTTTTCAAGTAGTTGCTCGCCTCACATCAGCCGGAACGCAGATCACTTGAGCTCGTGCCATTTTTAGTTCTGGCTTCCGCCAAAATGCGCACAGTTGATCAAATATTTGAGCAATAGTTGGCATTATGACCAAATTTTTACGAACTATGGCAGGCTTTGATATATGCTCAGATCGAAAGCGGGGACGACTTTACAAAACCCAATGCGCCAACTGTCCGTTTTCCGATACTTATTCAACTGTTCCAATGAGCTCCATTTAGCTCGCGCACCGGAAAGCATGTGTCCTTGCCATGAAAGTTCCTCTCTTTGAGCTGTGCGTCACCGATCTGGAGGCCGCGCGCGCGGCCGAAAGTGGAGGTGCCGATCGAATTGAGCTTTGCTCCCAGCTCTCCGCCGGCGGCGTAACGCCGGACCATGAGCTTATGACGAAGACCGTTCAAACCCTTTTGATTCCTGTTTATGTATTGATTCGTCCACGTATTGGGGACTTCGTTTTCTCTTCGGCCGAATTCGGCGAGATGAAGCGGCAGATCGAACAGGCGAAGACCGCTGGGGCCGCGGGTGTGGCGACTGGCGTTCTGCTTCCGGATGGTCGCGTGGATGTCGAAAGGACCCGCGAGCTGGTGGCGCTGGCGAAACCGATGAAGGTAACCTTCCATCGAGCTTTCGATGAGACGCCGGATATGGTTGAAGCCCTGGAGGATGTAATCGGCTGCGGCGTCGATTGCCTATTGACCTCGGGTGGCGAACCAGATGTGCTCACCGGTGCGGAATCGATTGCCAAGCTGCGCACGCTGGCGGCCGGGCGGTTGGATGTGATGGCTGGAGGCGGGCTGCAGCTGACGAGCCTGGTTGAGGTTCTGCGCCGAACCGGAGTGTCCCATCTGCACGGATCGCTGTCCCGCAAGCCTGTTATGCATGGTGAAGAGGGTCCGCAGCGAAAGCGGCCGTCCTCGCGATCAGGCCCGGTCGTATCGGAGGCAGATGTGCACGAGGCAGTTCGCTTGTTGCACGGGGAGTTCGCAGCCAGGGAATTTCAGGCGCAGGCTGCGCAATAAGGCGTAGACGACGAAAACCTCTATTGCGTGCACTGGAGCAGCTTCCCGATTTATCTGCAGTTGCGACTCGTTCGGTTGTTTATACACGGATCACCCGAATGCCCTGGCGTTCGAAGGGGGCGACCGTTTCGGCCGAAGCGCCGGTATCGGTGATCAATATATTGATATCTCCCGCTGGGCAAATGAAGGCGGGGCTGACGTTGCCGAGTTTGCTGGAATCGGCTGTGACAATCACTTGTTTCGCCTGCTTGAGCATCTTGCGGTAGACCAATGCCTCATCGGTCTCGAGGGTCGTGGCGCCGCGCTCCGCGTCGAGCCCCGTTACACTCAAGAACACTTTGTCCATATAGACGTTATCCAAGAAAGTAAGCGCGGCATTGCCGGTGAGCGAGAACGACCATGCCCACGGGCTCACGCCGCCGGTCACGTAGGTGCGTATACCGGGCTGGTTACAAAGTTCCATGCCGATGTTAATGGCGTTCGTGACAACCTGAATCTTCTCGCGGTGGCGCAAGCTGCGACCGACATGCGTCGTGGTTGTGCCCGCCGTCAGGCCCACGGTCTCGTTGGCCTGAACAAGTTCGGCCGCCGCTAGACCGATGCGGCGCTTCTCAGTAGCGTGACGTTGTTCGCGCGCCAAAAAGGAGCTGTCGAAGCGAAAAGGCTCATAAAGTAGAGGTTCGACTAGCGTGGCACCGCCATGGGTACGGCGAATCAGACCCCGCCCTTCCAATCGTGCCAGATCGCGCCGAATACTGGGTGCAGAGGATCCTGCAACATCGAGAATTTCCTCGATCGTTGCGGTGCCGGTTTTAAGAAGCAACTTAATGATCTTTTCGGAGCGCTGATTCAGCGAGTCGGACATGCTGGGCAGATTGTATCCCCAGCACCGCAGGATACAGAACTGCTTTCTGAATTCTTTGAAGATTTTCCGATCATTTCTCTCGGAATATTCAAGAAGCTGATCTATTCGTCCTCATATGATCGCAAGCAGTTTCACATGCATCGTCCCGAAGCCATGCGCCTTCTCTGCTCTATTTCCAGGCTTTCTCCGCCCCTATCTATCGATCAGATTCAACATCCGTGGGATATCGTGACACGCTACGATCACTTTCGTAGTCATGTACCTACGACCTGCAAACAAAATGAGCCTCCCTCAACTCCTGCGTGCCACGCTTGCCTTCCTCTTCGCGCTGCCGCTAGTGTCTACCTTTGCCCAGGGGCCGCCCTTATCTTCCCCCGACCTCCAATCCGCTGGCGCTCTCGGTGCAGATCTCTTTCTTCAGTCCGGGTCCACCGGTATGGTTCTCGTCGTCGTTCGCGACAATCAGGTCTTCTTCCGCGGATACGGCGAAACCGCGCCCAACTCCCATCAACTTCCCACTGAGGAATCACTGCTGCGTCTCTGCTCGCTCACAAAGATCTTTACGACCGACGTCCTTACCAAGCTTGACGCAGACAATGCGGTGCGGCTCGACGATACTCTCCAGCGCTACGCTCCGCCTGGCACTGTTGTTCCCAAGCGCCTCCGTCCCATTACGCTCGCCGATATGGCGACACACACATCAGGGCTCCCTCGCGAACTGGGCAATGCTTCTCCCAACACGCCGCACTTCACTTTCCCCGGCTACCGTACGCGCTGGCGCTGGCTGCCAAACCAGCGCCTCTGCAGCACTCCAGGTACCGCAGCGCTCTATTCGAATGTGACATTCGATTTTCTGGGGGATGCCCTTCAGTCCGCCGCACACAAGCAGTACGCAGCTCTTCTTGCCGAGCGCACTCTCAACCCGCTGCACATGCAGCACACAACGTTGTTTCCCAACGCGGAGCAATGCAGTCATCTGCTCATCAGCGCTCACGAGGATGGACCCTGCACCGCCACCGAGGCCACGGCGGGAAGCTCCGGCCTCTACTCAACCGCAGCTGACATGGCGATCTGGCTCAAATACCTTCTCCGGACCGATGGCCCAGGGAAGCCATCAAAGGACGCCTCCGCTCAAGCGGTCTACGTCCTTCCGTCGAATCTGGTCAGCCAAAAGGGACTCGACCACGCCGGCGAGCCCACTGGCATTGGTCTGGGCTGGATTCACATCCTGCCAATCGACTCCCCATCCCACATCGTCGAGAAAACCGGAGGCGGCGCCGGTTTCGAAACGTATATCGCAATCAACCACTCTCGTCGGACCGCCATCTTTGTCGCCGCCACCGACGGTCCCGTCGACACCCACTTGAATCTCTTCAATGCTGCGAACAAGCTTCTGCTCGCAGTAGCCGGTCTACCGCCGCTCCCGTCGCCACCACCCAGGCCTGCAACCAGACGCAAGCACCCTCATCGCCGTCGTTAGAGCATTTTCGGAATACACGTAGACATTTTGAGAGCAGTGAAAGGTGGCTTTTCTTCCACCACAGCGACGAAGACCTGTCGCTGGGGACCCCGTTGAGGAAAATGCCATTCGAGCGCGTACTTTCGGACTAAACCAATTCCGAAAATTCTGTAGACCGAATGAGTCGGCATTGCGAGATCATGCTCTGGATCGGTGAGATGAAACGAGGCGCTGCGAACGCTGCTGATTTTGACTGAGAGCTCGCCAGCTAGTTCGACCCGGACGTGGTCATCTTTCCGGAAATATCTGCGACATCCTGGAGCGGGAGACCGGGATCGAACCGGCGACATTCAGCTTGGGAAACAGACTGTAAATTGCAAACTAAGAACATAGCGGATTCTCGTACTTCATTCTGGCGATTGAATATACGGCAAATCCGAAAACGGCTGCGGCAGATTTCTTAACGGTGTTCAAACGGTGTTCACCCGGAACTACTCAGTCACAAAGCTCGCCCAGGAGAATTGGCGAATCACCTTCCCCAGACCCCAATCGCCCCGAGACCCTCGCAGCGGTCGCAGAGTGCGGCGAAATACGGTTGGGTGGTTCAAGTGGTACGAACCCCGCGCGGAGGTTTTGGACTAGCCTAGGCTGCTGTTGGTGTTACGGCCGCGCTCCAACTCCAGTGAGGCGATCCCGACAGACGAATTGGAATGGTTGCGGCCAGGTCGCGGATGAGCGAGCTTTCGACGATCCGCTTAGGAGCGCGAGAACGCTTGTTGTACCCATAATTCTTGGTGGCCAGGGACGCTACTGAAAAGTCGTCCAAATCTTTGAATTTCAGCCAAATAAGCGAAATTCTCAGAAGAAGTTGCCCCCAAAGTTGCCCCAATGTCGAACTGACTAGTTGGTCCATATTACGGGTCTCGCATCTTGCCATCTGTTTGGGAGGCGGAAGGGAGTCCAGTATCAGGTCTTCTCGCGATTGAAGTCCCGTCAGACATCTGCTTGCGCGCAGCCTTGATCGTTCGTCTCCTGACACTTTGGGTATGTTTACCAAAACATAACTGACGAGTAGGCCACTGACGAGTAGGCCACCACACGCCCGGAACAACACGCCCGGAACACGAGAATATCGAATCCAACCGGCCTTGATGAATGCTTTGGCTTGTTTGCGCCAACTGGACACCAGATCACTTGCCGAAATCTCGCCTCCCAGAGAGGTGGAACTCTGAGGCTCCGGTCCATGTTCTCCATGGTGGAATTCCTGCGCGAAAAGCGCCACGGGGCGCTGTCGTCCCAAAATCGTCTCTTTACCCGCAACCATGAGCAGTATTGCCCAGTCAGCAGCTATTTTCGCGCGCACGATGAGACAAACAGCGTGCAGTTCGTCGCGGCGGGTGGACTCCTGCTCACGATCCCCATTTACTCCTTAAAGGAGGAGACTTTGATGATGACAAATCGGCTACCCAAAGGGATTCTGCTTTTCTCCGCGTCAGTATTCCTGACTAGTGTCGCAACTTTCGCTCAGAGCAACCCTGGGACCATGCAGCAGCCCAGTATGCCCAACCAGCAGCCCACCACAGCGGCAGGAGCATACCCAACAGACACGACTGCTCCCAATTCACACGCGATTGACGATCAGGAATTTGTGCGAAAGGCTCTTCAAGGCGGTGCCGCTGAGGTGCAACTGGGGCAATTGGCACAGCAGAAGTCTCAGAGCCCCGATGTCAAACAATTCGGACAAAAGATGGTGCAAGACCACACCCAATTAGGTGATCAAGTGATCAAACCGGTAGCAAAGCAGCTTGGCGTGAAAGAGCCCAATGGTCTCTCCAAGAAGGACAAGCAATTAGTCGCAAGCCTAGAAGGCCTATCGGGTCCGGAATTCGATCAGGAATACATCAAGGCTATGGTGAAGGATCACAAACAAGATCTGAAAGACTTCAAGAACGAAGCGCAAATGTCCCAGGATCCGAATGTGAAAAAAGCCGCAGAAGAGGGCACAATCGTGATCTCACAGCATCTGCAGATAATTGAGCAGATCGCGCAGGCTCACAACGTGGCAATTGACGGATCGAAGTAGAGTCTGGCAAACAACGCGGGAATCGATTCTGCTGGTCCTTATGGGATTGGAGGGTGTCTGTCAAGGGAGGAGTAAAAGTGGTAGTGGTGCCGTTTGAAATCCACAGGTCCGCCAGTGATTTTGTTCAGGCGTAGACTTGAGGCATGGCGAATCGAATGCTTCGCATTGTCAGAACAACTCCGCGACTTCTGGGCGTGTGCGAACGCTGCAATTCCCAATTCAAGTCCGATGTCTCTGATCTGATCGCCGAACAAACCGAAATCCGCTCTAAATTTGACACCCATAAATGCACCCTTAAGGACAGCAGCCAAAATGCGTTGCGAATAGTCAGCGAAGCAACTGAAGACAATTGACCTACGCTTCCTTGGCTCGAATCTGCTCCTGCATTGCCATGAAATGCTCATACTTGAGCAGGACGGCCAGCGGTTTTATGAAACCGGACATTTCACTTGTTCTCAAAAGCGGAGTTGGGATAGAAATCAGGCGCATTGACTGGGCCTAGTTCCTGCCAGAGTCAACGATTCCTGAAGCCC
>OBLW0100001666.1_pt1 | contig 18590 bp, 13 predicted proteins | sample 1520161 | NCBI WGS metagenome assembly OBLW01 (sample SAMEA3539309, study PRJEB22396) | soil metagenome | biome: tundra; feature: field; material: soil | place: USA | collected 2010-05 | depth 0.15 m | reverse complement strand
TCGAAGCCCAGGCAGGTGAACAGCCCGCGTTTCTTTTTGCCGACCGCGAACATGTGTCCCTGGTACACGATCGGCGTATGCACTTCCGAGTTCCATTCGTTGTTCTTGAAGTCGAAAACGCTCTCGGCCTTGAACGCGCCGCCGACATTCCGCACGCGCACCATGACGCTGCCCGCGTCGTAACTGGCCGTCATGAACACCAGTTCGTTGCTCACGGCGAGGGCCGAGGGCGCCACCGCCACGTTGAACTTCCGCGGGAACTGCCACAGCAGTTTGCCATCGCTGGCCGCGACTCCCAACGGCCCGGCCAGCGTTCCCCAGACATACTGCTTGACTCCCCCCAGGACCGCAGGCATCACCGAAGCATGGGACATCATGAGGTTCCCCGGGTTCGGCGTGCGCCAGATCTCCTTGCCAGTGGCCTTGTCCAGTGCGACCAGGATGGCCGCGCCGCCCGTGCCAATGATGATGCGGTCCGGCTCCTGCAGCGGATTCTGCCCGTTGTACCAGGAGGGAATGGTGGCCTTGTACTCCGTCACCAGGCTCTTGCGCCAGATCAGCTTGCCGGTCTTGACATCCAGGCAGGTCAGCACGGCCTTGGGATCGAGCGAGATCACGAGCCGGCTGTCCACCGCGGGAACGGTGCGCGTGATGGCGTGGTTAGGTCGAATCTCGCGGGCTTCCCGGTACTGCCAAACCAGCTTTCCGTCCGCCAGGGACCGGCAATTGAGGAGGATCTCGGACTTCTTCAGGTCGTAGTCCTGGTGGAACACCCGGCCCCCAACAATCGCCGCGGCGGCGTAACCCTGCTCGACAGGTGCGCTCCAGAGGCGCTTCGGCCCGGCTGCTGGCCATTGGCGTAATAGCCCCGTTTCCTTGGAGATATTCGTCCGGTCCGGGCCGCGGAACTGCGGCCAGTCCGGGATAGGAGCGGCGGGCAACAGACGTGGCAGTCCAAGGGAACCCAGACCGATCATCCAGCTACGCCGCGTGTACATCGGGAACTCTCCTCGGATCGAAAACTGAAATACGTCTAATTGCTATTTTACAGGTCTTCAAGTCGAATTTGGAAAGGACCCGGACTCTGAACTCTGAAATTAAGGTTCAGAGGGCCTCTCGCAGACTCGTTTTGTCAACCGGACAGGTGTTGCGCGCTGTGGGCAGAGTCGGTTAACCTCGGGACATGTCCAGATATTTGGCTCTAGTTCTGCTGATTTCGGCCGTAGTGGCAACCGCGGCCGACTGGCCCCAGTGGCGCGGGCCCAACCGGGACGGAAGGTCCGCCGAGACCGGATTGCTGTCGTCGTGGCCCCAAGGCGGGCCGCGCCTCGTTTGGAAAACACAGGGATTGGGCGAAGGCTTTTCCGGGCCGGCTGTGGTCGGTGGCCGCCTGTTCTTGCAGGGGCAACAGGGCCAACAACAATACGTCCTGGCATACGATGTCAACACCGGCAAGCAGCTTTGGAAGACGCCGACGGGCAAGTCCTTCAGCGAGGAGCACGGCAACGGGCCGCGCGGTACGACAACGGTGGATGGCTCACGCCTTTACGCGATCTCCACGGACGGCACGCTCGTATGCCTGGAGATTGCCACAGGCAAAGTGGTATGGAGCCTGAATTTCACCGCGAAGCTCGGTGGCCGGATGCCGCGCTGGGCCTATAGCGAATCGCCTCTCGTGGATGGCGAACGCCTCATCGTCACGCCCGGAGGGATGGGCGCTTCGGTGGTGGCGCTGAACAAGAATACCGGCGACCCGATCTGGAAATCGCAGAATGACCAGCCAGGCTACTCCTCGCCGATCGTTTTCGATGTGGGCGGCGCGCACATCGTCACCACCCTCACCGGCGAATCGGCCCTCGGCCTGGATGCCGCCAGCGGGGCCTTGCTCTGGAGGTTTCCAAGCGCAGCCAACCGCACCGCCAACATCTCCACGCCGATATTTCGCGATGGCTGCGTGTTCTATTCGAGCGACTACGGCACGGGCTGCCTACTAATTAAGGTCGCCGCCGACGGAAAATCCGCGACGGAGGTCTACCGCAACCGCGACATGGAGAACCACTACACCACCTCGATGCTGATAGGCGATTACCTGTACGGCTTTAGCGGCAACCAGTCCGGCATTCTCACTGCCATGGAATTCAAGACCGGCAAGGTGGCCTGGAAACACCGCAGCGTGGGCAAGGGCAACTGTATTTTCGCCGATGGAAAGCTCTACTGCATGGGTGAAGACGGATTGGTTGGACTGATTGACCCAACGCCAGCGGCGTACAAGGAGATCTCGCGATTCGAGATCCCGCGCGGCAATTACAACACCTGGACCCCGCCCGTAATCTCGAACGGTAAAATGTACCTGCGGGAGCAGGACAATCTGTACTGCTACAACGTCAAGCAGTAAGCGGACTCGAGTCTATGAAGTGGCTTAGGTGGACTATCGTACTCATCGCGGGCTGTATCCTGTTGGCGTCCGACCCGCCAGGCGGCGACTGGCCGATGTGGGGCGGTGCGCCCGACCGGAACATGGTTTCGTCCATGAAGGGGGCGCCCGATTCTTGGGATGTCGCCAGCGGGAAGAACATCAAGTGGGTGGCAAAGCTTGGTTCGCAGACCTACGGCAACCCGGTGGTTTCGGGCGGCCAGGTGTACGTCGGCACGAACAACGGGCTGGCGCTCAATCCCAAGGAAGCGGGCGACCGCGGCGTCCTGATGTGCTTCCGTGAATCGGACGGCAAGTTCTTGTGGCAACATGCCACCGAAAGGCTGGCGGACGACGGCAAGGACTGGCCCGAAACCGGGGCTTGCGGCGCGCCGCTCGTGGAGGGCGACCACCTTTACTACATCACCAACCGTTGCGAGCTCGCCTGCCTCGACACGCACGGAGACGGGCAGGGCGGCGCGAAAACGATCTGGAAGTACGACATGATCAAGGAACTCGGCGTCTCGCCCCGCAACAAGGCGAGTTCCTCGCCGGCCGTCCGGGGCGACCTGGTATTCGCCGCCACTTCCAATGGCCGCGACGAGGGACAAGACAAGGTGCTCGCGCCCAAGGCCCCGTCCCTGATCGCCATCGACAAGAACACTGGCAAGCTCGTATGGCAGGCGAACAGCGTAGGCGACAAGATTCTTCAGGGGCAGTGGTCGTCGCCCGCGGTCGCCGAAGTGGGCGGCGTGGTTCAGGTTGTGATCGGGGAAGGCGACGGCTGGGTGCGCAGCTACGATGCACGCACGGGCGCGAAGCTGTGGGAGTTCGATACCAACCCCAAGGACGCCGTGTGGCCCAAAACACGCAACGAAGTGATTTCGACGCCCGTGATCTGGCAGGGCAAAGTATTTGTCGCCAACGGGCAGGACCCCGAGAGCGGCCAGGGCGCGGGCCATCTCTTCGCTATCGACGCCACCAAGCGCGGCGATATCACGACGAGCGGGCGGCTCTGGCAATACGATAAGATCAAACGCTCGATTTCCACGGGCGCCGTCTACGACGGAATGCTGTTCTACGCGGACATCCCGGGATACCTGCACTGCCTCGACGTGAACACCGGCCAGCCGCTCTGGACTCACGATCTCCTGTCCGGCATTTGGGCTTCTCCGATGGTGATCGCCGGCAAGGTCTACCTGGGCGACGAGGACGGAGATGTTCTGATCTTCGAGGCAGCCCGGCAGGAGAAGCTGATCGCCACAATCGGCATGGGCAGCAACGTATATTCCACGGCCGTGCCTGCCAACGGAACTCTGTTCCTGACGAACCGCACCCAGCTCTTCGCCATTGCCCAGCTCCCATGAGACAAGGGATCGCGCTCGCGGCGGCGGCGTTAGCTGGTTGGCTGTTTGGGCAGCCCGGCAGCCCCGCCCCACAGGACGACTGGCCTCAGTTCCGGGGCAATCCGCAACTGACCGGAGTTTCGTCCAGTTCGGTTCCCGCGAATCTGAAGCTGCTCTGGACCTACAACGCCGGCGATTCCATCGAATCTTCGGCCGCTATTGTAGCTGGAACGGTCTACGTAGGCTCCCAGTCGAAGGAGCTTCTCGCCATCGACTTAGAAACCGGCGCGCTCCGCTGGAAGTACACGGCCTCCGATTCGATCGGGGAGTCTTCCCCCGCCGTGTACGATGGCGTTGTCTACATCGGCGACCTCGCCGGCGTCCTGCACGCCGTCAGCGCCGCCGGCGGCAAGCAACTGTGGACGTTCAAGACCGATGCGGAGATCCACTCTTCGCCCGTGATCGCGGACGACCGCGTGTTGATCGGCTCCTACGATGGGAATCTCTACTGCCTCGCGCGGCGGAACGGCAAGCTGATTTGGACATTCACCACTCCCACTTACGTGCATGGCACGCCGGCGGTTTCGGCCGGCGTGGCCTATGTGTCCGGATGCGACGAAGTATTCCACGGTGTTCGCCTTTCGGACGGGGAAGAGGTCGTGCAATTCCCCGCGGGGGGCCCGACGGGCGCGTCGCCCGCTCTGATCGGCGGCGTGGCATGGTTCGGCAATTTCAACAATGAGGTGGTAGCCGCCGATGTCGTGCGCAAACGCACGCTCTGGCGCTACCACAACCCCGCGGCCCAGTACCCGTTTTACTCTTCGGCAGCCGCGGCCGGGGACAGAATTGTCCTCGGCGGCCGGGACAAGCTGGTTCACTGCCTGAACGCCAAGACCGGCAAGCCGATCTGGACGTTTCGCACGAAAGCGCGGGTGGATTCCTCGCCCGCCATCGCTAATGGCCGCGTGTACGTCGGTTCGAGCGACGGCCACTTCTACGTGCTGGATCTCGATGCCGGCAAGGAGCTTTGGGATTTCGAGGCCGGAGCGCCCTTGACGGCTTCGCCCGCCATCGCCGGTGGCCGTGTGGTGATCGGATCCCAGGATGGCCGGCTCTATTGTTTCGGAGCGGCGGGCCCGCGGTAGGCTGACTATTTTGAACCGGGCGTCGCGTCGATGCTACGCCGGATTGCAGCAGTTTCCGAGTGGCGCGTCACTCGGCCAGAGCTTCCCGCGTCCAGAGCCATGAGGCGCGGCCTTCTACTGTGCCTATGAAAGGCTCGCGTTCGCCCATGCCCGCAGAGCAGTTTACCTGCCAGCCGTTGCGCTCGTACAGCTTATCCTATAAGAGGAGTATGTCGACACGCCCGAAGATGTCTCGGCCAGTGCTTGTCACCAAACAGATGCTCGGCAATCAAACGCGCAAGAGCATTCTCTATCTGGACCAGAACTTCCTGTCGTCTGTTCACCGAGGCGGTATCGAGAATGAATGGGCAATGGCGCTGATGGCCAAGGTCACTCGCGTCCTTGACCTGCAGCTACTGGCGATTCCCTACTCCTCCACACATATCGATGAGTCGGATTTGAATGGGCCCTACCGGGACGCCCTGGTGCAGTTTATCCAGGGAGTTTCGCGGGGCCACCAGTTCGAACCGTACTACCGTGTGGAAGAAACACAGATTCTGAAGGCCTTCCAGCGGTTTCTTGATGGCGCCCCGGCGGCGTACCAGAAAGAGGAACGCGATGCGTTGTGCCCCAGCGTTCAGGACTGGGACGGCGACTGCTCCATAAGCATGTTCAGTGCCGCCAGAGGCGCAGATAGAAGATCCGTGTTCAAACAGCGAGCCACCGACGAACTCATCCAAGTGCTGCCGCAGTGGGCTAGGAAGTGCCGGACGTTTGAGGAGGACATGAGCCTTGAAATCAGCGACGCGGCGCGGTTCTTGATCGATAGCTACGCTGACAGAGCAGCCCGACTTATGATAGGCGACCTTTCCGCCTGGACCAACGCACCCGTTGGAGCCTCAGTAGGGGAAGGATTGTGGCTGGTTGTCCAAGCGAGGAAGGTCGACCCCAAGGTGATAGGCGCATTTTTTCAGTCCCAACACTTTGCTGAAGTTCCGACGGTGCAGTTGTCGGCTCGATTATTTAGCGCATACAAACAGCGCCTTCGTTTGGCCAAAACACCACCCGATCCGACATCGAAGAAAACCCGCGAGAAACTCTCTGGGTTTCTCTACGACATCCAACACGCCGCTACCTATGCCCCATACTGCGACGGGTACTTCACGGACAACGCCATGGCGAAGCTAATGAAGGACAAACGGGTCAGGGTAGAAGCTGATTTTGGCTGTAAGGTCTTTAGCGTGGACAGCAAGGATGATTTCCTGGCTTGGCTCGAAGCCCTAGAATCTCAAATGACTCCGAAGCATGCCGAGGATCTTTCTTGGAAGTACCCGAAACGCTTCCCGTTCCACAGGGACTAAAACGCCCCTGCCTCGACAGCGAACGATCGGCTCAATCGGGGGATGGTACAACATAACTCAATCGCTGTTCGGGTTGCGGGGGCGAGGGGCTGAAACACTGCATGGATCGGATCTTCGTCGCCCCGGGGATGGCCGCCAGTTGCGCCTCCACCACGCGGCGCAGCGCCGCCGGCGGTCCGGCCGCGCGAGCGTTCAGCAAGAGGCGGTGCATGTCCGCGGGTGAGGCGTCCAGGCTGCCTTGTATGGAAGGCTCGCAACCGTGGCGCACGATGGAAGCTTTCACCCAGCCGGAAGGCGATTCGTCCATTACCTTCAGGTGGGCGATGGCGAGCCCGTCCGCCGCCAGCGCCGCGTCGAGCCGCTCCAGGAGCGGCCCGACAACGGATGCGGGCGATAGCGGAACCTTGGGCTTGACCGTCGCGGCGCAGTTCAGCCACGCCAGCGAAGCCTCCGCCCTCGCGTACCGCCGGTAATCGAGTTCGAGTATCTTGCCGCCGGGCTGGAAACGGCCGCCGAGGATGTCGTCCAGCCACGCCTGCACGCCATCCCCCGTGCGCGAACTGAGATGCCTGGCGGAGATTCCGGCAATCGGCGGCAATTCGGGAAAAAGGTCGGCCTTGCTGAAGCAGACGAGGTCGGCTTCCTCAATCTGTTTCCGGAACAAGAAGGCCAGATCCGCGTCCAGCTCGGGATCCATCCATCTGCCCGCGCGCTCCGGATCGACCAGCACCGTGTAAGGCGCCACGCGAAAGTGACGGGCATGTTCCAGCTTCAGTGGTTGCAGAACCGTGGCCGAGATGTCCGTGCAGCTTCCGACGGCCTCGGCGAAGATCACCTCGGGCATGCGGGCGCGCAGGTCGTCGGCGGCGTGAACCAGGTCGGAGAGCCGGCAGCAGAAACAGCCGCCGGTCACCTGGGACGCTTCGACGCCGTTCGCTTCCGCGAAGCGCGTATCCACGAGCTGGTCGCCCTGGTCGTTGAAGAGGGCGGCTGCCTTGACGCCCCGGTCCTGTAGCAATCGCGCCGCCGTCACAATCAGCGAGGTTTTTCCGGCCCCAAGGAACCCGCCGATGGGAACGATGATGGGCCGATGCGAGCTGGGCTGTGCAGGCATCGGGCGATCACGGACGATTCGCGAAGCAGTACAGGGCTGACTGGGTGCGCACGTAGATACGGTCTTCCACGATGGCGGGCGTGGCGAAGACAGTGTCGTTCAGGTCGTTCAGCGCCAGAATCTCCCACTGTGGGCCGGCCTTGATTACGGTGACCTTTCCGTCCTCGGAGATCGCGTAGATCTTGCCGTCGCCGGCCACCGGAGAAGCCCAGTACTGGCCGAGGGCTCCCGTCAACCTGCCTTGTTTCAGGATCGCGCCGTTGCCAGGGTCTATGCTTGTCAGGATTCCGCCCTCTTTCACCAGATAAAGAACACCCTCGTAGTAGAGCGGAGAGGTTACGTTCGGGAGGAACTTCCGCATGCTCCAGACTACGTTGGTGGATGTCAGGTCGCCTATCCCCCCGTGCCGAACCGCTACCAAGGCGTTGCGCGCCGAGCGGCGCGCCCGGTAGAAATTCCATTCCGTTTCGGTGACTATTCCATCGTTGTCCGGATCCATGACCACGCCGGGCGATTGCAAACGAACCGGCAGCTCCGACAACTGCAGCACCCCGTCCTTGTTGGCGTCGTATTCAGCCAGGGTTTCCTGGTAAGTGGGAGTTTCCGTCGGCGTCTCGGCTTCTCCGCCCGAATCCGCCGAATGCGCGAAGATCATGTTCCCCGCAATGACGGGGGTGTTCTTGGGGTGCCAAGAGAGTCCGCGCACCCACCACAGCCTCTCGCCGGTTTCCAGGTTGTACGCGTCCAGTCGGTACGCCCCGTTGACGATCAACTCCGCAGGTCCGGATTCGGGGTGGAAAACAACAGGGGTGGCATAGCCGCGGGTCACCTCGGGGCGGTCAATCTTCCAGCGCCGGCGCCCTGTCTCGGCGTCGAAGGCGACCGCATACGAACCCTTGTCCTGATCGCAGACCAGAACCACGAGGTTGCCTTCGACGATCGGCGATGTGCCCTGCCCGTTCGCATTGATAAAGGGGCCGAGCGGCTGCCGCCAGCGCTCGCCGCCATTCAGGTCGTACGCGATCAGGCCGTAATCTCCGAAGAACACGTACACGTTGCGGCCGTCGGTGGCCGGACTGGGGGAAGCGGCGCTGTTGGTTTTCTGGCGCCCCTCGCTACGGGGCTTGGGAGCTTGTTTCTTCCACAGAATCTCGCCGGTGCGCCGGTCCAGGCATAAGGTCCACAGCTTCCCGCCGCCGCTGTCGGTGACTTTGTCCCCCTGGGCCACCAGCTTCTCTCCTTCCGCCGCGGTAAGGAAGATCCGGTCGCCCGTGATGACCGGGGAGGAATGCCCGGCTGGAATGTCAGCCTTCCACACCATGTTCTTTCCAGGCCCAAACTCGGTGGGGAGATTGTGCGCGGGCGCGACGCCCGAGCCATTGGGACCGCGAAACTGCGGCCACTGCGCGGCGAGCGGAAATGCAGCCAGAAAGACAAGCCAGAGTCGCATCGACAACCTATTGTATGTTACGAACGCCGCTTGCGTGGCGCGAACGCCGGCGTACGCATAATACACTGGAAAGGAACGCAGCCTCGGTCGCTGGCGCCTTATGAAGATTCTCGAGCTCACCGCCGGAGCGGCGCGGATGTACTGCGGCAGTTGCCTGCGCGACAACGCCCTGGCGGCCGAACTCAAGCGGCTCGGCCATGACGTGCTGTTGCAGCCGCTCTACACCCCCACGCGCACGGACGAGCCGAACGTCAGCGCGCCGGTCGTCTTTCTGAACGGGATCAGCGTGTGCCTGGACCAGGAGGCCGCGTTCTTCCGCAAGACGCACAAGCTGCTGGACCTGCTCTGGGATGCGCCGTGGATGCTGAAGCTGGCTTCCCAGACTTCCATTCGCGTGGATCCTCACCGGCTGGGCGCCATGACCGTCTCCATGCTGCGCGGAGAAGATGGGTTTCAACGGAAGGAGATCCGAAAATTCACGGACTGGCTGCGCGTCGAGCCGCCACCCGATATCGTCACGCTGCCCAATTCGCTGCTGATCGGGCTGGCGCGGCCGATCCGCCAGGCGGTGAACCGGCCCGTCTGCTGCACGCTCCAGGGCGAAGAACTGTTTCTTAACCAACTGCTGGAACCCTACCGCACTCAGGCCATCGAGCTGATCCGCACCAAGACCTCGGACGTGGACGGCTTCATTGCCGTCAGCGAGTTCAGCGCGGGTTACTGGCGCCGCGAACTGAGTATTCCAGACCGGAATATGCATGTTGTTCCCCTCGGCATCAATCTGGATGGATACGATGCGGCGCCGCGCCCTTCCGGCGCGCCTTTCACGGTCGGTTTTTTCGCGCGTGTGGCCCCGGAGAAAGGGCTTCACCTCTTAGCCGATGCCTACATTCGCTTGCGGCGCGACACCGATTTCGGGGGAACGGCGTTGCGGGCCGCCGGCTACCTGGCGCCGGAGCACAGGGGCTATCTTCGCGCGGTCAAGCGTCGGATGAATGAGGCCGGATTGGCGGGCGAATTCCACTACGAGGGCGCTCTCGACCGGCTGCGAAAGATCGAGTTCTTGCGCGGCCTCAATGTTCTGAGCGTGCCCAGCGACTACGACGAGCCCAAGGGGATTTTCCTTCTGGAGGCCATGGCCGCCGGCGTGCCCGTCGCGCAGCCCCGGCGGGGCGCGTTTCCTGAGATTCTGGAAAAGACGGGAGGCGGAGTGCTGGTGGAACCCGGCGACGCGCGCAGTCTGGCGGACGGCATCTACGGCTTGTGGAAGTCCCCTGAGTTCGCCGCTGGACTGGGGAGCATGGGCGCGCGCGGCGTCCGTGAGCATTACAGCGTTACACGCATGGCGGCGCGCGCGCTCGAAGTCTTCCAGGCCGTCGCCGCCGCGAATGCCGATGCTTGAGATAGCGAACATCGCCAAGCAATACCCGTCGCCGCGCGGACCCCTGACGGTGCTCGCCGGCATTTCACTGACCCTGCGGCGCGGCGAGTCCGCCGCCATCATGGGACCCTCCGGCGCCGGCAAGAGTACGCTGCTGTATATCGCCGGCGGGCTGGAGCCGCCCACCTCCGGCGCGGTAACGCTCGATGGCGTCGATCCGTACCGGCTGCCGGAGAAGGAGCTCGCGGCCTTCCGCAACCAGGCGGTCGGCTTCATTTTCCAGGATCACTGCCTCCTGCCGCAGTGTTCGGTGCTCGAGAACGTTCTGGTTCCGGCTCTGGTGTCTAAAATCGGAGTCGATGATCCGAAACGCGCGCGGGAATTGCTGGCGCAAGTCGGACTGTCGGACCGGCTGGATCACCGGCCATCGGAGCTCTCCGGCGGCGAGAGGCAGCGCGTAGCCCTGGCTCGCGCTTTGATCCGCCGGCCCCGGTTGTTGCTTTGCGACGAGCCGACCGGCAATCTGGACGAGGATTCCGCGGAGATGGTGGCGAACCTGTTGCTGGAGTTGCATTCGCGTCAGGAGGCCATGCTCCTGGTGGTGACGCACAACGCCGGCCTGGCCGCACGGCTTCCGCTGTGTTACGAATTGCGACATGCGCATCTATACCCTGCTGGCGCGTAACCTCGCGTGGTACTGGCGCACGAATCTCGCGGCTCTCGTGGGCGTTGCCGTGGCCGCGGGGGCGCTGGGAGGAGCCGCCCTGACGGGCGCATCGGTGCGAGCCAGTCTGCGCCAACTCGTATTGGACCGGCTGGGCAGGGCCGATTACGCTGTTGTCCGCAACGGCTTTTTCCGGGAGGAACTGGCGCAAGCGTTTCCGCGCGCGGCTCCGATCGCCGCGATCGGCGGGGCCGCGGTTTGTGAGGAAAGCGGCCGGCGCGCCTATGACGTGCAGATCTACGGCGTGGACGAGCGCTTCTGGAAGTTTCAGGACGAACCGGGAACGCCGCCCGCCGGCTTCGATGTTCTCCTGACTCCCGCTCTGGCGCGGGAGCTCGGCGCACAGCCGCGCGATGCAATCCTGCTGCGCGTCGAGAAGCCCTCGGCCATTCCACTGGAAACGCTTCACGGCCGCAAAGACGACATCGGCAGGACGATGCGGCTCACCATGCGCGGCGGCGACGCTCCCGGTTTTTCGCTGCGGCCTCAGCAAGGCGAGGTGCGCGCCGCGTTCGTTCCGCTAAGACAGATGCAGCGCGAATTGGACGTGAAGGGGGTCAACACAATCCTGGTGACGGGAGGTCCCGAGACCGAGCGGGTTTTGAAATCGAGCTACGCACTCTCCGATCTGGGCATTCGACTGCGGCAGCCCGCGAAGACCGGCCCGATGGCTCTCGAGACCGATAGTGCGCTGATTGGCGACGATCTGGCGCAGGTGGCGATAGCCACGGCGCACGGCATGCGCCTGAGAGCGGCCGGCGTGCTGGCCTACCTGGCGAACACCATTCGCATCGGCGCGCGAGAGATTCCGTATTCGGTGGTCGCGGCGGTCGATCCCTCGCTCGCGCCCGCGCCGGTCCGCGACGGCGGGATTACGCTCAACGAATGGGCGGCCCGCGACCTGGGAGCGAAGGCCGGCGATGCGGTCACGCTGGACTACTACGTCTGGCAATCGGACGGCGGCTTGCGTACGGAAACCGCCGCATTTCAGATGGAGCGGACCGTGCGGCTGGCCGGCGACGCGGCGGACCGCGCGTTCACTCCCGACTATCCGGGCATTACCTCCGCGAAGAACATGCGCGCGTGGGATCCTCCGTTTCCGCTCGACATGAAACGGATCGGGCCTGAGGATGAACGCTACTGGGACCAATACGGCGCGACGCCCAAGGCGTTCATCCGCCTCGACGCAGGCCGCCGGCTTTGGGGCGCGCGCTTCGGCAGCCTCACCTCAATACGCATCGATCCGCCCTCAACCGGCTACGCCGAGGGGCTGCGCGCGGCGATCGACCCCTCGAAAGCGGGGCTGACTCTGATCCCCGTGAAGGCGCAGGGCCTCCAAGCCGCACTAGGCGCGACCGACTTCGGCGAGTATTTTGCCTATTTCAGTTTCTTCCTCGTGATCGCGGCCCTGCTTCTGGTGGGGCTGTTCTTCAAGCTGGGCATCGAGCAGCGGTCGCGAGAAGTGGGCATCCTTCGCGCGCTCGGGTTCCCCGCCGCAAAGATCCGGATCCTGTTCCTGTTGGAGGGCGCCGCGCTCTCCATCGCGGGTGGCGCGCTAGGCGTCGGGGCCGCGCTGGCATACGGCGCATTGGCCTTGCTCGGCTTGCGAACCTGGTGGTTCGACGCCATCGGCACGCGCCTCGTTACGCTGCATGCTTCGTTTCCGCCGCTGGCGGCCGGGGCCGCGGCCGGCGCTCTCGCCGGCCTGATCTCCGTGGCGTGGACGCTGCGCGGTTTGCAACCGGCCACGCCGCGCGGCCTGCTGGCCGGCGAACGGAAGCCGGGGAGCGGGCGCTGGCGTGCGGTGGCCGGGGCCGCGGCGGCGGTTCTGGCGGCGGCGTGCGCGATCGGCGCTTGGGCAGGCAGGCTCGATCCAGCCTCCGGGTTCTTCGGCGCGGGCGCCACGTCTCTGGCTGCCGCCCTGCTGTTCCAATCCGCATGGCTGCGCGCGCGTGGGTTCATCTTCGTCCGGGGGTGGCTATCCCTGGGAGTGCGCAGCGTGACGTACCGGCCCGGGCGCAGCATCTTGTGCGTCGCGCTGATCGCGTCAGCCGTTTTTGTCATCGCTTCGCTCGATGCCTTTCGCCGCGGCGCGTCCGTCGAGGGGACGGGCGGCTTTCCTTTGCTGGCCAGTTCGGAGTTGCCGATTGTCCACGATCTCAGCGCGCCTGCAGGCCAAGCGGCTTTAGGCCTCGCGCAACTCGAAGGTGTCCGGGTGGTCCCGTTCCGTGTGCGGCCCGGCGACGATGCCAGTTGCCTCAACCTCTACCAGCCGCTGAACCCGCGCATCCTCGCGCCGCCCGCCGCGTTCCTACGCACGGCAGGTTTTTCATTTGAAGGCTCGGTGAGCAAGTCCGGAAACCCGTGGCTTTTGCTCGAATCGCAGCAGGCCGGCGGCGCGGTCCCGGCCATCGCGGATGCGAACTCCATGACCTATTCCATGCACCGGAAACTGGGCGAGGATTTCGAAGTGAACGGCGTCCGGTTCCGGATCGTGGCTGCCCTCCGCGACAGCCTGTTTCAGAGCGAGTTGTTGATTTCGGAAGCGAACTTTCTGCGGCTGTATCCGGATGCCGAGGGGTATCGGTTCTTCCTGCTGAGCGCGCCGCCTGGGAAGGCCGCGGAGGTGACGCGCACGCTGGAAGAATCGCTTTCCAGCTACGGGTTCGATGTGCAGCCGTCGGAAGCGCGCCTGGCCGGGTTCCACCGGGTCGAGAATACGTACCTTTCGACGTTCCGCGCGCTCGGCGGCCTGGGACTGGTTCTGGGCGTGGTCGGGCTGGCGGCCGTGCTCCTGCGCAACGCGCTGGAGCGAAGAAGGGATCTGGCCCTGCTCCGGGCCGTGGGCTATAGCCCGCGCCGCCTCGCGGCGATGGCGCTGGTGGAGAACTTGTTCTTGCTGACAATGGGGCTCGTTACAGGCGGTCTGTGCGCCGCGCTCGCGGTGGCGCCCGCCGTCGCGGCGCGCGGTGGCCGCGTCCCAGTGCTTTCCCTGGGCTTGCTGCTGGCGGCCGTGCTGGCGACCGGCGTGGCGGCGTCGTTCGCCGCCACCGCCGCCGCTCTGCGCTCTCCGTTGCTCGAGGCGCTGAAATCGGAGTAGCATACTCCAAAGAGTGGCGACGGCGCTCAGTATCTTCAATAGCGATTCGCGGAGGCGGATCTGTGTATCTCTTCGCAATGCAAATACCATCTTCGGGGCCACGGGCGGCGTCTCGCGCCCCCAGCGTTCCGTGACGAAAGGCTGCCCATACCGGGCCTCCAATGCCAGTTTCAGGATGCGAGTGATGCGCTCGTTGTCCTGGAGATTTCCGACGTGAATCCCGCGCTCGAAATCGAGGAACTCGGAGCGAAATCCGACGGCCACCCCCAACCCCGGAAGGACAGCCGGGGGTGTGTCTTCCCGGCTGCCAGCGCTAACCCTTTTGATCATTCGCAGCTACTTTCCGCCTTGGATTGTTCTTGGCTCTGCCGGACGTCTCCAGAGCAGGCCTACCGGAAGAGCAGCGGCGCGAACTCGTTCAGGTCCCTGCGCCACGTCAGCCACTCATGAGCGGTGCCCGGCGATTCGTAGTAGACCACCTTAATCCCCGCCTTTTGCAGAGCGTCGCGGAACGCGACAACGCTGGCTCCGATGCCATTCAGTTCGGCGCTCCCGGCGCCCACCCAGACCAGCTTGACCCGTTTGCTGAATGCGGCGGAATCGGCCAGCACGCCGTTGTACGCCGTTTTCACATCGAAGGCCGCGCCGCGGCCCATGCCGCCGCCGGCTCCGCTGAATCCTCCGATATAGGCGAACTTGTCGAGGTTATTCAGCGTAATCTGAAACGTCTGCATTCCTCCCATCGACAGCCCCGCCATTGCGCGGTGATCCCGGTCGGCAAGGGTCCGGTAGGTGCGGTCGATTATGGGAATTAGGTCGCTCGTGATGACGCTTTCAAATGCAGATGGTGAAACTACTCCGCTCGCGCCCGGGCCGCCTACGCCTCTCCCCGCTGCGGGAGCCGCATCTCGACTCGCTGCCTGCGCTCCACCCGGAGCCACCCCTCCGCGCGCCGCCTGCGCAGTGCCGGGTCCGGCCGCCTGTCCGCCTGCACGGCCGCCGCCGGGGCTTTCTCCGGGCCTCGTGGCATAGCCCTTGTCCATCACGACGATCATGGGCGTGGCCTTCTTCTGAGCGATCAGGTTGTCGAGGATGAAATTGGCGAAGCCCTGTTTCGTCCAGCCAGTCTCATCTTCGCCGGAGCCGTGCTGCAGGTAGAGCACGGGATAGCGCGCGCGGGCATTAAGGTCGTATTCCGCAGGCGTGTAGACCATCGCTCGCCGCCATGCGCCGGTGGTCTTGGAGAAATACCAGGTCATCCGAACCTGGCCGTGAGGCACATCCTTCGGGAAGTAGAAGTCCTCGCCCGGCGTCGGCATCTCAATTCCGCTGGTGGGCCTGCCGTAGCCGAAAAACGTCTCACTGGAAGGATCGTTGACTTGCAGGCCATCCACCACGAACCAGTAGTAATGAAAACCCGGCACGGCGGGCGGGATCGTTACCGTCCAGGCGACGTCCGCGCCCTTGGTCATATCGACCGGAGATGCGACTACCGCGCCGGCGAGTTGTACCTTCACCGCATTCGGGGCAGCCAGCCGGAACGTCGCCCGGCCATCCGGATATACGCGCGGATACTGCGCGTTGAGTACGTTGGAAGTGGCGGGTTTCGAGTCGTCGGCCGGTTGGCCGCAGAGCACGGCGGCAAGACACAGCCCCAGGAGCATCAGCTTTAAGCGCATAGTCAATCTCCTCTCCGAGTTTATCCCCCAATCGGAAATATTAGATCCTTACGCCTTTGATCCGTTTGCCAAGCGCCTCGGCCTGCGTGTAGTGGCTTGACAACCGCGATTACAGCTTCTGCGCGTAGTAACCGCTGCGCGCGCGGATCACAAGGTCCTTGCGGCCCTTGACGCGCATTTGGACCTCGTGGAACAGGCCATCGGTCGCCAGCGGCTCGGGCCGGTACGAAATGTTGTACTGGTGCCGCAGTTCGTTGGCGATATTCTCGAAATTCTGAGCCATGTCCTCAGCCTTGAACGGGAAGTACGCGATCCCGCCGGTTTCCTGGGTCAGGTATTTCAACACCTTGTCGCCATCGCTTTCGATGCGGCTCATATTCGTCGAGATGGCGTAGATCGCCACTTCGTCCTTGATGGCCCTCTCCAGCGCCTGATCGCGCGTGTAGCGGCTCTGGTTGTCGTCGCCGTCGCTCAGAATTACGATGGCGCGGCGAAAATCGTGCCTGGGCTGGTCCTGTCCAAGTTTGTCGCGGCAGGCGAAGTAAAGGGCGTCATACAGCGCCGTCCCGCCGCCCGGCCGTAGTTTAGCGATGGCTTCCGCGGCTTTGTACGGATCGTCAACCAGGTCTGACGCGAGCTGGGCGGTGGTATCGAAGCCCACCACCATTGCCTTATCGACGTGCGGATGCAGCACGCTGTTGACGAACTCGGTAGCGGCTTCCTGTTCGAAGCGGAAGCGGTCGCGAATGCTGTTGCTGGTGTCGATCAGGATGCCCAGCCGCAACGGCAGGTCGCTCTTGGCGGAGAACTCCAGGATGGCCTGCGGTCTGCGGTTCTCCATGATCTCGAAATCGTCCCTCGTGAGATCGGTGATGAACCGCCCCTTCTTGTCGCTCACGGTAAACAGAATGTTGTTGCGAGTGACGTCTACCCTGATCACGGAGGGTTCGTCCGGCTTGACGGCTCCGGCGGCGGGCGCGGCGGGTTGCTGGCCGCCGGCCCAAACTGCGGCGCACAACAAGCCGGCAGCCGCGAGTGCGGCCCAACAAGCTCTCATACTGTATCGATTATAACCGTTCCAGCGCTTCCATCCACTCCGCCAGGCTGGCGGGCAGCGGCGCTTCCACCGCGAGTTCCTCGCCCGTAGACGGCAGGCGGAAGCGAATCCGGTGGGCGTGGAGAAAGTACCGGCCCAAAGGCGGCATTCCCTCCACGCGGGCCGGCGCGCCGTAGAGCGCATCGCCCGCCACGGGGTGGCCGATGCTGGCCAGGTGCACGCGGATCTGGTGCGTGCGCCCCGTTCCAATGCGAACTTCCAGAAACGTAAACCGTGCGAATCGCCGCAAGACGCGATACTCGGACCATGCCGCGCGCCCTTCCGCCAGTCTGGCCGTCATGCGCGTGCGGTGGACGGGATCGCGGGCGATGGGCCTCTCGATGCGGCCGCTTTCCCGGAGCACGCGGCCATGGACCAGCGCCAGGTAGACTTTCTCCACGCGCCGCCCGGAGAACTGGGCGGCAAGATGGCGATGAGCGGCATCGTTCTTGGCCACCAGCAGGACGCCGCTGGTGTAACGGTCCAGACGGTGGACGATGCCCGGCCGTAGCGGACCGCCGACCCCCGAGAGCGCCTCGAACTTATGCAGCAGCGCGTTGACCAGAGTGCCGGAGTGGACGCCTGCGCCGGCGTGAACCACCATTCCGGCGGGCTTATCCACTGCTACCAGGTCCTCGTCTTCATACAGAACCGCCAGGGGGATGTCTTCCGGAGCGGCGTGCAAGGGGACCGGCGGGGCGGGCTCCACTTCGATGATTTCGGCCCCGCGAACCAAGCGTGAGGAGCGTCCGGGAGCGCCGTCCACCAGCACCCGCCCGCCCTTGATCCATTGCTGAATGCGAGACCGGCTGAACTCCGGAAGCCGCTCATGCAGCATCTGGTCCAGCCGCTTCCCGGCGTCGCTCGCTTCCGCTGTCAGGCGCATCGCGGTCCCGGCGGGGCCGCTAATCGGCCGGCCTGACGACGTCCGGGGTTTGGGCCGCCTCGGCCGTGGGCTTCTCGGCCAGAGGTCTACGGCGGTCGTAAAACTGCAAGCGGCAGAACCTGCAGTGGTACAGCACGCCGCCGCGTATCCGCTCGAGAAAGTTGAATAAGCCGGTGCTGAAGGGATCGATATGGTCGCGCCGCTTGAGCTTGGTGATGCGTACGGTCCCACACTTGGGGCATCGGGGGTACTTGCCAAAATGGTAACGAAAATGCCGTGGGATGGAGGAAATATCCTTGCATTCGCGGCACTCGTAAATCGCCAGGTAGGTGAACCGCTCCAAGAAACTGCGGTGGATCCGATGCAGGTGTCCCCCGCAATGAGTACAAGCACGCATTCAGAGATCGTTATAGCGCAGTTTGCGGAACCGCACAAGCCGCGCAACAATATATAGATCGGCCCCCCACCGTTAAAACCTCTATGCTGGACCGGATCACCGTGCATGGCGCGCGCCAGCACAACCTGAAGAATATCGACGTTGAAATTCCTCGCAACAGTCTCACCGTGATCACCGGCCTCAGCGGCTCCGGCAAGTCGTCGCTGGCTTTCGACACCATCTACGCCGAGGGCCAACGGCGCTACGTGGAGACGCTTTCGACGTACGCCAGGCAGTTCCTGGATCAGATGGAACGGCCCGACGTAGACTCCATCGACGGGCTCAGCCCGGCCATTTCCATCGAGCAGAAAACCACCAGCCGCAGCCCGCGGTCCACTGTGGGAACCATCACCGAGATCTACGATTACCTGCGCGTCCTGTACGCCTCGATCGGCGTGCCGCATTGCCCGGTGTGCGGTAATGAAATCTCGCGCCAGACCACCGAACAGATTCTGAAGCACGTGCTGGCGCTGAAGCCGG
>OBLW0100001664.1_pt1 | contig 18609 bp, 16 predicted proteins | sample 1520161 | NCBI WGS metagenome assembly OBLW01 (sample SAMEA3539309, study PRJEB22396) | soil metagenome | biome: tundra; feature: field; material: soil | place: USA | collected 2010-05 | depth 0.15 m | reverse complement strand
GCAAGTTAGATCCTTAGTTTACAGCACGTTGCACTAAGGTGCCACTCTCCTCTCTACCAGTTGGGGTCCAACTGGGGTCCAACTTCGACCCAGCAACGGCTTCACTTTCGCCATTTCGGGGGCGTGATGCTGGCGCAGCATCTTCGTATAGTGATCGATCATCCTGTCCGAAGAATGTCCACACCAATCTCGAATGTGTGCTTCGCCAAAATTCTATGCGCACCGAAAATAGCGCGATTCCCTACCGCGACGGCTGTCCTATCCAGGTTATCCCTTCACCCTCGAGCGCCAATAATCTGTCCGGAGACCCCGAGCGGTAATACCTGTATATAAGGATGGAGGAACCCGGACGTTTTCGCGACGCTACGTTGGTTCGGATTAGGCAGCCCGATCGTACCGGTGGTGCAGCCCTCCCAGGCGCACATGAGAAAGGACGTGACCTGATGCTATGGTGCGAGTTCTTCCGTCTGGCGTTCCCGCAGTGGCTTCGGCGGAGCGAGCCGAAGAGAAAGAAGCGGCGGCGGGGTATAACGCGAATGCGGCGCTCGTTGAGGCCCTATTTGGAAATAGAGGAGAAGCGCGGCAACTGGCCAGGTCTGCACTCCGCAGAGCAACTGGACGGGATGTGCAGTATTCGGCGGCGTTAGCGCTGGTTTTGGCGGGGGATGAGAGTCAGGCTCGGATCGTAGTCGATGATTTGGGCAAGCGGTTTCCAGAGGATACCACCGTCCAGTTTAATTACTTACCGACCCTTCGTGCGCAACTTGCGCTTAGCCACAACGATGCCCGACAGGCTGGCGTGGCCCTTCAGAATGCCACCGCCTATGAGTTGGGTGCCACACTATATCCTGCCTATTTTCGCGGCATCGCGTATCTAGCTGCGCATCGAGGTGGGGACGCTACGGTCGAGTTTCAAAAAGTACTCGACCACCGTGGGATTGTGTTGAACGACCCTATAGGCGCATTGGCACGTCTCGGCCTTGCCCGCGCCTATGCATCGCAAGGTAACACCCCTCAAGTCCAAGCGGCATATCAAGACTTCCTCACCCTCTGGAAAGACGCCGACCCGGACATCCCGATCCTGAAGCAGGCCAAAGCTGAGAATGCGAAGTTGCATTAGAACCTTGCGTCCCAAACGCAAAGGCAACATCGAAATCAGACTACCCTGTAACCTTCTTCGCCTGCTTCCTAACCTTCGCCCACCGCTTCTTCGCCGCCTTCACAATCGCCGCTCTACCACCAGCGGACAAGATGCGTTCTCAGACCTGTGGGCCAGATCAATCGCACCGGACGACAGAATGGTGTTGGCACGACCGCTACGGTCAGGTTCCTCGGAAGTAGTCCGACTCATTTCCAGGCGGAAAGAGGAACAACTATGTCGTCGGCTGGCACAAGCGTGTTCACCGAGACATGCGGCCAAGTTAAGCCATTGAAATTCAGCAGGACCGTTTGGGTATACTGAATCTGCGTGAAGGTGACCGTAAGCTCCCGAGGCATATCTAGGTCAAACGGTACAATGCCACCGAACGCGGGCCTGCGTTGACCCGGAATACTGCGTTGGCCTTTGACCGCGAACTGCTGACCCACCTTCAAAGGCGGCACCGAGATGACCTCTTGGACGGTTTCGATCCAGAAAACTGCTGTCATCTGCGTGGCCTGAGCGTTGGGCGCGGGGGGTGGGACTGTGGGCTGGCCGAGCAGAAATGCGATGTTGTCGGTTCCGCCGCCGAAAAGCCCCACCGGCGGAGGCGGAGCCGTGGAAATGAAGAGAGTGGTTGTTTTGAGGATGTTTTGTTTGCTGATCTGAGCTCGCAGCAATGAGTTGGGATCGTCCAGCATCGCCTGAGTGATCGTTCCGCGTGTGACAAACGGTCCTAAGTCTTGCGGGATTCTCAGAGTGTTGGCGTCAGTAGCGGTCTGGCTCGGAAACTTGAAGGGCTTGCCCGTCGCGTTAATGATTGGCGTGATGTCCACTGGGGCGATGATTGGTGGTCCAGGCTTTGCGGGATCGACAAGACCCTGGGCCTCGATGGTTGTCCCATGGGGAATGGAGGCCATGCGCGTGACGGTATCCTGGAGTTTTGGTATGTCGGTCGCGGGCACATGAATCCAAATGCCGGGTTCGAAGTGGATCGCAACACTCTCTCCGTGGATCGTAATATCGTTGATGCTCTGCACATAGGGCACGCCGTTGAGGAAGGCGTCTTTCTGCGCCCCCGTGCCGCGATTCGGAACCTTACCAAGGCTCTTCGAAAACGAGAGAGTCTCGGAGGTGAGGTTCAGTTCGAGGATGTTGTCATGTGGAGGAGCCGGAGGAACTGGATTTGGGAGTGTCGTCGGACTAGCTGTACTGTCAGGTCGGAAGATGGTGTTGAAGCCGTTGCCCACGAAATCCCCGACGAACGCGGAGAGCGGGCCAAGCGGCGGAGGCGGTACAGCGGGAGGCACCGTCTTATGATCCGCCCTAAGTTCCCCGAAAAAGAAGTCATCTGGCAGATGTATGGATGCCCTGGGTTTTGGGTCGCTCATTCTTAATTCTCCTTTTTGGCAAAGATTCACGTTCTTCGCGAACGTTCAAGAGATATTTAGGTGTTGCGCTCCCTACACCCTCCGCGAGTCCTGACAGCAGTTCCGTCACCAACTGCACGAGGCAAATGTCCTTCTTTATCGCTGGAGCTGTGAAATTCGCGCACACAACATCGACGACCTAAGAGAAATTAGAATCGAAGGACCATGAGATCCGCCGAGACATAGGACCTCGGTTAAGCGACGAACATATTGGCTGGGTACACAGAATGTCAAGTCAATTTACTGTGATAAACTGAGAACATATTATCTTCGTAAAAGATTTGCGGGGTGCAAGTCTCCGATCCCAGTCAGGCGGCACACTCAAGAGGCGGCCTAACTCGCAGCTTTCTTCGCCCGCTTCCTAACCCTCGCCCACCGCTTCTTCGCCGCCTTCACAATCGCGGCTCTCCCCGCAGCCTACAGGACGTGCTTTTTCGCGCCTTTCCCATCAAAACAGCTTCCCCCATCCGATAGTAAGGGTTCTACAGCATCGGATTCAATCTGGCGTTTTGTTTAAGACTTGGACTCAGGAAATGGACACAAGAACCGAGAGTGCCTCATCCATTGACCGCTTGAAACCCGACGTGCGCTTGGCAACCAAGGCCCGGTTTTGGAGCTGATTTGTCATTTTCCCAGGATTTCACAGGGGGATCCTCCCCCCAAACGAAAAAGGGAGGCTGGCCGCGAGAATCTTCGTTCCATTATTTAGGTGCGTGTGTGTCTCGAGGAAAACAGTTGAATAAGTAACTATAAATTCACTTGAAAACGAGTCAAACAAGTTATAGCCTCCGCCTCTATCCGAACGTCGGGCGACCGCCTTATCAGTTTACGCAGGCATTGCCCGTACATCGTGCCGATCGGCATTCGCGATCTCTAGGTCAACCTTCGCGTACTGGCTTGAAAAGTCAGGGAGCGTACGCAAATTGAATCGCTTGGTGTAGGAGGATAGACGATGGCCTCGAAGAAAATGGTGGGTATTCCCGGGAGCGAGAAAGAACCTTATCGGGACGCGCGGGCCATTGCGCCCGCCCCCTCTGATGAACGACTCGAGGTGACACTCCGCATTCGCCCGAAAAATAGCTTGCCAGCTCAAGACATGTTGAAACTGTCAAACGCCCCGTTGAAGCAGCTAACTCACGACGAATTCGAGGAAAATTACGGGGCCGCCGCCAAAGATCTCGCCTTGGTCGGAAAATTCGCCAAGGAGTACAACCTCAACGTGGTTCACCAGAGCGCCGAGCGCCGGACTGTTATCCTTGCGGGTACGGTTCAGGACATGAATCGGGCTTTCGGAGTAAAACTTCAGACTTACGCCTACTCGGGTGGAACCTATCGAGGCCGCGAAGGCGCCGTGCAGATTCCTGCCCAACTCAAATCAGTGATTGAAGGAGTTTTTGGCCTCGACAATCGCCCAGTCGCTACGCGGCATTCACCCGGCCCACAGGCCGCAGCGGCTCGGGCTTTCACAGGGGCTGAACTTGCCGAAATCTACAATTTTCCCCAAGGCTTCGATGGTACCGGCCAGACGATTGGAATCATCGAATTAGGGGGCGGCTATCGACCTTCCGATCTTGACGCATATTTCTCAGGCATTGGACTCCCCACTCCTACCGTCATTCCCGTCTCGGTCGATGGCGGCGCGAACACCCCCACCGGCGCAGGTAGCGATGATGCCGAAGTCGTCCTGGACATCCAGGTGGCAGGCGCCGCGGCACCTGGGGCGAAGTACGTCGTTTATTTTGCCCCCAACAATGCGACCTCCAGCGGCTTTCTGGATGCACTCACCAAGGCGATTCACGATACGGAAAACAATCTTTCGGTCCTCTCTATCAGCTGGGGCGGCCCGGAGAGCATGTCGACAACGAACTTCCAAGTGGAGTTCGATAAGGCATTGCAAGCAGCGGCGATGTTGGGAATCACTGTGTGCGTTGCAGCCGGGGATAACGGCGCTGCGGACGTGGGACCGAAAGCATGGGATGGCAAAGCCCACGTCGATTTTCCATCGTCCAGCCCGTTTGCGCTTTCTTGTGGCGGAACCCGGCTGCTCACGGCTAATGGTGCCATCTCGGCCGAGTCGGTATGGAACCAGGGACAAGCCGATTTGTCGGTTGGAGACGACGGCTCATTCGGGTCGGGCGGTGGCGGCGTGAGCGGTGCGTTCCCACTGCCGGACTATCAGCAACAGGCGAACGTTCCGCAGTCGCTTAATCCTCCTGGCTTCAAGGGTCGCGGCGTTCCCGATGTGACTGGTGACGGGGACCCTGACACCGGCTACAACATTCTTGTGGACGGTCAAAAGGTGCAGGAAGGGGGCACAAGCGCCGTCGCCCCATTGTGGGCGGCGCTAATCGCCACGGTCAATCAGAAGTTGAACGGAAGGGTCGGGTTTGTGAACCCTCAGCTTTATTCGCTACCCAACGCATCCGGGGTGTTTCACGATATTAAAGTGGGAAACAATCGCGTCAGTTTTCAGCAATTTAATAATGTTGGTTACGATGCAGGGCCCGGATGGGATGCGGCGAGCGGTCTGGGTTCTCCCGACGGCACGGCGCTTTCTGGGGTACTGAAGCTCGGTGCATCAGCTGCCGCGCCTTCAATAGCCCCGAAGGTTCGCACAGGAAAACGGGCCGCTGGCAAGGTTAGCGCATCTGTGGTTTCGACGCCACCCAAGCATGTATCCAAGCGGCGAACTCGGAAATAAAAGCAAGACCAGTATCTTCTGACGCGTTCCCACGGTCATAACGTAAGGAGAAATTGCCATGGGAGTTCTACTTCAAGGCTTCTTCAAAATGCCGCCCAACGAGGCTGTCCCGTCTCCCGCGGATGGCGATGCAACGATTGACTGGTGGTGGGATCATCTTGCGAAGCAGGCAAACGAGCTTCGCCAGGCCGGGTTCACGGCGGTTTGGCTGCCTCCGGTGTTGAAGACCTCGGACGGGGACAAGCCGGGCTCCGACGGTTACGGTCCCTTCGACGATTACGACATCGGTTCCAAAAACCAGAAGGGTTCGCAGGCCACGCGATTTGGAACCCGCGAGCAGCTACAGCGTTGCGTGGCCGTCATGCGAGCCAACGGACTGGATGTTTATCTGGATATGGTCGAGCATCAGCGGGTAGGAGACACAACGCCCTTCGTCTTCCGCTATTTGGGCGCGGACGGAACGCCGGATGTGGGCCGCTTTCCTAAAAACCCGTTTAACTTCGTACCAAATGTTCCACGCGATCCCGCTCTGGGTGGTCCGCCGAGTGATGATTTTCCCTTCGGGCGCGAGCTTGCGCCGATCAACGCCAAACCGCCTAATTATGTGTTCGATAATCTGATCGGAGCTGGTGACTGGTTGACGCGCGCTCTTGACGTTCAAGGCTATCGAATCGACGATGTAAAGGGATTATCCACGGAGTTTCTCTTCCCATTTTTGACCGGCAAGTCGATGAGCGGGAAATTCGCCGTCGGAGAATTCTTTGATGGCAGCCGCGTGCTCGTCAACGGATGGGTTTTCAATCCCACTGGAATGAAGGGACGCCCCAGCGCATTCGATTTTCCGCTGAAGTTCGTGCTCAATGCGATGTGCAACACACCAGGCGGTTTCAATATGGCGGATCTGGATCACGTTGGGCTGGCCGGGATCTCTTCGATGAATGCTGTCACCTTTGTCGAAAACCACGACACCGATCTCAATGGCGGCGAAAAAATTATCATCAATAAAATTTTGGGCTACGCTTACATTCTGACCTCCGAAGGCTACCCCTGCATCTACTACCGCGATTACAGCACGGACAAGAATTGTTTTGGGCTAAAGCCCCTGATCGATAATCTGATCTGGATTCACGAGAAGCTTGCCTTCGGGGAGACCCAGCAGCGATGGAAGGATTTCAACGTCTTCGCCTATGAACGGTTGGGTGGGCCGAATTTGCTGGTAGGTTTGAACAACGATCCGAACAATATGAGAACGATCACTGTCGCAACGGGATTCGGATCCAACGTATCGCTTCACGATTACACAGGTCATTCCCCTGACGTCGTAACCGATGGGAATGGGTCGGTCACAATCACCATTCCGCAGAATCTAAATGGGGGTGGATACGTCTGCTACAGCCGACAGGGCCTCGGAGGAGCACCCTTCGACGTGGCGCCGCTGCCCGTCACGCAGGATTTTGAGGGCGCGGCAGATCTGGATATTCCCGCCGCTTCAAACGGCAAAGCCCTCAATGTGGCCCGCATCTGGGGCCTTACCAACAGTCCGCTCAGTCTGATTCTCAAGCCCGATGTTAACGGCTGGACGCCCAATACCAGCATCACGCTGCACGTTCTCTCTCCTGACGGGTCCGTCCTTGCTACTTCGGTATCCAAATTGAACACTCCTGCTGGCACTGCCCTGCATACGACTTCCAAGCAAACGGGGTTTCACACTCTCCGGCTCACCTTGGCTGGGGTGCCGGCGGCAAAACCCAGTTCGCCGTTTTCGCTTTCGGCCACCTATACCGCTCCGAGCACTTTCAGCCAACAGGAGCCGGCCGTCGATCTCGCTCTGGCCGCACAGGCAGTTGATCCTGCGGAGGTTGGCCAGTGGTCCGCAAGGATTCCACTAGTAAACGTGCCGATTCATACCCACGTTCTACCGACCGGGAAAGTTTTGTTCTGGGGGCGACGCAATCCCCCGGGCACGCCTGATTTTCCGTCTCTCAACCAGCACGAAACTCATGCGTTCGTCTGGGATCCAGCCAACCCTAATGCTGCCGCAAAACCAACTAGCAATCAGCCCGCTGATTCCCAGGGCAATTCGATCAACCTCTTCTGCTCCGGTCACACTTTCCTTGCAGATGGCCGCCTGCTGGTCACCGGGGGACACCTGTTCGACAGCCAAGGGCTTATCACATCCACGTTTTACGATCCCGTCGCGGATAAGTGGGCGGCTGGACCGACCATGAATAACGGCCGCTGGTATCCCACGGCAGTCACGCTTCCCGATGGACGAGCCTTCGTATGTTCAGGCAACTTTCCTATAGGCACTCCGCAACCACCGCCGAACAACGCCAACGTCACCAACAACATCTCGCAAGTTCTGGAGAATGGGAATTGGAGCGATCTCACTAATTTCACCGGGCTTCCACTCTTCCCACGCTTCCATGTCGCCCCCGACGGTTCACTTTTCATGTCGGGCCCACTTGCCACCACTTACCTTTTTGAAGATTTAGCGCCCGGCAATCAAGGCACATGGGTCCCCATCGCTACCCGCAGTGTGCAAAACGCCGATTACGCACCATCGGTGATGTATGACGTGGGCAAGGTCGTTTTCATAGGCGGCGGATCTACCACCAACATCGTGGAGACCATCGATCTGAATGCTGCTAAACCCGCCTGGGCCGTCGTTGCTCCCATGAAGTTTCGCCGGCGCCAACACAATGCCACCCTTTTGCCAGATGGCACCGTGCTTGTGACAGGAGGCTCACAAGGGACCGAATTTGACGGCCTCAACCCCGGCGAACCGATTCACACGCCCGAGCTTTGGGATCCGGCAAAAGGAACCTGGACCCAGATGGCTTCCGAGGCGGTTGATCGCTGCTACCATTCCACTGCCGTTTTGTTGCCAGACGGGCGCGTCTTCAGTGGAGGAGGCGGCGAGTACGCTCCGGCTCCCAGCGTACCCCAATCGAATCCCCCGAAAGACACGCACGCTGACGCCCAGCTGTTTTCACCGCCTTATCTTTTCAAGGGTGCTCGGCCGACCATCACAAAAGCGCCGCCCAATGTTGTCTACGGGGAGACATTTGATGTCGAAACCCCCGCTCCGAACGAAATCAGTCAGGTCACCTGGATCCGGCTGCCTTCCGTGACGCACTCCTTCGATCAAAACCAGCGCATCAACTTTCTCACCTTCCAACGCGGCCCAAACAGGGTCACCGTCACAGCGCCACCCAACGGGAACGTCTGCCCGCCGGGTCACTACATGTTGTTTTTGTTGAACCAGAATAAAGTCCCTTCCGTCGCCGCCATCATTCAGATCACGGCTGCCGTCGCAACCTCACCGGCCGCTGCTGGGACAAGGGTCGCCGAGGTCGTCACTGCCCATGCCGTCTCCCCCCTTCTGAAAGTGCTTAAACAAAAAGGTCCGCTCGAGCAGGATGCCGAAATTCAGGCGCGAGAGAAAGATCCACCCGTTGTCGTCGGCGTCACACCCACCTGCCCCTACGGCATATCCGCCTGCTGGGGTGGCGCGTATGAAGCTCTCACACACATGCACGGTGTTCGATTGGTCAGACCAGTTCCTAACGCGCAGGACTCCACTGCCTACGTCTACTTGACACATGGTGGCCTTCCAGACCTCGACGCGTGGGCCAATCAGTTCGCACATGTTGCGAACGGAACGCACTTCTTCCGCGGCGTCGAAGTCACGCTTCAAGACGTGCTAGAGACTCGCGAAGGAAACACCTTGGTCTTGCAAGGAAATGATATACGGCCCCCATTGCTCCTTCAGCCGATCGAAGCGGCCGACAAGATTCAATGGGACACTGCGAAGGGATTTCCACAGCCGTTGGATCCGATCGAAGAGGACGCCTATTTGAGACTTCAGGAGAAAGTTAAGAACGCAGGCGGCTCTCTAAAAGCCGCGGTCACAGGCCCGCTCAAGAAGGTCGGCGACGGATTTGTGCTGGAAGTTCGCAAGTTCGAATAACTCAACCGCGTTGGTCACACACGATGGACGTGGGCCGACTCATGCTTCTTCGCGCTTATTCCTCCAACCTGAAGACTAGGGCGATAGCCCTTTCACCTACTGCCCGAATAACTAAATGGCTGGATGGAGCACCTAATTCTCGCAATCCTTATTCGATGACCGGAGGAGGGAAACAGCCTAATCCAGATGATTATTAGAAAACTTGGATAGCGGCCGTGGCCCGACCTTAAGGAACTTAAGTCACAGCTCTGTTTAGTCCCCGGGGCCTACATCACGATTCGCGCTGCAGACTGGCCTGTATCCACTGCTCCCTCCATAAAGCCCTGTTCATCCGCAATGTGTTCGCCCGCAAAGTGAACCTTCTTAAACGGACGAGCCAGTATCTCCCGGACGGTAAACCACTGGCCCGGGCGGTAAAAGCCATAGGCCCCTTGAGTGAGCTTGTTGGATTGCCACGGCTGCCTCTGAATATCAATGATTCGGATGTTCGCTTTTGGGAAAATCCTTTGAAGATCTTCGTGCAGTTTGGCCTTCAAATGGGCCTTCGAATATCCGGCCAGGTCATCAGCCTTGTCCCCGATGGCGTAGCTGCAAAGGATGCCTTTGTCGTTGGGTCCTGTCATTCGCCAAAACTCTGCAAGGGCATAAATCTCGTCCCGTAACAATGTTACAGACCCGTCCGCATGCTATTCATTTCAAACGCATTCTAGATTTTGGCGAGGGACAGGCTCACATTGCAACGACGATCAGCGTGAACTCGTGGGTGGCTGTGGGAACGTGACAGTATCGGACGAGCAAAACGAACAAAGGCTAATTCGCGCCGGCCAGCACGGCGACGCGGCTGCTGTGGAAATGCTATTCGCGCGACACCGACGCCGCTTATTTCACACCGCCTTGTGTGTATTCCGAAACGCCGAAGACGCGGAGGACGCTTTGCAGGACGGAATGTTGTGTGCCTATCGGAAGCTGGATCGCTTTGAAGGGCGTTCCCAATTTTCCACCTGGCGAACACGCATCGTGATTAACGCCGCGTTGATGCGTCGGCGTAGCGCTAGTTCCCGCCCAACCTTCTCCATAGATGAAACGCTGTGCGACGGTGAACTCCCGACCTCGGAGCGAGTTGTATATCGCGGACCGAGTCCGGAGCAGATGCTACAGCGCAGTGAGATAAATGAAATGATCGGACAACTTTCACCGATGCTTCGCACTGCCTTTGTGTTGCGCCACGTGCAGGGGTACTCCAATGGCGAAGCCGCAAATACACTGGGTGTCACAGAAAATACGCTGAAGAGCCGGGTGTGGCGCGCACGGCGCCAGCTTGTGGTACGCCTCGGCGGCCTTCGGTGCGGATTGCTCCAATCTCGGCGTAGCCGCCCGGGACATGTGCACGCACAACATCAAGCGGCCAGATTTGACTAGACCGAAGGAATATCAATGATGTGAGACGCCGAATAAAACCTACCACGAATTTTAGCCACCGCGGATGAATTAGGAGCCGGAACGCCAAATTGCGCGTCCTAGTAGGGTTGGAGTGAGCGAACATGAGATCAATGGATTCGACGGTGAGCGCCTGCTTGATGGTCATTTTTGGAGCGACCGGAGATTTGACGAAACGCTTGCTCCTGCCTTCAATTTACAATCTTGCGGCCGGCAAGGTCCTGCCGGAGGCATTTCGGCTACTCGGCGTTGCGAGGGACGACTGGAATGATGACCAATTCAAAGACCACATCGCAACATCGCTCAGGAAGTTCTGGGGGCCCGATACGGACGATAAGCCGGTTACTTGGCTGACGTCACGGGCGGAGTATCAGCAAGGAAACCTCGACCAGCCAACTTCGTTCGATTCACTAAAGAGCAGAATTCAAACAATTGAAAAGGAGAGCAAGGTCGGGGGGAATCGGCTTTTTTATCTCGCCGTAGCGCCAACCTTCATTGCGGAAGTTACCGCGCAGCTCTCCCGCGTGGGCCTGTTGACTGAAGAAGACGGTACTTGGAGCCGTTTGGTTATTGAAAAGCCGTTTGGGCACGACCTTGCCTCGGCGGTGGCATTGAACGTAAACCTTCAGAAAAGTCTTCGCGAAGATCAGATCTATCGCATCGACCACTTTGCCGGTAAAGATGCAGTGCAGGACCTTGCTGTCTTTCGCTTTTCGAACGCCATCATCGAGCCACTTTGGAATCGGTCGCTCGTTGACTTCGTGCAAATCACAGTGGCCGAAACGATAGGTGTCGAAGGGCGAGCCGCCTATTACGAAAGCTCCGGCGCGCTGCGAGACATGGTGCCTAACCATATGGCGGAGTTACTCTCGCTTGTCGCTATGGAGCCGCCCGTTTCGTTCAGCGCCGAGCACCTGCGCGACAAGCAGGTGGAACTTCTCGCATCCACACGCGCATTGCGGCCGCAGGAGGTTGCCACTCACGCCGTGCGCGGTCAGTATGGCGATGGCAACATCGGCGGCATCAAAATACCTGCATATCGCAAAGAGCCCAACATACAGCCAAAATCGAATACGGAGACGTACGTGGCCCTGCGGGTGGACATCGACAATTGGCGGTGGTCCGGCGTGCCTTTCTATCTACGTACCGGCAAGCGCTTGGCGAGGGCACTGACAGAGATTGTGGTCACGTTCCGCCAACCACCTGCCCGCCTGTTTCCGAACGCAAAACACAGCGATCAAGCTCGGAACCAGCTGGTCTTTAATTTGCAGCCTACGCAGGAGATCCGCCTTACTTTTGGGGCGAAAGCGCCGGGCCTGAAAACTATGGTTGAACCTAAGAGCATGGACTTCCAATTTCCTGCTGGTCCCTTTGGCGCGCATGCCAAAGGCTACGAACGATTGCTGCACGACGTAATGGTTGGAAACTCGATCCTCTTCCAGCGTGCGGAGTTCGTTGAGCAAGGTTGGCGTATGGTGCAGCCGCTTCTAGAGGCGTGGCAAAATCCGCCAGACGGTGGCTTTCCCAACTATGCTGCAGGGTCTGCTGGACCGCAGGCCGCCGACGATCTGCTCGCGTCGTCTGGCCATGCATGGCACCTTCTGGAGAAGTCATGAACCTGCTTTACTGGCGGGAAACGCGTTCTGCGAGCGCAAAGGTCCTCTCACGAGTCGCGTCAGGGGTTTGCGGTCTCTGAATTCTATTTGTGCTGATCGTCAAGTTCGTTTATCCGAGGTTCGGTGCATCGCTGACCTCACGCTTGAAACTGGTCAACCTTCAACCGGTGATCAATATTGACCAGATTTAGAAGACGAGTTCCATTATTTTCTTTGCACCGGGCAAACGAAGCGCAGCAGCCGAAACGAGGGAATCCACCATAAGAGATGAGTTCATAACAAGTAGGCATTTTGGAGACGCGAGTCTTCGGCTGCAGGTGTCCCCTGTGGCAGAACCGGCGGACGGTGAATCTATGACGACATCTGGCAATCCTGGGAACACGGTGCCCGTTGAGTTTGAGCTAACTTCCATCGCTGCCAGACTTGGTGATCTGCTGAACTATCTCGATGGCTCGATTGATGCGCTACTGCTGGATACACTGCCGCTCAAGACGGTAATCACGCCTCTAGTCAAGATGTATGCTCTCGTCACCCAAGAGACTGGAATGGCGACATCGCCGATTGCAGCCGACGTAACGGACACTGAGGTTGTTACGCTCGCATGTGCACTCTTGCGCGCCCAGGGCTCAATCCGGTCGATCTGGCCATCTCATTCTCCCTTGGGGGAAGAGACGCAACGGACGGCTGATTTACAACGCGAAAAACTAAGTACAACCAAATGTTCAAAAAGGAGCTAATGGCGACCCAGGCGGGGCTGAAGCGCGACATTGCTGAGCGGACCGCACAGTTGCAGCAGCTATTCGTGAAGCTGATGAACCTTCAAGACGAAGAGCGAAGACGTCTTGCGCGCGAATTGCATGACAGCGCGGGACAATATCTCGCCGGGATTCACATGAATTTAAGCGCTCTTCTCCGCGCCGATTCGGGAATGACGGCAGCAAACAGATCACTAGTTTCCGATTCATTGTCGCTGGTCGACCTTTGCACGTCCGAAATTAGAACGATGTCGTATCTGTTGCATCCCCCCCTGCTGGACGAAATGGGATTGCGCTGCGCCATATTGATGTACGTGGACGGTTTCGCGAAGCGCAGTGGAATCCGAGTTGACGTCGAAATTCCCGCGAATCTGGGACGACTGTCACGTGATATGGAAACTGCGGTGTTTCGAGTGGTACAGCAAAGTCTGGCGAACGTTCATCGTCACTCTGGGAGTCTGGTGGCCTGCCTTCGCATTAAGTCAGACGCTAAATTCATGATGATAGAAATTAGGGACGAAGGATGTGGGATTTCGCACGAGACGCTAGAAGGGTTCTCTTCGCGCACGAGACTTGCTGGAGTGGGAATTACTGGTATGCGTGAACGGATCCAGAGTATGGGTGGACAGTTTGATATTCGTTCTGCCAAGACGGGGACTACCGTAGAGGTTCGTGTGCCACGCCCTATACATAGTCTAGCGGCGACGTCGTGAATCGGTCTGCCGAATTGTCGGCTGAGGGCGAAAGATTTAAGAGCCGTGCCTTCGCTAAGAAGAGCTTGGCAGCTTGGAAAATTGATGTCAGGAATTCGTAGATATCTCGAGTTCATCGGCAATGTTGGGCTGTTCGCCTTGCGTTCGGCGCGACGCGCATTTATTCCCCCCTTTGAATTTATGATGATTTGGAGACAGATTGAATCGGTCGGTTGGCAATCCCTTCCGCTGGTGATCTCGTCCGGACTCGCCCTTGGGATCGTGCTCAACTTCCATACGCGAAGCACCATGATTCGATTTGGCGCTCAAGCCATGATCCCTACGGTGCAGTCTCTCGCGTTCTTTAACGAACTCGGTCCCCTAGTAGCAGGTCTGCTAGTGGCAGGCCGGGTGGGTGCCGGCATTGGTGCCGAGTTGGCCGACATGCGTGTGACCGAACAGATTGACGCGATCGAAGCTTTTTCGATCGATTCCTTCAAGCTGCTGGTCATCCCTCGAATTGTCGCTTGCATCATAGCCCTGCCCATCCTCACGGTGTTCATGGATGTCGCCGGTCTTACTGGCGGGTATTTGATAGAGCGAGGGATTTCACATCTTTCGCTGTCTCTTTATCTGAACCGGGCCTTTAGTCAAGTGGGCTGGGCGACTTTCATTCCACCAACACTCAAGACGACGGTCTTCGGTTTCATCATCGGTGTGGTCTCCTGCTATTTCGGATACACGACGAATGAGGGCTCGAGCGGGGTAGGGCGTGCTTCCACAAATAGCGTGGTGGTCTCGTCGCTGCTGATCATCCTCGCCGACGTAATGCTGGTGAAGTCCATCTTCTTTCTATATCCCGAGAGCGCCATATGAAGGCATCGCCCGCCATCTCATTCGGCAAGGTCTCCAAAGCTTTTGGCAATATCGACGTTCTGAAAGATGTTTCGTTCGAGATTTCTGAGGGAGAAGCCCTGTGCATATTAGGGCGCAGCGGAACAGGCAAGAGCGTAACGCTAAAACTGATAATCGGCTTACTGAAACCCGATGAAGGTACCGTTTGCATTCAGGACCAGAACATTGTCGGGATAGAGCAGGACAAATTATCCGCGGTTCGCCGGCGAATGGGCTTTCTCTTTCAGAGCGCAGCCCTGTTTGACTCTTTTTCTGTCAATGACAATCTTGCGCTGCCGCTAGAACGTTTCACGAAAAAGTCGAAAGCGGAGATCAATTCTCTTATCGAGCAGAGACTCAAGGACGTGGGGCTGGGACAGGACCGCTACAAAATGCCTGTTGAACTATCGGGAGGCATGCGGAAACGGGCAGGCCTTGCCCGCGCCCTCATTCTTGATCCACACATCCTGCTCGTGGACGAGCCAAGCAGTGGACTGGACCGCATCACTTCGTCGGAAATCGACGAGTTGCTTTTGAGTATCAAGAAAAAGGACAAGACTACGATGGTAATCGTGACGCACGATATTCGTGAGGCACGCCGGGTTGGCGACCGGATTGCCGTCTTAGATCAGGCTGGACTGGTTGGGATCGGCACGGCGCAAGAACTAGAAGGGCATGGGAACGAGTTGGTGAAAGCATTAGTTTCTGAGAAAGACTGCCATGCGCATTAAGCCCTGGGGCATTGGTCTCTTCCTGGTTATAGGGTTTGGGCTTTTTACCGCCATTCTCTTTGTCATCGGAAATCGCCATGAAGCCTTCAGCAGACACATGGAGATCTATTCCGAATTCTCCAACCTAAGTGGCGTGGCAAACGGAGCGAAAGTGCGTGTCTCCGGTCTCGATGCAGGCGAGGTCAAACAAATCGAAATTCCGGAAAGCCCTTCGGCGAAGTTCAGGCTGCGACTGCAGGTTCAGACTAAACTGCGCGGTATGATCCGCAAAGATTCCGTTGTTTCCATTGAGACGGAAGGCGTTGTAGGCGATAAGTTCATCTCCATCAAGAAAGGTACCGATCGGGCCGAGGAGGTGGGTACCGGCTCCACGCTTCCGAGTAAAGAGCCAGTTGATATGGCTGAGCTGATCGCGAAAGGCTCGGGACTACTTGACGACCTCCACGAGAGCGTTGCCGATATTCAGAACCGGATCGACATAGCGCTCAATTCGACGACCCGGGCTGTGAATCATGCGGATAACTTGATTGTCGGAGTTCAGCCGAACATGAATCGCATCACCAGCAACGCTGGCCAGATTACGGAGACGGTTAACTCCATGATGACCGATTTAAATCAAGGCAAAGGCTCAGTCGGTCTGCTTCTGAAGGATGAAGCAACAAAGCGACAACTGCAGGGCACACTGGGAAACGTGCAGCAAGCCTCGGCTAATTTAGACCAAGCTTCGGCACGGGTAAATGAGACCGTTGCCGACTTTCAGTCAAGAAATCTGGTAGCGAATGCGCAGGTCTCACTCGATAATGTGCAGTCGATCTCGCAGCAGCTGGACACCACGGTTCGGGGCGCTTTGGCTCAAGATAATATGGGCGAAGATGGCGCCACGAATCTTCGCGAAACACTGTCGAATCTCAATCGCAGCACCACTAATATCGCAGAGGACACAGAAGCCTTAAAGCACAACTTCTTTTTCCGTGGCTTCTTCAAGAAGCGTGGATTCTATAACCTCGACCAACTGACGCCGAGTGAATACCTCCAAGCTTGTGAACACCAGAAGACTCTGGGATCGCGGGTATGGCTGGAGGCTTCAAGTCTGGTTTCAAGCGACAGCGATGGTCAAGAACACCTGTCACAGGCCGGGCGCCATCAAATCGACAGCCAGATTGCATCCGTTGTGGATTCGTTGCCACAAGATCTGATTGTGGTGGAGGGGTACTCAGCCTTGGGTTCGCCTGCGCAGCAATTTGTCACCTCTCGAAGGCGCGCAGATCTCGTCCGTCGTTATTTGGAAACGCACTATCACCTGCGGCACAGCGATCTGGGCATCGTTCCGCTGCGGAATAAGCCCCCGGAAAGCGCGGGGCGAGAAAGCTGGGACGGCGCCGCGATTATGCTGCTGCAGGTGAGGTCCAACAAGTAACCATCGTGTTTGACACGTGACGCTGGACCTTTTGCCCCCAACGATGTGAGGCGTCGCCATTCTTAGCGAAAGCCTTATATTCCGCGATGGCCCTAAACGGTCATCGCATACCGGCATCTCTCAGGTTGGGCCTCTAGCGTTTCGCCACAAATGAACCGTTATCGAATTGTGAGATGTCTCGAAGGTGGTCGCGGAGAACGCGATAGCATTCACAGGAAGTGGTTTCGAGGCGTCGGCGATCCAGAATCTGAATGTTGGTACGGTTGTACTGGATGAGGCCTCGCTTCTTTAAATGTCCGGCAGCAACGCTCACGTTCGAATGTTGGTGAGGAAGCGAGTGCCCATGGATTCAAGCCATGCGACGACGAGGGCGTCTTCCCCGCGACCACCCGCCAATGCGCGATCAAAGCCGCGGGGGAAATGGAAAATGAGCAGGCGGACCTTTGATCGGCTCTGCCTTTCCTGCGACGTGCGCAACCATTTTGGGGTGATGGACCGCCTTCATACCTTCGAAGTCGCGGGCGTTGAAGGCGTCGTCACCCTTCTTCATGAGCGCGAGGAGGTGTAACGTACGGCTGGTGTTCTTGGTCGTGGTAGCCATCAAGGCTCCTTTTCTTGGTTGTAGAGTGTCTATGGTCAAATCGTATGTTCCATGCCTTGCCAGAGATCACCGAAGGAGCGCAACGCGGCTTGTACAACCGGCTCGCCCCACTCTGGTACAAAGTGGTCTGCTTCTGTGACAACCAGCGGTTCCGGACAACCTCGGATCTGGCTGCGCAGCGCGTACGTCGTTTCCGCGTCCAGAGCCTTCGCTCCAATGGCCATGAAAGACTGCCCCGACCATTCATCTCTCCAGAACCTGAAAGCCGCCTCAGATTCGGCGACACCTTCCATCCCGGGCTCAACCATGGCCAGGTCCGGGAACGTTCGAGCTCCTGCCTTGAAGCGACCATCTGGAAAGGAGCATCGTAGGCAGCCGTCTCCTGATCGGTGAGCTGTGGCGTTATGTTGCGAATCAATTGCCCCACCGGCAAGTCAGGCATTTTGTGGACCAGCGATCTCCACTTATAGAAGTGAGGACCGAGTGGCTTGCCGATGGAAAGAACTGTGTTCATCACAAACAGTCTGTCCAATTTGGAACGGAAGGCAAGATCCACGGGTAAGGTGAGTCCCAGCGTCCCTCCCCAATCCTGAACGACCAGGGTGATATTGCGAGGGGCGAGGTGCTCGACGAAACGCAGAAGGAATTCTCGATGGAAATGAAAGGTGTAGGTGGAGTCCTGCACGGGCTTGTCGGAACGACCGAAGCCGAAGAAGTCGGGTGCAATCACCCGCGCGCCATTTTCCAGCATCACGGGAATCATCTTGCGATAAAGATAGCTCCATGTGGGTTCACCGTGCAGACATAGGAACGTTCGTTTGGCCTCCTTAGGTCCCAAATCAAGGTAGTGCGCTCGAAGTCCTTCGTACCCGGGCAAAGAATCAACGTAATGAGGCTCATACCGGTAACCAGGCAGTTCCTGGAAGCGTGTGTCGGGAGTCCGTAAGGCTTCTATTGGCCTCACAAATCCACCTTGTTCGTTCTTGCTATCCCTGGGAGGTGCGCGGGCTTCTTCTTCGATTTGTCAGCGACTTGTTGTCCGGCATTTCGCCCGCACCCGCAAAGGCCCAACCAGGACGCAAGAACGACTGCAGACAGGTAACCTAGGTCGATCTTGTTGGCAGCTGAAATTCCCCGTACGGTCTTCGGTTCGACTTTCGGCCCAACTCTCGGATCGGAATAGGCCGTCCCGGGATAGAGAATCGCCGTGCTTTGCGTGATGAA
>OBLW0100001663.1_pt1 | contig 18611 bp, 16 predicted proteins | sample 1520161 | NCBI WGS metagenome assembly OBLW01 (sample SAMEA3539309, study PRJEB22396) | soil metagenome | biome: tundra; feature: field; material: soil | place: USA | collected 2010-05 | depth 0.15 m | reverse complement strand
CCCCGGCGGCCGCCGGGCTCGCCCTGGCGGGCGCCGGGCCCGCGCTCAGCGTGCCCGTGCATGACCTGGCCGCCCTGGCGGCTGACGCGGCGCCGGGCGAGGCGGTCTACCCGAGCACCGCGGACTCACCGGCGTTCTGGCTCTACACCTCGGGCACCACCGGCGAGGCCAAGGCAGCGATGCACCGCCATGGCTCGGTGCGGGTCGTCTGCGAAACCTACGGCACCCAGGTGCTCGGCATCCGCCCAGGCGACCGCTGCCTGTCCGCGGCGAAGGCGTTCTTCGCCTACGGCCTGGGCAACTCGCTGCTGTTCCCGCTGTCGGTCGGTGCCGCGGCCGTGCTGGAAGCGGCGCCGGCGAAGCCCGATCAGATCGTCGCGCGGGCAGCGCAGTTTGGCGCGACGCTGTTCTTCGCGGGGCCGACGTTCTTCGCGAACATGCTCCGGGCCGACCTGCCCGCCGATGCCCTGGCCGGGGTCCGGCTGGCGGCGTCCGCCGGGGAGGCCCTGCCGGCCGCGCTGTATTCGCGGTGGACGAGCCGGTTCGGCATCGACGTCCTGGACGGCATCGGCATGACCGAGCTCCTGCACATCTTCCTGTCCAACCGCGAGGGGCAGGTGCGGCCCGGCACGACCGGGGTCGCGGTTCCCGGCTACGACTTGCGCATCCTCGACGAGACCGGCCGCCAGACCCCGCCCGGTACCCCCGGAACGCTCTACGTCAGCGGTGCCTCCGCGGCCACGGGCTACTGGTCCCGCTACGACGCGTCTCGAAAGGTATTCCAGGGCGAGTGGCTGCGAACCGGCGACACCTACGTGCTGGACGCGGACGGCTACTACAGCTGCCTCGGCCGCACCAGCGACATGCTGAAGGCCAGTGGCATGTGGGTCGCGCCAGCCGAGGTGGAGACGCGGCTTCTCACGCACGACGCTGTCGCCCAGGCGATCGTCGTGGCCGGGCGCGACGCCGATGGGCTGGAGAAGCCGGTCGCCTTCGTCGTCCTGCGGCCCGGCGGCCGCGCCAGCGAGACCGAGCTCGTCGACTTCTGCCGCGATGGCCTGCCCGGCTACAAGCGCCCGCGCCGCGTCGTGTTCGTCGACAGCTACCCCACCACCGCCACGGGCAAGGTCCGCCGCGTCGAACTCCGCGCAATGGCCACCGCCGTGCTGGCCACCACCGGGCTGGCCGAGGAAGCCGTGCTGGCTGAGAAGCAAGATGCCGCTCCGTGAGTGCGCTCGCCGCCCATCGCAGATCCGGCGGAGCCGATCATGACTGGCCATGCTGAGCTGGCGCTCTTCTCGCGGCCGAGCGTCGCGGTGCGGGAACGGGCGGGAAGCGCGGCGCCGTGCTGAGCGCCGGGCCGCCTGCGGCTGACGGCACGGCGCCCACGCCCACGCTGTCGCGGCTGCACGCTGCGGGCGCGCCCAGCGCGCGGGGGTTGCTGCTCACCCTCCTTGGCGTGTTCGTGCTGCCCGGCGACGGCGCCGCCTGGACGTCGGCGGTGATCGCCGCCTTCGCGCGGCTCGGCGTCGAGGAAAAGGCGACCCGGCAGGCGCTCATGCGCACGGCGGCCGCGGGGTGGCTGCGAGCCGAGAAGGCGGGCCGCCGTACCCGCTGGCACCTGACCGATGCCGGACGGCGTTTGCTCACCGATGGTGCCGAGCGCATCTACTCCTTCACCGGAGCCGCCGAGGACTGGGATGGGCGCTGGCTGCTCGTCGCGGCGCGTATCCCCGACAGTGGCCGCCGCGCCCGTCATGTCGTGCGCACCCGGCTGAGCTGGGCTGGTTTCGGCTCCCTTGGCCCTGGGCTGTGGATCAGCACGCACCCTGAGCGGGAAGCTGAGGTTACCCGGGTGCTGCGCGAGGCCGGCATCGCCGGCGATGCCCATCTGTTCGTCGCGACCCGGTCCGGCCTGGCCCCAGTGCGCGCCATGGTGAGCGCGGCCTGGGACCTCGCTGCCATCGAACAGGAATACGAGCAGTTCATCGAGGAGTTCAGCGGCAGCGGCCGGGCGGATGCCGCGGCCCGGCTGGTCGAACTGGTGCACGCCTGGCGCCGATTCCCGGCCATCGATCCCGCGCTGCCCCGGGAACTGCTGCCCGCCCGCTGGATCGGCCTGCGAGCGGCGAGCCTGTTCACTGACCGGTACGAGCGCTGGGGCGCCGAGGCACGAATCGAATGGAAACGCCTCAACGATATTTCCTGAGGCGGCTGCCCATGGAGGGCGTCGCGGTCCCTTGCGTGCCGCGACCGCGAGCGACTGGCGATACTCGCGCGCCGTGGGCTCCTGTCAAGATCATATTGTCGTGCTGAACCGAGAGGCCTGACGGTCCGTCTAGTGCCCGCCTAAGCCGGTGACGGCCGGCGGATTCCCAGCTACCCAGGGGACCGCCCGGTTCGTCCGTTGATCTGCCAATAGAGCGTAACGGCAGGGTTTCCGCCCGCCCGTGCGCGGCAGATCGCCAAGACGCCGTTTGCAGGGCTCTGGCCACTAGCATCGACGGAAAGTAATCGTTAAATTACATTCAGTGCGTTCCGCATAGGTGGGAGGCGGGGATCGTGAAACTGGCGGCACATGCGGCCGTGGTGACCGTATTCCTCGCGGGCCCGGCTGCCGCGGTCGCCGTGCTCGCGGTGGTCAACGACAGGTCGGATGTCGCGGCGGGCACGGTCAATCTCGTCAGCCAGAACAGCGGCCACGGCGCGGAATCCGCGCCTGCCGTCGCGGGCAGCATCACCCGTGGTCAGGTAACCGTCGGCGGAGCCGGTGGCGGGTACTCCTACACCACCGTTGGCGTCGTGCACGCGCCCCGGGCACCAGCAGCCGCGTGGACGGCGGTCAAGGCGCCGCTGCCGGCCGGCGCGGCCATCAACGCCAGTCCCGCCCTCAACGACGTGGCGTGCCCATCCGCCGCCGTGTGTGTCGCCGTCGGCAGCTACGGCTCCGGCCCGTCGGGCTACGGCCAGGGGCTGCTGCTCACCAGGTCGGGATCGTCGTGGACAGCCACGGAAGCGCCGTTGCCCGCCGGTACCTCGGCCAACCGGAATGCCGAGCTTTCCAGCGTGGCCTGCCCGTCCGCCGCCGTATGCGTGGCCGCCGGCAGCTACACCGATTCGTCCGGCCACGGGCAGGGCGTGCTGCTGACCGGGCACGGGTCGTCGTGGGTGGCCACGAAAGCACCCCTGCCCCGCGACGCGGCCGTCGACCCCGCGATCTCGTTCGCCGCTGTTGCCTGCCCGTCGACCACCGTATGCGTGGCCGCGAGTTCCTACACCGATTCGTCAGGCGTCGAGCAGGGACTGCTGGTGACCGGGCACGGGACGACCTGGTCCGCCACCAAAGCACCCATGCCCGCCGGCGCCGCGGCCAGGCCGCTGGTCGGGTTGTCCCACATAGCCTGCCCTTCCGCCACTTTGTGCGTCGTCACCGGCGTTTACTCTGACTCTCCGCGCAGCTATCAGGGACTTCTGCTGACCGGGCACGGGACGACCTGGTCCGCCACCAACGCACCCGTTCCCCCCGGTGCCGCCGTCCATCCCGATGTCGACCTCTCCGACGTGGCCTGCACGCCCACCGCCGTGTGCGTCGTCACCGGCAACTACTACGACTCGTCAGTCAACGCGCAGGGGCTGCTGCTGACCGCGCATGGGTCGTCCTGGTCCGCCGCCAAAGCACCCGGGCCCGCCGGCGCCGCCAGCAGCCAGCCTGTCGACCTCGGCCAGGTGGCCTGTCCGTCCGCCGCCCGGTGCGTCTCCGTCGGGCAGTACGGCGGTTCGACGGGCAGCAACCAGGGGCTGCTGCTGATCGGCTGGGGCTCGTCGTGGACCGCTGCCCAGGCGCCGCTGCCCGCTGGCGCCGCCACCAGCCAGAATGCTGAGCTCTCCGACGTGGCCTGCCCGTCCGCCACCGCCTGCGTGGCGGCCGGCTCTTACACCGCCGCGACAGGCAACCAGCCGGGCTTGCTGCTGACCGCGCATGGGTCGTCGTGGACCGCCATCAAAGCGCCGCTGCTCGCAGGCGCGCTTCTCTACCCCGCTCCCGCCCTCTCCGACGTGGCCTGCTCGTCCGCCGCCAGTTGCGTCGCCACCGGGTACTACACCGATTCGGCGGGCAACCAGCAGGGGCTGCTGCTGACCGGGCCGGCCTGACCTCGCGGATCCCGCCGCAGTTCACCGGACCGGCCGAGACCGGGCACCCGCAGCTCACCGGACCCGGCCGAGACCGGGCACCCGCAGTTCACCGGACCCGGCCGATACCGGGCACCCACAGGCTCTTGACGGTCTCTTTTCCCACGTGTTAAATCACATCATAAATTAAGTCTTGTCCTAAGGCTTGGGAGACCTCATGAACCGCGGCCTCACTGGCATCCCGCACCCCGTCCGCGGCCGATCGAGGACGCAGCCCACCCGATCGGCCCGGCGGGTCCAGCCGATGAACAGCAATGCCGCTGGTGCCAGCGCGTACAGCAGAACCGCAGGAAGGGCGCTGCGACCGGCGATCAGCGCGATCGCCGCGCTGCTCGCCGCCCTAGCCTTATCGCTGCTGCCGGGGCGGGCCTCGGCGGCACAGGCCGCGCTCCCCGTACCGCCAGGGTCAGCCGCATCGGCTGCGCCGGCTGCCAGTTCGGCCTGCAATACCGTCAATGCGGCGCTCAACCAGCCGGCAACGGCCTCCTCCACGGAGAGCGGCCAGTTCCCGGCGTCGGCGGCCACCGACGGGAACACCGCTACCCGGTGGTCCAGCGCGTTTAGCGACCCGCAGTGGATCCAGATCGACCTGGGCTCAGCCCAGTCGATCTGCCAGGTCGTCCTGAACTGGGAAAATCCCGCATACGCGAGCGCTTACCAGATCCAGGTCTCCAACGACGCGAGCACCTGGACCACCATCTACTCGACCACCACCAGCGCCGGCGGCACGGAAACGCTCAACGTCTCGGGCAGCGGCCGCTATATCCGGATGTACGGCACCGCCCGGGCCAGCGGCTACGGGTACTCGCTGTATGAATTCCAGGTATTCACCGGCACCGGCGGCACCACACCGCCCCCTCCGCCACCGGGCTGGACGCCGGTATGGAGTGACAACTTCGCCGGGTCAGCCGGCTCCGCCCCGTCCTCGGCCAACTGGATCACCCGCACCGGAACCACCTCGGCGAGCGGTGCGGCCAACTGGGGCACCGGTGAGGTCGAGACGATGACCGGCTCGGCCAGCAACGTCCATCTGGACGGCAACGGTCACCTGGACATCACCGCACTTAACTCAGGCGGCGCCTGGACCTCCGGCCGGGTCGAGACGCAGCGCAACGACTTCGCGGCGCCACCCGGCGGTGAGCTGATGATCAGCGCGTCCATCGAGCAACCCAACCCGGCCAACGGCCTGGGCTACTGGCCGAAGTTCTTCACGCTCGGCGCTGGATTCCGGTCCAGCCCGAGCTCGTGGCCGGCCGTCGGCGAGACCGACATCATGGAGGATGTCAATGCCCGCAGCCAGTCATCGGAGACCCTGCACTGCGGCACGGCGCCGGCCGGTAACTGCAACGAGTACAACGGCCGGACCAGCGGCCTGTCGACCTGCTCCGGATGCCAGACCGGCTACCACACCTACTCCGAGATCATCGACCGGACCACTTCCAACGAGGAGATCCGGTACTACATCGACGGTCAGCAGGTCTGGATCGTCAGGGAGAGCGACGTCGGCGCCAGCACCTGGCAGGCCGCCATCGACCACGGCTTCTCCATCGTCCTCGATCTGGCCATCGGCGGCTCGTATCCCAACACGGTCTGCGGGTGCACATCACCCTCCTCCGCGACCTCATCGGGAGGCACCCTGAGCGTCGGGTCGCTGGCCGTGTCCCAGACCACCGGCCCGCCGCCCGCGCCGTACACCACCCCCCCGGCGCCCACCGGGCCCAGCGTGGTCAAGGTGACCGGAAGCAGCCTGGGCAGCTACGGCCTGTCGGTCAACGGCGCGCCCTACCAGATGAAGGGCGTCACCTACGGGCCGCCCAACGCGGCAGCCTCCGCTTACATGCCCGACCTGAAGTCCATGGGCGTCAACACCATCCGGACCTGGGGCACCGACGCGACCACACAGTCCCTGCTGGACGCGGCAGCGCCGTACGGCATCAAGGTCATCAACGGATTCTGGCTGTCGCAGACCGAGGACTACGTCAGCGACACGAGCTATAAGACGAGCACCGAAACCAGCATCCTGCAGTGGGTGAATACCTACAAGAACGATCCCGCCGTTCTCATGTGGGACATCGGCAACGAGGTCCTGCTGAACATGCCGAACGTCTACTCCGGCACGCAGTTGACGGCCGAGGAGAACGCCTACGCGCAGTATGTGGACCAGATCGCGGTGGCGATCAAGCAGGCCGACCCGAACCACCCGGTGACCTCGACCGACGCCTGGCGCCCCGGGATCTTCCAGTTCTACCAGGCCAACTCGCCGCACCTGGACCTGATCTCGGTCAACGACTACGGCGACACCTGCAACCTCAAGGCGAACTGGGCCAGCGACGGGTTCACCAAGCCCTATATCGTCACCGAGTCCGGGCCGGCCGGCGAATGGGAAGTTCCCAACGACGCCAACGGCGTGCCCGTGCAGGAAACCGACCAGCAGAACGCCGCGGGCTACGCGACGGCCTGGGGGTGCATCACCGGGAATCCCGGGATCTCCCTGGGCGGGACGCTGTTCAACTACGGCATCGAGAACGACTTCGGCGGTGTCTGGTACAACTTCAAGACCGGCGGCTGGAACCGCCTGTCGTACTACGAGGTGGCTAAGATCTTCGGCGGCCCCGTGGTGACTGGCACTGGGCAAGCAAACACGCCCCCGGTGATCTCGGGCATGACGGTGAGCCCGGACGCGACTGTCCCGGCGGGCGGCCAGTTCACGGTCAACGTCAGCGTCAGCGATCCCAACGGGGATCCCATGACCTACAACCTGATGCTCTGCAGCAAGTATGTGGACGGCAGCACCGGGCTGCAGTACGCGACGTTCACCCAGACCGGGACGGGTACGTTCAGCGTCACCGCGCCGAAAACCATCGGCGTCTGGAAGGTCTACGTCTACGTCTACGACGGCCAGGGCAATGCCGGTATCCAGACCGAGTCGTTCCGCGTGGTGCCGCCGCCGGTGAGCGGCACCGACGTGGCGATCGGCAAGACCACCACCGCGTCGTCCTACCAGAGCACCGGTAACGGTGCGCCGTATCCGCCATCCAACGCCACCGACGGCAACGACACCACCCGCTGGGCCAGCGCATGGAGCGACCCGCAGTGGCTCGAGGTCGACCTCGGGCAGGTGACGGCCATCAACCACATCCAGCTCGTCTGGGAAGCCGCCTACGCGAAGGCGTACCAGATCCAGGTGTCGAACGACGGCACGAACTGGACGACGATCTACTCCACGGCCACCGGGTCCGGAAACGTGGAGGACTTCAATGTCAGTGGCTCCGGCCGCTACGTCCGCATCTATGGAACCGCCCGCGGTACCTCGTACGGCTACTCGCTTTATGAGTTCGGTGTCTACCATTCCTAGCGCGGCCTGGTGCGCCCGGCCGCCCGGCCGGCCTGGCCGATAAGGGCCTGCTGCGCCGGGCGCCGCCGCGGCCGTCGGCCGCGAACTTCTCGTCGGGGCTAGCTGTCGTAGTGCGAGGCGTGCTGGGCCCGGACGATGTTCTTCTGGATCTTGCCGGTGGAGGTCTTCGGCAGCTCGTCCACCACGATCACGGCCTTCGGCACCTTGTAACCGTCCAGTTGCCCGCGGAGCGCGCTGATGAGTTCCGCCGCCTCGATCGTCTCGCCGGGCCTGGCCACGACCACGGCGGTGATCGCCTCGCTCCACCGCTCGTGCGGCAGCCCGACGACGACCGCCTCGGCGACCCGCGGATCGGCGGCGTACACCGCCTTCTCCACCTCGATGGAGGCCACGTTCTCGCCGCCGGTCTTGATCACGTCCTTGTACCGGTCAGCGAACCAGAGCACCCCATCGTCGCCGAACCGGCCCACATCACCGGAATGGAACCAGCCATGCGCGAAGGCAGCGGCGGTGGCTTCTTCGTTGTGCAAATATTCGCTCATCGTGCTGGGACCGCGGTAGACGATCTCGCCCTGCTCGCCGGGGGGAAGCAGTTCGCCATCCGGGCCCATGACCGCGACCTGCACGCCGGTGATGGCCGTGCCGACCGCGCCGATGTGCGACAGCTGGTGCTCGGGCCGGAACAGGGTGGTGACCGGGCTCATCTCGGTCTGCCCGAACAGCAGCGCGAAGTCGCAGCCGAAGCCGTCCAGGCAGCGGCGGATCAGCTGGTCGGGCATCGGCGCCATCGCGTACACCGCGCGGCGCAGGCTGGATAGGTCGCGGCCGGCGAACGACGGGTGGTCGAGCGTGGCCCGGTACATCATCGGCAGGCCGAACACCTGGGTGATCCGGTCGCGCTCGATCCTGTTCAGCAGGGCGGCGGGGTCAAAGCCACGCAGCACGTGGATCGCCGCGCCAACCATGATCGCGGGCGTGCAGAACGCGTTGAGCTGCGCGGTGTGGAACATCGGCATCATCGCCGCGAAGCGGTCGGTGAAGTTCCAGCCGGAGTCGAGCGCGCTCGACATCGACTCGAGGTAGATCGCGACGTGCGTGCCGACGACCCCCTTGGGGAACGAGGTGGTGCCGGAGGTGTAGAGGTAGCTGACCGCATCGCGGTCATCCACGAAGAATTCCGGCTCAGCGGCCCCGGCGGTGCCAGTGGTGCCTGCTGTCCCGGCCGTCTCGGCCAGGCCGGCCAGGGCGGCGAGCGTCGTCCAGGACCGGTCAGCGGGTTCCGCTTCGTAGCCCGCGCCCGTGCCCGGGGCCACGATGACATCCGCGACCGCCGCGACCTTGGCGATGGCATCGCGCACCTGCGGGACGAGCTGCGTCTCGGTCACCAGGCCGCGGGCCCCGGAATGGTCCAGGACGTAGGCCACCTCGTCCGGCCGCCAGCCGAGATTGACCGGGACGCAGACGAGGCCGAGCTTCGCGCACGCGTAGTAGACCGCGAGGAACTCCGCGCTGTTGCCGGAGGCCAGGCCGAGCGCGTCGCCCCGGCGGTAGCCGCGGGCCGCCAGCCCGTGGGCGATCTGGTTGACCCAGCCGTTGAATTCCGCGTAGGTCCACCGTCTCGGGCCGTCGACGACCGCGAGCTGGGCTGGGCGGGCGGCGGCGGAGCGAGTCAGCGAGTCGCCCACGTTGATCCGCTGGATGAGGTTGCGCGCGAGGTCCACGATGCGGACTTTAGCTGGCCAGACGCCAGATGGGCTAGGTGCGTGTCCCGCGGATCCCGGGGATCGCCCGCAGCGCGTAGGGCTGGTGGACGCCGACGGCGTTCAGCAGGGGCGGGTCGTCGAACGCGACGGGGGTGATCCGCGCGCCGGTGATCCGTACCCGCTCGGCGGTCACCGGGACACCCTCCCGCATGAGCTCTCCTCGTGATTTGGGGGCCCAGGAGATATCACATAGGAGATATCCCATACTAGGACGTATGAGTTCATTACCTGCCAGTGACGCGGTGCCGGCCGCAGCGGCCCGGCTCAGGGAAAGTCTGGCGGTCGCCGGGCTCGGCCGGGCTGTAGCGGCCTATTTCGATCCGGCGGGGGGGTTCGCGGGGATGACCTTCACCACCGTCGGCAGCAACCCCCGCGACGAAGTGACCCCCGATGACCTGCTGGCCGTGGCCCTGCTGGACATCGCCTGGCGGCCGGAGGCCGTACGGGCCCTGCTCGGCACCTGGGCCGAGAAGGTCTCGCAGATGCTCACGGCGATCAGCAGTGACATCGACCTGTGGGACGCCTCCGACGCGGACCTCGCCGCGGTCGACCCGCTGTGGGACGCGCTGCTGGAGATGCCCGGTGTCGGCACCGCCACGGCGGCGAAGCTGCTCGCCCGCAAGCGGCCCAGGCTGTGCCCGATCACCGACAAGGTCGTGATCCTGGCGGCCGGAGTGCCCGGGCAGACCTGGCAGGCACTGCGCTGCCTGCTGCAAGATCCGCAGGCGCGCGGCGAGGTCGAGGCGCTCCGGCCACCGTCGGCGGCCGACGCCAGCCTGCTGTGGATCCTCGACGTCGCCATCTGGAGCCGGCACAGCCACTCCCGCGCCGCCCAGCAGTTGCGGCAGCAGGCCGGAATCCCCGGCCCCGGCTAGAGCCGGTCCCGGCGTCACACGCCGGGTCACACGGTGGGCCGGCATGGTGGTCCTGGGCGAAGGCAGCCGATCGCGGTCGTCGCGATGTCGTGGAGCACCTCGGCGGGAGCGCCGGATCGCGCGCTGACCCGCATCCCGACGAGCGTGGCACGCAGGAAGCGGGCGGCGGCCCCACCTGGTCAGCTGGGCGCATCGGCCGGGCCGGCCCCGGGCTCGATCGCGGCGAATCGCTGCTGGGCCCGGTCGAGCTGGCTGAGGATGCGCGCCTTCACCTCGCCGCTCAGCGGGGTGTCGGGGCGGCCGATGAGTTCCCTCAGCATCGGCACCAGCGGAGCGTATTTGCGGGTCAGCCAGCCAAGCTGGGGACCGGTCGAGTGGATCAGGCCGACGCCGTTGTCGGTGAAGTCCGAGGCCTTGATGACCCGGGCCCACGGGCTGGTCTCCAGGCTCGCCGCCACGTGCTCGCGGTACTGCTCGTGCTTGTCCCGCCCGGGCTCGTACGCAGGGTTGGTGACCGCCGCGACCAGTTCGGCTACCCGGTCTCCGAACTGCGCGGCGATCACCGCGAGCGCGTCGGCCGGGCCGCCGCCGGCGGCCAGGTCGGCGGCGTGGTCTTCGACCGCGTCGTGCAGCAGCGCCGCGCAGATCACGTCGGCGTCCCTGACCTGGTAGTGGGAGATGATCCGGATGGCGACCCGCAGTAAGTGATTAATGTACGGCTCGCGCTGGCGCCAGTCGGCCGCGTGCAGCCGGGCGGCCAGATCCAGCGCGCGCTCCAGCCGCTGCCGGTCAGCGCCGGGGAAGCCCGCGATCTCCATCGCGAAGCGCTCCCGCAGGCCGGCCTCGCCATGCAGCGCGGTGATCGCGTGCAGCGGCGTCGCCGCCAGCAGCCGCCGTTCGCCCGGGCCCATCTGCTCCATCACGCCCGTCCTTCCGGTCCGGCCCGGGCCTGCCGCCGGCCAGGGCTAGGACATGCGTAGCACAGGCTTGAGACATCCTCCCGCTCGCGCCTCTAACGAGTTCCACAGCACCGGCCGCGGGGCAGCGCGGGGGGAGGGGGAGGAGGGGAGGAGGGGAGGAGGGCGCTCTGCTCGCTGGCCAGGGCACGTCAGCAGGCCCGCGTCAGGGTTGTCCGCGCAGTGGCCAGATGGTGGGCCGGGGGAGTGGCGCGGGAGTGCGGAAGTGCGGCGGCTGGGCGAGGTCGATGAAGTCGGTCAGCGCGCTGGCGGCCGCATCGCGCCTGGTCAGAGCGGGAAGGTTCCACTTCTGCTCGATCGTGGCCAGGATCGACGTGTGATCGTAGACAGTCGATGAAACATGGCCCGGTTTCGAGTAGGGCGAGGCGACCAGGCAGGGGACCCGGAATCCGTAGCGGTCGTAGCCCCCGGGCTCGTCGGGCGGCACGTGGATATCGGGAGGAATGTCGTCCGGGGGGATGGCGGCCGGCGGTGGCACGTGATCGTAAAAGCCGCCTCCCTCGTCCCAGGTAATGATGAACAGCATCCGGGGCCATTGCGGGCCTGCCGCCGCCGCCTCGAACACGCTGGCCGTGAAGGCCTCCCCGACCTGGTCGTCCTGGAATTCCCCCTCGGACGCAGCCAGGGCCTCAGGCGTGATGAGGCTCACCGGGGGCAGGTGGCCGTCCCGGCAGTCGTCGTAGAAGTCGGCGATGTCATGGAGGTTGTCGTGCCAGCGGAGCAGGTTCCGCGGCCACAGTCCGACCTCGGGGACCTCCACGAAGTAGTTGGCCCAGCCGATGCCGTGGGCGTCGAGCAGGTCCCAGATCAGCCCGGTCGCCGGGGGACGCGCGAACGGGCTGGGAATGGTGGTGCTGACCAGGCCCGCAGCGGTGGCCGCCTGAAGGAACCGGCGGTTCGGGAACGTCTGGGCCAGGCACGAGGAGAAGTACCGGTCACCGATTCCGTAGGCGCGGGCGAAGCCGTAATACCAGGGCAGATCAGTTCCATCGAGGTATCCCATGGGGGCGTCGCTGCCGGTGGTGGTGACGAAACCGTCCAGCTTTCCGCCATCCCACTGGCGGTGTGAGTCATTCCACGTCTGGTTCAGGTGGAACGACAGATTCAGCGGCAGGCTGGAATGGTGAACCCGCACTGGCTTGCCGTGCTGGTCGGGATTGCTGTTCAGGGGCGAGCCGTCGGGGCCGAAGGTGAAACCGTCGCCCCGCTCCAGCATGCCGAAATAGTTGTCGTAGGAATGGTTTTCCTTCATCAGGACCACGATGTGGTCGATGCCGGGCAGGCAGTCGCTGCCGGCCGTCCGGTCAGGAAACGGAAGGGATCCGGGACCGCGCTCGTAGGCCATCTCTCAACGGTAACCCGCGCTTTCGCGGTTATTCCCATGCCAGCGTGACCGGCCCGGATCGGGGCCGTCGGCGTTCAGGGTGTTCCGCCCGGCGGCCGGGTCACATAAAGGACGATCATGCCGAGCAGCCCGATCCACACCCAGGGTGTGAATGCCCACATCAGGGCGTGTCCGGCGATGACGGCGATCGCGATGACGAGGACCGGGAAGAGGACGCGGCGGTTCCGGTGCTGGTGCAGGCCACGCGTCACCGACCTGGACACGCCGGATGACTTGGAGGGGCCGGACGTGTCGGGGGTGTCAGTCTGAGGTAGATCGGCGAACAGCCCGCTGATGTCCTTATAGGTCGTGGCTTTCATAGCCTGATCGAGGCGCTGGTCGAACTCGGCCTGGTCGAGCCGTCCGTCCCCGTAGTGCTTGGACAGGAGATCGGCCACCTCAGCCCGTTCGGCATCGGAGATCCGCAGGTCGGCGTAGCTGGCGCGGCGGCGGGTTGCGGCTAGGATCCATGCCGGGCTGGGCGCTGACATGTCGATGCGACCTCCTGGGTCAGTGCGGGCGGGCGGGGGACAGGACCTGGGCGCGGCGGCGGCCACTGGGCGTGGCCGCCTGCTGGGTTCGCCGCGGTGGTGGTCATGCCTCCAGCGTGGCGCGGCCAGCCTGGCCTGGGTATCGGGAAGAGCCCCGATGCGACCCTGATGGCTGGCCGGCCGGATCAGGGTTTGCCCGGATAGCCGGGCCGCGGGGAGCGCCGGGGATTGCCCGGTAGGCCGTGTCGATGTGCCGGGGAGCCGTTCGTATAAGGGTTGAGAAGCCGGCCAGACGCCGGCGGTCACCTGAAGGAGGAACATCAGATGCAGCAGTACCTGGTCAGCGTGTACCAGCCCGACGGGGATCCGCCCCCGCCCGAGGTCCTCGGGCCGATCATGCAGAGACTCGAAGCCTGGAACAACGAACTAAAGGCCGCTGGAGCGTGGGTCTTCACCGGGGCGCTGCACCCCGCGAGCACGGCCACGGTGCTGCGGGTCACCGGCGGCGACGTGGTCATCACCGATGGCCCGTTCACGGAGGGTAAGGAGCACCTCGGGGGGTTCACCATCATCAGGGCGCCCGACCTGGACTCCGCGCTCGACTGGAGCCGTAAGTTCGCCGAGGCGACCGGCTTGCCGGTCGAGGTGCGGCCGTTCCACGACGGTGCCGTCGGCTGACGCCGCCGTGGCGGCCTCGCCCGGCTCGGAGACCGCGCGCATATTCCGTCAGGAGTACGGGCGCGCGGTTTCCGTCCTGGTCCGGGTGTTCGGTGACATCGGGATCGCCGAGGACGCGGTCCAGGACGCGTTCACCGCGGCGATGCAACGATGGCCGTCCGCCGGCCTGCCCCCGAGCCCGGCCGGCTGGATCATCACCACGGCCCGCAACCGGGCGATCGACCGCCTCCGCCGCGAGGCCTCCCGCGGGGACCTGCACGCCCAGGCCGCATTGCTGTACTCGCCGGACACGCCCGCGGAGGAGGGGCCCGTGCGCGACGACCGGCTGCGCCTGATCTTCACCTGCTGCCACCCCGCGCTGGCCCTCGGCGCCCAGGTCGCGCTCACCCTCCGGCTGCTCGGAGGGCTGACCACCGCGGAGATTGCGCGCGCCTTCCTGGTACCGGAGCCGACCATGGCCCAGCGGCTGGTCCGGGCCAAGGGCAAGATCCGCGACGCCCGGATCCCGTACCGGGTGCCGCACGAGGCCGATCTTCCCGGCCGGCTCCGGGCCGTGCTGGCGGTCGTGTACCTCATCTTCAACGAGGGCTACACGGCGAGCTCGGGAGACCGGCTCGTCCGTGCCGACCTGTGCGCCGAGGCCCTCCGCCTGGGCCGGCTCCTGGCCGAGCTCATGCCCGACGAGCCGGAGGTCATGGGGCTGCTCGCGCTCATGCTGCTCGTCGAGTCCCGGCGGGCCGCCCGGACGAGCGCCGGCGGCGATCTGGTGCTGCTGGCCGACCAGGACCGCGGCCAGTGGGATCGCGGGCTCATCGCGGAGGGCCAGGCCATCGTCCGCCGGTGCCTGCGACGTGACCAGCCCGGCCCGTACCAGATCCAGGCGGCGATCAACGCCGTGCACAGCGACGCGCCGGCCGCGGCCGGCACCGACTGGCCGCAGATCCTGCAGCTCTACGACCAGCTCCTGGCGCTGGCGCCGAGCCCGGTCGTGGCCCTGCACCGCGCGGTCGCGGTAGCCGAGGTCGGGGGGCCGGATTCGGCGCTGGCCCTGGTCGACGGCCTCGACCTCGGTGGCTACCACCTGTTCCACGCCGTCCGCGGCCATCTGCTGCGGCGCCTGGGCCGCACCGCCGAGGCGGCGATGGCGTACGAGGCCGCGATCGCCCGCGCCGACAACGCGGCCGAGCGCGACTTCCTGCGGCGCAGCCGCGAGGCGCTGACCGGGGACGTCAGCTAGCGTCACCGGCCAGTTGCCCGCCGGCCGGCCCTGGGTCGGGCTCCCACACCCGCCCCATCGACTCGACCATGGCCGGACGCTTCCTGGCTCAGCGCCCGTGCGTTCGCGGTCACCGCGTCGCAGGCACGCCCTTCCAGGCGTGGCTAGAGCTCGATCACCGTCATCCCCGCGGACGGCGATGGCTGGTCCATCGTGGCCAGCGCCGCCCCGGCGTCCTCCAGCCCGATGACCTCACCGATCAGCAGGTCCGGGCGGAGAGTCTGGTCCGCGACCAGGGCCAGCATCGGCGGGTAGTCCCGGGCGGCCATGCCGTGCGAGCCGTAGATCTCCAGTTCCCGCGCGACGACCAGGTCCATCGGAATCGGCGGCGTGGACGCGGGGCCGAGCAGCAGGCCAACCTGAACGTGCCTGCCCCGGCGGCGCAGGCAGCGCACCGAGCTGACCGCGGTGGCCGGCGTGCCGAGCGCGTCGATCGAGACCTTCGCTCCTCCCGCGGTGATCTCGCGGATGGTGGCGGCGGAATGCGGGTCCCGGGCCGCGTCCACGGCCGCCTCCGCGCCGAGGTCGCGAGCGCGATCCAGCGCCGCGCTGGCCACATCGACCGCGACCACCCGGGCCCCCAGCGCCGAGGCGATCATCACCGCTGACAGGCCGACCCCGCCGCATCCGTGCACGGCCAGCCAGTCGCCGGCGCCGAGGCGGCCGTGCACGGTGAGCGCCCGGAAGGCCGTGGCGAACCGGCAGCCCAGGCAGGCCGCCGTCACGAAGCTGACCGAATCCGGGAGTGCCACCAGGTTCACGTCCGCGGCCTGGATGGCCACCCGCTCGGCGAAGGACCCCGGCCCGGTGAACCCCGGCTGGGTCTGCCACGGACAGACCTGCGCATCACCCGCCCGGCAGTAGTCGCAGGCACCACATCCGCAGGCGAACGGCACCGTGACCCGGTCCCCGGCCCGCCACCGGGTAACGCCCGGCCCGGTCTCCGCGACGACCCCGGCCAGTTCGTGCCCCGGGATATGCGGCAGCGTGACCTGGTCGTGCCCCTTCCAGGCGTGCCAGTCCGACCGGCATACCCCGGTCGCACCGACCTTGAGGACCACGCCATCACGGGAGCACACGGGGTCGGGTACCTGCGTCAGAGCCGGGGTGACGCCGTAGCCGGAGTAGACAACCGCCTTCACGGCGCGCTGTCGCCGCCAGTGGCATCCGCCACGATGCGGTAGAGGCCGGGTTCTCCGGGCAGCCCGGTGGCGGGCAGGACCCGGGCCGGAGTGCCTGGCTGCTCGTCGTGGTGCTGCATGGCACCTCGCAGTTCGTGGACGGCCGTGCCGCTGCGCAGTGCGGGGCCGGATGAGCTGATCTTCTGCTGGTTCGCGGCCGGCCGCCACTCGCCTCGCTGAAGAGGATAGGGCGGTCGCGACGATCATCAGGTGCAGAGCCGGGCGCTTCCCAGATGCGGTTGGAGACCTGCGCTGGTGCTTGACCGCGCCGCCATCGACGCGCTGTTCCCCGGCGGACCTGCCGATCCCTGCTTCTGGGAGCAGCGCTACCCGCCGCGCAACCGTGCTCGTCAGCTTGACCGCCCGCCATCGGTCTTGAGCGGCCATGAGTCGTGTGTCCTCGGCGCGGATAGCGACAACTTAAGGTTGACGATACCCATATCGACAACTTAGGATTGTCGCATGACGACACCACTCCGTATGACCAACGCAGTCCGGCTCGACGACCTCATCGACGCGATCACGAAGACGCACTCCGATGCCCTCGACCAGCTCTCCGACGCCGTCATCGCCGCGGACCACCTCGGCGACATCGCCGACCACCTCATCGGCCACTTCGTCGACCAGGCACGGCGGTCGGGCGCGTCCTGGACCGAGATCGGCAAGAGCATGGGCGTCACGAAGCAGGCGGCGCGTAAGCGATTCGTGCCGAAGGTTCCCGGCGAGCCGGCCGAGATCGACGCCAACGACGGCTTCAGCCGATTCACCGCGCGCGCCAGGAACGTCGTCATATCCGCTCAGAACGAAGCTCGCGCCGCCGGTAATGACGAGATCGGGCCACCGCACCTGATCCTGGGGCTGCTGAGCGAGCCCGACGGACTCGCGGCAAAGGCAATTCACGCTCAGGGCGTCGTGCCCGACACGATCCGGCGAACGGCAGCGGCGACGCTGCCCCCGGCGGCCGGCGAGGTTCCCTCGCTCATCCCGTTCGATGCGCAAGCCAAGAAGGCGCTGGAACTCACCTTCCGCGAAGCCCTGCGTCTGGGCCACAACTACGTCGGCACCGAACACATCCTGCTCGCACTGCTCGAACTCGAAGATGGCTCAGGCATCCTCACCGGACTCGGCCTCGACAAGACAACCACCGAAACCAACGTCACCGACGCCCTCGAACTGTTGTCAAGGCCCGTGGATTGATGTTGGTCAGGCCGCGGTCTCGATGGGCGGCGTGACGGGTTGTCGATCTTCGTCTCGTTCGACGAGTCGGCCGTTGACGAAGCTGGCTCCGGCGCGGACGATCACCCGGGTGCGGGCGCGACGATCATCAGGTGTGGAGCCGGCCGCCGGCGTGGCGGAGATGGTCGGCGGCCAGGCGCTTGGGCACAACCATCCGCCAGGCGTCCGTGACTAGCTCGCGCATCTCGGCCAAGCCCAGCTCGGCCATGCGCGCGTGGACCCAGTTGAAACGCTGGTCGCTGAGCCGGGGCAGGCAGAACTTCGCCGGCTCGGCAGCGATCAGAGCGGAGCGCTCTTCCCGCGGGAAGCCGACGCCCAGGATCGTCTCGTCCGGCGCCACAGCGGCGTAGACGATCTTGCCGACCCGGAACTTGACATGATCCCGTATCAGATGTTCTTCGGTTCTGGGCAGGGACATCGCGCAGGCGCGGACATCACTGGCAGTCAGCATCAGACGGCTCCCATACGTCGAAGTCGTGCGGGGCTGGGGCGCCCTATCCCCGGGGTGGCAGTTGCTGCAACGCCCAGGTGTTGCCGTCCGGGTCACTGAAGGTGACAAACGAGCCCCATGGCTGCACGTCGACCTCACTGACCTCCACGCCGCGCCCGGCGAGATCCTGCCGGGCGGCCGTGACGTCATCGACCACGACTTGGACGCCCTTCTGTGAACCTGGCGGCATTTCGGTGATACCGGTGCCGAGCACTACCGAGCACGCCGAGCCCGGAGGTGTCAGCTGCACGAACCGCAGCTCGTCGTTGACCTGGTAGTCGTGATCGGCATGGAAGCCGACCTGCTTCACGTAGAACGCCTTCGCCCGGTCAACGTCGGTCACCGGGATGGCCACTAGCTCGATCTTCCAGTCCATGACCGGCAGCGTAACGAGGGGCGCCGACAATCCGAGGCCCGCCGCAGCCGATTTTCAGCCACGGCGGCGGCGAACCAGCCCACTCTGCGACTGCGCCGCGGTGTCATCGGGCTTCGTCCGCCAGCCGACACGAGACCCCCGTTCCTCAGCTGTCGGCGCCGTAAAGGTGGTCTATCACCAGCCTGGCGACCGCGGACATGCCCGCGAGCGTCGGGTGATAGGAGACTGGGCCGGCAAACGGAATGCCGAACCTGAGTCCGGTGACCCACGGGTCGGCCGAGCCGGCGCCGTGCCCGGCGCTCGCGGCTGAGGCCCGGACGAGCCCCAGATCGGAAGAG
>OBLW0100001662.1_pt1 | contig 18616 bp, 11 predicted proteins | sample 1520161 | NCBI WGS metagenome assembly OBLW01 (sample SAMEA3539309, study PRJEB22396) | soil metagenome | biome: tundra; feature: field; material: soil | place: USA | collected 2010-05 | depth 0.15 m | reverse complement strand
GAGATGCCTAAGTGACTGGAGTTCAGACGTGTGCTCTTCCGATCTGGGCCGCGTCGGCCTGACGGGCCCGGCGCTGCAGGTACTCCTCCACGCCGCCGCCGAGATAGGACAGCTTGCCGTCGCCGAGCAGGGCGGTGACGTGGTCAGTGACCCGTTCCAGGAAATACCTGTCGTGGCTGACCACGACCAGCGAGCCCGGCCACCCGTCCAGCAGGTCTTCCAGCTCGGTGAGGGTATCCACGTCGAGGTCGTTGGTCGGTTCGTCGAGGAAGAGCACGTTCGGCTCGTCCACCAGGATCGTGAGCAGCTGGAGCCTGCGCCGCTCACCGCCGGACAGCTCACCGGCCGGGGTCCACTGCGTGTCGCCGCGCAGGCCAAGCCGGTCCAGCAACTGACTGGCCGACCCCGGGCCCACGTCAGCGGCCAGGTTGCCGCGCACCGCCGCGACCGCCTCCCGCGGCGTCAGCGACGGATCGAGGCCTGATCCATCCTGGGTCAGGTAGCCCAGGCGCACGGTCTTGCCCCGGATGACCCGGCCCGCCACCACGAGCGATGACTTGCCCGCCAGCAGGTCGAGCAGCGTGGTCTTGCCGCTGCCGTTCGGCCCGACCACACCCACCCGCTCCCCGGGAGCGAGCCGCCAGGTCACGTCGTCGAGCAGGGTCCGGCCGCCGGCCGCGGCGGTCACGTCCTCCGCTTCAAGCACGGTCTTGCCCAGCCGGGCCGCCGCGAGCCTGGCCAGCTCGATACCGTCGCGCGGCGGGGGCTCGTCGGCGATCAGCTCGTTGGCCGCCTCGATGCGGAACCGTGGCTTGCTGGTCCGGGCCGGCGGCCCGCGGCGCAGCCAGGCCAGCTCCTTGCGCAGCAGGCCGCGCCGGCGGCGCTCCGTCACGTCCGCGATCCGCGCCCGCTCCGCCCGCGCCAGCACGTAGGCGGAATAACCGCCGTCATAGGCATGCAGCTGCCCGTCGGCGAGCTCCCAGGTCCGGTCGCACGCGACGTCGAGGAACCAGCGGTCGTGGGTGACCGCGACGAACGCGCGGCCCAGGTCACGCAGGTACCGGGCCAGCCAGTCGATCGCCTCTACGTCCAGGTGGTTCGTCGGCTCGTCCAGCAGCAGCAGGTCATGCTCACCGACCAGCACGGCGGCCAGCGCTACCCGCCGGGACTCGCCGCCGGAGAGCTGTTCCGTTGGAGAACTTAGGTCTATGCCGGGCAGCAGCGCGGTCATGACCGCACGGGTGCCCGGGTTCGCCGCCCACACGTGCTCGGGAAGATCACCCAGTACCAGCTTGCCGACCGGGCCGGTCAGGTTGTCATGCTGGGTAAGGGCGCCGATCCGCAGGTCGCGGGTGCGGGTGACCCGGCCGCTATCCTGCGGCTCGGTGCCAGCCAGCAGCGCCAGCAGGGTGCTCTTCCCGGCGCCGTTGCGCCCTACCACACCGATCCGGTCGCCGGCCGCCACCCCGCCCGACACGCGGTCCAGGAGCAGCCGCTGGCCGTAGCCTTTGACCGCCTGTTCCAGGTTGACCAGATTCACGGCTTCTCCGTGACCACGCCGATAACTGCCGCCCCGGGCGCCGGGCCGACGGCCGTGGCGACTTTCCGGCATACGCCCGCGCCAGCCAGCGCGACAGCCAGGTCGCGGGCGTGCCGTGCGTCGCGGGCGAGGAAGGCGCAGGTCGGGCCCGACCCCGAGACCAGGGCGCCCAGCGCTCCGTGTTCGCGTCCCGCCGCCAGCGCCCGGCGCAAATCGGGTACCAGCGACAGCGCCGCAGGTTGCAGGTCGTTGCTGAGCAGGGGGGCAAGCTCTTTCGGTTCGCCGGAGCGCAGCGCCGCCATCAGGGCCGTGTTGAGCTGGGGCGGCCCCGCCGGGCCGCCCTGGGCCGGACGGCGCGGCTCGCCTGGCTGGGCCGGCTCCGCCGGGTGGCCCGGCCGGCCGGGCCGTCCCCCGTGGGACGCTCGGAGCCGGTCACACGCGGCATAGACCGCGGCGGTGGACAGCTCAACCGCCGCGAAGGCCAGCACCCAGTGGTAAGTCCCTGTGACCAGGGCCGGGGTGACCTGGTCGCCCCGGCCGAGGCCGATGGCGGTGCCGCCAAGCAGGGCGAACGCGACATCACTGCCGACCCGCGACGCCACTTCGGACAGCTCATGCTGGCTCAGGCCGGTGCCCCACAGTTCGTTGCAGGCAGTCAGGGCCGCGGCGGCGTCCGCGCTCCCCCCGGCCAGGCCCGCGGCCACCGGAATCCGCTTCTTGATCTCGATGGACACGCCCGGCGCATCACGGCAGCCAGGCCCGAGGGTGTCGACGAGAGCGGTGACAGCCTGGATGGCGAGGTTACTGCTATCCAGCGGAACGGTGCCGTCACCCTCGCCGGTGACGACCACGCTGTCACGTTCGGCCGGGGTGACCGTCACTTCGTCGAACAGCGAAACGGCATGAAAGACGGTCACCAGGTCGTGGTAGCCGTCTGTGCGCAGCGGCCCGACAGAGAGCTGGAGGTTCACCTTCGCGGGCACCCGCGCGGTTACAGCGGTCACGATTCCCTGATGGTATCCGGCTCCGGCCACCGGCCAGCCCGGTCACGGGACCGGTCCCGTGGGCGGTCACCGCGGCCACCGCGGTCACCGGGCCGGGCGGCGGCGATCCGGGCGAACTCACCGACCCCGAGCGACTCGCCCCGCGCTCCCGGATCCACGCCCGCTTCCCGCAGGATGCGCTCCGCCGCCACCGGCGATCCCGCCCAGGAGGCGAGCGCGGCGCGGAGTGTCTTGCGGCGCTGCGAGAACGCGGCGTCCACCACGGCGAAGACCTCGGCGCGCCCCACGCCGGCCGCGCCGACCGCTGGCGGGCCGGGCACGGGCGGGTCGCGCCTGGTGAATGCGACCAGCCCGGAGTCCACGTTCGGCACCGGCCAGAACACGGTCCGCGGCACCGGCCCGGCCCGGCGGGCCTGCGCGTACCAGGCCAGCTTCACCGAGGGCACGCCATAGATCCGGCTCCCCGGCGGGGCCGTCATCCGGTCGGCCACCTCGGCCTGGACCATGACCAGGCCGCGGCGCAGCGACGGAACCGTAGCGAGCAGATGCAGCACGACCGGGACCGCCGCGTTGTAGGGCAGGTTCGCGACCAGGGCGGTCGGCGGTTCGCCGGGCAGATCTCCGACCCGGACGGCGTCCGCGGTCACCACCTCCAGGCGGTCCGCCAGCGCAGGCGCCCGTGCGGCGACGGTGCGCGGCAGTTCGGCCGCCAGGAGCGGATCAAGCTCAACGGCCACCACCCGCCGGGCTGCCCCGAGCAAACCGAGGGTGAGCGAGCCGAACCCGGGACCTACCTCCAGCACGATATCGGCGGGACCGAGCGCGGCCAGCGCCACGATCCGGCGCACCGTGCCCGCGTCGGTCACGAAGTTCTGGCCGAGCCGCTTCGACGGCCGGATCCCCAGCCGGGCCGCGATCTCCCGGATCTCGGCCGGCCCTAGCAGGGCGCTGTCCACCATGGCGGCTGGCGGGTTACCAGGGGCCGAAGACACGCTCGCCGGTGGCCGTGACCAGAGCGCAGAGCCGTGCGGTGTCGATCTGCTTGACCCCGGCGAGGCAGCGCAGCGTGTCGGCGGCCATGGCGGGCGAGTTGGGCTTACCCCGGTGCGGTACGGGGGTCAGGAACGGGGCGTCGGTCTCGACCAGGATGAGGTCGGCGGGCGCGGCCGCAGCGGCATCCCGCAGCGGCTGCGCATTCTTGAAGGTGAGGTTGCCCGCGAAGCTCATCACGTAGCCGGCCTCCGCACATCGCTTGGCCATGGCCGCGTCGCCCGAGAAGCAATGAAAGATCACCTTGTCCGGCGGCCCTTCCTCGTCCAGGATCCGCAGCACGTCGTCGTGGGCGTCCCGGTCGTGGATCATCAGGGCCTTGCCTGCCTGCTTGGCGATCGCGATATGCGCGCGGAACCAGTCCTGCTGGATCTCGGGGCTGGCGTGGTCCCGGTAGTAGTCCAGCCCGGTCTCGCCGATGGCTCGCACCTGCGGCAGCGCGGCCAGCACGCTGATCTCGGCCAGCACGTCGTCCCGCCCGGCGGGCGAGGCGGCGGCTGAGGCGGTCTCATTGGGGTGGATCGCGACCGCCGCGTAAACGTCCTCACAGGTGGCCGCGAACTCCGCCGACCAGCGGGACGAGGGGAGGTCGACGCCGACCGTGATCATCCGCCTGATGCCGGCCGCCTGGGCGGCGGCAATGACCTCGTCTGCTGGCCGCTCGATCAGGTCCAGGTGGCAGTGGCTGTCCAGCGCGTCAGCGGGCAGCGGCTCCGGCGCCGGGACCTCGACCGGGGCGCCCGGCGTCCCGTCTCTGGCGCTGCTGTCGCTAGCACCACGGGCCCTAGTACCACGGGCTGGGGTCACTCCTGCTCCTGCTCCAGCCGGGCCAGTTCCTCGTCCACGACAGACGGGTCCAGCTTCGTGAACAGCGGCGTGGGCGCGGTCAGCCGGGTGCCGGCCACAACCGGCTGGGACGCCCACCGCGCGGCGGTGCCGTAATCTCCGGTGATGACCGGGTAGGACGGGGCATCCTCCTCGTCCACCTCCCGGATCTCGGGCATCCCTGACCAGGCTTCCGTCCCGCCCAGCATCCGGTACACCTTCTCCGATGACCTCGGCAGGAACGGCGTGAGGAGAGTCTTGGCGTCGTCCACCAGTTGCAGCACCACGTGCAGCACGGTCCGCATCCGGTCTGGGTCGGACTCGCGCAGCTTCCATGGCGCCTGGTCGGACATGTACTTGTTGGCCTCGGCCACCGTCCGCATCGTCTCGGTGATGGCGGACTTGAACCGCGAGCGGCCCAGTTCCGCGCCGACTACGCCGAAGGCGGCGCGCGAGTGCTCAAGGACTTGCTGATCGGCGTCAGCGAGCTGACCGGGCTCCGGGATCGCGCCGATGTTCTTCGCCGCGAACGAGACCGACCGGTTGACCAGGTTCCCCCAGGCCGCCACCAGCTCATCGTTGTTGCGCCGGACGAACTCGCTCCAGGTGAAGTCGGTGTCCTGGTTCTCCGGGCCGGCCACCGCGACGTAGTACCGCAGCGCGTCCACGTCGTAGCGGGTGAGGAAGTCGCGCACGTAGATGACGACCGAGCGGGACGAGGAGAACTTGCGCCCCTCCATGGTGAGGAACTCGCTGGCCACCACCTCGGTCGGCAGGTTCAGTTCGCCCAGCGAGCCCGGTGAGCCGTTCCTGGCCCCCTTGCCGCTGTAGCCGAGCAGCATGGCCGGCCAGATCTCGGAGTGGAAGACGATGTTGTCCTTGCCCATGAAGTAGTGGGACTCGGCGTTGTCCGCCTGCCAGTAGGCGCGCCAAGCGTCCGGGTCCCCGGACCGCCTGGCCCACTCGATGGAGGCGGACAGGTAGCCGATGACCGCGTCGAACCAGACGTAGATCCGCTTGTCGGGGCGGTCCCGCCAGCCGTCAAGCGGAACTGGCACGCCCCAGTCCAGGTCCCGGGTGATGGCCCGCGGCTGCAGGTCGCTGAGCAGATTGAGGGAGAACTTCAGCACGTTGGGGCGCCATTGCCCGCTCTTGCTCTGCAGCCAGCTGCCCAGCACCTCGGTAAACGCGGGCAAATCGAGGAAGAACTGCTCGGTGTCCACGAACACCGGCGTCTCCCCGTTGATCTTCGATCGCGGGTTGATCAGCTCAACCGGGTCGAGCTGGTTGCCGCAGTTGTCGCACTGGTCACCGCGCGCGCTGTCGTAGCCGCATATCGGGCAGGTGCCCTCGATATAGCGGTCGGGCAAGGTCCGGCCGGTGGATGGTGAGATCGCGCCCTTGGTGACCTTAGGAAAGATGTAGCCGTTCCGGTAGAGGCCGGCGAAAATTTCCTGGGCCACCGCGTAGTGGTTCCGGGTCGTGGTCCGGGTGAAGAGGTCATAGGACATGTCGAGGCCGAACAGATCCTCCGCGATCACCCGGTTGTACCGGTCAGCGAGCTCACGCGGGGTCAGGTTCTCCTTGTCGGCCTGCACCTGGATCGGTGTGCCGTGCTCGTCCGTCCCGCTCACCATCAGCACCCTGTTGCCCGCCATCCGCTGGTAGCGGCTGAACATGTCGCACGGCAGGGCGAAACCGGAGACGTGCCCGATGTGGCGGGGGCCGTTGGCGTAGGGCCACGCCGGAGCGGCCAGGATGTGACGGCTTGTCAAGGACATGCTCACCAGCCTAGGGGCTGCCGCGAGAGCCCTCGAACGCTTTACCGCGCACCACGGCGTCGTACACCACCCGCCTGGGCAGGCCGGATTCCCTGGCCACCGCGACGATGGCCTCCTTGCGGCTCACACCGGCCGCCAGCTGCGCGGCGACCTCGGCGGCCGCCTCCTCGGGGCTGCGCAGCGGTTCGTCGCCCGGTCCAGGCCGGCCGGCGCCTTCGACCACCAGCGTGACCTCGCCCAGCACCCCGCCCGCGGCCCAGGCCGCGAGTTCCCCGAGCGTGCCCCGGCGGATCTCCTCATAGGTCTTGGTGAGCTCCCGGCAGGCCACCGCGCGGCGGGCCGGACCGAAGGCCCGGGCCAGTTCGGCCAGCGTGGCTGCGGTCCGCCGGGGTGACTCGAAGAACACCAGGGTCCGCGGCTCCGCGGCCAGCCCGGCGAACCGGCGGGCCCGCTCACCCGCCTTGCGGGGCGGGAACCCCTCGAAGCAGAACCGGTCGCTCGGCAGACCGGAGACCGCCAGCGCGGCCGTGACGGCGGACGGCCCAGGGAGCACCGTGACCGGGGCACCCTCCGCCGCCGCGGCGGCGACCAGGCGGTACCCGGGGTCGCTGACCGCCGGCATGCCAGCGTCGGTGACCAGCAGCACGTCCTGGCCGTCGCGGAGCGCGGCCAGCAGCAGCGTCTCCCGGCTTCGCTCGACCGCGTCGTAGTACGACACAACCCGTCCCGCCAGGTCGACGCCGAGGGCCGCGGCCAGCCTGCGCACCCGCCGGGTGTCCTCGGCGGCGACAACCGCTGTGGTGGCGAGTGCCTCGGCCAGCCGCGGCGACGCGTCACCGGGCCTGCCGATGGGTACGGCAGCCACCGTAAGGGTGCCGCTGACACTGTCCTTTGGAACGGAGTCATTCATCGCGGAACCCACGTTATGCCCCAGGCCCCAATACCATGTGCTTCGATGATTGCTTCCAAGGCCGAGCATCCGGCTGCCGAAACCAGCTCCCGCCTGCCCGCGCTTCGCGCCCGGCTGGCCCCGCCCATACCGGGCAGCGAGTTCTGGGGCTGGGCGGGCCCGCTGCTGGTCACCGCCTTCGGCGCGTTCCTGCGCTTCAACCGGCTGAGCGTGCCGCGGGCCGTCATCTTCGACGAGACGTACTACGTCCCTGACGCGTACGGGATCCTCCGCCACGGAGTGGAGCAGAACTACGTCAGCTACCGGAATTCGCTGATCGCGCACGGCCACACGAACATCTTCAGTTCCGGCGGCGAGTTCGTCGTCCACCCGCCGCTCGGCAAGCTATTCATCGCCGCAGGCGAGTGGATGTTCGGCCTGACTCCCTTCGGCTGGCGGTTCTCAGTCGCGCTGATCGGGTCACTGGCCATCCTGGTGCTCGCCCGGATCGCCCGCCGGATGACCCGGTCTACCCTGCTCGGCTGCGTGGCCGGCCTGCTGCTCGCCCTGGACGGGCTGGAATTCGTGATGAGCCGGACGGCGCTGCTGGACATCTTCCTGATGTTCTGGGTGCTGGCGGCGTTCGGCTGCCTGGTCGTGGATCGTGACGTCTCCCGGGCCCGCCTGGCCGAGGCGGCCGCTACGCGAAAGTCCGGCGGCGAGCGCGGGCCCCGGCTCGGGTTCCGCTGGTGGCGGCTGGGCGCCGGGATCTGCCTGGGCCTGGCCTGCGCGTCGAAGTGGGACGCCATCTGGTCCGTATTCGCGTTCGCCGCGCTCACCATCGCCTGGGACATCGGGGCGCGCCGGGCCGCTGGCTTCCGCGGCTACTGGCGCGGCGCGCTGGCCGATGACGGGCGCTGGCTGCCGGTCTCGCTGGTGCTGGCCCCCGCCGCCGTCTACCTGGCCAGCTGGTCCGGGTGGTTCGCCTCGTCCGACGGCTGGGACCGGAACTGGGCGGCGCAGAACGGCATCCACACCCCGGTGATCTCCACCCTGGCGTCGTGGCTTGAGTACCAGAAGCAGATGCTCAGCTTCCATCTGGGCCTGAGCACGCACCACCCGTACCAGTCGCAGCCCTGGGATTGGCTGGTGCTGAGCAGGCCGGTCGCCTTCTCCTGGGTCTGCCCGGCCGGTTTCGTCGAGGGCTCCCACCCAACGGTCGCGTGCGCCGCCAGCAATTCCCAGGAGGTTCTGGCCATCGGCACCCCGATGATCTGGTGGGGGTCGATCGTCACCCTGCTCGTGTGCCTGTTCTGGTGGCTGACCCGCCGGGACTGGCGGGCCGGGGCGGTGCTGCTCGCGGTCGCGGCCAGCTGGCTGCCCTGGTTCTGGTTCGCCGCGCACGACCACCGGACCGAGTTCTACTTCTACGCGGTGGCCTTCGACCCGTTCCTGGTGCTGTCCATCACCCTGTGCCTCGGGCTGATCATCGGCTCGGCCAGAGCATCAGCGGCCCGCCGGGCCATCGGCGCATCGGTCGCGGGCGCCTACGTGCTTGGCGTCCTGCTGAATTTCGTCTATCTTTACCCGGTCCTGGCCGGGAAGGTCATTCCGTACACATCCTGGCTGTCCCGGATGTGGTACCACGGCTGGATCTGACTAGGCCATGACTGCTTGGGCCCGGTCCAGTTCGAACTGGTCGTCGCTCCACCTGGGCGGCTGGACTTGGGTCATGGCAACCCAGCGAGCAGACTCAGACCGGGGACGGTGAGCCGTTCCATTTCCTTCGGCTCGAATTTTGTGAGCCCTCCTGCGTAGGTTCGTCCCTGCGCCAGGCTCACCGCTGTCCGGAGGTGTGCAGCAAGTTGGTCTAGGATCGTCGGATCAAGAGACTGCCGGGGGCAGAGGCCGTGGGCGATGTTGATGTGCCGGGCTGACACGTCATTCCTGACGAACGCTGGGGGGCGTCGAGCCATGTAGGTAGCCAGGATCGGGGCGGCCTCACGAAGCTGGACGCTCCACCACGCCTTGCGTGTGGAAGCTATGTACCCCAGGTGGACGTTCCGCTTCTTGGCTTCGCGAAGGAAGCGCATGACTATCTGACGGTCGGCCGGCTCCAGCGCATCAAGATCTACAGGCAAGTCAATAACGACTCGCAGATGCCCAGCCTCTCGGAGGCGGTCTTCGGCGTTAAAGAGTTCCCGGGCCTTCGTGACAGCGCTGAAGAGCACATCCCCGGGCATCTGTGTCTTGCTCCGATGCGTCACCCACACGGCGTTGGCGCCCGTGACGGCTCCGCGGTGAACGTGGCAGAGTTCTCCCAGTTCCACGTAACCCTCTGGGAGTTTAGGCGTGACGCGAGTGAGCACCGACCACCGATTGGCTTCGGCGAGGCGTTGGCGCGAGATGGTGCGTCCGTCCGACAGCCTTCCGAGATCGTTGACTGTATCGACCCGTCGTACCTTGATGGACCGAGGGCGGCTGCCCAGCCGGAAGCAGGTGATCGCCCCAGTGGTCGTGGCGTCGGCGAACGGAGCCGTCTCCGGCTCCAAGATGTGCAGGCTCGTTCCCCCGAGTCCGTCGAGCAGGAGTTGGCGCACCAAGCGACCGTAGTTAACGTCCAGCCATTCGGCGCTCGTGATGAAGGTTCCTATGTCTCCGGGGGCCCCTTGTTCTGCCACGGCGAGGAAGAAATGCACATGCAACCCGGCCAGGCCACTGGCGTCCAGGTCACGTGCCTTGGCGGTCTTTAGCAGCCACTTCTTCCACTCCGCCGCAATCTGGTGGTGCCGGACGTATGGCGGGTTCCCGAGGTACAACGTAACCCCGCCAGCGGGCGGCAACGTGAGAGCGCGGAAGTCACCGACGACAACTTGAGCCCGCTCGGCCATGCCAGCAACCGCGAGGTTTGCGCGGGCGAGCAGAGCGGCGAGAGGATCCATCTCGGACCCAATGAGTTCCGCGTTTGGGAAACTACGCCCAGCTGCCACTAGGTACCGGGCGGAACCAACGCCGGGGTCCACGACGCGCGTCACATCAACAGCCTGGTCCTCGGCCCATGCAACCATCGCGTTCACGATCGGCGCGGGCGTGTATGTCTGGCCGAGCGGTCGGCGCTGTGCCGGAGACCGGAGAAGGCCGAATGCTTCACCGAGTGGATCTTCGCATGCCTCGACCAGTGCACGCAGTCCGTTGAGGTCCGGCGCGTCGCTCGGGAACGAAGCTGTGAGTGCCGATTCCTCGCCGCTCCAGCCGGCGACCTGCCTGGCGCCAAGCCCGACGGCAGCTTGGACAAGATGACTAAGGGTCCACGACCCGGCACTCTGGGGCACCCCTGGCCTATCCACTGTCCTGACCGCTGGATCGAGCGGGCTGGTCATATTCTGAGTCTCCCTCAGGCAGCAGGTTCCCGGACAGAGGCGCGCGGCTCCGCGCCTGCCGGCATCCGGGGGGATCCGGCCACGACGGGATGGGAGGGCCGGGCCCTGGCATGCCGCGCGAGCACGGGCTTCAGTTATCCGTAGCTGGCGCTCAGGAAATTCTCAGCATGTGCGGGTACAAAAATAACTGACTGACTGTCGCAGAGATTGTGACCCGGGACACTGAGCCGAATAGGGCCTCGCGTACGTCTATAGAGTGATGGTCAACAGACGAGCGGAGCAACGATGGGGTCCACCGAGCAGGCGCCGGACCGCAACACGCGATTCGAACAGGACGTTGTGCCCTTCCTTGGGCAGTTGTACCCGGCCGCTCTCCGGATGACCCGCAACCCCACCGACGCCGAAGATCTCGTCCAGGAGACGTCAGCCAAGGCGTACGCGGCGTTCCACCAGTTCAGGCCGGGCACCAACCTCCGGGCCTGGCTGCACCGCATCCTGGCGAACACGTTCATCAACAGCTACCGGAAGCGCCGCCGCGAGCCGCGGCAGGCATCGGGCGGCGACTTCCAGGACTGGCAGGTTCCCGCCGATCCGTTGGCTCCCCAGGCACGCTCGGCCGAGGCGGAGGCGCTGGACCGGCTGGCCGACTCAGAAATCCTGCGGGCCCTGCGAGACCTTCCGGAGGAATTCCGGGTCGCGGTATACCTCGCCGACATCGAGGGGTACGCCTACAAGGAGATCGCCGAAATCATGGGGACGCCGATCGGCACCGTGATGTCTCGGCTGCACCGGGGCCGCGGCCGGCTGCGCGACAAGCTGGCCGCCTACGGCCCAGGCCATGGCCCCGGCCTGGCCCCCCAGGCGGGCTGACCGGCTACCTGACGCCGTACAGGCTGAGCACGTCCTCGTTGGCGTGCCAGCGGCCGATCAGCCGCATGCTGTTTATCACTGCGAGTTCAGCCCGCTGCACGGGGTCGGTCACCGCCTGCAAGTCGTGCTGGCTCACCGAGGTGATCAGCCACACCCTGGTCACATGGGTGAGGCGGTGGCGCAGGGTGGCGAGGTTCACCTCGGTGCCGACCAGGGTGCTGGATCTCACCGGTGACTCCGCCAGCGCGATGTCCCTGAGCTTCCGGAACGGCGCGGGATATCCCATGCTCAGGACCCGCTGATACGGGATGTAAAAGACGATGTCGGTGGGATGCGCGTGGGCGGCGATGACCGCCGCGTCGTAGCGCAGGTTGTCCGGCCGTGAGGAGGGCAGCCTGATCGCCCGCTGCGGTGCGATCAGCAGGACGCCGACCAGTACCACGAGCGCGACCGACGGCAGCCAGGCCAGTATGCCGCGGGCCCGGGCCTTCGAGATGAGTGGTGCCGTGGAGATGACGTGCGCGAGCCAGGCCAGGCCGACGCCGCAGAGCAGGGCCAGGGCGGGCTGGCAGAAGAGCACGTACCGGATGTCGTATACCGGCTTGACCCGCGACACGGCCAGCATGATGACGGGCGGCAGGACCAGCCAGGGCAGGATGACCGTGGCCGGGGCCGGCGATCCAGCGACGGCCGGCAACCGGGACCGCGCGGTGGCGCCGACCGCCAAGCCGCACAGGGCCAGCACCGCGATGGGGATGACCAGGAGCTTGGACCCGGCGAAGCTCTCCAGCAACCCGCGGACGGCCGCTGCACCCGGCTTGGACAGCCAGCTGATCTGGCCGCGCTGCTTGAACCCGAGGAAAGCCAGCGGGGCGAGCACGATCCCTGCCGCCACCACGGCCGCCAGCCACCGCCACATACCCACCGGAGCCACGCCCGGGCCAGCCCCGGAACCCGCAAGCCCGGGGCCCGCCGGCTGGGCCGCCCGGCGCCCGCGGACGTAGCTGATCAGGACCGTTACACCGTGCGCTATCACCACAAGGAGTGAGAACAGGTTGAACAGCCCGCCCGCCGCGATCGTCAGCGCGTATCCGGCCCACCACCGCCAGGTGCCCGCGATTATCGCCCTGACCAGGCAGTAGCTCGCAATGGTGACGAACATGGTGACGAGGGCATAAGCCCGGGCGTCCTGCGCGTACCTGGTTATCTGCGGAACGGCCACGAAGAACAGGCCAGCCAGCAATCCAGTCAGCCAGGGCGCTGGCAAGCCCGCCAGCCGCGCCAGCAGCCTGCCGAGGGCCGCGGTCGTCATGGCTGCGATCGCGGTAGCGAGCAGGGACGGCAGCCGGAGTGCCGTGGCAGATGTGCCGAGAAGAGCGATCACTCCGTGCATAAAAAGGTAATAGGTGCCGTTCACCGCGTCCATGTGGTGCAGCAGTGAAAATATCTGGCCAATGCTGCGGCCGGCGGCCTCAAGTGAGTATGCCTCGTCCCGCCACAATGAGAGCGTGCCCAACTGGTAGCCGTCCACCAGCAAAGCCGCTGCCGCAGGCACCACCAGCACCAGCCAGTCACGCAGCCGGTGCGGTGAGGCCACCGGGTGCTCAGCGCCGGGACGGACTGCGCCTGCACTGATCACTCCCGCGCCTCGCACCGCAGCTACCCTCCTGCCCGCTCTGATGACCCTGCAGGCGCCGCCGCAAGTCCGCGGCCACAGGAACTACTGCACGGAGGCTACCCGGCGATCAGGAAACCAGCCCCTGCTCTTGGGCTATCCAAAGCAAGATATGGGGCGGCCAGGAAAATTTTGCCCGCCCATTGCCAGGCAATTCATGAGCAGCCAGCAATCACTGGTCCTGAGTCTGATCCCGAATCCGGGCCTGAATCCGGGCCGGATCGCTCGGTGCCCAGGCCGGCTAGCCGCCGAAGAGCCGCTCGCAGACCCGGGCCGCCGCCTTGCCGTCGTCCAGCGGGCAGTACTTGGTGACGAACGCCTGGTACGCGGCGCCGTAACCGGCCTCGGCCGTCCCCAGGTCCCCGATCGCGGCCAGCACCTCGTCGGAGGTGGCCAGCAGCGGCCCAGGGGCCTCGGCCTCGAAGTCGAAGTAGAACCCGCGCAGCTCATCACGGTACTGCTCGAGGTCGTAGGTGAAAAAGATCATCGGCCGGCCCGTCACCGCGAAGTCGAACATCACCGAGGAGTAGTCCGTCACCAGGATGTCACTGGCCAGGAAGAGCTCGGATACTTCCGGATAGCGGGTTACATCGAGAGCAAATCCCGGCCGCTCACCGGCTGTCACGTCGTCGGCCGCCTGGTGGTGTCCCCTGACCAGGATCACGTAGTCGGGCCCCAGCACCTGCCAGGCCCGTTCCAGGTCGAGCCGGAGGTCGAACCGGTAGCGCCCGGACGCGTAGTACTGGTTGTCGCGCCAGGTGGGTGCGTACAGCACCACCCGCTTGCCGTCCGGCAGGCCGAGCCGGCGCCGCACGCTGGCGGCCAGCGCGGCTGAGTCGTCACGGGCGAGGATGTCGTTACGCGGGTAGCCCGTCTGCCAGATATCGCCCTCGAACCTGAAGGCGTGACGCATGATGGGCGTGCTGAATGGGTTCGGGGAAATCAGCGCGTCCCACTGGGCCACGTCGTTGGCCAGCTGGGTGAAGTAGCTCCGGCCGCTGGCGAACTGCGGTCGCTCGATGTCGAAGCCGATGCGCTTCAGCGGCGTGCCGTGCCAGGTTTGCAGGTACACCTGCCCGTCACGCTTGCGGTAGAAGTAGTGCATATCGTCGTTGGCGATGACATAACGCGAACGGGCCAGCGCTGTGTAGTACTCCTCGCTCCCGTGCAGCACCACCGTCGCACCGCTCGGAGCAGGGGTGGACCAGTCGGCCACCGCCCAGATGTGCTCACGGTCGTCGCCCTGGCGGCGCAACTCTTCCGCGATCCCCAGCGGGTTGTCGGAGCACTGTTTGCCTTTCCAGCTGGTGAAGAACACGGCATCGCGCAGTGGCATCCGGCGCTGCACCGGGTAGTAACCCCGCCGCATCAGCCGCTGGTTGAAGTTGCCCAGCTCCGCCCAGCGCAAGTTGGGTTTCGCACAAATGACCGGTGCGTCGTGCTCCGACGTTGTGAAGACATAGTTCTTCGGCCCGACGACGACCTCTTCCTCGGTCAGGGTGGCCAGCCGGGCGTGATCGTATCCGAGCGGGATCAATTCACCGTCCCCCCCCGCCTGCCGGACGAAGACGTCCCAGACGCCGTCCCTGAGCGGCAGCAGATCCCCGAACAGCGGTACCCGGCCGACGGGAATCTCGATCGTGAACCGCTCGCCGTCACACTGCCAGGGCAGGACGTGCTCGACTCCGGAAGCCCGCAGACGCAGCACGGTCTCCAGATCGCTGTCGGCCGGCCCCTGGTAGCTGCCGCGGAGCAGCAGTTCGCCGGCCGGGCTCCAGGAGTGCTCCTCGATCACTGGCTTCGGGGTCCGCGAGGCGATCATGACGTCTCCGTAGCGGCTCTGCTCAACGGATACCTCCCGCGCGCCGTGGCGATACCTGACTTCGGCCATCCCGGCCGGGAAGGCGACCCGCGCCCGCTTCGGCGCGGTCACGTAGAGCTCCCATTCCCTGAGCTCGGTGCCAGCTACCATGGGCGCGTCCGCGCTGGAAGGGATCCGGCCCGCGGCCATGTCCATAGCGAGCGCAGCCACCGCGAGCGCGGCCATCGGCACCACGGCACGCAGCCTGACCGCCGATCCGCCCGTCTCCACGATAGTGGCCTCGAAGGCCTGGCTGGCCGCGCCCGCCAGCCGGCTCAGCACCAGCCTGGCGCCTGGCCCGGCCAGCGGCTCATGCCCGGGGACATCCACATCGACCACCAGGTCGTCGCCGGCTCGCTGGAATCCGGCCAGCACGGCAACGGTTCGCGTCAGCCCCACGTGCAGCTGCCGGCCCACCCACTTAGCCCCAAAACGCACATCAGGAGCCAGCTGAACGAAACCGGGCCGTTCTGCGGCTCCCACCACCGGAGTATGTATCCGAGCGGGCCGCCAGACGCCGTGTGCCCGGATCAGCATGAAGCCGTCCCAGTCCCCGGTCAGCCAGCGCCCGGCGAACCGGAACCAGCGGGGATTGATCTCGAAACGAAATCCGGCCCACTCGTAGGAGTACCTCTCCTGCCCGGAGATCGCGGTGGCCTCGGGATGGGCCAGCGATCGGGCCCAGACCACGATCGGCGGCCGGCGTCTGACGCGCGGGCGCAAGATCACGATCTTGGAGGTGTTCCTGCGGTGGGAGATGTCCACGGACGGCACGTATGCGCATCCGCTGACGACCATGCGGTTGCCCCGCCAGCCCATCTCATCCACCTGGACGTACGGGTCGATGTCGCGCCAGTGTGGGCGGTACACCGTGGAGGGGATCCGCATGCTCCGGTCCGTGCGGAACGGGAGGTCGGCGCGGAGCCTGCCGAACCGCCGCACGATAGGGATGGTGGTCACCGGCTGCTCCTGGAGCCAGTCCAGAAGCTCCGTGAGCTGCGCTACCGCCCGCTTCCTGATCAGGTAGTAGGCGAGTTTGCAGACGGCTGGCAAGGTCCGCAGCACGCGCTCGGACACTTGGCCCAGATACTGGTTGGCCAGGTCGAGAAACTCGCTGAGGTACTCGTCGCTGACCCGGGGAAGGTCGCCAACGTACAGCCACAGGTCGTTCACCAGGGCCTTGTGCTGATGCTGCCGCAGCAGCTTGGCAGGCGCGTGCCCGGCGAGGAAGCTGTCGATGGCCAGCAATGCGGTGATCCGGTCACGCAGGTTCCGGATGTCCGTGCGGTTCTGGGTGATGGAGAGGGCACCGCGGCCACGCTCGCGCCAGTAGTAGACGAGATCGCTCACCACGTCCACGGACTTGGCCAGCACGTGAGCCTTGGTCATGAGCTGGATGTCTTCCCAGACCATTCCCTCTGGGTAGGACAGGCTGTGGGAGTCCCAGAACGACTTGCGGAACAGCTTGTTCCACACCGAGACGTCATAGAGCAGCTGGGGCATGCGGGTGATGTGCGTACCGATCCGGGTTCCCTTAATGGCCCGGAAATGCAGGGCCGACTGGCGGATTCCCTCCGGGCCGACGCGGTACACGTTGCCAGAGACGAAGTCCGAGCCGGATTTCTCCAGAGTGTGCAGGAGCACCTCGTAGGCCTGGGGCGGAAGCATGTCGTCGCCGTCGACAAAGGCCAGGAATTCCCCGCTGGCGCGTTCCGCTCCGCGATTGCGCGCGAACCCCGGCCCGCCGTTCCGCACGGTGAGCAGCGTGAACCTAGGGTCGGCCTCGGCCTGGGCCGCAGCGATCCGCGGCCCGTCGTCGGTAGACCCGTCGTCTACCATGATCACTTCGAGATCGCTGAACGTCTGGGACGCGATCGACTGCAGGCAGTCAGCCAGCACGTCCCCGTTGTTGTAGAACGGCACAACAACGCTGATCCGCGGAACCGTCAACGTTTCCTCTCCCTAGCCGCCGCAGGCTGCCACCTGTGCGCGGTGTCTTGTTCAAAAGTTCGCGTTATTCAAACTACCCTCAGTGGTCGCCGTGGGCCTGGCCTGCACCGACCGCTCACCCGGACCCTACGGGCCCGGGTTCGACAGCCGGTTTTGAATAACGCTCACGGGCTGCTACCTGTATTGACGGTCAGCCCATCACCGGTCGTTCCCACCCCAGCCCGACCGGGTCATAGACCTGCTCGAGGTAGATCTGATGCCAGAGTGAGAAGGCGATCAGCACCCAGAGGTGGCGCCAGCTGACGCCAGGCTCACCGGCCCGCAGCCGCTCGAGGAGGCCGATCGCCGCGCTGCGGTTAATCCACTCATCCGTCTGTGCCTCCCGCAGCAGCCGATCCGCGAAATCGTACATGTCTCCCTTGAGCCAGTGCGCGATGGGCACGGGGAACCCGAGCTTGGCCCGTTCCGCCGCGGCCCGGGGCAGGACCTCCCGCATGGCTTCCCGCAGCGCGTATTTGGTCGTGCCCCCGCCGATCTTCTCCTCACGGACCAGCCGGGCAGCGACCGCCATTACCTCGCGGTCCAGGAAGGGCACCCGCAGTTCCAGGCTATGCGCCATGGTCATCCGGTCCGCCTTGACCAGAATGTCCCCGGCCAGCCACGTGTTTATGTCCACGAGCTGCATGGTCGAGACGTCGTCCAGGCCTGCCTCGGCCGCCTGGTCGTAGACCGGATCCGTGGTCGCGTAAGCGCTCGCCGCCGCGCCGTGCGGCACCCCGGGGCCGGCGATCAGGTCGACCTGCTCGTCGATGAAGACGTGCGCGTTCCCGATGTACCGGCGCCGCAGCGGTGTGGAGGTCCTCTCCAGGAAGCCCTTCCCCTTGACCCCTTCGGGGATCAGCGCCGCGGCCCGTTTCAGCGGGAAGCGGCCCCATTCCGGTAGCCGCTCACCCGCGCGCACCAGCCCGGGCTGACGGTAGATGGCATAGCCGCCGAACAACTCGTCGGCACCCTCACCGGACAGAACTACCTTGACGTGCTTGCTGGCCTCGCGGGCGACGAACCAGAGGGGCACGGCGGCGGCGTCGGCCATCGGGTCGTCCAGGTGCCAGATGATGCGGGGCAGGTGGCTGAAGAACTCTTCCGCGCTGATCAGGTAGGGGAGCGACTTCACACCCAGCGCGGCCGCGGTCTCCTGCGCCCTGTCGATCTCGCTGTAGCCCTCGCGCTCGAACCCGACGGTGAAGGTGAGCAGATCGGGCCGGCGTTCGGCGGCAAGCGCGCAGATCGCCGCCGAGTCAATGCCGCCGGACAGGAAGGCACCGAGCGGAGCGTCGCTGCGCAGGTGGACTTCGATCGAGTCCCGCATGACCCGCAGAATCTCGGCCGCGGTGGTCTCACTGGGAGCCCGCGCCGGCCGCAGGGCCGCCCGCCAGTAGCGGAATACGTCGACGCTCCGGCCGGGCCTGGCGATCATGGCGTGGCCAGGCGGCAGCGCCCGGATCGGTGGAGTCAGCGTCTGCGGCGGCGGCACATACTGGAAGGACAGGTACTTGCCTAGGGAGCCGCCATCCAGGATGCGCGGTTCGCCCGGATCGGCCAGGGCTTTGCGCTCCGAGGCGAAGCGCAGCAGCCTGCCGCCGCTGCTGCTGCCGCTGCCGTCACCGTCGTCTGCGGACACCTGCTCGTTCCCGGCCTCGGCTGGGCGCCCGGCCGCGTGGCGGCCGCCGGGAGCAGGGGCGCCGGGAGCAGGGGCGCCGGGAATGGCGCCCGGCCCCCCGGCTCGCTGGG
>OBLW0100001660.1_pt1 | contig 18626 bp, 17 predicted proteins | sample 1520161 | NCBI WGS metagenome assembly OBLW01 (sample SAMEA3539309, study PRJEB22396) | soil metagenome | biome: tundra; feature: field; material: soil | place: USA | collected 2010-05 | depth 0.15 m | reverse complement strand
ACCCGCGCCCGCGCCACGCTTCATAAATCACCATCTGTGTGGCGGACTACACTAGGCGGTACCGATCCCAATCCTGTATTCCTTCCTGGACATCGGCGATGGCCTGGCGATCCTCGGGATACAAACCTGGCCTCGTGATGTCGCCCGCCTGCGCTTCCACATAGACGTAGCGCGCATTCATGAAAACAGCGGAAACGTCCGAATGCTTCTTCGTCTTCTGCGCGAAAATAATCGTCGGCGCTACCAGCATCAACAACGCGATTACCCGATAGGCCCGCATGAGCTTACCTCCGTGCGAAAACCGCAGCCAAAACGAATCGCCAGCGGTTCCACAATTGCTTTACCCCGGAGCCGCTACTGCCGAGTGGCGTTTTCCCTGAGAAAACGCCACATTGCACGGAACTGGCTGGCACACATGAATTGTGGAACCGATCTGAAACGGCACGTACAACCCTACACCGCCCGCTCGTACTGGGTCTTCATTTCGTCCTGACCGCCTCAAGCTTTTCAAGCGACACGAATGCGCTCTGCCGCAAACGATTTCCTCCGCTGTTCCTCGGCCAAAGGCTTCGTAAGCCGTCAAAACCATGATTTCAAGCGAAATTCCGACCCGGATGAGAATGAGGCTCCGTTCAGCTGGCAGTTCCTCGCCGAACAACGACAATCTCAGATTTACTGCGGAGAATGCTGTATCCGCTTTTATTGGGTATTGATTCGTCGAGCGACGAATCGGCGATTAGCATCCCACGCGGCTGCAGAAATCGCAGCCAGCCTGGTCAAGACAGAATTGCTGTTATCTATATGATCTAGTAAGAATAAGAAGGCGATTCTTTCTTCTCCCCGCCTGCGCCTTGCTGATCCGATCCAGCCAGCGGCTTCAGAGCCTCAACAACCTTCTCTACTCGCTCTTTCCTCAAGCGGAGCTGTTCAAACTCTCCAACAATCTGGGTGAGCTCTGCGTTCGCTTCATCGAAAGCGAAACGATACACCTCTTTGTTCATCTTTCCTCCAAATCGGCCGTTCACTTGATTGCCGGATCCGATCGATCTTCAGTTCTGTCCCAATCTCTGGGCCGTATTTGCCCTGTCGTCGGCCGGCTGTTCATTCGCAGGCCACCACGCCACGCCCCATCGAGCCCCCTGGCTCTGGATTCTCAGACCTATGCCCGAGACAGCAAGCCGTTCAGCGCGCGAGGTAGAATCCGCGATTCCCTCGACCCAAGACCATGCCGCAAGGCATTGTCAATCCTGCGCTGGAATGGATCGGAAGACTGCTCTCCCGCATAAGCTGGCTCAGCGTTGTCTGCATTGAATGCCGGCTCCGGCTGAAGCGACGGTTCAGGAAACGACTCCTGCGCCACTTCCGGTTTCGCTTCCGTGGAAGCTTCCACAGCTTGCTGCACCAGGTAGGGAGCCGCCTCCGAAGCGAGAGCCGCAGTGGCCTCCGCCATCGGTCCTTCCAAGAGCAACGCCTTCAGAGCTTCCACTACTTGCTCGATCTGTGCCTTGCGGGCCTGCAGTAGGTCGAATTGTCCGAGAATCTCCCGGAGTTCCGCATTCGCCTCTTCATAAGCAAAACGGTAAGTTTCTTGTTTCATGGTTACTCCAGGGGCGTAGACTAGCACGAAATCAACTTCAAATATGATGGAAAGTAATGAAACTAAAAGTACAAAGGTAATCTTACGCGGCTAGAGAGAAGTCACTTCGTCGGAAATCTGCACACCGTTGTGCAACGATCCCGCACCCAAAGTGAAATCAGATCCTCGCGAATCCTTGCCTCCCTTTTTGGGCCGACTCTCTCCGCGTCTCTAGGACACCGACTGCAATCCCCGGTGCACGCGGCCATTGTTGCTGGTGAACTTCAGAGCGTTCCTGACCCGCCGCTGGAACGGGTCCCCGTCTTCCGTCTCCGGCAAAGGCACTGGAACCTGATTAAATGTGTAATTTGCGGGTTCTGGCGAGGCCACCAGTCCCATTGGCAGTGTGTCGGCAGACGGAGCCACCTCAGGACCGGCCCCTTGGATCCCCAGGATAGGTCCGAGCACCGCCACAACCGATTCAAGTGATTGTTTTCGCCGCTTCAACTCCTCAAATCTATTCGTAATGTTCTGGAGTTCGGCGTGGGCCTCGTCGTATGCGACGCTATACACATCCTGTCTCATACTTTTCGTTCTCCGGTTTTGCTCTAGGGGCAAAGCTTAGCACGAATGGCACCTCCTCTATTCCAAAGTAATCACTCCGGTTTCGCACGAAGGTAATATAGAATCGAAACAGCTGAATCTAAAACACTTCAAGGTCGCCCCCTTCCGTTAGGCCGTTCGCGACCCCTTACTCGCCAGATCAAACGGGACGACTCCGGTCCTCAATTGGCTCCACGCGCACCTTGCTGATCCGTCGGCCTTCCATCTCCACCACCGTGAGCCTTCGATCCCCGAATTCCACGCTCTCCCCACCCTTCGGAATCCGGCCCAGTCGCATCAGAATGAACCCGGCCAGCGTCTCCACTCCGCCCTCGCGGGGCAAACTCCACTGCATCTGCGTCTCCAGGTCGCGCAGGTTGGCCCCGCCATCCAGCAGCAGCGCCCCGCTCGCAGTCGTCAGCACCGGTCGCGCCGGATCGTCGAATTCATCCTCCAACTCCCCGGTCAACTGCTCAATCGCGTCCTCAGCCGTCACCAGCCCGACAGTCGACCCATATTCGTCCACCACAATCGCCATCTGTCGCCGCCGCTGCTGAAAATCCCGAATTAGGTCCAGCACCGTCTTCGTCTCCGGCACCACCAGCACATCGTGCATCACCTGGCTCAAACGCAACTCCACAATCGCCGGCATCGAGGCCACACCCGCACCCAATCCTGCAGCTAACCCCGCACCCTGTCCTGCGGCCGAACCGGCATGATCGCCAGCCACCGGTCGCACCGGAGCGCGTTGCGCCGAAGGCCGGAAAAAAATCAGCCGCGCCAGGTCTTTCGAATACACCACCCCCACAATGTGCTCGGGGCCGCGTGTCTCGTCATAAACCGGCACCCGCGAATGCATGTGGTCGATCACCAGCGCGCTCGCCTCTTCGACCGGCATGTCCGAAGGCAACGAAAAGATCTTTTGCCGTGGCGTCATAATCTCCCGAATCGGCACATCATCCAGTTCCAGCGCACGGTGCACAATCGTTTCCTGGAACTTCGGCAGCACGCCCATGCGCCGCGCCGCCGTCGCAATCAGCTTCAACTCTTCCGGAGAATGAACCGCGGAGCGGTCCGTCAGCGGCACATCGAAACCACGCAGAATCAATGCCGCCGAATTCCGCAAGAATCGCACCGCCGGCCGCGCCAGCGCCATGAACAAAAGCATGGGCGGCGCCACTGCCACCGCCAGCGCCTCAGCCCGTCGCAGGGCAAGCGACTTCGGCACCAACTCACCCACCAGCACCTGCAAATACGTAATGCAGGCAAAGCTCACCACAATCGCGCCCATATGCGCATAGACCAGCGCATGAACCGGGATCGTCGGAAGCAAGGCGAGCCAGTCCAGGAAAATATTGGCGGCGAGAGGTTCACCAATCCAGCCCAGGGCAAGCGAACACAGCGTGACGCCCAGCTGCACTGCCGGCAAAAACTCATCCAGATTGTGCTGTAATCGGCGTACCGCGCGGGCGCCCGGAACTCCTGCGTCCACCATCTGCTCGATCCGCGTATCGCGCACACTCACCAACGCAAATTCCGCGGCCACGAAAAAAGCGTTGACCAGAATCAGCAAGGCTACAGCGACGAATTGCAGCAGCGGCAGACCGTGCATCTCGCCTGTGAGAATAGCATTGGTATGTTGCCCGGGAGGCCCGCACCGGTAAAGTGGAACTTACCCGCGAATCTCTGCGTATTCATGTGCAGAGGCTCACGGCGTTCATGTCACTCCCCCATAGCCGTCCGGGGTGACAGCCGGGTGCCCATCCGTCTGACCCAATGGATTCTCTTCAATTCCATAGGCTGGCTTCATCCTTCACTTTTTCATAAGGGGGCCTCGAGCATTTATTGAGTAGCTCTCTCAACTGTCCGGGAGGCTCAAGTGGCTGCGTCAAAAAAGGGAAAAGCGTTCTGGATCTGGATCGGCTCCGCCGCCCTCGTGGTTGTGCTGGTGCTGGGAATCATGGCGGCCCGCTTGGTCAAGGGGACGCAAATCGACCCCAACCGCATCGTCAAGGTCCAGCGTGGCGACGTCGCCCGTTCGGTCGTGGCCACCGGCAAGATCCAGCCCATTACCAAGGTTGAGGTCAAGTCCAAGGCCTCCGGCATTGTGGAAAAGCTCTATGTCGACATCAATAATCGTGTTCACAAGGGCCAGCAACTGGCCCAGCTCGACCAGCAGGAGATCGCCGCGCAGGTCGATGCCCAACGGGCGCAGCTGGCCGCCGCCGAAGCCAACGTCGGCACCTATGAAGCCAACATCGAGCAGGATCGGGTAAACGCCGCCGCCCCTGACCTGCCGATGTACAAAACCACCCTCGACCGGAATCTCGAAATGCAGAAGGAAGGCGTCGTGAGCCAGCAGGCCCTCGATAACGCCAACCGCGATTACCTCGCCGCCCTCAACAAGCGCGACGGGGCCAAAGCCCAAATCGGCGTCGATACAGCCAAACTGAAACAAGCGCGCGCCCAAGTGCTGCAAAGTCAGGCCAGCCTCAAGCAGCTCGAGGAGCAGCTCAGCTACACCACCATCGTCGCTCCCATGGACGGCGTCATCCTGTCGCGCGACGTCGAAATGGGTGATGCCGTCAGCTCCATTCTCGTACTCGGTTCCACCGCCACGCTGGTCATGACCGAAGGCGACATCAATCAGGTTTACGTGCAGGGCAAGGTCGACGAGGCCGACATCGCCCACGTCTACATGAACCAGCCGGCCCGCATTAAGGTCGAGAGTTTTCGTGATCGCGTCTTCAATGGCAAGGTCACCAAAATCGCTCCCCTCGGCGTCGAAAAGGACAACGTCACCACCTTCGAGGTCCGCGTCAGCATCGACAACCCCGGCGGAGAACTCAAGGCCAACATGACCGCCAACGCCGAAATCCTCCTCGACGAGCACAAGAAAGTTCTTACCGTGCCGGAAAACGCGGTCACGTATGACAACCAGAAAAACGCATTTGTCCAGATTCCAGATAAGAGCCAGAAGGAAGGCTTCCGCAAAATCCCGGTAAAAGTAGGCCTCTCCAATGGCTCAGTAACCGAGATAGCAAGCGGCCTGAAAGAAGGCGACCAAGTTGTCCTGCAGCAGTAGCAAGCTCGCGGTGCTGTTGGGCCCTTTTCGTCCACCGACGCACAGGGGTGTTCACAAACGAACAGCAGCCGTGCATTAGCTCAGGGCAACGATTCGCTGAACCGCTGAATCCCTTGAGCTTGCATTGAAAACGGTTTTGGCATTTGGAATGCATACGTCTCTACATCGGATTTTTCGGTTTTGGACGACCTTCACGAAAGCCAATTCGTCGCGCTGCAATGAATCGGCACGAACTGTGAACTAAGAACTACGAACTCTGAACTGCTTTTCGAATCGAGGAACACCATGAAACTTCTCTTCGCGACAGCAACCGCAGTCCTCATGGCGGCGGCGCTTCCGGCCCTCGCCTCTGAGGCCATCTTCGAGCGCAACCTCTCCGTCAGCGGCCACGTCGAGCTGACCGTCTCCACCGGTTCCGGCAACATTCACATCACCCGCGGCTCCGACAGCCAGATTCACATCTTCGGCAAAGTCCACTCCAGCAATTGGCGCGAAGAGAACGAAGCCCGCGTGCATGAGATCGCAGCCAATCCTCCAATTGAGCAAACCGGAAACATCGTCCGCATCGGAAAGCGCCACGAGGAGAACTGGCACAATATCAGCATCGATTACGAAATTCAGGCGCCCGCCTCTTCATTCCTTTCTGCTGACTCAGGATCGGGAGACGTCAACGTCGAAGGAGTAGGAGACAACGCCAAGCTCTCCACGGGCTCCGGCAACATTCACGCCAATGGGCTCCACGGCGGTTTCTCAGTCAATACCGGCTCCGGCGACATCGTCGCTGAGCAAACCGGTGAAGGCGAAGTGAAGGCCGAAACCGGCTCCGGCAACATTGAACTGCAGGATATCCACGGTGGTTTGCACGCCCACACTGGCTCCGGCGATATCAAGTTCCACGGTGTGCCATCGATGGATTCGAAGCTTGAGACCGGCTCCGGCAATATCGAGCTTTGGCCCGGAAACGCCGGCTTCACGCTTGACGCTTCCACCGGTTCCGGCAGTGTCAAATCTGATCCTGAAATGGTGGTCCAGGGCTCCTTCGATCATCACCACATTACCGGCAAGGTAAACGGCGGCGGTCCCGCAGTCCGCCTCGAAACCGGCTCTGGGGACATCCGCATCCACTAGTTCCAAGCGTTCGGCGCATCGACCCCTAGACAGTTTGTTCCTCAGGCGGGGTCTTTAAGTCTTCTGGGAGGACCTCGCCTGCCTTTTTCCTGCCCCAATTCCCCGCGCCGCCTCTTGACCACGTCACGAGCCTTTCGGTAGTTTGAAACGCCAGGTGGAGTGACATGAAGATCGGCGTCTACGTGTTTGGCATTGCGTCCACCGCAGCCGGCATCCTAGACCTTCATCCTAGACCTCATTTGGGGCGAGTTCGAACCAGCATATCAACCTCTCCAGGCTTGGGGCAACCACATCCCCGGCGTCACAATCTTTGCGTACATCGCTGCCGTCTGGCTGATCGCAGCAGGCGCGGCTATCTTGATGCACCGAACCGCTCAGATTGGCGCGGCGGCGCTCGCCATCCTCTACGGTCTCTTTGTTCTGTTCCCACTGCCCCGCTTCTACACGGCGCCGCACTTCCTCGGCTATCGAGCCTCTGTCTACATTGGTGTCCTGGGCAGCGTCTGCCAGCAGATCATCTTGTTCGTCGCGGCCGCGATCCTCTTCGCGTCCCTGTCCGCGACCAAGTCGATCGGACCGAGAGCCGCGCGCCTCGCACGCTGGACCTTCGGCCTCTGCTCCGTCGATTTCGGCCTCGCGCATCTGGACGCTGTTCAAACAGTGGTTCCCATGGTCCCAAAATGGCTGCCTTTCGGCGCAGGCTTCTGGGCAATTCTTACCGGGATCGGCTTCGTCCTGGCAGGCCTCGCGATCGTCTCGGGGGTGCTGGACGTTCCAGCGGCGCAACTTCTCGGCCTGATGCTGCTCATCTTCAACGCGCTGGCATTGGCACCGCTGATCTTCGTCTCTCCGCGAGACCACGTAGCATGGGGAGCAAACGCGTACAATTTAACCGCCGTCGGAGCCGCGTGGATAGTCGCCGACTGGCTAGCAACCCGCCGTCAACCGAACGGTAGCTCTTCCGAAAACATAGCGGTTGATTCCGTCGCCCTCAAATCGGCATAACGACGCCTTGTTTTCGATTCCCTATTCCCTATTCCCTGTTTTTAATCCCCACGCGAAAATAAGGCCGATCCTTCTCCTCCAGATCAGCCATAAACTCCTGTTCCGTCTTCGCCGCATCGTAATCCCGCCAAAGCCACATCATCTCCTCGGGAAACTCCGCCGCCCCCTGTCCCGGATTGTGTGTCCCCTCGCCGAAGCTGAAGTGAAAATCGTACCCGCGCGTCTTCAGCGAATTCGCCATCCGTATATTCGCCAGCGGCCAGCTTCCGTACTTCGGATTCTCCATGTCGTTCGCCCCATCCTGCAGCCACACACGAATGTTGCGCTTCGGTTCCCGCAAAATCTTCTCGGGATAATCCTGCCCGCCGTCGGGCACCGAGGGATCCTCCTTCCACTGAATGGAAGTAAAGCTGCCGATCCACGAAATCACGCGGCTGAACTCGTCCGGCATCTGCCACGCCGCATTAAAACTGCAAATTCCGCCAGACGACAACCCGGTAATCGCATGGCTGTACGCATCCTTGCGCAGGTTGTACTTCGCGCCCACCTCCGCCAAAATCTCGTCGCGCAAAAAAAGCGGATAGCGGTCGCTCACCGTGTCATAAAGCGTACTGCGCATCGAGTCCTTCAACGTGCGCTGCCACTTATCGCCGTAAGTTTTGACGAAGTTATACGTCGGCGTCCCCGCCGCATCCGCAATATCTCCCGGATTGATGAACACGCAGATCATCACGGGAATCCTTTTCTGCGCAATCAGATTGTCGATCACGTTCAGTGTCGGATTGTTTCCATCGCGATCGATGTATCCGCCGCCATCCTGAAACACCATCAACGCCGCAGGCGTCTTCGCGTCGTACTCCGCCGGCACATAAATCCAGTATTCGCTCTTCATCCCGTCATAGATCTTGCTCGTGTGGACGATCTTTTCCGACAATGTTCCCGACGGGACGCCCTCCTCTAAATACGACAGCGGCCCGAACGCGGGCACATCGAGGCTCCCGCCAAACTTCTCCCCCTTCACCAAATAGTGAAACTGATGAAGCATGCCCACAGGTTCAACATCCGCCGAGGCATACCAGAGATGGGTGCCCGGAATCTCCTCCATAGGTTTGGGTGCAAAATCATCGATCACCAGTACCGGCGGCGTATCCGAATCCACCGCAAAGAAGAACTGCGACCCGTGCCCTGCCCACGCCGTCCCGGCCTCCAGTTTCTTCGCATCGAGGGTAGCTTCGATTCCAGCGCGCATGCCTGAGTCATGGGCCTTCGCCAACTTGATTAACTGCGGAGCCGTAAGCTTCTCCGCGCTCCATGTGAGCGGCGCCATCAACCCCATAAACAGAAAAAGAACCCAGTTTTTCATGCGCCCATCCTACACTGAGTTTTCTGCCCACTAAAGGCTGTTCCCTGCTCCCCGCTCCCTACTCTCTACTCTCTACTCTTGTTGGCAAATCGAATCCCCGCAGACTACATTGATCAGGTTGCGCAAATTGCCATCGCCGCGCGCAGGAACGCTTCTAGAGCGATTGTTCTGGATTCCAATGAAAAACCAAATTCGCTTGAGTGCATGCCTCGTTGTAGTTCCAACTCTGTTCACAGCCGCGCTTTCAGCTCTCCAGGCGCGCGCACAGCAGGTCACGCTCGCGCCAAAAACCATGCCCACCCTCGGCTCCGTCGATGAGCGCTATCAGTCCTACAACATCGAAATGCTCGAAGTGACCGGAGGCCGCTTCTGGGCCCCCTACAAAGCGGAAACCAATGCCCCGACCGACACGGCACAAACCACACCCGGCGGCATACCTGCCAATCTCTATCGCTACCGCTCGCCCATCGACCTGTCCAATCCCAAACTGCGCAAACTCGCCGCGGCTCTCGCGCCGGCGTACATGCGCGTCAGCGGCACCTGGGCTAACTCAACTTACTTTCAGGATTCCGACGATCCCGCGCCCGCAAAACCTGGGAGCCCCACGGACATGTCTTCGTCTGTGGGGTTGAAACCTCCCGCAGGGTTCAACGGTGTCCTCACACGCGCCCAATGGCGTAGCGTCATCGATTTCTCGCATGCCGTCGATGCAAAACTGGTCACCTCGTTCGCCATCAGTCCTGGCGTCCGCGACGCCAACGGTGTATGGACCCCAATCGAAGCGCAGAAGCTATTGAATTACACCCGCTCCATCGGAGGCAGTATCGCCGCCGCCGAAATGTTCAACGAGCCCACATTCGCCTCCATGGGTGGCGCTCCGAAAGGCTACGACGCTGCGGCTTACGGCCGCGACTTCCGCGCGTTCCATGCCTTCATCCAGAAAGCCGACCCGGAGATGAAGATCCTTGGCCCTGGCGGCGTCGGTGAAGCGGGTTCGCTCGGACCAATAACCGGCATGAACCTCGTCAAATCCGAGGACATTTTGAGTGCCGAGGGCCCGGGCCTCGATATCTTTTCCTATCACTTCTATGGCGGAGTGTCGCAGCGCTGCACACGCATGGGAGCCGGTGCCATGGGCATCACACCCGAAGCCGCTCTCTCCGAGGATTGGCTCATGCGCACCAATCGCGACGAGGAATTCTATGCGTCACTTCGCGATCGATTCGCTCCCGGGAAGCCGCTCTGGCTCACGGAAACTGGGGAGACTGCGTGCGGCGGCGACCCATGGGCATCGGACTTCATCGACACGTTCCGCTATCTCAACCAGCTCGGCATCCTGGCCAAGCGTGGCGTGCAGGTGGTCATGCACAACACGCTCAACGCCAGTGATTACGCGCTCATCGATGAGTCCACACTCAATCCCCGTCCCAATTACTGGGCGGCCGTCCTCTGGCGGCGCCTAATGGGCACGACGGTTCTAAACGCTGGCGAATCCCACACGCTAGGCCTCTATCTCTACGCCCACTGCCTGCGCGATAAGCCTGGAGGGGTGGCCATTCTCGCCATCAACGCCGACAAATCTGGTGCGCACGAAGTTGAGCTTCCTACCAAATCGATCCGCTACAGCCTCACCTCGAGCGATCTGATGAGCCCGACTGTGCAGCTGAATGGCGTCGAGCTCGGCCTCACGTTGGACGGCGATCTACCTGCAATCAACGGCGTCACGCAGCCGGCGGGCCGCGTCTCTCTTACTCCTGCGAGCATCACGTTTCTCGCGGTACCCGGAGCGCACAACGCTGCCTGTCGCTGACCGCAATCTGGCCGCGACAGCACAACGCGCGAGGCTATTTGATGAAGTAATACGGGTCGGGATACTTCACCGAGTACTCCGCTTCAGGAGTGCCGCGCAGATCGCTCCACTGATCGCCCACATTCAGCGCAATGCGGTAGCCGTGCGCCACAATCCCCGCTCGCTCCGCCGACTTAAATTCGAGTGCAGTCGAACTTCTCTGCCCCGTCTTCCGCAGAATCAGTTCCTGCCACCCCTCAAATCCCTGGCCTCGTAGGTTCTGCTCCGTCGCTGCGCGCTCCGCTTCCCCACGTCCAGTCAGAAAAAACACGCTCACGCCCAGCCTCTTCGCTTCATTGAAGATGCGCAGTGTCCCCTGAATCGCCGGCGCTTGCGCCGATTCCACCCATGCATTGAAAGCTTTCGCGTCATACGCGAATCCTGCCTTCTCCATCTCCTGGTAATTCGAGAGCGTCGTTTCGTCGATATCGAGCACCAACGCCAGCTTCTCGTTCGGACCCCGGTGTGCCGCTGCCCGCCGCAGAAAAGCAATCGCGCGCCCAGCCTGCAGATCCAGGTCCTTCGCATAACATCCGCACGTGCAGGTGCAAGCGTGATACTGCTTCAACTCGTCCTTCAGCGTGTCGAGATTTGGAATCCTCTCCGACGGCGCAACCGGGGCAAACCGCGCCTGGCTTTCGTGCGTTTGCGCGCCTATTGGCACCCCAAGGTCGCAAATCAGTGCCAACAAAACCCCAGCAATGCAACCTCGATTCATCCTCAGCATCCTATCGAATCCCCAATCTCAAGAAATCGCCGTCGGTCCGCGAAGTTCAGTCGCCGCTACTTCCAGTGCGCGACGCAATTTCGTGAACATTCCTGCCACGTCCGGTGTCTAACAAAGTAGAGTAACGCGCAAGCCGCAGCGCATTTCGCAAGCAAGGCGCAGGAGCAGCCCATGTCCGAGAAAAATGCCGAAGTGACCGCCGATTCCCCCGACGCACGACTCGCCGCCTACTTGCAGCGGTTCTGGCCCCATCGCTCGCACGAAGCTGGAACCTTGCGCAATCTTTGCTGCTTCCTCGGCTTTCATCTGTGGGCCCAGCCCGACTACTCCAGCCAAGCCCCGCGCCGCACAATAAGATTCTGCCGCGGGTGCCCCATGGTAGAAATCGACGGCACCCGTTACTCCTAGCTCTTTGACCGCTTGTACTTGAACCATCTCCGTGCCCCATCCTTTTGCTTTTTTCTGACGAAAGGGTGGGAAAGCACGAACCTCAAATGTGCGAATTCGCGCGGTGAAGGGACCTAGACCTGGCGCATCTTTTGGAATAATGCCTCTCCTTTTGATGAACGTCGTCCGATGCTAGAATCGACTCATTCCATCCACAGGAGAACCACCATGGCTATCGAAAACTTCGAAGAACTCTCCTGCTTTCGAGCGCAGCAGTGAGCGCCGAAGAGGCTATCCCTCCGAAACCCATGTAAAACGTGGCATCCGAACCGTCGGAGCCGAAAAAGAGCTTTGCGAGAAACTTGGTCGTAAGGATCTCTGTCCTTGTGGTTCAGGTCAGAGCTTTCAAAAAATGCTGCTTGAAATCAGGCAGATTTGACGGCTCAAACCGAAACTACTTCTTTCCGCGAGCAGTAAGTCCAATGGATCAGCCTGCTCACAGCGGGCTGATCCCGCTGCTCACTGTCCTCTGTAAACTGAAATCATGATCAGCGTCTTCCGCCCGATCCCCGTCGAATCCCTCAAACTTCTCGTCTTCGACCTCGACGGAACACTGATCGACTCCGCGCAGGATCTGTGCAACAGCGTCAACGCCACGCTGACCCAATTCGGCCGCCCGGCCCTTCCCGACGAAGTCATCGCCAGCTACATCGGCAACGGCGCGCTGCTATTGGTCCGCCGCGCCTTCACCACCGACGACGGCATCGATCCCGATGAAGAGACCCTCGCCAAGGGCTACGCTTTCTTCCTCGACTACTATCGCGAGCACAAACTCGACTACACTTACGCCTACGAAGGCGTGCTTGAAGCCCTCGCCGCCCTGCGCACTGTCCATGACGAGTCCGAGGCCCAATCTGAGGCCCAAACGGATGCCCAGCCCGATACTCCGCACCGCGCCATGGCCGTGCTCACCAACAAACCCGTCCGCCCAGCCCGCGCCATTTGCGAAGCGCTCGGCCTCGCCCCCTATTTTCTGAATATCTACGGCGGCAACAGCTTCTCCACCAAAAAGCCCGATCCAGAAGGTCTCTTCGCCCTCATGCAGGAGGCCGACGCCCGCCCCGAACAAACCGTCATGATCGGCGACAGCCAGGTCGACGTACAAACCGCGCGCAATGCAGGAGCCTGGTGCGTCGGATGCACTTTCGGCCTCGCTCCCGGTAGTCTTGAAGCCATCCCTCCCGACGTTCTCGTCGATTCGCCCGCGGACTGGACAGCCGCTCTCCGCCCTGCGAAAATTAGTGCAGAACAGTAGCGCAAAACCCGCGAAAACTTTGATTTACTCTAACTTCGCGAACGCCCCACTGTTTCACGCATTTTGAGAATTGGCTGCCGCTTGCGACTTCCCCATGCGCGTACTCTGTTCGGGAATCGCACGCCGCCTTTGCTGCGTCCATACAGCCACTTTCGCCCGTTCAAGAAACAAACTGACCTTTGCCTGCACGCTGTCGCCAACGTTTTGCACTCTTGTCGTACGTTCGCATTCGCCTTGGAGATTCCGCATCATGCGCTCTTTTGTTTTGCTCCTTCTTCTCGCCGCACCCAGTCTCGTGTTTTTCTCGCCAATCGACGCCTTCGCCTGCAAGCTTTCCAGTCCCGCTGCCCCACCTGCAGCGCCATCCGTTCAAGGCGTAGTTGCCGATCCCACCGGAGCCATCGTTCCCGGCGCTGAAGTCGACCTCATCGACACCACAGGTTTCATTACGTGCACCGGCCACTCCAGCGGTGATGGTAGCTTCCAACTCACCGCCCCGCACACCGGCAGCTACACCCTGGTCGTCTCAGAACCCGGCTTTGAAACCGTGCACAACCCGGTCGTCGTCGCGGCGCCCGCCGCTTCCGTCGCAGCCGCCACTACGGCCCACACCTTCGCCGCACCCCTCCGTATCATCCTTCCCATCGCCGCCGTCGCCACCAACGTCCGCGTCACCGCCGACAGTAGCGAAGACCTCACCGCGCCCGAAGACAATCACGACTCATCCGTGATGACCGCCGACGACCTCAAAGCCCTGCCTATCTTCGACAACGACTACGCCACCGCCATGAGCGCCTTCCTCGATGACAGCGCCACCGCAACAGGCGGCACGGGCCTCATCGTCGATGGCGTCGAAGCCAATCGCGCCACAATATCCCCCTCTGCCGTGCAGGAAGTGCGTATCAATCAGGACCCCTACTCCGCGCAATACTACTGGCCTGGCCGCGGTCAGATGGAGATCATTTCCAAATCCGCCGCCGACCACTACCACGGCCAATTCAATTTCTACTTTCGCGACTCCGCGATGAACGCGCAGAATGCGCTCGCGCCCTCCAAGCCCTTCGAGCAGCGCCGCATCTATGAAGGCCACATCACCGGCCCCATTCCACACTTCGCCAAAAGCAGTTTTCTCGGGACATTCAACCGCGCAGAAGAAGATTTGGACGCGGTTGTAAACGCTACCATCCTGCCTAGGCCCACCAATCCCACCGGTGCCTTCCAGGCCAACGTCCCCGCGCCCACCCGCGACACCGAATTCAGCCTCCGCGCCGCGCACCAGTTCGGTGACCGCCATTCCGCCTACGCGCAATACAGCTATCAGGACTGGACCGGGCAGAATCAGGCTGTTGGCGGTCAAACCCTCGCCTCCGCCGGATACAACAACGAGTACCACGAGGACGATGTGACGGCGCACATCGACTCCACTCTGTCAGCGGTTCTGCTCAACCAGCTCTCCCTCGTTGGCGAGCACGACTTCAGCCACAACACCAACGCTTCTGAAGCTCCGCGCGTCTCCGTCACCGGCTACTTCACCGGTGGCTCGGCTCAAGCCGACGCGCTCCAGACCGAGTACAACTTCCGCCTCTTCGACATGGCCACGTGGACCCACGGCCGCCACATGGTCAAGGCCGGCATCGGCATTCCGCACCTTAACCGCCGCGCCTACGATGACAACACCAACGCACTCGGCACCTATACCTTTGGCCCCACACTCGCCGCCGACAACATCACCGTCGTCACGCCGGCCATTCAGAACTACGCCAACAACCTTCCTTCCGGATACTCGCTCAACTCGGGCGACACCCACTTCATCTATCACCAGCAGGAAATGGGCGCCTTCATTCAGGATCAGTGGAAGATCAACGATCGCTTTGCCATCACGCCCGGCCTTCGCTACGACTGGCAGAACTTCCTCGCCACGCGACGTCTCGGCTTCTCGCCCCGTGCCTCTTTCGCATGGGTCATCGACCAAGATTCAAAAACCGTTCTCCGTGGCGGAAGCGGCATCTACTACGACCGCTTCGGTTCCGGCCCGCTTCTCGATCTCACTCGTTACGAGACAGCCCGCCGCCGCGCCGTCAAGCTCTCGCTCAATCCCGCCAGCGAGCAACCGTGCGTTCCCATCACGAGTTGCGTGGATCTTGAAACTGCGCCCGTGTCACTCGCCGAACTAGCTCCCGGCGCCAAGCTTCCTTACCAGATTCAGTACGGCCTCTCCATCGAGCGCCAGCTCGGCGAGCGCGCCACCCTCGTCGTCAGCGTCTATTCAGCCCGCGGCATCGATGAATTCCGCTCCGTCGACATCAACGCACCCACCCCCGACTCCGACTACACCATTCGCTCCAATTCTGCCTACGGCTTGATACGCCAGATGCAGCCCGCCGGTTTCTTCGAGGGCAATGGCCTCGACATCTCCTACCGAGGCCAGCTCAACAAATATTTCACCGGCTTCGGCCGCTACACCTGGTCCCACTACGAATCCAATACCGGCGGGATCAGCTGGTTCCCACAAAACCAGTACGCTCCCAACGACGAGTGGGCCAGCGCCGGCTTCGATCGCCGCCAACGCCTCGGCATGTACGCCATCTTTAATCAGAAAAGCGTATTCAATCTCGCCACCGGTATCTTCGCCAACACCGGCCGCCCCTGGACCATCCTCACCGGCACCGACGCTTACGGCGACGACCTCTTCAACACCCGCCCCGCAGGCGTCGCGCCTTACACCGAGAACGCCCCGTCGTATGTCGACCTCGATCTACGTTGGGGCCACGACTTCGCCTTCACCCAAGACAAAGCCGACGACGCACCCCGTCTCGGCCTGTCCGCCGGCGCCTTCAACATCCTCAATCACGAGAACCCCTCCAGCATCGACACCGTAGAAACTTCACCGGACTTCGGCCAGGTCACCGCCGTCAATCCACCCCGCCGCATCCAGCTAGGCATGCGCTTCGAGTTCTAATCCGCAGGTTCACAGGTCACAGACTTGTCATCCTGAACGGAGCGCGTCTGGGGCCCCCCGAAGTGGGGTAAGCGGAGTGAAGGACCTGCGGTAGCTTTTCGCAAAGCTTCAATCAGCACGACAATGGGTGCCCCATCCTAGCTCCGCTAGGGTGGGAAAGCGAGGACCCAAACTGACCGCTCTCATCCTGATCGACTACAGCGGACCAGGGAAGCCGACGGATCTGCGGTCCGAGGAGCGTCAATCGGCACAAACATGGGTGCCCCTGGTCTCGATTTTCACCGAGGTCCCCAGCGACAGGTCTTCGTCGCTGGTGTGGTTTGGGACACGGGAAAGCAACGCCCCTCAACCGACAGGCTTTTCCGGCGTAAACTGAACGCGAAACCGTGCAGGTTCCAGTTCTTGACCGGAACTTTTCTCCGCTCCGGCACGTACCAGCCAAAGGAGATGCAAATGAACCTCCGTCCCTTCCTAGCCTGCCCCATGTTGTTCGCCGCCCTCGCCCTCCTCGCCACCCCAGCCAGGGCCGACAGAGACCGCGTCCAATTCGGCGCCGACATCGTCGTCCCCCCCAGCGAATCGGTCCACGATGCCGTCTGCTTCTTCTGCAGCGTCGACGCGAAGGGAACTGTCGATCACGACGTCGTCGCCTTCTTCGGCGATGTCCACATCGCCACCCACTCCAATCACGACGTCGTCAACTTCTTCGGCAATGTCCGCATCGACGACAACGCCACCATCGCCCATGATGTGGTGAACTTCTTCGGCACCATTCACCTCGGCGAAAACGCCTCAATCGGCAACGATATGGTCGCTATGTTCGGCGCCGTGCACGCCGCCGACTCGGCTTCAGTCACGGGAAACCGTGTCATCGAGCCAGGCTGGCTTCTCTTGATTCCACTCATGATCCTGGGCGGAATTGCCGCTCTCATCGTCAGTGTGATCCGGAACTATCGCCATCGCCAGCTCTACGCCGCTGGCTATTACCCTCCCCCACCGCCTCCGCCACCCATGCAGCCCCGCGCCTGACCTGCGCTGTACGCTAGGGAAATGCAGATCGTTCCAGCCGCCCAGGCGCGCCGGCTGCGCATTGTTATGCCCGGCGGCAGCGGCCAGATGGGCCAGGTACTCGCGGCCTATTTTCAAGAGCGCGGCCATTACGTCACGGTGCTCACGCGCGGCCCCTACACCGCCCCCTGGCAAACCGTTCACTGGGACGGCTCAACCATCGGCCCGTGGACCGAGCATCTGGAAGGCGCAGATGTCTGCATCAATCTTGCCGGCCGCAGCGTCAACTGCCGCTATCATCCCGCCAATCGTCAGGCCATCCACGATTCGCGCATCTCGACCACCCACCTGCTCAATCGCGTCATCACCAACCTCGCCGATCCACCCAAGGTCTGGCTCAACGCGTCCACTGCCACCATCTATCGACACGCCCTCGACCGGCCCATGGATGATGTCACAGGCGAACTCGGCGGCAACGAAATCATCTCCAAAACACGCCGCGCACCCGACACATGGAGCTTCTCAATTCGTGTCGCCAAAGACTGGGAGACCGCATTTTTTGAAACGCCCACGCCGCGCACACGCAAAGTGGCCATGCGCTCCGCCATCCTCTTCAGCGCGATTCCCGGCAACGCCTTCTCAATCTTCTCCAACTTGGTCCGCATCGGGCTCGGCGGCTCACAGGGCAACGGCCGTCAATTCGTCTCGTGGATCCATGACTCGGACTTCGCCCGCGCCGTCGATTTCCTCATCGCGCGCGATGATCTCGCAGGTCCCATCAACATCGCCTCACCCAACCCGCACCCCAACCGCGAATTCATGGCGATTTTGCGCGAAGCCTGGGAAGTCCCCAACGGCCTGCCGATCCCCACGCCACTTCTCGCAGTCGGGGCATTCTTCCTGCGCACAGAAACCGAGCTGGTCCTGAAAAGCCGCCGCGTAGTCCCCACCCGCTTGCAAAACGCCGGCTTCCAATTCGAATTCCCCAACTGGCCCGCCGCCGCCGAGGACCTCGTCTACCGCTGGCGCCACCGCGATGACTAAGAACTTCGAACTCTGAACTAAGAACTATGAACTGCGCGATCTATCGCGCCGGCGTTATCTCCGTCACCGGCAAATCCCAATGCCCCGCCAAAATCTCAAACCGCCGCTGTTCTTCTTTCTTATAAGTCGCCTGGTCCGGCCAAAGCTCCTTGATGATCGCTTCTTCGTCAGGATTCGAAGTCGTAGCCACCGTTGAATTCTTGAACCGAATCGTCACCCGATAATCCCAACGCCCGTCTTCCGTCGTGTGATACGCCGGCGCATCAATCTTCACTGACAGCATCCGTCCCGTCGCCACAATCCGCTTCAGCAGCGGGTAGTGATTTTTAAGGAAAAGATCCAGGAATTCCTGCTGATGGCCCCACTGCACCTTGTAGTAGTACTCGATGGTGTAAGGCTGATCGGCTCCTGCCTGGGGTGGCGCACCCTGCCCTATCAGCGGTGCAGCAAACGAAAGAGACAACACCACAACGACAGCGGCGAGAAATCTTCGAAACATAAATGCCTCCACGGAATGTTGGTTGACATTCTACAGCGGAGGCATTCGTGCTTGAGACTTGAGGGAGGGCTTGAGGTA
>OBLW0100001658.1_pt1 | contig 18630 bp, 16 predicted proteins | sample 1520161 | NCBI WGS metagenome assembly OBLW01 (sample SAMEA3539309, study PRJEB22396) | soil metagenome | biome: tundra; feature: field; material: soil | place: USA | collected 2010-05 | depth 0.15 m | reverse complement strand
GGACTCGACGAAAGAGCGGTCGATCTTCAGCACGTCGACCGGGAAGCGCCGGAGGGAGGCGAGCGAGGAGTAGCCGGTGCCGAAGTCGTCGACCGATAGGCGCACACCGAGGCTCTTCAGCTTGGTCATGCGGGCTACCACGGCGTCTGGGTCGTGCATCATCGCCGTCTCGGTGACCTCGAGTACGAGCCGTACGGGGTCGAGGCCGCTCTCGGCGAGCGCACTCGCCACGTCGCTTACGATCCCGCTGGACTCGAGCTGGCGGGCTGAGATGTTGACCGCAACGTCGAGGCAGGCATCTAGTCGCTGCCAGCCGGCAGCGGCGTGGCAGGCTTCAGAGAGGACGTATCGACCCAGGTCCGCGATGAGGCGTCCGGATTCCTCGGCCAAAGGGATGAACTCACTCGGTGGGAGCAGACCCCGTTCAGGGTGCTGCCAACGGACGAGCGCCTCCATGCCACAAACGTCGTTGCGCTCCAAGTTGAAGATCGGTTGATAGTGAACGCGCAGCTGGCCTCCGTGGATAGCTGATGCGAGATCCATCTCGAGCTGGAGGCGCGCGTGGGCCGCATGGCGCATGCGAGGCCGGAAACTGACGCAGCAGTTCTTGCCTGAGCTCTTCGCCTTGTACATGGCAACATCTGCCTCCTGGAGGAGGTTCTCGGCGGTGCCCTCAGACGTGGTGGCGATCCCGATGCTCGCACTGACCAGGTACTCACGGCCACCGAGGTTGAACGGCGAGCGCAACACATCCTGAACCCGTTCGGCTAACAGCCCGGAGGCGTCCGCCAACGCCCCGTTTTCGACCAGCACGACGAACTCGTCTCCGCCGAGGCGGGCCACGGTGTCGGTGTCGCGGGTCACCCGGCGCAGTCGAGCTGCTACCGCGGCCAGCAGCTCGTCGCCAGTCGCATGCCCAAAGCCATCGTTCACCTCCTTGAAGTTGTCCAAGTCGATGAAGAGCAGCGAAGCCGAGCCGTGAGTCCTGCGCGCAGTGGCCAGCATCCGCTCTGCTCTGTCGAGGACCAGGGCGCGGTTCGGAAGCCCCGTGAGAGAGTCGTGAAGTGCCTGGTGACGCAGCTGTTCTTCGAGGTCGCGGCGGTCGGTGACATCCGTGATCGAGCCGACCAGGCGCGTCGCCGGGATCGGTGCGCCGGGGATCGCCAGCGCACGGCAGTGCACCCAGCGGTACGTGCCGTCGCTGCTCCGCAGGCGGTGCTCGGACTCGAGGGCAGTCGTTTGACCATTTCTGCACGCATAGAGCCCTGTGTCGAGCGCTGCTCGATCTTCGGGATGTACGCGCCCGAGCCACTCATCGGGGCTCGTGCCGATCTCGTCGGGTTTGCAACCGACCACAGCCTTCCATCGCTCGGAGAGAACGACGCGACCGTTTCGGAGATCCCAATCCCAGAGCCCGTCGTTGGCGGCGCGTGCGGCGAGGGCATAGCGCTCCTCGCTGGAGCGCAGCGAACGGACGGTGCCCTCCTGCTCGAGCGCCATGCTGAGCAGTGCTGCGGACTGGAAGTAGAAGTCGTGCCCTGTGTCCACCGTCGTCTCGAGCGGGCCGACAAGGGCCAACAGGCCCCAGTCCTTGGTAGCGGTTCTGACCGGGAGCACGGTGGTGATCTCCGCGGCGGCCGGCCTGGCGAGGGAGAGGAGCGTGGAAGGCGGGAAGGATTCGACCCCAACGTGGCTTCCGACTGGGAGGACATCGCTGGCGTTGGACACGAAGGAGCCGGCAAGCTCGATTGTCACTTCCTCGTCAGGGCGGTCGGTGCTCTCCGAAGGCACCTGTCGCCAGAGCCCGAGGTAGGCGGCTCGCACCCGCGTCTGGCTCAGGAAGGGCAACCCACCTTGGGCGTTCGCCGGGTTTCGCAAGAGGTCCAGGCTGATGTGGTATTCGTCGCCGAGTGAGTGGTAGAGCCGGCGCTGCTGGTGCTCCTGCTCACATGCGTACGCCCGTGACAAGGCGAGCGAGATCTCGCCGATTCGGCGCTCGAGGTCGCCGCCCTCAGCCCTCCGCGGCGCGGATTGCAAGCCGAAAGCTCGAGCGCACGCGGCCGACGCGGGGACGACCTCAAAACGTCCTGTCGAGGAGCAGAGCTCCTCAGCCACAACGGCGAGCCGCGCAGTCAGCTCCTCGGTCAAGTTTCCCCCCGGCGCCTCGAGGACATCGGCGACGACCTCCGCCGCGTGTGCAGCTACCTCTCCGGCCTCGTCTTCGCTTGCCCCCTGTTCTCTCAAGAGATCCAGGAACACATGGCGCAGGCCCCCGCGAATGGGCTCGTTCGAGACTGCCGCCGCCAGGTTGTCCGGTGAGCACCCACAGGACGACCGGACGATGTACCGCGTGGGGACCCGGTAGTGGAGAGCCGGCACCTCCTGGTGGCCCGCGAGCTCGATGACCAGTTGTGCCGCCTTGGCCCCGATTGCGCTGAAGTCCTGGCGAACGCTCGATAGAGCCGGGGTGGTCAGCGCTCCCGCCTCGGTGTCGTCGAAACCGACGATCGCCTGGTCGCGGGGAAGTACCAGTCCCGCCGCTTTCAGGACCCTCATAACTCCGATGGCGTTGTAGTCGGTCCCGGCGACGACCGCGGTCGAGGGAAGCCCCGCCGCCAGCATGGCTTCGCCGGCCTCGGCACCACCGCGCTCGACGTTGTCGGTCGCCTCGAACAGCAGGCGGTCGTCGGGGTCCACACCGTGGCGTGCAAGTGTCTGGCAGTAAGCCTCGTAGCGTTCGCGTATGTCGCTCTGTCTCAGGTTGCCGACAAAGGCGATACGACGATGTCCGTGATCGACGAGGTGATCGACGGCCGAGACAACACCGGACCGGTTGTCCGAGGATACGACCGGACATGTGAGCCCCTCAACCTTGTTGCTCACCAGGATCACGGGAATTCCAGTGGCTTGGAGCTCGAAGAGGTACGTGGAGTCGACGGCGTCCACCAGAGCGATCACCCCAGCGAAATGATCCCAGCCTGCCCTGCGCCGAAAGCGCGATACCGCCCGGTCGACGTCGGCATCGCCCGGATCGAAGGTCTGGATTCCGATAACCGCAGCACCTCTTTGCGCGGCGAACTTGCTGATGCCTACGAGTACCGCGCCGAAGAACGACGACGCCAGCTGGGGGGAAAGGACGCCAATGATCAGCCTGTCGTCGTCCGAACGGGGACGCTCTCGGAAGGAGCGCTGCTGCACAGTACTTCTATCGACCTTCAAGGCAACCCACTTGAGCTGCATGTTTGCAGCAAGCTGCCACCTGCCGTGACGACCGGCCGTGACGACCGGAACGTTGCGGCCGCGACGCACAGAACGAAACGACAGGAATTAGGTTGGACGAGATGGCCAGTTTCAGCCGGCCGCGTAGAGGGCCGGCCGCGGTCTCCCACGCTTGGACCGCGATCGAGCTCATGTTCGGCGTCGCCCTCCTCGGTGCCGCGGCACTGGCCGGCTTGCTGCTCGCCAAGAGACCGGGGCCAAATCGCGTGGATGCGGCAGGCTACTTCTACGTGCCGTCCGATCCGAGCTCCCATCTCGCAAACGAGCTGGTGAAGATCGGCTCACTGCCGGTGCTGCTGGTAGGCATCGGCGTGATCTTCGCCGTCACGATCTTCCGCGATTGGGTGCGCGCATTCGCATGTGCAGCGGCTCCGATCGTTGCCGTCGAGGTGGTGGAGCACATCGCGAAACCCATGGTCGGACGAGAGATCGGCGCAGGCAGTTTCACCTATCCATCGGGGACGGTTGCTGCGGTCGCGGCGCTCGCTGCCGCAGTCCTCATCGTCTCTCCACGCCTTCTTCGTCCACTGAGCGCGCTGGCTGGAGCACTAGTGGTCGCAGGCGTCGGCGTGGCGGTGCTGGTTCTCAGGTGGCACTACCCGACCGACGTGCTCGGCGGCGTCTGGGTGGGGAGCGGGGCCGTCTTCTTCATCGACGCGCTCGCGCACCTGCCCTGGCTCGTCGTCGCTCGACAACCTTCGTTCGATAGTCGCTTTCGTGCTCAGGCGACGAGTCCTCCGGTCCAGGTCTAGGACCCAGACGCCCGTCGGGACGGTGCAGGGATTGATGCGGGCCATCCGGGTCGTGTTTCGCGCTGAACCAATAGAGGTGGCCGGCCTCTGATCTCGCCTTCGTGGTAGCACCAACGCCGATCGCTGCGACGACGGTGTTCGGGCTCATTTGCGTCGAGCGCGCCAGACCTCCTCGCACGGCCATCGACTCGCCCATTCGAAGTCGACGAAGGGCAGGTCACTGGTGGCGCCGGCGGGTGGGCGGAGCTCGATGAGGTCCTCGACCTCAAACGCGTTGGCGCGCAGCAGTCGGATCCAGTCGCCGTGACCAAGGTGGAACTCGACAGTCGGGTCGTCGGGCCACTCGAAGCGGTGCATGCCGAACTGAGGGCGAAGCAGGCGATCGGTGGCCGCGACGTCATCCTCGTCGGGCGCGCAGAGCATCAACAAGGTGCTGTTGCCGAGGAAGACGAGCTCACCGCCGGGATGTAGCAGGCGTGCCGCCTCGGGAATCCAGAGATATGGGTCCGCCCAGATGGCAGCGCCGTACTCACTGATCACGAGATCGAAGGACGCGTCCCGCAGGGGGACCTGCTCGCCGGCAGCGCGCACGAGAGGAAACCACAGCCCGAACTCGTCCTGACACTGTCGCGCGATACGCAATTGCCCTGGCGCGGGATCGACACCTACGGGCACCGCGCCTCGGCGTGCGAGCCAGGCTGAGACATACCCTGTGCCGCAACCGAGCTCCAATGTCCTCGCCCCGTCGAGGTGCGACGGCAGGATCCCGGCGACGCTCTCCGGAATGTCGAAGACGCCCCAGGTCGGCTCCGCTGCCGCCCACTGGCGCCGGGCAAGCTTCGACTGGCCGTCACCGCGGGCTTCCCAGGCGTCGGCGTTGGCCCGGACGTGGTCTAGCGGTCCGCCCGGCACCCGACAGACGCTATCTGCAAGGCGAGGTCGTGTCCGTCCGGCCGTCTTGTCGTCGCCACGTACAGACTTCAGAGCTGGCCGAGCTCCTCGGCTACCGCCAGCGCCCAGGTGTGCACGTGCGCACGGTCGCGCCAATCACCCGCCTTCGTCTTGGCCATGGCGCTGGCCGGGAAGCCCTTCGCGGTCGATTCGAGACGGCCTCCGAAGGTGACCTCGCCGCGGGCGCCGATCTGCGACATCACCGTTGCGACGTGCCTGACGGGCGGGATGGCGCCGGCAACGGCGGAGTCGTCGAGCGGGCCGCTGCTCACCAGCCAGACCGGCCGCTCGCGCAACGCCGCGGCGTGGCGACGGGCGAAGTGCCGGGCATCACGGTGCCAGCGTGTGGCGTACAGAGCCCCGGCGATCACGACAGAGTCGACGCCGTCAAGGCTCCGAACGTCGCGAGCAGGCTTGACGGCGGTCTTCAGCCCGACCGCTGCGAGCTCGTCGCCGATCATCTCGGCGAGCCCGGCCGTGCCTCCACGCTTGGACCCGTAAGCGATGAGAACTTGCACAGAACCCCCTTCTCGAGCACCCGCGATCATTGAACGACCATCCGGGCCGACCTCTCCAGAGGCGAAGGACACCTTCTTGGTGGCGGGGCCGTCCTCTCCGACCGACTTGGCGCCTCGAGGACACCGACGTGTCGCTCGGCTGTCGCCACCTGACAGTGCTGCCGCATTACTGTCAGGTGGACCGAAGATGACGACATACCAGGTGACAAGCGACGGAGACGGGCACGACCTGGTCGCTTCCTGGCCTGACCTCCCGGAACGGGCGAATCATCCCGTTGCGACGTTCAAAGAGCTGAAGCTCGCCACAGCCGCAAAGAGCGTTCTCAACGCTGCTTCGCGCTACCGGTGGCACCGGTGGATCCAACTCCAGGACGAGGGCCTCTTCACAGACGAGCGGGTGGGGGCAGATCCGACCGAGCGTCCGGCGACAGCACAGCTCCCAGCAGGCTCTGCCGGGGCATCCGGTCAACCGCCTTGGTTGCCGAGGTTGCCGACGAGTGCGATTCTCGGCGATTCACCAATGAGTGATTACCTCGAGGCTCGAATCGAGGCACTGATCCCAGGCCCGGGCCAGGAATCCGCGCCCGTCGAACCCGACGCGTCCGGCTTCACCGAACGTGTCTCGATCGGGAACCTGCGACCCCTCTTGTGGAGGGACTGGTGCGGTCACCTCCAAACCGGCGAGCACGACCGCTTGGCTGTCGAGCTCGACGCGGAGCTGGCTGCGATGACAGGCTCGCTGACCGGGCGGGCGCGCCAGATCTCTTGGTATCTCAGCGCCGAACTGCTCATCGATGAGGACCGCTCGAGGCTGGTCCCCATCGACAAGGGCGATGATGGCGCGGAACGTGCGAAGGTCTTCCAGAAATCTCTCGTCAAGCTCTTGAGCGATCTGATCGGCCTTCGCGTCGAGTCGACCGCGGTCGACTGGGACCCCGACAACGAGGAGTTGCTTCGGGTGTACTCGCCCAAGACGGTCGTCGGGTTCTGGCTCGACCCGGAGTGCTGGTACAACGGGTGGCCGGACCCCGACTCGGCGGACGGCCAGTCCACGACCTGGCGTCACGCGGGCACACTGCCGACCGACACGAGCATCGGGGACCTTGCCGGCTACATCACAGAGAGACTCGCAAACGGAACCTGGCCATTTGGAGGCAACGCTCCCAGCGAGCGGCGTAGCCCGTTCGGCGGGCGGCGCCGCGGCGCCCAGTAACCAATCACCCTCCCACATCACGGTCGGCTGGCTGACGGCGCGGGGTTGGCCGCCCGCGCGGCGGCCTATCATGACCGGACCATGGTGAACCTTTCCGATAAAGCTCGAGCTGCCCAGCAAGCTCTCCGCGAAGCGTCGGCCGCCTATCAGGCGGTGGTCGACCGCGTGATAGACGACCCGCGAGGACCGTTCTCCCAAAGGCTCCGCGAGGCCGAGGAGCGCGTCGCCGAAACGGCGGCGAGCTGGGCGCTCGAATACGCCGAGGGTGTCGAGCCCGCCTCGGGCACCTAGCTCTCTTCCCGCGAGCGCTCGAGCGGGAAGACTCGGGAAGCGGCCGGCCAGCGCGAACTCCGGACTGTTACGCCCGTGGCTCGACCAAGTGACGCTCGACAGTTTCGACCTTGCCGTGCAGCGCGCCGGTCACGCCGGGTCGATAGTCGACTTTGATGACAGCCGATACACGGGGGGAGCCCTCTGCCAGGCGCAGCACGCACGACTTTATGAGCGCCATCACCTCGTCCCACTCGCCTTCCACGTTCGTGAACATGGCGTTGGTCTCGTTGGGCAACCCGCTCTCGCGGACCAGCCTCACCGCTTCCGCCACCGCAGCACCGACCTCCTCCGTACCGGCAGGGCTTACCGAGAACGCCGCGATCATCTGTCCTCCCGTCGTGCCACCGGATGCGCCGGCCGGCGCACGCGGTGGGAACCACTCTTGCGCGAATCCCGACCCCTTGGTCGGCGCTCAGAGCTGGTCGCTCAGCCGTGCGGGAAGGCCGTGCTGGAGATATTGCCAACGCTCGGTGAAGCTGACTGGGCAATGCACGCGGACGCGCTCGAGCCGGGCACCACGAAGTAGTACGTCCCGATCGCCGTCTCGTGATCCAAAGTGGAGCTCAACGTCGACTTGATGTCGAGGATCCCCCAGCAGTCCAGAGAGCCGTGAGCCAAGGCGGTCATCACGAGGGCGTTGCCACCGTTGGACACCGACACGCTGATCACGTGGGGGCCTGACGAAGAGTTTGCGGCTCCGGAGACATAGGTGAGACCGGTCCCGACCGAAGTGATGGTCGACGTCCCTCCCGCAGAAGAGTCGAGGTACGCGTAGGACTGCGAGCCGGCCGTCATGAAATACGTGTCCGCGCCCGTGAGCGCGGTCTTGAGATCCGCCTGCGCGGACGTGTTGTTCGCGCTGCCGGTCGTAGACAGGAACGTGGGGATCGCGATCGCAAGCAGAACCCCGATGATGAGCAGGACGACGAGGAGCTCGATCAAGGTGAAGCCCTCGTCACCGGGGCGCGCCACAACCTGGCGATCCTCCAACAGCGGGATCGTGTGCATGACCTCTTCCTCCTAGGCCAAGAATTCATCAATCAGATTCCATGATCATAGCTCATTCGAGCGCCCTGCGTGATCATTCCACCACTTTCTGTGCTCGAGCATGGAGCGGCGGCCTCCTTGGAGAGCCAGTCAGGACCGCGGCACTCGCGGGGATCTCGCAGCTGGCAGGCTGACACCGTGCAGATCTATCTGATCGACGGCACCTACGAGCTCTTCCGCCAGTTCTACGGCAGGCCGTCCAGCTCGGCGGCTGACGGCGCGGAGATGGCGGCCACCCGGGGTGTGATCTGGTCGCTGGCCTCGCTCCTCTCCCAGGGAGTCACCCACGTCGGGGTAGCGACCGACCACGTCGTCGAGTCGTTCCGCAACGACCTGTGGGCCGGCTACAAGACGGGCGCCGAGGTACCGGCCGTGCTCAGTTCACAGTTCCCACTCCTGGAAGAGGCGCTCGAGTCGCTCGGAGTGCGAGTCTGGCCGATGATCGAGCTCGAGGCCGACGACGCCCTCGCGTCCGCTGCTGCCGTTGCCCAGAAAGACTCCCGCGTCGACCAGGTGCTCATCTGCACTCCCGACAAGGACCTGGCCCAGAGCGTCGTCGCCCAGAGGGTTGTCCAGCTCGACCGCCGCACGGGCGTGGTCACCGACGAAGACGGCGTCCGGGCCCGTTACGGGATCAGCCCGCCGTCCATACCGGACTGGCTCGCACTCGTCGGCGACAGCGCCGACGGGTTCCCCGGCCTCTCCGGCTGGGGCCGTCAATCGACCTCGGCGGTCCTCGCCCATTACGGCCACATCGATGCCATTCCCGATGACGTCGCCGACTGGGACGCCGGGGTCACCCGGGTAGTGCGCAGCGCGCCGAAGCTGGCTGCCCGGCTAGCCACCGAACGCGAGTCGGCGATGCTGTTCAGGGTCCTTGCGACCCTCCGGATCGAAACGACACTGCTGAGCGACGTGGACGAGCTGCGCTGGCGAGGCCCGGGGCCCGGATTCGCGGACATGTGCCGGTACCTTCGCGACGAGTCCTTGGCAGACCGCGTCGCGGCGCTGAGGAAGTCCTGAGGCTGACTAACTCCCGGCGCCGAAGACCCGCGCAAGCTCCTCCGGCACGGCAACCTCGAGCTGCGCATAGGTGCACGAACCCGGCTCGCGGTCTCGCCGCCAGCGGCGAAACGACGCCGCGTGCCGGAACCGGTCACCCTGGAGATGGTCGTAGCCGACCTCGCACACGAGCTCAGGCGCCACGGCCTGCCACGAAATGTCCTTCCCCGCGTTCCACCGGCTCAGTCCTCCTGGCCTGCGCGTGCTTCCGGTGCCGGCGGTCATCGCGTTCCAGGGATGACCCTCGAGATTCTCCAACCGGTACGGAGCGAGGTCGTCCACGAGGCTCCTGCGCAACGCCACCGCGAAACCGGACGCCACCCCGACATGATGAAGCGCGCCCTGCTCGTCGTACAGTCCGAGAAGCAGCGAGCCGACGCCTCCGCCGTCCTTGTGCCACCGGAAACCGCCTACGACGCAGTCGGCGGTGCGCTCGTGCTTCACCTTCAACATGACGCGTTCGCCCTCCCGATAGGTGAGCTCGACGGGCTTGGCGACTACGCCGTCGAGCCCGGCGCCTTCGAAGCGATCGAACCAGTCCCTGGCCACGGCGGGGTCGGGTGTGGTCGGGGTCACGTACACGGGCGGCTCGGCATCGCCGAGCGCCCGCTCGAGCGCCGAGCGCCTGGATCCGAAGGGCTCGCCGCGCAGGTCGTCGTCACCCAGGCCCAACAGGTCGAACGCGACGAACGAAGATGGAGTCGCGGACGCGAGGAGCTTGACGCGCGATGCGGCAGGATGGATCCGCTGCAACAGGGCGTCGAAGTCGAGACCCGACTGACCGACGATCACGATCTCGCCGTCAACGACGCAACGCTCGGGCAGGTTGGCCAGCAGCGATTCGACGAGCTCTGGGAAGTAACGCGTGAGCGGCCTCTCGTTGCGGCTGCCGAGCTCTACCTCCGGGCCGTCGCGGAAGACTATGCAGCGAAAGCCGTCCCACTTGGGCTCGTAGAGCATCCCGCCGCCCTCCGGCATCTGCCGGCAGAGCTTTGCCAGCATCGGGGACACAGGCGGCATGACCGGCAGTTCCACCGGACGATCGTAGCCTCAGGGCGTTCTGCCACGGCGGGGCGCGAAGGCCCTGCCGTGGCTCGCCGTCCACTCCAGGAGCCGGTCGGCCTGCCAGGAGTTCACGACCGAGGCCACAGCTACCCCGGCCTGTACTGCCTGCTCGCAGCCGAACCCGAGCCATTCGAGCTGGCCGGGCGCATGGGCGTCAGTGTCGATGCTGACCCAACAGCCGAGGTCGCAGGCAAGCTTCAGCAGTTCCTCCGGCGGATCGCGCCTCTCCGGGCGCGAGTTGATCTCGACCGCCGTCCCGGTCCTCGCGCAGGCGCCGAACACGGCTTCAGCGTCAAAGCTCGACGGCTCGCGGCCCTTGCCGGTCACGAGCCGGCCCGTGCAGTGGCCGAGGATGTCGCTATGGGGGTTCTCCACCGCTGCCACCATGCGCCTCGTCATCTGGGGCGCCTCCATCCGGAGCTTGGAGTGCACGCTCGCGACGACGACGTCGAGCGCGGCGAGCAATCCCTCGTCCTGGTCGAGTGACCCGTCCTCCAAGATGTCGACCTCGATGCCGGTCAGCACGCGAAACGGCGCCAATTCCTCGTTGAGCTCCGCGATCACTTCCAGCTGGCTCCGGAGCCGTTCGGCGGTCAGCCCACGCGCCACCGTGAGGCGAGGGCTGTGGTCGGTGAGCGCGAGGTAGTCGTGCCCGACGGCAATGGCCGCCTCGGCCATCTCGGGAATGGGGCTGCCACCATCGGACCAGTCCGAGTGAGCGTGGCAGTCACCCCTGAGCATGTTCCTGAGCCCGAGCGCGTCGGGGCTGAGGGGTCCGGGCTGGGCCGTCTCAAGCTGGACCAGATAGCTCGGTGTCCCGCCCGCGATGGCTTCGGCGATCACGCGCCCCGTCGTTTCCCCGACGTTGGGAATGTCCCTCAGCCGCCCCGAGGACGCGAGCTGCTCGAGGCGGCCTCGACCCACGTCGTCGACGGCGATCGCCGCTTGCCTGAAGGCGCGCACCTTGTAGCTCTCGGCGCCGTCACGCTCGAGCAGGTACGCGATGCGCCGGAGCGCTTCGGCGGGTCCCACCGGCTTGGTCCCTCAGTCCTTGCGCGCCCGGCTCGGTGCGACGCGGCTGGGCTCGTCAGGCTGTTTCGGGTACTGCGGTGGCCACGGTGCGTCATGAAGCCCAGCGTCGCGGTCACGCGAAGCCAACTGCAGGAGCGGCTCGAGCGACTGCGGCTCGTCGGGCATCGCGGCCCACGGATCACCGAGGCGGCGGATCCGATCCGGCACGGTCGCGATGGTCAGCTCATCGGGATCGACGACGGCGACCTCGTCCCACGAAAGGGGCGTCGATACCTGGGCATGGGTACGCGAGCGGGCCGACCAGGCCCCGAACACCGTCTTGTGGGGCGCGTTCTGGTTGAAGTCGACGAATACCCGTTGGCCTCGCTCCTCCTTCCACCAGTTCGCCGTGACGAGATCGGGGCGTCGACGCTCGAGCTCGCGTGCGAGCGCCACAGCCCCAGCCCGGACCTCGGTTGAATCCCAGCGAGGCTCCAAGCGGGCGTAGACGTGCAGCCCACGATTGCCGCTGGTCTTTGGGTACGCCAGGATGCCGAGCTCGTCGAGGAGCGCCTTCACGCACGAGGCGGCTTCGCGGACCTGGTCGAACACGACACCGGGCTGGGGGTCGAGATCGATCCGCAGTTCGTCGGCGTGCCCGGGATCTTCCACGCGAAACGGCCAGAGGTGGAACCCCAGACAGCCCAGGTTCACGGCCCAAACGATGTGAGCCAGGTCCGCGATGACGAGCGCCCTAGATGTCGTGCCGTTCGGCGTCGAGACCTCGATTGTCTGGAGCCACTCCGGCGCGCCCTTGGGCACACGCTTTTGGAAGAACGAATTCCCGAGCGCTCCGTCGGGAAACCTCTGCAGCATCGCCGGGCGGCCGCCTGTCGCGCGCAGGATCGGCTCCGCGACGGCGAGGTAATAACCGACGACATCCAGCTTGCTCGCCCCGAGACCGGGGAAGAAGACCTTGCCGGGGTTCGAGATCTCGACGCTGCGGCCCGACACCTCAACGGTCCGGCTGGCGGCTCGGCTGTCTGGGCTCGCCACACCGACAGGTTAACGAGGCACTCGGCCACGCCTGTCCCGCTGTCAGTGGCTCGAAGGCTCCCCGGACGAAGCGCCGGCGAGCTACCGGGTGAGGTGAACTATGTCGGAGATCACGAGCGTCATCACGAGCACGATCACGACGCTGTACAGAGCAGTGATCGGCCAGCGCCAGCGGTGGTTGGCCAGCCAGAACCTCCGGATCCCCCGCACGTCGAAGACGAGGGCGACGATGCCGATCGGGAGCCCGACCGCCGGCCCTGCGCCGGCTGCCGCTCCGAGCATCGGCGTGAGGATCGGGAGCACGACATAGCCGAGCAGGCACCGGAGCCCGGAAAGCAGGATCGACGCGCTGAAGATGCGGTGTGCCGAGGCATCGTCCGCAGAAGGCGGACCTTCGGGGACGCGGAGAAGACGACGCATCGCGAAGTCTGCGTGCGATGGAGCGGACCCGGCGGGTCCTGCGCCGGGCGCGATCGTGGAATGGCTCACCGCTTCGAGGTTACGGCCTACGAGCCCGCTCCTCCAGCCGCGCGCGGCCCGGCCGACCCCGATCCGTCACGATCACAGCCACAGTGCGAGACTGACCGCTGTGGCGACCGGCGACAACTCGGATACAGACCCGCCACAAGAGCCAGTTGAGCAACAGCTCGGCGACGCCCCGGAACTGGCTCGGTTGCCGGGCACCGAGCGGACGAAGCGGTTCCGCCCCAAGTTGCGCTGGGAGCTCATCGGCTGCGGGCTTCACGGCCACGAACTAGTCGGCACAGACGCAGCCGAAGTGCGGCTGGAGGACCACCTCCTGGTCCGCGAGGCGGACGGCCTGCGATGGTACCGCTGCCTCAGGTGCGACTCGTGGCTGCCACTGGCACCGCCTAGATCGCCATCGAACCGTTTCCCACCGGGGCGCGACCAGATCACATTGCCGCTACGGGGCAGACCGCTCCGGAACCGTTACGTCCTGCGCCTGATCGCGCTCGACCGTGTGATCCACTTCTTCGTCCTCGCGGCCCTGGGAATCGCGATCATCCTGTTCGCCGGTCACCAGAAGGATCTCCGCGGTGACTACCTCCGCATCCTGAACTCGCTGCAGTCGAGCGTCGGCTTTGTCTCGAGCCGCAACGGCTTCTTCCGCGAGGTCACCCACCTGGTCTCGCTCTCCACCACCAAGCTGTATCTCTACGGCTCCGCCTTTTCCACCTATGCGGCAATCAACGCGATCGAAGCGGTCGGGTTGTGGAGAGAGAGGCGGTGGGCGGAGTACCTCACTTTCATCGAGGTCACCCTGCTGCTGCCACTGGAGATCTATGAGCTCGCGAGCAAGATCAGCTACTTGAAGATCGGCGCGCTCGTGATCAACGTCGTCGTAATGGCTTACCTCCTCTGGGCACATCGCCTGTTCGGCTTCCGCGGCGGCGGGAGCGTGGACCGGCTCCAGCACGAACGAGACACCGGGTGGGGCGCCCTGGAGCGCGCGACCCCGGTCCCGAGCCAACTCCCGAAGCCACCGCCGCCGCCGTGAAGACAGCCGCTCCGAGATTCCCGGGAGAACCCTAAGACGCACCTCTGACAAGCTCTTCAGCCGTCCGCTCGATATGTCGCCTACCGGGCAAGGAGGGCTACGTTGATGCCGAAGCCTAACCGGGGGATGAAATGCGTCACGGTGTTGTGCTTGAAGCCGTGCTGATAGAACCAGCTCATCTCGCCGTTGATGAGCACGAACTGGCCAGAACTTGGGCGGCTTACGACGATCCACAGTCGTCTGCAGCTCGACGCGACCGTCGCAAACGACCCCGTCGAGACTGGAACACGAAATACGGGGTCCAACGCCTCCGTCCATGTCAGCGTGGGTCGCACGAGTCGCGGTGCGGCGCCAAGGGCACCCTCTTCGGAGAGGTAGTAGGCAAGGTTCGAGTCAAGCTCCGCCTTGTTGACCGTGAGGCAGTCCGCCGGCCGGGAAGCGGTGCGAACATACCGGGAAACCTGGGCCCATTGCTCGTATGAGACCCCGTAGGTCGGAACTAGGGCTGTCACTAACAGTGCCGCGACGCCGATGGCGAACGCGTGCGACAGACCCCCGGGCACGAGCTTGCTTAGGGCAAAGGCAATGACGAGTGCGCCTGCCGGGACGCTCTGGAGAAGGAAGCTCGAATTGAAGATGGAGCGATAGGCGAACGAGAAGACCGGATCCACGAACAACGGCACGAAGAGCCATGACAACACGATGCCGAGATACGCGGTCTCGAGCTCACCAGGACTTCCCCGTATTCGGGATACAAGTTCGGTGCCGGCCGCGACAAAGCACAGGAGCCCTATGACCGTGACTATGCCTGAGATCAGGGTGACGGAGACAAAGTCCGGCGCAACTCCCGAGGTGAGCTCCTCGAGGATGTGGACGCCCTCGGTCGTGGAGGGAGGTGCATTGGTACTCAGTACACCGGCGGCGGCACCGGTTCGGAGCATGAGAACTATGAGCGGCACGTACGCCAGGGCTGCAACGCCGACAACAGTCAACATCGGCTTGGCCCGGCGACGGGCCTGGGGCCAGAAGGCGAGCGCCAACCACTGCGCAACGAGGAACATCGCTGCATAAGCGAGTGTGTAAACAGAGAGGACGACAAGGACGCCGTAGGCACACCACCGTCGCCTGCTGGGACATTCGATAGCCCGAAGGAGTGCCAGCAGACTCGACGCGATCAGAAGCGTCCCCAGGCTGTAGCCGCGGGCCTGTTGGTTCCACACAACCAGCGCTGGGCTAACGGCCACGATCGCGGTTGCGATCACGGCAGTTCGCAACCCGAACATCCGGCGGCCAAGGAAGAAGACGACCGGTGTAAGCCCGGCACCCGCCAACGCCGACGGGACTCGTAGAGCAAGCTGCCCGCCTCCGAAGAGAGCTACGAAGCCGTGCAGCAGCAGGTAGTACAACATCATGTTGCCGCCGTCGGCTGTGACGGCGGACCAAAGGGTGGCGCCGTGGTGAAGGGCGATCAACGCGCTGTGGAGCTCGTCGTTCCAGAGACTGCGAGACCCGAGATCGACGAAGTTCGCGACCGCCGACGCCGCGCTGAGCCCGATCACGAGCAGCAGTTCCGTTCGAGAAAGACACCCTGGGCCAAGCGGGGCTTCAGCTCGCCCGCGCGTGGCCTCCGCTCCTCGAGCTGGGACCAGGTTCACGAAGTGGAGAGTTTCTCACAGGCGCCGGCAGCCCGGTTGAATCGATCGCCGAGGTAGGTTCGCGTCCGTGGCGCTGCTCCCCTTGCCGGAGGACTGGGACCGAGCCCTCGCCGTCGTAGCCCATCCTGACGACCTCGAGTTCGGTGCGTCGTCGGCAATCGCGCGCTGGACGGCCGAAGGGAAGACAGTCAGCTACGTGCTCGCCACGCGGGGCGAGGCCGGCATCGACACGATCGACCCTGCGCAATGCGGCGTCATCCGCTCGGCCGAGCAACGTGCAAGTGCGCGGGTGGTGGGTGTGGAAGAGGTGACGTTTCTCGACTACGGCGATGGAGTCCTCACCTATTCACTGGGGCTTCGCCGCGACCTCGCTCGCGCGATCCGGAGCCACCGGCCCGACGTCCTGTTGTCCATCAACCATCACGCCACGTTCGGGCCCGGCTCGCTCAATCACGCGGACCACCGTGTGATCGGCGAAGCGCTGCTGGACGCGACCCGTGACGCCGCCAATCGCTGGGTCTTCCCCGAGCTCGTCGCCGAGGGTCTCGAGCCATGGCACGGATTGCGCTTCGCGGCATTCGGCGCCTCGCCTGCGCCAGACCACTTCGTCGACGTGACTGGCTACCTCGACAAGGGGATCGCCTCGCTCGCCAAGCACCGGGTCTACCTCGAGAGCCTGGGCGGCGATTTCGATCTCGTGCAGTTCCTGCGCTCGAACGCCGAGCGGGCCGGCAACGAGGCCGGCGTGCCTCTTGCTGTGACCTTCGAGGTGGTCAGTCTCTAAGCTAAGCGCGGGACGTCCGCGACGACCCTCATATCGGTGTCAATGCGTTGCCGGCGCCCGCGCCAATCCCAGGTGCGGTGCTGCTCCAGGAACCTCCTCCTGGCCCGCCACGAAAGCCCCCGTGACCGCCGAAGCCGCCAGGCCCGCCGAGGCCGCCCGGACCGGACGTGGTACTTGATCCGACGTAGACCGTCACGGCAGCGAAGGTATCGCCGGCACCGGGTGTGCCGGAGGCCTCCACAAGATCACCCTTCACCACCGAAGCGATGGTCGTGGTGCCGCTCTGATCGCGGAAGACCGTGCTCGCGTCGGTTGTCAAGGTCTCCGCCGTTCCATCGAAGCTCGTGATCGTGATCGTCGCCCCGGAGACGCCCGTCACGCGACCTGCGATAGAGGGCAGAACGATCTCGACCGTTGTGGCGTCGATCTGATCGTGGTCGGACGACAGCGTCCCGGTGACGGAGACGACGGTGCCGACTTGAACGTCGGAAGCCGACGCAGGCTGTCCGGCCTCGTCGTAGGTCGTCGACGCCGAAGTGTTCACCGTGACGTTCAACCCGTCCTGCTGGGAGACGACGAGCTGAGACCCGTCCGCCTTGACGACCTTGCCCGAGACGTGCGGCTGAACGATCTCGACGAGCGTGACCAGCGGCGAGCCGCTCGAGCTCGAGGTTGCCGGCCGGCCGGCCGGGAGGAAGACGACCTGCTCGCCAACGGCCACCGCAGAGCGCGCGACCTTCTTGCCACTTTCGTTGTAGACGGTCGACGAGTCGGTTGTCACTGTGAGCGCGTTGCCGAACAATGAATCGACCGTGATGGTTGTCGGTGTCACCTGAGTGACCGTGCCGCCTTGACCGAAGCTGCCGCCAAGCCCGAAGCCCTCTCCGAGCCCAGCCGGGCCGCCCAAGCGCGGATGACCGGGCGCGGACTTCGAGGGGCTCGACGCCGTCGCGAGGGCTTGACGGGCAGACCGGGTCGTCGCACTCGGGCTGGAGGCGGCCGAGGCGACGCCATATCCCCCTGCGGCCAGACCACCCGCGATCACCGTTGCCGCCGCGGCTCGCACGCCCAGCGAGCCCCGCCGGCGCTTGTCGGGCGCGGCCTGTGTCACTGCAGCCGCGTCACCGAGCTCCTGCTGAGGTTCTGGATTCCGGTCACTCATTTTGCACTCTCATTTCTGACGCCTGAGAGGGATGGGCCGGCCCTGAGCTTGATCGGCCCATCCCTTGCTGGCAGCCAGAATGCCCCCCCACCCTGTGAATTCACTTGGAAACGCCTACGAAGTCGTCAAGTGACCCGGAACCCGAGCACCTGCTCGTAGAGCTCCTTCGCCCGCTGCGGGTCGCTCACGGGGACCGAGTGATGCCGATACATGCGTCTTGCACAAGGGCTCTTAGTCGACGATCGCCGAGTAGACGAGCTGCTTCAACTCGCGGCGGATCGGATAGGTGCCCGACGGGAGCAGCTGGGTGAAGAACAGCACAGTCAGCTCCTCTGCCGGGTCGACCCAGAACTCGGTGCTGGCTGCGCCACCCCAGCCGTACTCGCCAGCACTGCAGGTCACTCTCAGCGCCGCGGGGTCGATGACGACGGAGAAGCCGAGCCCGAAGCCGATCCCAGGCTCCTGTTCGCCTCCCATCGGGTTGCCGAACCGGGCCATGTCCGCGCCGCCCGGCAAGTGGTTGCGGGTCATGTACGCGACGGTTCGTGCGCCCAGGATCCGCACGCCGTCGAGCTCGCCGTGACGCAGCAGCATCTGGGTGAACCGGTGATAGTCCGCCGCCGTCGACACCAGCCCGCTGCCGCCCAACGGCGCGCTTTCACGGCTCAGGGCCGCGTCGCCCACGTGGGCGGCGCGCGTCGCCCGACCGGTGAAGAGGTCGGGCATGTACAGCACGGCTAGTTTCTCGGCTCCTTCGCCCTCGACGTAGTAGCTCGTCTCCTTCATCCCGAGCGGCCCGAGCACGCGCTCGACGAAGAACTCGTCGAGCGACCGCCCCGTCACGACCTCCACGACGCGGCCGAGGACATCGGTCGCCATCGAGTAGTTCCACTCGGTGCCTGGCTGACAACGGAGCGGGATCTGCGCTAGCCGGCTGCAGCAGCCGGCCAGATCGAGGCCGTGAGGCGCCTCCCACTCGAATCCGGCCGAACGGTACATGGCGTCGACCGGATGGTTGAACATCCAGCCGTATGTGAGACCCGCCGTGTGGGTCATCAAGTGCCAGATCTTGATCGGCCCCAGGACCGGGACAGTGACCGGCCGGATCGACGAGCCACCTGCAAAGACCCGTGTCTCGCCGAACTCCGGGATGAACTTGCTCAACGGGTCATCGAGCGCGATCAGGCCCTCCTCGTAACAGATCATCGCCGCAACCGACGTGA
>OBLW0100001657.1_pt1 | contig 18633 bp, 14 predicted proteins | sample 1520161 | NCBI WGS metagenome assembly OBLW01 (sample SAMEA3539309, study PRJEB22396) | soil metagenome | biome: tundra; feature: field; material: soil | place: USA | collected 2010-05 | depth 0.15 m | reverse complement strand
GAGATGCCTAAGTGACTGGAGTTCAGACGTGTGCTCTTCCGATCTAATGTCCGAAAGCATGACCGCGGCCTCGTCGCTGACACCCGCGGGCAGCAGGTGCAGGGAGTTCTCAGCAAACGGGACGCGCACGTACTCCGCCTGAGCTCGGTCGATGAGGTGCCCGAAGATCCAGCCGATGCCCGAGGTGCCCTCCCTGTTCAGGCAGCGCGAGGGAAGCTCCTGGCGGCAGTAGGAGCACGAGCCGCACGACGTGATGCACGAGATGATCACGCGGTCACCCACGACGAACCTGCGCACCGTAGACCCGACCTCGACGATCGTCCCGACACCTTCGTGCCCAAGAATCCGCCCGTCGGTTACTGCCGGGACGTCCCCCTTGAGGATGTGCAGGTCTGTGCCACAGATTGTGGTCGTGTCCACCTGCACAATGACATCGCTCGGGTCGACGATCCTTGGGGTTGGGCACTTCTTCCCAGGCCTTTTGGTTGGGTCCGTGATACACCAGAGCCTTCATGAACAGATCCTCCAAGTCGCCGCACGCCCAAGCCCGACGGCCAGGTTTCGCGGGTGTGCGTTTGCCCACACACTCTCCTCTGGCGGTGAGCGCTGCATGTCTCGTCGAAACCGCAGTCTGTGTCGCTTCCCCTGGTCGCAGCATCGTTTCGGTGTCGGACCCCCTGAACCCTGGACTTGTCAATTGCAAACGTCACACGACAAAACGCCCCGGTCCGGGCCAGAAGTGACGTACAAATGACGCTGGCCAGGGGCATGAGGCGCCAACCGGGAGTTCGAGGAATGGAACGAGAAATGACCGATCAGCAGACCACCCCATCTCCCGGGGGCATGACACCGGACGACGTCACGGCGCCGGCTTCGGCGAACACCGCAGAGTTGGCGAGCGCGCTGGCCACCGTGCTGGCCACAGGGCAGGCCGCACAGCACGCCACCGCACTGGCCGCAGCGCTGGCGGCAGCGAATAGGGCGTACCACAAGGCACAGCGCCCCTGGTTCAAGAAGAAGCGCTTCAGCCTTCCGTTGGCCGTCCTGCTTGTCTTCCTGATCATCATGATCAGCACGGGAGGCAACGACCCGGGGATCTTCGACTTCACCACCAGCACCCTGGAGTCACAGGTCGAGAGTGCTGCCAATGTCGCGCCGGCGTCCGCCACCATCGGCCAGAGCGTCCGCGACGGCAAGTTCGCTTTCATTGTGACCTCGGTGCAGCCGCCAGAGAAGTTGCTCACGGACCGGCTTGGTATCTCTGAGACCGCTCAGGGCGAGTTTGTCATCGTCCGGGTCAATGTCACCAACATCGGCTACGAGGCAAGAACCCTCACCGCCACCGATCAGTTCCTGATCAGTGGCAAGGGCCAGAGGTTCGCCACCAGTGCCGCAATCTCCTCTCTCAAGGGCTCCGACCAGCTCTTCGTGGAGAAGATCAACCCTGGCCAAACGGCTTATGACGCGCCACTGCTGTTTGACGTCCCTGCCGGCACCACGATGGCGAGCATCGAGCTTCACGACTCCGCGTCCTCGGGCGGGGCGAGGGTCAAACTACCCTGACGTCGATCCTCAGCCCGCCTCGAAGGTTTCCATCGCCTCGATCCGGTCACGGACGCGGCGCCGCATGATCTTGCCGATCTGGGAGCGCGGGAGGTCGTCCATTATCACGACGCGGCGCGGCACCTTGTACCCCGCTAACCGCTCGCGCGCGTAGGCGCGTACCCGGTCGAGGTCGACAGTGGCGCCGGCTGCTGGCACGACGGCCACGACAACCTCCTCGCCGGTGTCGCCAGCTGCGGGGACGCCGACCACGGCGAGGTCACCAATTTCGGGCAGGTCCCGCAGTACGTCCTCGACCTCCGAGGGGTAGACGTTGAAGCCGCCCGTGATGATCAGCTCCTTGATCCGGTCGACGATGGTGACGAAGCCGTCCGGGTCCGCGACGGCGAGGTCGCCAGTTCGCACCCAGCCGCCGGGCAGGAGCACAGCTGCGGTCTCATTCGGACGGTTCCAGTATCCGGCGAACACCTGCGGGCCGCCGATCAGCAGTTCACCCTGCTCCCCGATCGGGAGGTCGCGCGACGCGTCGTCCGGGTCGACAACACGGATCCTGGTTGACGGGAACGGAACACCGACCGTCCCTGGCCGACGGGTCGCCGCGGCAGGGTTGCCCAACGAGATGGGCGAGGTCTCGGTCATCCCATAGCCCTCGACGAGCAGCCCTCCGCTGACAGACTCCCACGTCTGGACCACCTCAGGGGGCAGCGCCATGGCACCCGAGATCGCGTAACGGATCGAGGTGAGGTCCACCCGGCCCTCTCGTGCTGCCGCGGCCAGCCGCTCGTAGATCGGGGGGACCGCAGGCAGAAAGGTGGGTGGACGGCGCCGAATCGCCTCGAGCATCTGGTCAAGGTCGAAGCGGGGCAGCAGGACCAGGGTCGCGCCCACGCTCATCGAAAACGTGAGGCAGAGCGTCAGTCCGTACGCGTGGAACAGGGGCAGCACCGCGTATACGGTCTCCTGTCCGTCCTTCAGCCCGGGCATCCAGGCCCGCCCCTGGGCGGCATTCGCGCGAAGGTTCAGATGGGTCAGGACCGCGCCCTTGGGCGTCCCCGTGGTCCCGCCCGTGTACTGCAACAACGCGACGTCCTGCGGGCGAGGCTGCGGATACGCCGCGTCGAGCGGACCGGTCGAGGCCGAGACCGCATCCCAGCTGAGGACCCCCGGGGGCACCGGGCCGGTCATCGACGCGCGTACCGAGCGAGCTTTGGCCACCGGCAGCCTCAAAGCCAGACGCCTGCGCCAAGGCAGAGCAGCCGTGAGGTCGACCGTCAGGATTGTCCGCACCGCGGTCTGCCCACGCAGGCCATCGATTACCGATGCCGTCTTGTCCCAGCACACGACGACGACCGCCCCGCAGTCGGACAGCTGGTGCGTGAGCTCGGTCGCCGTATACAGCGGGTTGTGCTCCACGATGACAGCCCCCAGCCGCAGCGCAGCATAGAAGGCCACCACATGCTGTGGGCAGTTTGGCAGCACCAGCGCCACCCGGTCTCCCGCCTTCACACCCGCCACGCGCAACGCCTGGGCGGCCCGACTCACCTGGGCGGCCAGCTCAACGTATGTTGTCTCCGCACCAAAGAAGTCCAGTGCCACCCGGTCGCCGAACCGCAGGGCACTGGCCGCGAGCATCTCCGGCAGAGACTCATCCGGCACCAGGGCATCGGCCTGCACCCCTGGCGCGTAGCTAGCCAGCCAGGGACGCCCGCTGAGAGGGCCGCCGTCTTGCCCCTGATCCAGGGTATCCGCGTGTTCCATGTCCATCTGACCTCCCAGGTTGAGCCCGCCACGACCGTCCACCCTCTGCCCGGGCAGCGCCACGTGTCGCACCCTACTAAGCCGCCCGCGATGCTCAGCTCGCCAAGACGGCCCCCAGGGGCCTCGTCTATGCGGCGAGCCGGCGGGTGACCAGGGGCACCCGTGCCGGCGCTGCGTATCACCTCAGGCTCCTCGGGCAACCTCTCGGGATCCACGACCCGAGCAGGCGGTGGTTCACGACCAGCCTGCGGGCTGGGCCCGGACCGCGTGAGGCCACGCCCGCAGCCCCTGGGTCAGCGGGTCGCCCATCACGACCGGCTCCCCGTCGACTGCGTCGTCATCGAGGGTCAGGGCCACGAAACGCACCACCCAGCACCATCGTGAACTTCATCTGGGACGCGCGGCCACGAGACAGGCGGTCGGGCGGCGCGCCCCGTGATGCCCTTCGAGCAGAGCCGACGAGCTGGGTCCAGATGCGGGGCACCTAGGACCCGCGACGAGCTCGCTATGAGCGCAAACCCAGCCCTGGACAAGACCCAGCAGATCGTCGGGCACACATCCGCCCGCCCGGACCGCCAGCAGCTGTCGCGCAGAGGTCGGGCCATCGCTGATCACAGTCATCGCTTCACCGCCAGGGTGCTGGAGCCCGGCCGGCTGAAGATGGGGTTCAGCGTGACCTCCCGGCCCTTCTCGCAGGCAGACGCTTGCGAAGTCGCACCATGGCCCAGATGGCCAGGACCACCGCCAGCAGGATCATGGCAGGCAGCAGGGCCGGCTTCCCGGTGACCTCCAGGAACGCGGTGAGGACAAAAAGGACCAAAGCCCAGAACCCGAGAAAGCCGATGATGATGTCGAAGTCCTCGCCGGAGCGAAGCCTTTTCGGATTCAGATCCGGATCTGGATCCGGATCCGAGGAGTCCGGGTCCACTACTTGACCGCTCCGGCGGTCAGGCCGGAAACAATCTGACGCTGGAAGACCAGCACCATGATCACCAAGGGCACGCAGACGACGGTTGCCGCCGCCATGACCGCGGTGTACGGCTCCTGGTGCGGTTGTGAGCCGGTGAACGAGGCGATGGCGACGGTGACGGGCTGGGTGGCGTCATTGGACAGCTGGCTGGCGATCAGGAACTCGTTCCACGCGGCGATGAACGCCAGGATCGCCGTGGTAAAGATCCCCGGTGCCGCCAGCGGCATGATGACCTTACGGAAGGCCTGCGACTTGGTGCACCCGTCGATCCTGGCCGACTCCTCGAGCTCCCAGGGCATCTCACGGAAGAACGAGACCAGGATGTAGATGGACAGCGGAAGAGCGAAGGAGATATCCGGGATGATCAGTGCCTGATAGGTGCCGATCCAGTTGAGGTTGGTGAAGAGCTGGAAAAGCGGAGTCACCAAGGCGACGCCGGGGAACATCGAGGCGGCCAGGATGAACCCCAGGACCAGGTACTTGCCCCGGAACTCCAGGCGTGCCAGCGCGTACGCGCAGGAGACGCCGACAACCAGTGCGACCACGGTGGTCGCGGTTGCGATGATGAGGCTGTTTCCCAGCGCCCGGGCGAAGTGGTTGCCCAGGTTTGTTGAGAACGCGGTGGTGTAGTTGTCCAGGGTCACGTGGCTGAAGAAGGGGGTCGTGTCATAGGTGAAGCCCACCTGGCGGAAGGAGGTGACGACCATCCAGTAGGCCGGCAGAAGGCACCAGATGAGGATGATCCCGGCGCTGATGTACGTCCTGGCCGAAGCCCAGCGTTGACGGCTCTTGCCTTTGGCTCTGGCATGGGGGTCAGCCGGGATGCCGGTGCTGCCACGAGTTGCCGTTGCGGTGGTCATTTGGCCCTCCCCTTCTTGATTGAGGTGGCCGACTCCACGGCATTGACTCCGAGGAACCGCACAAAGACGAGAGCCACCAGGAAGATAAGGATGAACGTGATGGTCGACAGAGCCGCGGCGCTGTTGAACCCTTCCCGGATCTGGTCCACAACGAGGATCGACAGGGTCGTGGTGTTGTTGGCACCCCCGGTCATGATGGCGGGCAGGTCGTACATGCGAAGTGCGTCCAAGGTCCGGAAAAGGATCGCGACCATCAGCGCCGGTCTCACCAGTGGCAGGGTGATGTGGATGAGCCGTTGCCAGGCCGTGACACCGTCAACCTTGGCCGCCTCGTAGACGTCCCCGGGAATGATCTGCAGGCCGGCCAGAATCAGCAAGGCCATGAACGGTGTCGTCTTCCAGACATCGGCGATGATGATCCCCACCCGGGCCGGCCACTCGCTGCCGGTCCACAGGATCGTGGTGCCCAAGAGCTTGTTGAGGATGCCGGCAAAAGCGAAGATGAAGAACCACAGCTTGGCCGTGACAGCGGTGGGGATCGCCCATGGCACCAGGACCGAGGCCCGCAGCAGGCCTCGGCCGCGGAAGGCTCGGGCCATGATCACTGCCATGCCAAACCCGATGACGGTCTCCAGAAGGACCGTCACGACGGTGAAGATCAAGGTCGTGCCCACCGAACTCCAGAACTGGTCACCCAGAGTTCCCGGCGGGCACGCCACGGTGCCTCCGCCGCCGGTGGTGCACTGCTGCAAGATCCAGTGCTTGTAGTTCTCAAGACCGGCAAACCCGCCCGCCACGTAGAACCCGGCCTTGTCCAACCCGGGGTCTTTCTGGAAGGACTTGATGACAGCGCTTGTGATCGGATAAATGATGACGACGGCCAACACGACCAGGGTCGGGGCAATCAGCGTCGACGCCCATCTGCCCTGACTGGACGCCGTCCGGACCCGACCAGCTTTCTTGTGGGACCGAGGCGGGTCGGTCGTAGCCGCCGCGCCGGACTGCGGTTCAGTAGACATGCCCACTCCTTGCCACAGGGGCCGGATAGCCTCCGTGTCTGGACTCGTGTCTGGATTGCTGGGACTGCAGCGGTGGGTGGGCCGGAGCCCACCCACCGCAATCACTGCGGTGCGCGGATTACAGAGGTCATGATCGTGCGGTATGCATCACTGACCACTGGCGGTCAGGATGGCCTTCTGCATGTTGGCCAGAGCCGTGGCCACCGGCACGTCACCCTTGATCGCAGCGTAGGCATTGTCCTGAACCGCTTTGGTCACCGCCGGGTAGAACGGGGTGACGGGACGGGGAATGGCGTGGTCGATGGAGGTCTTCAGCACCGGGAGGTAGGGCAGTTTCGCCACCAGGGCCGGATCGGTGTACAGCGCCGTGAGAACGGGAGCCAACGACCCCTGGGTTGCGAAGAACCTCTGCTGTTGCGGGCTGGCCAGGAACTGCAGGAAGTCATGCGCGGTGGCCTTGTGGGTGGAGTAGACGCTGATAGCGGCGTTGTGGCCACCGAGCGAGGAGGCACCGGGGCCTGAAGCACCCGGAAGTGCCGCCATGCCGAAGGTGTTCTTGACCGTGGACGAAGCGTCCGTCTTGGCCAGGTTGTACACGTAGGGCCAGTTGCGCAGGAACAGCAGCTTGCCATTTTCGAACGCGTGGCGCCCGTCCTCCTCCATGAAGGTGATTGCCTCCTTGGGGATGTCCCCGTTGGCGTAGGCGGTCGCGAGATTCTGCAGACCCTTGGTGGCTTCGGGACTGGTGACGGTGGGTTTGCCGGCCGCGTCCACGATCGTGCCGCCCTCGGAGTTGATGGCCTCGGCGGTGTTCACGGTCAGACCCTCGTACTGGGCGAACTGGCCGGCATAGCACCCGATGTTCTTGGCTTTGGCGATCGAGCACATGCTCATCATCTCGGCCCACGTCTTGGGCGGGGTGGGAACCAGGTCCTTGCGGTAGAACAGGATGCCGCCGTCACTGGAGACCGGTGCCGCGTACATCACACCTTTGTAGGTTGCCGTCCTGACCGTGGCCGGCAGCATGCCGGTGGTGTTGACAGCCATCTTCCCGGTCAGTGGCTGCAGCCATCCCTTGGCGGCGAACTCACCGGTCCAGATGACGTCGACGCTCATCACGTCGTAGTTGGGGTTCTTGGCCTGGAAGTTCTGGACCAGGTCATCGTGCTGCTGATTGGCGCTCGTGGTCTGCGACTTGAAGGTCACCTTCTCCGTCGGGTGAGCCGCGTTCCACCTGGCAACCAGCGGCAAGACGACATTGCTGTTGTCCTTGCCCTGGACGTACGTGATCGGGCCACGACCGTCCAAGCCACTGGCCGCTGGGCTGCTGGAGCTGCTGGTTGTGCTGCTGCTGCACGCACTGAGCACAAGGGCGAAGGCCCCCAGCAATGCGATGGACGCCTGCTTCTTGCGGTGGTTCATCTCGTGCTCTCCTCTTCGAGACGGTGCGTACACGCTGTGGCCGCGCGGTCCAGCGATGTTACTCGCAACCCTGCATCGGACCGTAGGACATCTGAGGGTTTCGTCTCTGGTCTATACGAAATCGTTACCTGCAGCGGCCGCGATGTCCCCCGGGGGGGCCGGCCACCAGGACCGGCCCCGCTCACCGGGGCCTTCAGCTTGAACGCCCCGGTGTCGGTACCCCTGCGCGTGGTGTGTCGCCGAGTCGTCCGTGTCGGTGGCTACCGCCTTGATGCCATGTCGAGCAGGAAGGAGATGCCGTTGGGGCTGCCGACCCCCGTCACGTCGTCGTACCCGGGCCGGGTGAAGATGGTGCCGGTCTGGTTCAGGGTCCGCAGTGACGTGATGAGGCCGCCGGTGGCGTCGAAACCATTGACGAAGTCAACGCGCACCACGCCGTCAGTGACCGCCCGGCCATAGTTGACGTCGCGGAAGGCGCCCGAGCCGGCGAGGCTGTAGATCTTCGGGTTGAGGAACCCGAGCGTGCCCCCTTTCACCTGGTCGGCAACCGCGACGACGCCGGCGAACATCGGGCTGGAGACACTCGTTCCGCCGATTCGGTACTCGCTGTAGCGGACCGTGCCGTCGGGGAAGGTCTGGCTCTGCCCGATCAGGAAGCCGGTGTTCGGATCGGCGATCATGGCGACATCAGGTACGGCACGGTGGGCACCCTTACCGAAGTAGTTCGAGATCGAGACAGGGACAACCTTCTTCTGGTAACTGGGCTGTTTGAACAGCTGGCTGGTGCCGCCGCCGCCGCCATACAGGTAGACCGGTGAAGGCGGAGCCCACTGGCCTTTGGTCAAGACGGACTTGCCAGTGCCCCAGCCCTGTTCGAAGAGGTAGCTGTTGCTCTTGCCCACGGCCAGCGCTGTGCCACCGACAGCGGTGACGAACGGGTCAGAGGCCTCATAGTCGACCTGGCGGCTGTAGAGGTTTGCGATCTCGTCGCCGTTGTCGCCGGAGGAGAACAGGACGCTGATGCCCTGCGCGGCTGCCTGGATGAAGGTCTGGTGCTCCTCGGCCACGTCGGCCAGAGATGTCGGCTCGCCGGGGCTGCCGTAGGAGTTGGTGATGACCTGCGCGAGGCTGTTGTCGACCACGGTGTTGACGGCGGCGTTGAGGTCGGGGTCACTGCAGCTCTGCGCACCCACGTACAGGATGTTGGCCCCTGGTGCCATGGCGTGTGTGGCCTCGACATCAAGGCTCTCTTCGCCATACCATCCGCTTGCGTCACAGCCCTCGACGTTGGTGTAGGTCGCCGGGAGGATCTGGCTGAGCTGGTAGCTGCGCAGAGGATGCCGCCGGTCGTTGCGCCTGGCGTAGGTCTGCCCGTCAGCAACGATGGTCGGCGAGGCGTAGGCGTCGACGACGGCAACGGTGGCCCCGCGGCCGTCGTAACCGGCCGCAAGCGACTGGTCGATCCCGTAGGCACCACGCACCTGCGCCGGCTTGTAGCCGCACGGCGCGTACGTCAGCGGGTCCGCCAACACCTGAGGCAACGAGGTCGCTGCCTTCTGTCCGTAGTACGCCGAGCACGGCGTTGCGTTCTTGAACACCAGGGGCGGTGGCGGCAGGACATCACCTGGCTTGGGCGCCGACGTCACCACGTTTGCAGTGCCCTTGGCCGACGCAGGGCCGCTGACGTGCGTCGGCGACTGCAGATTGGAGGTGTCCAAGCCGCCGATGCCGACAACGGTGCCTGCCAGGGTGGCCGGGATCGAGGCGCTGGAGGCCGGGGCTGAGACCACCTGACCGTTCTTCCGATAGACCTGCAGGTCAGTGGCGAAGGCCTTCTCAGCCTGGACGCTGGTACCGCTGAAGGAGATGAAGCGGTGGTTCAAGGGGATCGTGCCGATCGAGAAACCCTGGGACCTCAGCCAGGTCGTCACGGTGGCGACAGCGACGTCAGTCGGGGCGAAGCGTGACCTCCACGCGGCGGCCGTAAGGTATCGGCCGTACTGCGGGCTGGACGGATCAGAAACAGCAGTCGCCAAAGCCTCGGCGCCCGCGGCGTCTCGTAGTCCCAGCGCCGCTGTCAGATGCAGCTGCTGAGCCGCGGGGATCGCACCGACCCGGGCGGCCCGAACGGTCCAAGCGGGAGCATTCTCGATCCGTGTTCGCGACGGTTTGGCTGTCGCGAAGGCGACGACAGGCGTGGTGAGCGTGAGAGCCACCGACGCCGTCGCGCCGATCACGACTCCACGAAGGAACCTGGAGTTCATTGAGTCTCCTCTGCTTGTGTGCGCTCAACCGCGCCCTCGTCGGAGTCTGTCCCCCGGTGACGGCGGCACGCAAGAGTTCGGCAGGAAGTGATCTGCCTGGTATTGACCTTTCTGCAAATCAGACGGAACCTATCGACGCACCCTTGGCGTCATATGAGTATGGCAATCGTGACCCGACACCTACGATCTATCAGCGCACTGCTCACGCTCAGCCTCCTGGTTGTCGTCTCGGCGTGCGGTGCCTCACCAGGAACCGGTGGCGCGGCCAGCTCGGCGCCCACGTCAGTGAGCGCGGATCAGCAGGCCACCACCACCGCGCCGAGCCCGGCACAGCAGGTTCTATCCGGAGTGATCATCGAGGGACTTCGGTCCACCTGCCGAATATTGCAGACGAGCCAGCGTCGCTACGCCTTGACGGGCGCAGCCAGCCAACGCCTAGGTCAGGGCGACAAAGTGACAGTCACGGGCGTGGAGCGCACAGACCTGGTCAATCCGTGCGGACTCACTTTCGTCGTGACCAGTACCAGGTAGGCGCCCACCAATAGAGTGAGCAAATGGTCGCCCCGATCACGCGCCCGCAGGTCCTCAGCTTCCGCGCGCGGGCCCAGCAGCTGGACCGCAACGCCGTCGAGCTCGCCCAAGCAGCTGTCCTGGACATCGGGGCGCAGGACAGCGGCCCGGACGGCGCGCGGTGGGCGCTGTCGAACCGCGGCGTTGACCTCCCCGAGATGTGCGGCCGCGCGCTGGTCCGGGTCTGGACCATTCGCGGAGCGCCGCATCTCTACCTGCGCGAGAGCCTGCCGTCGGTCGCGGCCGCGGTAGAGCCCTTCTCCGACGCAGATGCCGGCAAGCGGATCTACGACGCAGCCAAGCCCCTGAAGTCGGCTGGCATCAGCAACCTCGGCGCCCTGAACGCTGTAGCGCAGGCCATGCGGTCCGTCGTGACCAGGCCCACGACCAAGGGCGAGGTCTCCACCCACGTGAGCGCGTTGATGGACCCGCCGTATCTGCGGTTCTGCCGGGCATGCAACGCCACGCATCTGTTTGAGATGCCTTTCAGGCTGGCGGCGCTGCGAGCAGGCCTGGAGCTGGACGCCGACACCTCGCCGCCGGTACTGCGACCCGTTCCTGACTTCGAGCGGGCAGCCGAGACCTCGCCAAGCCATGACGTGGTCCGCGCCTACCTGCGACTGCTCGGGCCAGCCACTGCCAAGCACGTCGCCGACTACCTCGACGCGCCGGTCAAGGACGTCAAGGCACGTTGGCCGACCGACACCGTTCAGGTGTCGGTCGAGGGAGAGCAGAGATGGGTCCTGGCGGCCGATGCGGACAAGCTCACCGCCGACATCGTGACCACAACGCGGCTACTGGGTCCGTTCGACCTGTTCCTGCAGGCGAGGGACCGGCCGATGCTGGTCGACGACCCGGCGCGGGCGAAGGCCCTGTGGCCGGTGCTTGGCCGACCGGGCGCGGTCCTGGTCGACGGCGAGATCGCCGGCCTCTGGCGTCCGCGCATGTCCGGCAAGCGCCTTGGGGTCCGCATCGCGCTGTGGGCTAAGAACTCAGCCTCGGTCCGTGCCGCAGTCGCGGTGCAGGCCGAGCGGCTTGCCGCCTACCGGAAGGTGCCCTTATCCGGCATCGACCTCGACGGCTGACTCCACCCCGGTTCTGAAGCTGGCGCCGGGACCCGGCAGGGTCAAGAACCAATAACGGCGACCGCCATGGGACCCAACAGGGTCAGTGGAGGACCCGCAGCTGGGGGCCACGACCCGTGCCAATGGCCGGTGGGCCGACGACCCACCCTTTCATCACCAGGTGTTCGTGCTGACCCATCATCAAGGCTGCCGCGTCAGTGCGGGTCGGTGGGGCCCTCTTGGGCCGGAGGGGACCTCTCATTGGCGCAGGCGCGCAAGCTGCCCGCCAGACCTCGAGGCGGATCCGGCCGACGAGATGGGGATTCTTCGCCGACGGGGTGCAGATTCCTCCATGGCGAACGGGCCCGTTCGAGCCTCAGTCAGTGACCGCCGGTGGAGCCACCGTCGCAAGATGGCTGAGCCGCACGCTGCCGGAGGTCCACCGTGGCGATTCGTTGTTTTCGCGAGCTCGCACAGCTCATTCGTCAGCGCCAGGACGCGATGGCCTAGCCCGGTCAACCGAGTGGAGCTTCCAGGCGTTCCACGGCCACAAGCCGTCGATCTCGACTTCGAGCGAGAAGCTCAACACGATTCTGATCAGCACGATCAGTCCGAGCACCCCGACGCTCTCCAGAGACTGATCGACCAGGATCGTCCGGATGATGTCAGCGATGATCAACACCTCAAGGCCAAGCAGGATCACCCGCCCAAGATTGGCGCGCAGCTGGCGAAACGGGTCAGGTGAGTGCGCGCCAACCTGTTGCGCGTAAAGAACGAAAGCAATGAGGCCACCGACGACCATGATCGCGCCTCCGACGCCCTCAATGACCTGGACCACCTCGCCGGCGACACTCTCGTAGCTCATCCCCCCACGCTAGCGACAGCTCTTAGCCGCGCACAGACCAACGGGATTCGCTTTGCTACCCGACGCGTTGACCGCGAGAGTCAAGTGGTCTCCTAAGGAACAGGTCGGCGCCCTGAAGGATCTTCACAACGTCTCGTCCGAAGCGCACATCGCAGGGATGGTGCCACCGGCCGGGCTGTGTTGCCTGAGCAGCGCTGAGATGCATGCTCCCATCGCTTCCCTTGGGGTGGTGGTGGCTTCGGGCATACAAGCCTGGCGATCCTGACCGAAGAGCTGCCAGGTGTCTCCTCGGCTGCCGGGCGGGGCGGTCAGGCTGAGCGACATGGTGCTGGCAGCTCCGGATTCGTGATGCAGAACGATCGTCACCGTGTCGCCGAGGCCATGATCGGCGATGACGTGCGTCACGGGTCCCAGTGCCGGTACCAGGATGGACAGTGCGTGTGGGCCTATGTCCCACAGGGCCCCGCGTGAACGGCGCCACTGTGAGTGACCGAAGGGATTGCCCGGCTCGAAGATCGAGGCGTACATGCGGACGTAACCGGAGTTCGAACCTGCTGGTGAGGAAGACCAGCGAGCGGACGCCGGCACGGTCCACGGCCTCGACGACCCTCTCAGCGTCCTGGCTGGTGAAGGCCACCGGCTTGTCCATCAGCAGGTGGCAGCCCCGGGTCGCGGCCCGGACCGCGAGCTTCGCCTGAACGTCCGGCGGAACCGCGAAGGCCACGGCATCGACATCGGCGAACATGTCCTCTGCGCGTTCGTAGGCATGCGCGCCGACGGTTCGCCAGGTCGGCGGCTCGGTCGTACGAACGCCCCCACACTCCGACGAGGTCGGCATCGGGATGCGCGGCCAGTGCCGCCGCATGGGTCTGCCGCGCCCAGTACCCGGTGCCGACGACGCCGAAACGCATCGCGGTCATCCAGCGTCGCGACCGTGCTGGTCGGCGATCAGCGAGCGGAACCAGCTGAAGCTGGCCTTCGGGGTTCGTTGCTGAGTGGCATAGTCGACGTACACCAGGCCGAACCGTTTGGCGTAGCCCTCGGCCCACTCGAAGTTGTCCATCAGTGACCAGCAGTAGTAGCCCCGGACGTCAACCCCTGCGTCAATCGCGTCGGTGACGGCCCGAAGGTGGCGCTCCAGGTAGCGCACCCGGTCGGGGTCGTCGACCTGACCCTCTGGGGTCAGCACGTCGTCGCAGGCCCGACCGTTCTCGGTGATGTAGATCGGCGGCAGGTTGGGGTACGTGTCACGCAGCCATGCCAGTAGCCGGGTCAGGCCGGCCGGCTCGACCGGCCAGCCCATGGCAGTGAGCTCCTGGTCGGGGCTGACCACCTCTTCTGTGCCGAGGTCATCAGCGGTGCGTAGCGCAGGGTCGTCCTGGTCGTACGGAGCAGCCCGGACCCGGGAAGGGAAGTAGTAGTTGACCCCGAGGAAGTCCAGCGGGGCGGCGATCGTGGCTAGGTCGCCGTCGTGCAGGTAGCCGAAGTCGGTCAGCCCCTGATAGGTCGCCCGAGCGAGGTCGGGGTATCGCCCCTGCAGCACCGGGTCGGTGAAGAGCAGGTTGGCCCGCAGCTGGGCACGTTCGCTCGCGGCGAGGTCCTGCAGCGAGCTGGTGGCCGCGCTGACCGGCTGCAGGTTGAGCGTGATACCCACCTGTTGCCCCTCCCGGGCGTGCGCGCGCAGGGCCGCCACGGCCAGTCCGTGACCGAGCAACAGGTGGTGAGCGGCCGCCAGCGCCCCCTCTCCCTCCTGAGCGCCGGGTGCGTGCCGACCACTGGCGTAACCGAGGAAGGACGAGCACCAAGGCTCGTTCAGGGTGATCCAGCGCTGTACCCGGTCACCGAGGTGATCGTGCACCAGCGCCGCGTACGCTGCGAAACGCTGAGCGGTGTCACGGTTGCGCCATCCCCCGACGTCCTCCAGCGCCTGTGGGAGGTCCCAGTGGTACAGCGTCAGCGCCGGCGCGATCCCCTGCTCCAGCAGTGCGTCGACCAGCCTGTCGTAGAAGGCGAGCCCGGCCAGGTTTGGGGCACCCCTGCCGTCGGGCTGGATGCGCGGCCAGGCCACAGACAGCCGGTAGCTGTCGACCCCGAGGTCGCCCATGAGACTCACGTCCTGGGCATACCGGTGGTAGTGGTCGCACGCGACATCGCCAGTGTCGCCACCGGCCACGCGGCCCGGCGTGTGGCTGAAGGTGTCCCAGATCGAAAGCCCGCGACCCCCCTCGTGCACGGCACCCTCGATCTGGTAGGCCGCCGTCGCGACGCCCAGCTCGAAACCGCGTGGCAGCTCAATTCCACCGACCCGGCCGGCTGCCCCTGCTAGCTCGGTCCCCTGCTGTCCCATGAGCTTCCGCCCTCCGTCATCGCCATGCCCGCGGGTCGTCTCAACCCGGTCGTCGTCCAGTCTCAGATACGAGCCCTCAGATACGGGTCGCCAGCTGCAGCACCCTCACGCCGTACGGCTCGAGCTCGACCTCCTCGACGGTGTCTCCGCCACCGAGCGGGGTTAGCCGCCCGCCGGCTGCCAGCCGGGGGCGCACCACCTGCGCAACGTCGCGCTCGCTGACCAGCCAGACAAACCGGCGTCCGTCCTGGTGGACCAGCCCGTCCACAAGCACGTCCGGGCTGTCGACCATCACCGCCGGCTCCACCCCGGCAAGGTCGGCCAGCGCGGCATACAGGCGCCAGGTCTGCTCGGGGTTGACCCGGGCGCATGAGGCGGCGAGGTGCTCCAGCGGATAGGTGCTCAGCACCATTGACCCGCTACCCCGCGGGCGCAGCACGATGGCGGGGCGGCCGTGCGCGTCCCTGGCCACCACCTGCCCGTCGGTGACCTCCACCGGAAGGTAGGCACGGGCATTCGGCCCGCCCCCGACGCGAAAGGTCAGCATCTCGCCGGCCTTGATCGACCCGAAGTCGCGCTCAAAGGTCAGCTGCGCCACGTCGTCCTCTATCGGGTCGACCAGGCCGTACACCAGCTGGTTTCGCACCCCGAACAGGTCCTCGGTCGCGGTCCACCACGGACCGCGCTGCCAGTCGCTCTCACCGGCGCAGTACGACACGTAGACCGTCGCCCCCTTCTCAGCCAGCTCGCCAAGGCGTAGCCAGGAGGGCCCGGTCAGCTGCTTCGTTGACGGGACGAGGTAGAGCTGGTACCCCTCGACGATCCCATCGGTCTCGCGCACGAAACCAAGCGCCAGGTCGGCCTCCCGCGCGGCGATGTGGGCCTGCTCCAGCGCGCCGAACACCAGCGCCCGGTCCTGCTCTTGCGCCAACGGGTAGCCGGTCTCGAGATAGGAAGACACCACGAGTGCGGTCTGGGCCGGGAGCCGCTCGCACCGGGTCACGTCGATCGCGTTCAGGACCTGCCCGAACTTCTGAAGCTCGAGCAGGGGCGGCTTCGGGGTGCCGTCCGCGGCCGTGATCCCGAAGTGCATCTCGAACGGGTGGTGGCGATAGGGGTCCTGGCCAATCAGCGGGTCATAGTCGGTGTTGTTCCAGGCGATCCAGCCGGTCGAGCCGCCCAGCAGGGACAGGTTCAGCTGCTGGCGGTAGTAGTGGCCAGAGCTCTGCGCAGAGGCGAAGTCGCTGGACAGACCAAACTCCTCGAGCACCACTGGCCGTCCGCCCACCGCAGCCAGCTCGCTGATGAACGCCGACTTCAGGTGCTGGCGCACCACATCGGTCTCCATCTTGTACACGTGCGGGCCTACGAAGTCGACCAGCGCACCCAGCTGGCGCACGGAGAAGCCGTTGTCGCGGCCGGTCACCTCAATGCCCCACGCCCCGTCTCCGAGCGACACCGGCTGGGTCCCGCCGCCGGCTCGGACCGCCTGGACCATGAGCTCGGCCCACGACGTCACCACGTCCGTCGCAGCGTCGAGGCCGTACAGCGGCATCTCGTTGGAGATCAGCCAGCCAGCCACCGCCGGGTGCTCGGACCATCGCGCGACGACGGTGCGGATGTACCACGCCTGCTGCGCGACCATCCAGGTGTCGGAGTACAGGTCACGTCCCGCACGCCAGGGCGGATCCCAGTTCTGCCCGGACATGTGCCCGACCAGGAACGTGGGGATGGTCGTCAGGCCAAGCTCGGCGTGCAGGTCCAGGAAGTCGCCGAACCGAGCGAGCTGGTCCTCGTCGAGCCGGTGCGGCGCGGGCATGAGGTCGGGCCAGTACAGGAACGACCTGGTCATCGTCAGCCCGTGCTCGCGCAGGACAGTAAGCTCCTCGCGAACGACCGAGGCGTCATACCTGCTCCACATCAGCGGACCGCCGGCACGCGACCAGAAGTTGGCGCCGAGCCAGCTGAGCGGCGTGCCGCCATGGCTGACCTTGGCGAAGTTGCGGTGCATCTGGGCTGTTTCCCCCTCTACTTCACGGAGCCGGAGGTCAGGCCCGCAACCAGATACTTCTGCAGCAACAGGAACGCCACGACGACAGGGACGCTGACCACCAGGGAGGCAGCCATGATCTGGTTCCAGTACACGTTGATCTGGGTGGAGTAGTTCTGCAGCCCGATGGACAGCGTCTTGGTGGCGTCGTTGGTCATCTGCGAGGCGAACAGGATCTCACCCCACGCCGTCATGAAGGCGTACACCGCGACGGCGATCACCCCCGGCCGGGCGGCGGGCAGCACAACCCGGAACAGCGTGCCCAAGGTCCGGCAGCCGTCAACCCGCGCGGCCTCGTCCAGCTCGCGAGGGATGCCCTCCAGATAGCTCGCGAGCATCCAGATCGAGAACGGCAGCGAGAACGTCAGATAGGTGACGATCAGGCCGAAGCGGGTCTGGTAGAGCAACGTGAAGCCCAGCGTCTTGTCGATGTTGACGAAGATGAGGAACAGGGGCAGCAGAAACAGGATGCCCGGGAACATCTGGGTCGCCAGCACCGTGCCGGTGAAGATTCGGCGACCAAAGAAGCGATAGCGAGAGACCGCGTACGCGGCGAAGATGGCGATCAGCACGCTGAACGCCGTCGACACCACGGACACGATCAGGCTGTTCACGAAGTAGCGCGCCAGCGGGACCGTGCTCCACATGTCAATGAACGGGCTCAGGGTCGGATGAGTGGGCCACCAGGTGAAGTCGCCCTGCACGTCCCCCAGCGGCTTGATCGACGAGGTGACCATGACATACAGCGGGATAAGCGTGAACAGGCCCAGGACGACCACGACGACGACCCTGAATATGCGGAACGAGCGAGGCTCATGCACGACGGCTCCTGCGGTTGGTGATGAGCAAGTAGGAGCCGGTGACCACGAGCAGGAACAACAGCAGCAACACCGACATCGCCGCTCCGAGGCCGAAGTTCCAGTTGATGAACGAGTTGTCGTAGATGTGGATCGAGATCAGGTCCGCCGACGGCGGTGGCGTCGCCCCGAAAAGGACGAACGGGGTGTTGAAGTCGTTGAAGGTCCACAGGAACAACATCAGGATGAGAACGACGTTCACCGGCCGCAGCATGCCCAAGGTGATGTGGCGCAGCTGCTGCCAGATACTCGCGCCGTCCACGGACGCGGCCTGGTAGACCTCGTCGGGGATGGACTGCATCCCCGCCATGATCATCAGGAAGGCGAACGGCCAGGACCGCCACAGGGCCACGACCGCCATCGAGAAGAACGCATTGTTGCCGATGAGCCAAAATGGCGCGCTACCCAGAATGTGCAGGTTGTTGACCAGGACGTGGTTGACCAGACCGTTGTCCCGCTGCAGCATGAAGCTCCAGGTGATGACACCGGCATAGATCGGCAGCGAGTACGGCACCAGGAACAGTGTGCGTAGGCCACCTCGCCCGCGAAAGCCATTCTGCAGGACGGCCGCCGCGGACATCCCGAACAGCCAGGCGAGGCCGACGACGATCACCGTGTACAGGATGCTGACCGTGAAGGAGTGCAGCAGTGCCTGACCGATCGAGCCGGAGAAGTTCATCGCGATCTTGTAGTTGCCCAGTCCCACGAACGGCGCCTGCGACCAGTTGGCGATGAAGAACTGGGTCAGCGCGATGAAGCTCATCCAGATCCCGACCAGCATCGGGATGATGTGGATCAGCAGCTCGAGCAGGACCGCGGGCAGGACCAGCAGGTACGGCGTAGCGCCCTTCCACCGCGGGCGGCGGCGCCGCCGCGGTGGTGACGGTGGCGAGGGTGGTGATGGCGGCCCCGTGCCAACGGCCGCACTGCTGGGATTGGTGGTCGTCACGGGCACCGGGTTCTCCTTGGCTCAGGGGCGCCCCCGGCCGCGCGAAGCGGCAGCCGGCCGGGAGCATGGTCCACG
>OBLW0100001656.1_pt1 | contig 18641 bp, 15 predicted proteins | sample 1520161 | NCBI WGS metagenome assembly OBLW01 (sample SAMEA3539309, study PRJEB22396) | soil metagenome | biome: tundra; feature: field; material: soil | place: USA | collected 2010-05 | depth 0.15 m | reverse complement strand
GATCGGCGTAATCTTGCCGGACCAGGCATCCAGCAGATACGGGCTGCCCCGTCCCTCAAGGGTCACCTCGATATCCAGCGGTGTTCCCGTCGCAGGCTCAAACAGGTTCGCCGGCTCGCCCTTCGGACTGACAACTCCCTGATTGTATAGAAAATAATAGTCCGTTCTGGTGGCCGCGTCCCTGCGGTGCACGCTTAACATCGGGCAGGGCGATTCAGGCTCGGCCGCAGGATGAATTCCTAGGGATCTCAGTTTGCCGGGCACATCCCACTCGTGCGCCACTCGGTAAACATTCTGCTCTGCCAATAACTCGCGGATGATCTTCTGCAGCTCTGCGTCAGAACCTGGAAGAAAGCCCGGCGTCCGGTCGGGCGCCGCGCCCACGACAATCACGGGCAGTCCGGCACGAGCATAGCTCAGTATCTTTCGAGCCACTTCTACAGGCATTGAAGTCTTCACCGGATCGGTCGCTGGCTCTTGTTCACTGTCAATAACGAGGGCCTTATAGGCCGGCCCTTCGACTGCAAGGCGTTTTGCCGTCACCGTTGCATTGGGCAGGTTGAGCATGCTCGGGTCAAGGTAATCCCGCGTGTAGCCAGCCTCCTGCAACGCGGTATCGCGCCACATGCGAAACCCGCCTTTGACCATCTGCGGCAGCGGATACAGGTAATTCTGCATGTAAACCGCGACGTCGGTCTTGGCGTCGCCCTGCGTAAGCACCTGCCCGTTGCGGGCGAAGTAGTCGTTATAGATGCGTGCATCCTCCCAGTCCGGGTCCCGCGGCCCCCAGGCATTCGAAAAGCCGGCCGGCGGAAAATTGTGATATCCCGGCCATTTCGAGGTTGGACTGTCTCGATACGGATACACGTGATAGACCAGCTTCGTGATGCCACCGGCAAAGCTCTTGTGCATTCGTATCGTCACGTCCTGCAGCGTCTGCGCATAATTCATATTGAGTACCGCGCAGCACTCAGTTGAATACCACGAGTTCCCCGTCATGTGGTTCGCCGACGCAATCGGCAGATAGTTATCGACCTCGTCGTTTGTGAAGAGGGACTCATGCTCTGGCCGGTCGAGGGATGCAGCGGCCTCTATCTGTTCGTTGATCGGGATCTTCAACGACATCTCGCCTTCCGGTTGAACGCGAAGCTTGTAGTTGTACTTCCGCACCCAGGCCTTCATGGGCATGACTTGCTTCTCAATCCAAAGGGCGCCCCGAACAGCATAAAGGTCGTCTCGAATGCGCGCCGCGCTGCCGTCGCTGAAGCTGAAGTTATCCGGAAAAAGCGCAGCCAGCTTGGGAACGAGATCGTAATGCTCGCGGCTGCGAAACTCCGCCGGCATCTTGTTTGTCCACAACTCATCGGGGCTTCCGCGATCGACGCTATGGGAGTCATAGAAGATGTCTCCTCCATCCGCGCGCATCAACTCCTTCACCTCTGGACTCAAGCCGGTTTCCAGGCTCTCGATCAACTGCTTTAGACCCTCGTCGCTGAATGGATCTGGCTGCGCGAACACGCCGCGTGACCAAAATGAGATCAGCTGCCACCGAGCCCCTGCCGAAGATGTGGGAGATGTCCAGCTGACGTGCCCATCGGTCGTACCCCCCAGCACGCCCTCCGTATTCTTCGCACTCACTGTCGCGGTCAGGTCGACAACCGAAGAAGGATCCAACTCTGCAGGGTCTGCCGTCGTGCAAGTCGAAGTAGCGCATCGATAGGCCAGCAAAGCAACGAGGGTTGTGCGATGATGCTCCCGAGTCTCGGCAGGAGGTGGCCCGCCGAATTGGAGGCGGACGGGGGGATGAGCAGGCGGCAAGGGGCCCTCAAACGTCGAGCCGGCATTCACCACGGCGTTGCCAAAGGCAAGAGTCTTTCGGGCGTTGTCGTCTTCCATCGAATAGCCTGCCGGGTTCTGCGTGGGTCCATGGCTAAGGCTCACCTTGATGCCAAGCTCCTTGGCCTTCGACAGTAGCGCCATCAGCTGGACATTATTCGGGAACGCCCCTTGACCCACTTCCCCGCCGGCGATGCCTTTGTCGTGCAAGTCTTGAACTTCTGCCTTGATCTCCTCCGGGTCCGCCGTCGCAGGCATGTTCATTCGCACCCATGGCCGATCGTTCGAAGGTGGGTTGGAAAAAGACGCCGCGCTCAAAGTCGTTACCGGATTCACCGTCGTCCACTGCGATCGAAATGCACTCCGTGGCCTGCTGTCTTGTCCCCAAAGAAGAGCTCCCAGCGAAATCACAAACACTGAGAGCGTTTTCACTGCCGACGATCTTGCCAAAGTATGCCTCCGAATCCGCAGCGGTAATGGATGTGACACAACCCTTGAGTTTTCTTGATCCTAACCAATGGACGGCTCGCAAGTCTGAATCAGCCACAAAGAAGGCGGTTTCCAGACCGCCGATAATCATATGTCACAAGGTCCTTGGGGCTCCAAGCCATTTCGCGCTAGAATAGACGCAGTGACATGACCCTCCATCAGCCCATCCCGGCCCTCCTCTAGCGGCGCCCGCCGCCTACACTTGTTCTCTGCCTTTTAAGTTCCCGAGATACTACTTCAAAACTCAAGACCGCGGAGGGGCTTACCCGTGATCGACCGTCTCGAACAAATGGAGCAGCGCTACGACGAGTTGCAAGGTCAGCTCTCGTTGCCCGAAATCATCACCGACCGCGAAAAATATCAGAAGGCCGGCAAAGCGCTCAGCGATCTCGAAACGCCTGTACAGAAGTTTCGCGAGTTGAAGCAGGTACGCCAGGGCCTCGCCGAAGCCCGTGCCATGCTCTCCGAGAGCGATCCCGATCTGCGCGCCATGGCCCAGGAGGAGATCGCTTCGCTCGAGCCGCGCGAGTCCGCCATTGAAGAAGAATTGAAGGTCCTTCTGCTACCCAAAGACCCCAACGACGAGAAGAACGTCATCCTTGAAATCCGCGCTGGTACCGGCGGCGATGAGGCGTCGCTCTTTGCCGCTGAAATCTTCCGCATGTACACGCGCTTTGCCGAGCAGCATCGCTGGAAGGTCGAAGTACTTTCGCTTTCCGAGTCCGGCGTCGGCGGCTACAAGGAAGTCATTGCCATCATCGAAGGCGCGCGCGTCTATTCGCAGCTCAAGTGGGAGAGCGGCGTGCATCGCGTCCAGCGCGTTCCCGCCACAGAAACCCAGGGCCGCGTTCACACTTCGGCTGTCACCGTCGCCGTTCTGCCCGAAGCCGAAGAAGTTGATATCAAAATCGAAGCCAAGGACATCCGCATCGACACTTTCTGCTCTTCCGGACCCGGGGGCCAGTCCGTCAACACAACCTACTCCGCCGTTCGCATCACGCACATCCCTACCAACACCGTCGTCAGTTGTCAGGACGAAAAATCGCAGATCAAGAACCGCGAAAAGGGCATGCGCGTCCTTCGCTCTCGCCTCTATGAAGTGGAGATGGAGCGTCAGAATGCTGAACTCGCCAAGGAGCGTAAACAGCAGGTGGGCTCGGGCGATCGCAGCGAAAAAATCCGCACCTACAACTTCCCGCAGAACCGCCTCACCGATCACCGTATCGGGCTCACCTTGCACCAGCTCGACCTCGTGATGGAAGGCCGCCTGCAACCCATTGTCGACGCCCTCATCACCCACTACCAGGCTGAACAATTGAAGGCGGACAGCCAGGCTGCCTGATGAACCTCCGCGAATGGCTCGACAAGGGCGAAGATCAGCTCCGCGCCGGCCCGCATTCCGAGCGCGCACGGCATGACACAGAAGCTCTGCTTCTCCACCTCATTGGCAAAAATCGCGCCTGGCTCCTGACCCATCTTGAAGATGACTTCGCCGGATGCACGGCAATTCGGTACGCAGCTTTGCTTAGCCGACGTGAACGAGGCGAGCCCATCCAGTACATCACCGGCGAAGCAGAGTTCTACAGTCTACCGTTTCGCGTCACGCCGGACGTCCTCATTCCCCGCCCCGAAACCGAACATCTAGTCGAAAAGGTTCTCGATCTCGCCGCACATATTCGGCGCCCGCGCATTCTCGACATCGGCACAGGCTCTGGCGCAATTGCAATCGCACTCGCCATAAATTTGCCCACCGCACAAATCACCGCCACCGACATCTCAGCTTCCGCTCTCGTCATCGCCGAGGAGAACGCAAAACGAAATGGTGCTGCCATCCGCTTCCTGCAAGGCGATCTGCTGACCCCGGTCTCCCCCGCCGGCTTGGAACCGGAGGTCTTCGACCTCATCGTCTCCAACCCGCCCTACGTCCCGAAGTCCGATCGTCCCTCACTCTCCGTCGAGGTCCGCGATCACGAGCCCGCTCTCGCACTCTTCGCCGGCGATGACGGTCTCGATATCTACCGCCGCCTCATTCCCGCCGCCTTTGCCGCACTCACATGCGGCGGCTACATCGCCCTCGAAATCGGCTTCGGCCAGGCGCCCCCAATCGAATCGCTGCTCGCCGATTCGGGCTTTCAATCAATCGATTTCACGCCCGACCTCCAAGGCATCCCCCGCGTTGCCTCAGCCCGGCGCCCATGATCGTCGAAGCGATTGGCGCTGCTCGCGCCCTTCGATCCCTCCCTTGCTGGAATTGAAAGAGCCTTGCACCCGCAGTGGAAGGCTCCTTGACACACCAACCGCTAAATCTTTATGTTTGCGCCAGTCGATCCCACGCCAGCCGACAGAACCTGAATGAAACTTACTGATCAAACGGGCGCCATCCTCACCGACAGCCACTTCCTCATTCCCTTGGTCGTGTTTTGCATCGGCCTCGCGCTCCTCATCACCCTGCATTGATGCCGTCCGCCATCGTCGCCGTCGCGGCACTGCCATGCCAGCCGAAAGGACATCCCGCCCCTAGATGAGCGAACCGTCGAAGACCAATTCAACCGTAAGCTTCGGCTCGGCCCACGGGCTGGGTGTACTGTGCGGCCTCGGTGCGGGCGTATGGCTCGGTGCGGCGGAGGCGCCCACCAAGCTGGTCAACTCCGGTCTCTCGCCGTATGCCATCTCGCTCTGCATGGTGGCGGGCGTCTTTACCGCGCGCTGGACCGTCCCCACCCTCCTCAAAGGCACGCGTCAGGTCTTTGCCGATCTCGCCCAGAACAAGCACCTCATACCCATCGCCATCCTTGCCGGCATGCTGTGGGCCGTGGCCAACACGCTCACAGTCTTCGCCATTCGCGACGTCGGTCTCGCCATCGCCTTCCCTTTGTGGAACACCAATTCCCTCGTCGGCATCCTCTGGGGCCGCGTGCTCTTCGGCGAGCTCAAAGGCGCCAGTCCCAAAAATGTCGCCAAAGTCTTGCTCGGTGCACTCGCCATCGTTGCCGCCGCCGTCATGCTCGGCTTCAGCACCATTCAAAGCAGCGGATCGCACGCCCATCGTGCCGCCGGCGGCGTTCTCGCCGCCGCAGGCGCCAGTCTCCTCTGGGGAACCATGTACGTTCCCTATCGCAAGGCCTATGTCAGCGGCATGAATCCGCTCTCCTTCGTCACCGTCTTTACCATCGGCGAACTTGGCGCCGTCTTCGCCCTCGTGCTAGCTCTCGATGGGGGAACGCACGCCGCCGTCTTCCATTCCCCTGAAATCCGCCATATGCTCTTCTGGCTCTTTCTCGGCGGATTCGTCTGGGTGGTCGGCGACATCTTCCAGCAATACGCCACCAAGTATCTCGGCATCGGCCGTGGCATTCCGCTTTCCAACACTAACCAGCTCTGGGGACTCGCCTGGGGTGCTCTCGTCTTTGGCGAGCTGGCCCATGCTGACGCGGCCCACCGCCTGCTCGTCGTCTTCGGCTCGCTCGTAATGATCCTTGGCGCGCTCGCTGTCAGCACCGCCGTCGCCACTGAGCGGGAGCACGCCTCCACCGATCAGGCTGTACAGCGCGAATGCGACCGTTACTCGCTGGACATCACCCGCGTATTCCAGGCTTACCGTGGCGCGCCCAATCCTGGCGGCGAGCCCCGGCGCGACTGGTGGGATTACGTCATTCTCGCCGCGGGCGTCGGCGTCTTTGTCTGGCTCGGCCTCGATGCGCGCGTGCCCAACCTCGGCATGAACCTGGCCTGGACCGCTGTCTTGACCGCCGCGCTCCTCATTACCGCCGCCATCTGCGTCTGGGGACTGTGGAAGTCAACGAAGTTTTCCTAACCGAAATCGCGCCAGCGGCCGCAAAAGAAGTTGCCTTCCTGAGCGAATCCGCCGCGGTCCGCCGCGGCGGAAGTCGAAAGCCTGCCCTGAGCTTGTCGAAGGGGATCTGCGGTTGTCTTTGTTTTTCGGAGGGAGGCGAGGCCTTCAGGCCCCTAAATCAAGCCCCCACCACAAACAGGGCTTCAGCTCCGGGCTCTTCATGGGGTCAACGCAAAGAAGACTCGATTCGCACGCCGCCGATTTCGCCCTGGCGCCCAACTCCAACTCACTCTCCGGCCCATTACAATATCCTTTATGACCGCGCCGCCGCTGGTAGACCTTGTAGGAGTGGGGCTGAACGCCACCGATACGCTGATCCCTCTCTCTTCCTATCCCGCGCGCGGCTCCAAGGTCGAGTACTCCAACGCATCCATCTTGCCCGGCGGCCAGACCGCTACCACCGTCATAGCCTGCCAGACCTGGGGACTCACAACCCGCTACATCGGCAAGCTCGGCGACGACGATGCTGCCCATTTGCATCGCCGTGAATTCGCCCGCACCGGTGTCGATGCGCGCCTCATCCACGTCAGTGGTGCTTCAAGCCCGCAGTCGCTGATCATTGTCGATGGCGGAGGTGAACGCACCGTGCTCTGCCGCCGCGACGAGCGCCTGCTCCTTCAGCCAGCAGATCTCGAGCGCGCTTGGATCGTCAATGCCCGCGCCCTGCACGTGGACGGCTTTGAAACCGCCGCGGCCACCATTGCAGCCGGGTGGGCCCGTGCCGCCGGAATCCCCGTCGTCGCCGACCTCGACGAACTTTATCCCGCCGTTGAAGACCTGATCGAGAACATCGACTACCTCATCGTCAGCCGCGACTTTCCCGCCCGCCTCACCGGCGAGCGCAACCTCGAGCAGGCCCTTCGCACCATGAAGCGCCGCTACGGCTGTGCCGTCACCGCCGCAACCCTGGGCGAGGACGGTGTCCTAGCCTGGGACGGCAGCCACTTCCACCTGCGCCCTGCCTATCGTGTTGCCGTCGCCGACACCACCGGCGCAGGCGACATCTTTCACGCCGGCTTCATCTATGGGCTGCTCCAAGGCTGGTCACTGCCTCGTCAACTCGACTTCGCCTGCGCCGCCGCCGCCCTCAACTGCACCGCCTCCGGAGCCCGCGGCGGCATCGGCCCCGTCGAAGCCATCGAATCCCTGATGGCCACCAGCGCCCGCTACGCCGTCGCACCAGCCGCCGATTAACAAATTCGTTCGCTCCTCCGCCGTACTAATATTGCCCAAACCTCCACTCCGGGCATACCATTCCACTGCAATTGAAATCGTTTCCAAAAGGACCTTGTAAATGCGCCTCTCTGCATCGTTGCCGCTCGCCTCGCTTGTCCTTGCATCTCTCATCGCCATTTCGCCCGCCCTCGCCACCGGGCAGCAGATAGCCGCAACACCTCCGATGGGCTGGAATAGCTGGAACTTCTTCGCCGAAAAAGTGACCGACAAGGACATCCGCGCCGCCGCCGACCAACTCGTTTCTACCGGCATGAAAGACGCTGGCTATATCTACGTCAACATCGACGACACGTGGGAGGCCGAGCGCGACGCCAACGGTGTCCTTCGCACCAACTCAAAGTTCCCTGACATGAAGGCGCTCGCTGATTATGTTCATTCCAAGGGACTCAAGATCGGCATCTATTCCGGCCCCGGACCCAAGACATGCGGTGGTTACACCGCCTCCCTGGGCCACGAAGAACAGGACGCAAAGATGTACGCCGCCTGGGGCATCGACTACCTGAAATACGACCTGTGCAGCTTCAATGAAGCGGTCATGCAGAAGGAGGCCCCGAACGATAAAGCCGAGCAGATGCGTCTTATGGTGGCCGCCTACGACAAAATGTCCAAGGTCCTCCAGGCCACCGGCCGCCCCATCGTTTTTTCACTCTGCCAGTACGGTTGGGACTCACCCTGGGAGTGGGCGCCCGCGCTCGGTGGCAACTCGTGGCGCACCACCGACGACATCAATGCTCACTGGGACCGCATCTACGCCATCCTCAGCCAGCAGGAGGGCCTTGAGGCTTACGCCGGCCCCGGCCACTGGAACGATCCCGACATGCTTGAGGTGGGCAACGGCGAACTCACCCTGGCTGAGAATCGTTCACACTTCTCCATGTGGGCCATGCTTGCATCGCCTCTTCTTGCCGGCAACGACCTGCCCAACATGAAGCCGGAAGTCAAGTCCATCCTTACCAACCGCGACGTCATCGCCATCGATCAGGACCCCTTGGGCAAGCAAGCCAGCCGTGTCTACTCCGATGGCGAAGTCGAAGTGTGGGCGCGTCATCTTGACGGTGGCGCCATCGCTGTTGCCGTGCTCAACGCCGGCAGTGACCGCTACTCCACGCAACCCTTCCACCTGAGTCTCACCAAACTTGGATTGAACGGCACGCAACAGGCCAAGGACCTGTGGACCGGTAAGGACATGGAACTGACCAACAACATGCCTGTGGAGCTGGCCAGCCACGACATCCTCCTGGTCCGCGTCGCCACACCAAAGTAAAGGGCCATGCCGGCTTGCATGCAACGCAATCCACATCGCCGAATGCTCCTCGCACGTTTGGAGCGATATGAGATCGAGCACTTGATCGTAGCGCAGTTCTCCATTGGGCGTAGAGCAGTTTTGAAAGGGCACGCCTTCCGCCGTGCCGAAAGAGATGCATAGAATCTCGGGCTAAACAGGCTGCGGAAAAACTCCTCTTGCGAAGGGTTTTGTAACAGGGCATGACTTCAGTCGTGCCGAAAACGGCGCAAAATCAACTCGGGCTTCAGCCCCGGCGGATGACCCTATTGCGGGTATGAGTTTTTCCGCAGTCTGTTTAGCCCCTGAGGTGATTCTTCATCCACTACATCATCGGGAGAAATGCTCTAGACTTCGCCCTCTACGCTGGGGCCAGCATCGGTGCATCTTGAATCGCCGCGACCGCGCTGATCGATGACAGGCGCTCGATCGTTACAACTGTGATGTCGTCGGATTGGCCAAAGTGCACAGCCGCCTCCACGATTTTGGCGGCAGGCTCCATCGAGATTGCTTTACCGCGGTCGAAGCCAAACAACTCCCCATTCTTATTCTGAGCTTCGACGACGCCGTCAGAGTAGAAGGTGAGTCGGCTGCCACGCCGGAGTTCCAAACTCCGGGCTTCGTATTGCCCGCCATCTACGATTCCCAGGGGCAATGCGCCGGGGAGTTCGACCTCCCGGCCGTCAAGGTAGGGGGACAAATGCCCTGCATTGGCAATAGTGACTTGACCGTCCTCCGCGATGAAAGCAGCGAGTGCAGTCGAAAATCCACCGCCTGTGCGCCCGACGAGGCGCTCGTGAAGTCTGCGCAGCATAAGAACCGGGTCGTGGGTGTCTTCAGCCGTTGCGCGGATGGAGCCGACAAGCATGGAAACGAGCATGGCGGCAGGAAGCCCCTTCCCGGCCACGTCGCCGACGACAATGAACAGTCCGCCATTCCCGGTCGGAAGGATTTGGAAGAAATCGCCTCCAACTTGTCGCGCCGGCTGATAATCGGATTCCACCGCATAGCCTGCGAAAGACTCGCCTTGCTGAGGCAGGATGAGCTGCTGAACTTGGCGGGCAGCGGCCATCTCGCCCTCCAGCAAGGCCATTTCCATATGAACCCGGATATGCCGCCGGCCTTCGCTAACGGAAACATAAACGAAGCCCGCATAGCCCAGACAAACAGCAATAATGATTGCGATGGCATCGAACGTGAGTCGCGCGTGCAGGCGCTCCATTTCGGAGCCGCCCTGAACGGACTGCGGCGCGTCCGGAAACCAGTGACCCAGCATGCCCATCACGACAAACTGCAAGGCAAATAACGGCAAACACCCTTTCCAGAACTGACCTTTCAGAGTGATGCCTATGGCGGCATAGGCAACAGCGAATAGTCCCGAAAGCAGGACTGAAACCCCGTAACGGAGCGCAGGCTCGCGCCCCATTTCCATGATGTCGTTCGCAAACGCGAACGTTGTGAAGATGAAGAAAACAGCAAAAAGAAAAATAACCGCTGACTTGCGAGGAGTGGTTTGCCATGGGTTGATGCCGTTCATGGAAATTCGGAGTGTCCTCTCGTTCTCGAATACAGAACAGAAATGCGCCGGTCCCCGCCTTGCACTTCGGATGAAAGTCTACGCTATTTGAGGAATGGGCGCATTCGCGAGCGAACAATCGTTTGCTCATGAAACGGCTGATGCTCCCAGAGCTTATTCTGGGAGCATCAGCATTACTCGAACTTGTTGGTTTGCTGTCGATGGGTTGAGGAAAGCTTCACCTGACTCTTACAGCGAGGGTCGGAACAATTTCCTAAGGTAATTCCCCGGTATGCGCTTTGAAGGAGGGTTCAACTTGCGTGCGCGTTGCTTTGCACGAGGTTCATCCCTGTGGTGTCCGTCGACAGTTCACCGTCTAAATTATTTTCCGATTGGGTTGTGTCCTTCGGCGCCTTCAGCCACGACCGGATATTAAGCGCGTAGATGCAAATGCAAAACAAATTCGCGGGGATGAAGCCAAACTGTGAAGTGTGCACTCCAATCACACAGACAATCAAACTGTTGATTCCAGAAACTAAGAGACCGGTCCACATCTTTCGCCCCACAAGAATCGTGGCAACGATGGTGAGAAAGCAAGATAGATAATCCAACCGGAACATCCCCATGGCACGCCCCCAAGATGATTCGTCATCGGAATGGATTAACTCAAGAACCACATCTTGCGAGTCTTGCCACCCGCCAACGAATAAGGCAAGTAACATGCCAAAGACTATTGCTTCCATGCGGAAAGCGGTTGGCGATTGAAGCTAAATAAGTTAGATAGAAACAATCTGGATTCGCCAGTCTTTGATGATATGCGGGTGACGACGTAGAGGTGACGAGATGTCGTCATTGGTGTCTTTATTTAGTCAGATGGGCGGATTAAGCGAACTTCGACCGGCTCGAAGACGGCAAAACGGCCGAATTCAAATGAGAAGACGGCAATATTGCATCTGGTCAAGCATTTCCGAGAGAGTCAACACCATCGTAACCGTGCTTCTTAATCCATGGAGGATAGCCGTTTGCTCGGCTGACGATATTCGCTGCTTAGCTGCTTATGAGGAGTCTTGTTGAATAGGGGATTGTCTATTCATAACCGAATTTTGCGCACGTTGAGCTAGACTCGTTTTGAACCCCGAGAGTCCCTCGCCCCCGAGGAGGCCGAATTGCTTCGACGCGGATTGTGCTTGTGCCTTGTCTGCATAGCCCTCTCAATTGTGGCTCTCGCGCAGCACTGCGAAGCGAACGCGACTCCGGGAAAGCCGCACAAAGTGGACCAAATGCACTGGGTCATGCCTTTTGATATATCCGCAGTCAGCTGCGAAGCGTATCCATGCTGGGGTTGGGTTGATTACACGATCCTGTTCCACTTCAAGGCCCGGCCTCAGCGCCACGATTCAGATACGACGCCGACGGTCCGTTTTGAGTTGAAAGCAGGAAATCCTCGCACCCACGTCACCGCGGATCGCTGGGACAGAGACCTTGTGATCGAGGGCATCAAAATCAGAAAAGTTGATTGCCACGCAAGGATTGATCACCGGCGATAGTTCACCTTGGCTGAGGCAGCCACGCCAGTCGATCCTGTCCCGACCGATCTGGGAATCACGAAACCAGAACCCAACTTATCGCGCTCGCCCCAGCCGCACTCCAAACCATCCCCGCGCGTCCGTCCAGCTCCCCGCAAGCTCGAATCCTGCCCGGGTCAGCATCGCATCCGCCTGTCCCGGCGAATACTTGTAGCTATTTTCTGTGTGAATCGTTTCGCCTTCGTCGAAACTCGCTTCGAAGTCCAGGGCTTCCAGCCACACTCGCTGGGCAATCCGGCTAACCAGGTGCATTTCGATACGCGATGCCGCCGCGTTCCAGACCGCCCGGTGCTCAAACGCCTCGAGATCGAAGTCCGCTTCGAGTTCGCAGTTCAGCCGCGACAGCAGGTTCAGGTTGAAGGCTGCCGTGACTCCTGCCACATCGTCATACGCAGCCAATAGTGTCTCTTCTTCCTTCACCAAGTCGACCCCCAGCAACATCGCGTCGCCCGGCTTGAGTCCCGCGTTAATCATCCTCAGCAAATCGTCTGCTTCCCACGGATCAAAATTCCCGATGCTCGACCCGATGTAGAGCACCAGGTGTCGCTCGTTGGTGTTCGCGAGTCCCAGCCCATGCGTGTAGTCCTTCACCCGCGGTGACACCTTCACGCCGGGAATCTCTCGCTCGATGCGTTTTTGTGCCGCTTCAAGGGCGCTGGCTGAAACGTCCAACGGCTCATAAACCACATTCCGCTGCCGCGCAACCGCCGCCGTCAACAGCAGCCGTGTTTTGTCGGCTGACCCGGCTCCCAGTTCCACAATACGCAGCCGCTTTCCCTGCGCTGCTTCCGCAACCATCTCCACTGCGTGCTCAGCAAAAATCTCCCGTTCCGTTCGCGTCAAGTAGTACTCGGGTCGCTCCGTGATCTCGTCAAACAGCCGCGATCCGGCTTCGTCATAAAACAGCCAAGGTGGCAGCCGCTTGGGCTGGCTCCCTAGCCCCTCACGGACTGCCGAAGCAACCCGTTCCTCAATGTGTGGAGTGATTAAAGGCAATGCGATCGTAGTCATGCGCTCTCTTGGATGCCACCCCTTCGCCGATAGTTACTTTGAAGCCAGCCGAATTCCCGAAAATTGCCAGCGCGTCTCCGGCGCAAAGAAATTGCGGTAGCTCGCCCTTATATGGGGTGCCGGTGTCACGCACGAACCACCCCGCAAAACCATCTGCCCGCTCATGAACTTGCCGTTGTACTCGCCCAACGATCCAGCCAGCGCGCGAAACCCCGGGTACCCAAGATAAGCGCTCGCCGTCCACTCCCAGCAATCACCAAAAAACTGCGCTCCCCCGTTTTGGATCGTTTCTTCGGCCCGAGAAGGCATCAGTCTCCCAGAATCCAGCATGTTGCCCTCAAGGGACACCGCTTCCGCCGCAGCTTCCCACTCAAACTCGGTCGCGAGCCGACGCCCCGCCCAGCGCGCGTACGCGTCCGCCTCAAAGTAGCTCAGGTGGCTCACTGGCGCTGCCGACATTTGCGCCAAACATCGTTCCCCCCGCAACGTAAACAGGCTCCAATCGCCGCTTTCGCTGCTCCAATAGAGCGGCGCACGCCAGCCATTCTGCTGCATCGCATCCCACCCCGCTGAAAGCCAGAGTTCCGGCTTGCGATAGCCACCATCCGCCATAAAGTCCGCGTACTCTCCGCACGTCACCAACCGGTCCGCAAGGGAATACGGCTCCAACCACACTCGGTGCCGGGGAAGTTCGTTGTCGAAACAGAACCCTTCGCCGCTATTGCCCACCTCGTGCAGCCCTCCCTCGAATCCCAAAAAGCGCAACGCATTTGCGCCCCCCGAGCCTGGAGTTCCAGGTGCCTCTCCTGGGTGCGTTGAAAATCCATTCGGAGATTTGCGGCGCGAGCCTCGAATGTCCGCTTTGAGAAACCGGACGTCTTCAACTTCCTGGCTCTTCATTTCAGGCATATAAATCGGCCGCAGCGGATTAGTGAAAAAAGCGTGCAAAATATCCGTCAGCAGCAATTCCTGGTGCTGTTCCTCGTGATTCACGCCCAATTCAATCGTCTTCAGGGTTTCCAGTTCCGGACTGCCCTCGAGAAGCCGCTCGATCCCCTCGTCCACATGCTCCCGGTAGCTCAGGATTTCCTCCATCCCCGGCCGCGAAAACGACGCACGCAGCTTCTTCTCCGGGAACTCGGCAAAGCTCCGGTAATAGCTGTTGAAAAGCCAGGGAAAGTCCAGATTAAACAGCTTGTATCCAGGCAGTTTTTCCCGCAAGACGAACGACTCGAAGAACCATGCTGTATGGGCCAGGTGCCACTTGGCAGGCGATGACTCGGGACACGATTGCACCATCATGTCTTCCGGCGTTAGCGTCGCGCACAGGTCGAGCGTGCGCCTGCGTGTCGAGCGAAAACGCGCGCCAATGTCCAACTTCGCAATTGAGGAGGTTGCTGTGCTCATTCTTTTCGATTCCCGTCTGCCGTGAGGGTACCGGCTCAATTCAGACACCATTTACGTTGGGTTTCACAGGAGAGGGGACCTATGTGTCGTCCATCAGGGTTCCACCGTACCGCCTGTGAAATCCATCAATTCAGAATACTTGTCCTTGGGTTACTTCTCTCTTGGCAGGTGATGATCGAAGCATCTCATTCGTCTCGCTCCAAAAACTGGATATTGCTCCAAAATCGTGTTCCCTTTTCGATGTTCAAATCCGCTCATTTGGTGGTTTAATAATTCCAACTTAAGAGACGATCCGATAGTTTATCGCTCCGCCTCATTCTTGAGGAGGAAATATGCGCAGGTTTAAGAAGCCCTGCACGCTGCTCGCGTTTGCCGTTCTGGCAGCCCTCTTTGCAGCAGCCGTGGTGGGCCGCGCACAGGCTCCTGCGCTAAACGCCGCCACCACCCAGCCGACGCAAGTGGCGGGACATCCGATCGCACAGCCACCGCCCACTCCGGAAGAACTGGGCGATACCTTGGTCGTCCACCAGCGTTATCAGGAAGCGATCGAGTCCTACAAGAGTGCTCCGACCAAGTCCGCAATTGTGTGGAACAAGTTGGGGATCGCCTACCAAATGATGTTCAACTTGCAGGAGGCTACCCGGTGCTATCGTGAGTCGTTGAAAATAGACCCCAACAACCCTAATGTCCTCAACAACCTGGGCACTGTCTACGACTCCCTCAAAGAATACAAAGCTGCCGTGAAGATGTATCACAAGGCCCTCAAGATTAATCCAAGATCTCCCCTCGTGCTGAAGAATCTGGGGACCGATCTGCTTGCCCAGCATCAGTATGAAAAAGGGTGGGCGTATTACAAAGAGGCGTTGGCGATTGACCCCGAGATCTTCGGTGCTGAATCGGGTCCTAAAGTCCAAAATCCCGCCTCCGTCCAGCAACGCGGCGCAATGAATTACTACATGGCCAAAAGCTGTGCCCGTGCCGGCTTGAACGCCCGCGCTATCCAATACCTGCGCATGGCGCTCAACGAAGGATTTACGAATCCCCGGAAAATCGTCGCCGACGGGGAGTTCGCCAGCCTCCGTGGCGTGGCAGACTTCGAAAAGCTCCTGACAGACGAAAAAGCGCAGTAGCGTACATCTAATTAAGAAAAGAAATCGGTAAAACCGGCCACCTGCGTCCGGGCGTCGAAACAACCCACCCTCAGAATCTGCAAATTAAGCCGATTGAGGAGTCCCCGCCGATTACTTGGGAGGCTTCCTTTCGTCTTATGATGGTAGTGGCTTCCCTATCCAGGGCCCACGCCTGTCCGGCTGTCCCGATCAACACGCCACCCCCAGCCGCGATTGCCTTGGAAGAGAGATGCCCGCCGAGGTCAATCCATTGCTGCCGACCCCGGCAACAAGGAGGGCCCATGTGCAGAATCGCCGCATTCCGGCTGCTGCTGCCTTCAGCGATCTTTGCGACCTTGGCCGTTGCATCCCAGTTAGTCGCGCAAATGGTTTTCGCCGCCCAGATTCCAGCCCTGCAGATTTCGCAGCAGGCGCCCACGTCGGTGCCTCGGCAACCTGACGTCTCGCAGTCTCTTCAACTCACTCCAGAAGAACGCGGAAACATGCTCCTCGCCGAAAAGCACTACCAGGCCGCCGTCGAAGCATATAAAAAAGCTCCCCAGAACTCCGCCGATGTTTGGAACAGGATGGGCATCGCCTATCAGCAATTGTTCAATGTCAATGAGGCTTTGCGCTGCTTCCAGGTCTCCCTCAAGCTCAACCCCAGGAATGGCAACGTTCTCAACAATATTGGAACCATCTACGTCTCCTTAAAAAACTACCATACTGCGGAAGGGTACTATCGAAAGGCGCTCAAGCTCGAACCGCACTCCGCTGCAATTCTTAAGAATTATGGGACCGAACTTATGTTGCGGGGCAAGTACAAACAGGGCGGCCAGATGTACGCGGAAGCAATAGCCGAAGATCCAACCGCCTTTCAGGGCAGTTCCGGTTTTTCCATAGCAGACCCCACCTCTACCAGGGACCGGGGTGCCATGAACTACTACATGGCAAAAACCTGCGCGCGTGCCGGCATGAAAGTTGCAGCGATCGATTACCTCCGCAGGGCTCTGAGCGAGGGCTATGTCAATCCTCAAAAAATCATCGCAGACGACGAGTTCGCCAGCTTGCGTGGGACGCCAGATTTCGAGAAGCTCCTCGCGGCGCAGAAGCGCCCTTGAACCCCTCGCCGATATACCCGCCTCTCTGTCTCAAGGGGCTCACATCCTCGATCGGCCTTTTCCGAGGGTCGTCCTCGTGAGCTCTTCATCCGTCTAACTTAAATGGGGCGATGCAATGTCGCCATTCGGAGACCCCGTGCAAATTCGTGTCCGCGCCGCAATATTGCCCGCAATTGCGCTCTGTTTGACGCTTATCGCAACTTATGACGCGTACCCGCAAGATGCAGGGTCGAGTCCTTTGACACAGGCTCCGGGCACCCCGAACGGCCAGCGCGGCGGCCGCGGAGGCGGCGGCTTCGGTGGCATGATGGGTGGCGGCCGCGGCACGGTGGGAACTGTGACCGCGTTGGCTCCTGATCACTTCACCATCAAGACTGAAACCGGCGATGTCTATGCCGTGCACTTCAGCGTCAACACCCGCATGATGAAGCAGCCAGCGCAGCGGCGCGGCCCATCAGACGGCAGCGGAGAGCGCACGCCTCCACAGCCAATCAAGCCCGCTGATATTAAGGTCGGCGATGTGATCGCAGCCGGCGGCGAAGTCGACCAATCCGCCAAGTCGGTTGGAGCAGTATTCGTCATGCTCATCGACCCCGAGCGCGCTAAACAGATGCGGGAGATGGAGGCCAACTACGGCAAGACCTGGCTGCTTGGCAAGGTGACCGCCATCGACGGCGTCAAGGTCACCATCGAAGGCGCCCGCGACAAGGCGTCCTACACTTTCACAGCCGATGAAAACACCACATTCCGCAAGCGCCGCGACCCCATCACCCTCGCCGATATGCAGGTCGGTGACATGGTCCGCGTCGAAGGCGCCCTCAAAGATGGGGGCTTCCTTGCCACCACGGTTGCTGTCATGGTCCGTCCGCCTCAGGGAGGAAATTCCACGACCGCGCCCGGCACCCCTCCCCAATAACCTCGCACGATGCATCCCCAGCGAAACCGGGTGCCGTCAACCTCCCATGAACATTCCGCCGTTCACATCCAGCACGTGTCCGGTGATGTATCCCGCCGCATCCGATGCAAGGAATGCTACTGACTGCGCAATCTCCAGGTCTGTTCCCGGCCGCCCCAGCGGAATCTGCGCCATCATCGCCCCGCGTTGCTTTTCGTCCAGCACCGCCGTCATCGGCGTCTCAATGTATCCCGGCGCCACCGCATTCACGGTAATCCCGCGCGAAGCTACCTCGCGCGCCAGCGATCTCGTCAACCCGATCAGCCCCGCCTTCGACGACGCGTAATTCACCTGTCCCGCCTGACCCGTCCGCCCCACTACGCTCGTAATGTTGATGATCCGCCCCCAGCGATTCTTCAACATCGGCCGCAGCAAAGCCTGCGTCAACAGGAACGCCCCAGTCAGGTTGGTCCCCAGCACATCGTCCCAGTCCGGCCGCTTCATTGCCATCATCAGCCCGTCGCGTGTGATGCCTGCGTTGTTGACCAGGATCTCCACCTTGCCGAAACGCTCAATTACCGCCTTGGCTCCAGCCTTGATCGACTCCTCGCTCGCCACATCCAACGCAAACACCGCCGACTGCCCGCCGGCCGCCTCAATCTCCTTGGCCACTGCGCCAAGTTTGTTCTCGTTCCGCGCCGCCAGCGCGACAGTTGCCCCGGCCCGCGCAAGTTCCAACGCGCATGCCCGCCCAATTCCCTGCGAAGCCCCCGTCACCAGAGCAATTCTTCCCTGCAAACTCGCCATCTTCCGCCTATCCCTCGCGCAGAAAAGCGCGCCTTTCCCGAAGCTCATTGTAAATATCCTCTGGCCAAGCCGCAGTCTTCATCATGAGAGCCCCTCAAAAATGGCCTTGAAGGTGTAACGCCCCTGATCCGTCAACCGCTTACCACCGCGCTTTCCCTTCACCTCCCTCATTCCACTGCGAATAGAATTCGCAGAAATCTGCATATGAATTCCTCCGCTCGGCGCACACTAGAAACAGAAGGGAAAACTCGAACCTTGAAAGCGCACGATTTCACAGCCCGCGGAAAAACTCCGAGTTTTGAAAGCCCTGAGCACCGTAGATGGATTTTTCAGAGGGGATCAAAACCGCATATGATTGGAGAAAATAGCCCGATTAGCCTTCGTCAAGTCTTCGCCGTTAAGGACCATAAATACAACAAACATGAAGAGATATGTCGCTTGAAAAGCGTTCTCTTTTCCTTCGCTCGTAGAAACCGCCCGGCGATTCTTGCCT
>OBLW0100001655.1_pt1 | contig 18642 bp, 25 predicted proteins | sample 1520161 | NCBI WGS metagenome assembly OBLW01 (sample SAMEA3539309, study PRJEB22396) | soil metagenome | biome: tundra; feature: field; material: soil | place: USA | collected 2010-05 | depth 0.15 m | reverse complement strand
CGCATCAAGCACCTGAAGAAGGGCAGCCGGCCGTGGTTTGCTGCGCAGTCTGGGCGGACAGATCAAGATCGCGGCTAGTCCGAGATGTTGCCGCACTTCTCGCAAGATCGTGGCCTTGCTAGGCGCTTGGCGCGATAAATCGTTGTCTATGTGGCCTCGGTGGTGACGGCGAGGTCGGCGAAGAGGGTCTGCATGTCGATGCGGAGGGCTTCGTAGTCGCGGTCGACTGCTGTCCAGTGAGCGGGTTTGCGCCCAAGGCGGGGGCTGCGGACGCCGGCGACGATGGGGCCGATGACCTGGTCGCGTAGGACAAGAAGGGCGACAATGGTGAGGGCCGCGTGCGGTGCGACGCAGTAGCGGCGGCCGTGCCCGGGCTTGGTGATCACCTCGTGGGCGCGGAGCTTGCGCAGGTCGTAGGCGCCTTGGCGGACGGTGGCGTCCGCTCCTGGGCTGATGGAGTTGACCTTGGCCGTCAGCTCGGCGACGGTGAACCCGTAGGGCGCGGCGGCGAGGGCGGTGACGGCGCCCAAGGTGGTGCGGATGCGTGCCTTGTTCAGGTCGACGCCACCCACGCGGGTCGTGCCGATGACCGCGGGTTGTGCCAGCTCGTCCAAGATGCCGTCGGGTATGAAGGCGACGTCGACGCAGTCGAGGGTGGTGCAGAAACGCTCGAGCGTCCCGGCGAGGCGGGCGACGATCTCGGGGAACTTGTCGAGGACGCGGCCGACCCCGAGGGCTTTGGTGTTGTGCACTATCGCCTCAAAGCGCAGCAGGTGCTCGCCTTTGGTGTAGCCCTTCAGCGTCAAGGCCCCGAAGTGGACCTTGAAGATGGTCAGGCCCTACTGAGGTGTCTCGATCACGGCAGCCACTCGGGGCGAGAGCTCGCTGTAGTCGGTGCGGGGCCGTTGCTTGGTGCCGAACAGCGTGCGTAGGACGGGGAGGAGAAGGACGGTATGTCTTCCTGGCCCACGAAGCTACAGAAGGCATCATCTGGACGTCCTTCGTTCCAAGTCGCCGACTGTCGCGGCGCGTCCCCGAAGGACGGGTCGGGCGTGGACCAACACTTCGACCGCCCTGTGTGAGCGGCACCAGATTGTTCGCCCATATCGAGGCTCCGGAGAAGGAACGTTAGGGCGCTGAGGTGGTAGTGCGACTCTTTGCTGCGTAGCCATGGGCCAGGGCGTCGTACCAGAAGGCAGGTCGAAATCGCCTATCCCGAAGGTCGATCGAGGGCCGGAACTGTCCTCAAGCCGTGGCATGATGAGCCGATGAACCCGTCCCCGAACCCGATCGAGGAGTGGTGTGGAAATGTCGTTGCCTACGAGTCACTCGCTAGACGTTCCGGGAGCGCGCCTGTATTACGAGGTGCAAGGCTCAGGTTCTGTGATCATGCTGGTCGGGCACCCCATGGGCGTTTCGGGCTTTGCCGCGATCGCCCCACTGCTCGCCGAGGACTACACGGTCGTGACCTACGACCCCCGAGGCTTCTCACGCAGCACCATTGACGACCCCGACCAGGACGCCGAGCCGGACCTGCTGGCCGATGACGTGCGCCGGGTGCTGGAGGCGGTTGGCGGCGGGCCCGCGTACGTGTTCGGCAGCAGCGGTGGCGCGGTCACGGGGCTCGCCTTGGTCGCCCGCTACCCCGGCCACGTGGAGACCCTCGTCGCCCACGAGCCCCCGCTCGCCCTGCTCCTGCCGGAAGCCGAGAAGGCACGCGCCGGGATGCATGACATTTACGACACCTACCGCGAGAGCGGCATCAGCGCCGCGTGGCAGAGGTTCTCCGGCTTTACCGGCATCAACATGCGCCCGCAGGGTGAGGACGCCGCGCGACAGCCGCCGTCGGCCGAGGCGGTGGCGATGAGCGAGCGCTTCTTCGGTCACGGCCTGTTGCCCATCACGTTCTACCAACCGGACTTCTCCGCGCTGCAGGGCGCGCCGGCTCGGGTCGTGGTTGGGGGAGGGACCACCTCCAAGGGCCAGTTCGCCCAGCGCACTGCTGTCGCGCTGGCTGAACGCCTCGGCTCGCCGTTGATCGACTTCCCTGGAGGCCATGCCGGTTTCGCCAGCGACACCAAGGACTTCCTCGACGTCCTCCGACGCACCCTGGGATAGCTCGTAGGGATGGGCGACTGGAGAGGCGGACCCCGGCTGGACGGCCGGCACGATCGCCGAGACGCCCAGCTGCCACACGTTCGAGGCGTTCCCGGCGGTTGGGTCTCATTGTCACCGAGACGTTACGTTGCCGGTCACAGCTGCTCGCGCTGCCAACCTCGCCTGATTGAGCCGAGCCAAGGCGCGAACAGGCAGGCAGCGGCGTTCATGGACTTTGTGGTCCGAGCGGCGCGAGCGTTGGCGGGTGGCGGGATCTTTAGCCTGCTTGGTTAACCAACCCGAGGCGGACCAGAACGCCCATTCTTGAGCGCCAGGACAGCGACACGGCCGCAGCTTCCAGCTGAGCCATACCGACGGATATTTCGCCGGGCGAGCTGGTGACGACTTGCGCGTCGTCCGCCTGGTCCATCGACAGGCGTCTCCCGGAGGGTCTCTAACGGGATGACGGGGTGCACGGCCCCTTGGCTTCCCTCGCAAGGCGACCGGGGGTCGTGCACCTTTTGTCGGTCAGCCGACGGCGAGCTTCTTGTGATCACGCCGGTCACATGATGTGGTGCGCTCCGGCCGCCCATGCCGAATCTGGCTCGGTCGGCAGCGGCTCGAACGCAGCACCCGCACGTTGTTCTGTCGTGTCGAACCGGTCACCCAGGTCGCTGAGTAGCTACGGGCCCGAGTCGATAGTGACGGGGAAGCGGCCCGCCGGATAGGTAGGCGACTGAATCTTGGCTAGGTAGGCGATGACTGCTTGTACCGTCGCCAACCTTTGCTGCATCACGCTGGTCACACACGCGGTGAACAGCATGCCGTAGGCGGTGCCCCCCACGTTCTCGGCAGTCTCTGCCAAACACTCAGCACGCGCATAGCGCGTCCATTGAGACTCCACAGCAGCGACGACCTTCGTTCCCCAGTAGGTGGACTCGGTCGCCAGCGCCTTGGAGAGCGGCCGCGCAACCGCGTCTTCTTGTTCGCCAGCACAGGCATCCAACTGGATCTGGGAGAGGAAATGCATGCTGTGGCACTCTTTCAGGGGAACAGTGATGGTCGATTCAGCAGACGCTGTCGTCGATGTGGACCTCGGAGACGCATGCGACGACCCGCTGCATCCCGCCAGCGTCATCCCGACGAGCGACAGGGCAAGCAGCGACCTTCTCATCACCATTGAAGTGTCTTACCAGACGCCGAGTCCGGGCGGCCTCGTTACTTACGCCTACTCGACCGGACGCTCAGTAGTTCCCTCTCCTTGCAACTTGGGCGAACGCGGGCGGACCCGCGCAGAACCGGCGAACAGCGCACCGAATAGCGTCCCGTCTCGGAGTGGCGACAACGCGTGACGGGTAGGTATCGGACTCGCCGCCGCAGAACAACACTCGCCAACTTCCGAAGTAGGTGCCACCGCGACACCGGCTTCGAGTGACATTCCGTGACTCTGGCAGTAGTTACGCTCCAGCCGCCTGGCTGGTCGCCTGCCATTCTGTCGCCCCTCGCCGCCTCCTTGCTACCATCGACCTCGGAGCGATGAAGCCCGCCCCTTAAATCGCCGAGCACCGCCCGGCTGATGGCTTCTACCAGCAAATAACGCCGCTGGTAGGGCCGCGGGAGAGACCGTACCCCTGCCAAACCCAGGAGGTACGACATGAACATCTACTACATCGCAGCGATCTGGCTCGGGATGGCGCTGCTCGCGTCGTTCATCAGCATTCGGATCAGCGTCTCGGTCGCCCTCGTCGAGATCCTCGTGGGTGCGGTTCTCGGGAACATTCCTGGGATAAAAGAGCACATCATCCAGACTGGGTTCACGACCTTTCTTGCTGGTGTTGGCTCGATCCTGCTGACCTTCCTCGCCGGTGCGGAGATTGATCCTGTCTCGCTGAAGAAGCACTGGAAGGCCAGTATCACGATCGGGTTCCTGTCGTTCCTGCTCCCCCTCTTGGGTGCCTTCAGTGTCTGCAAATATGTCCTGGGCTGGCACCTGCACGCTGCTGAGATCGGCGGCATCGCCCTCAGCACGACCTCGGTGGCAGTCGTCTATGCCGTGATGGTCGAGACCGGGCTCAACCGCCAGGACATCGGAAAGCTCATCCTTGCGGCGTGCTTTGTCACAGACCTCGGGACGGTCATGACACTGGGCGGGTTCTTCGCGACCTACGGGTGGCTGCTCTTGGTCTTCGTAGTTGTCACAGGCATCTGCCTGTTCCTCCTCCCACGAGCGATGCGACTGGTGATCGCACGAGTTGGGCACCGAGTGAGCGAGCCGGAGGTGAAGGTGCTCTTTGTCGTCCTGCTCGGCCTCGGCGGGCTGGCGACTGCGGCGGGTAGTGAGGCAGTCCTCCCTGCCTATCTCGCTGGCCTTGTCGTCGCCGGGGTGTTCATGCAGGATCGGGTGATCATGGACCGAATCCGGACTATCGCCTTCGCATTCCTGACACCGTTCTTCTTCCTCCGGGCCGGAACGCTCATCTCTGCCCGCGAGCTTGTCTCGGGTGCCGGGATCATCGGAGCGCTCTTTCTTGTCAAGATGGCGACCAAGTTCGTCGGCGTTTGGCCGACCTCAACAGCGTTCCGCATTCCAAACCGGGAGCGAACGTACACGACGCTGCTGATGGCGACCGGATTGACCTTCGGTTCAATCACAGCGCTGTTCGGACTGAACCACCAGCTCATCAATCAGGCTCAGTACACCGAACTGGTTACGGTCGTAATACTCTCAGCGTTCATACCGACCCTCATCGCCCAGCAGTTCTTCCAGCCAAAGGTCGCGGTCGGGGCTGAAGTGGCCGAGGAAGAAGAAGCGCTGGCAGAGGAGGACGTCTCGATCCTTCACCGTCGTCCTCGTCGGTAACTGGTGCAGTCGAACCAGAGAAGGGTCTTGCCGACAGCGTCACAGAAAGGTCGCACCAAAGGTCAGCCGTCTGCCAGAGGGCCTCCTGTAGAAGATCGCCAATCGAGTGACATTTTGTCACTCTGGCAGTGACGACGCTCCAGCCGCCTGACCGGCGTCGGGGAGACAATCTTCATTTCCGAAGTGCCACCGCCCCGCTGTTGTATGTCGGGTCGTTCGGTGCGCGATCGCCAAACGCGTAACGATTCTGGCGCACAGCGATTGAGCTGACGCCGCCGTCATTCTGTGCGCGCGAATCGGCGTATAACGCTAGGGCGACCCCGAGTTCGAAGCCGTTATTCGGGGAAACCTTCGGACCGTCCGGCATCGGCTGGCTGCGCCGGTTCTTCGCCTTCGCAACCGCCAAGCACCACGTCGCTTCCGAGCTGCTCGCGCACTTGGATAGGAGCAGCCCCGTCTTCGGCGAGAGTCGCGCCCGGGTGCTCGCCGCCGCCCGGCCACTCCTTGTCGCCGCACAACACAGTCACGAAGTCCGCTACGACCTCACGCTCGAACAGATACTCGACATGATCGTCGCCATCGCCACGATCCACGGCACTCCGAGCTATCTCGAGCCGATCCTCCAGGCCGCGCTCGACGGCATTCGCCTCCCGATCGATGTAGAGCCCACCTAGAACATCCGGGGCCGCGAAGCGCTCACTAGTCCCTCGCCGTAGTGGCTGGACGCGCCGATCCGTTCGGTACCGACACCAGGGCGCCACATAACGACGCCCCGAACCCCCTCGACAGCCCGGCCGAGGCGCGCCCGAACGGCGGGGATCCGGGCGTGGTTGGCTGATCAGCACCGAGCGCCGAATCGCCACCCTTCCGGCGACTCCCGAGCCTCGGCGTTCTGCGCAGGTCTGGACTGCCTCGGGCGGCGAATTGTTTCGTACGCGAGGATGTGGCCGGCCGGTGAACCGGCCTCGTCAAAAGCAAAGGATGCCAACATGCATGTGGTCATTCGTCATTACGAGGGCAGCTCCAAGTTGATCGACGAACTGGTCGGCCGACGTAAGGACGTCGAAGCGCTCATCAGAGGGGTCGACGGGTTCGTCGCCTACTACCTCATCAGAACCGCTGGCGGTGGCGCCAGCATTAGCATCTTCGAGAACGAGGCTGGTACCACAGAGTCGACGAAGCAGGCAGCCGCGTACATAAAGGAGAACCTTCCTGGCGTGGCGGCGGGACCTCCCCAGATCATCGAAGGCCAGGCGGTAATCGACTTCAGGTAGACGACGTACCTACGTTCACCGGAAACCGGGCCGAAGTGCCTTCAGGACTGGAAATGTGGTGGATGACTCCGACGTACATCGACGAGAACCTCCTGATCGGGCTGCGCAGGAGTTCTGCCGTGACAGATCAGACGGAGATGTGCCCGTCTGACGAACGCTGAGTGCTGCCGGGCCGCCCCAGCCACGAACGCGGCGACGATGTAGGTCGCGTGCCTGTCCAATGACACCCGTGCCCGGTCATATCGCATGGTGGTACGCGGGTCGGCGTGCGACGGTGCCTCCTGCAAGTCGCGGAGCGGCACCCCGGCGTCGAGCGCCGCGGGGATGAACGCGTGTCGGAGTGTAACCGCGCCCTCCGCCATCCCAGGGCCGTCGGTTCGCAGTGCGTCGCGTTTGGCCGCGCGCCGATCGAATCATCTGTGTGCCGCGCGAGGCGCGTCCTAAGTCACATCGCGGGCACCGAGTCCAGCTCCAGGAGGGTTGTCACCCTCGCGGCCAACCGGGCGGCGCGCCTTGCTGCGGGCTTCTTGGAACAGGCCGAGGCATCGCGCGTGGTCATCGGCGATCCGACCGGGGTGCGAGACAAAGATGCCGGCGCGGTGCACAACCGCCGGACGCATCGCTGGCTTGTGGCCCACACCAGAAGAGCCCTGTGCTATCGGCTGGAGGAGGTCGGGATCGCCGCCGAGCTCACCGACGAGCGCGGCACCTCCTCGCACTGCCCCGACTGCGGGGCGGTGGCCCGAAAGCGGGGCCGGGTCCTCGTCTGCACCGACCCAGCTTGTAACACCGTGCATCACCGCGACGTCGCGGGCGCGCAAAACATGGTCCGGAAACTGGGCGGGCGCGATAGGAGCCCTCCAAAGGAGGGCTCCTATCAGCACTTTTGTCGCGAAAATCGGGTGGAGGTGGCGGGAGTCGAACCCGCGTCCCCCGGTATCTTGATGGGACTTCTCCGAGCGCATCCGGCGGAGGTGTCTCGGGTCCCGCCACGCCACCGGCGCCGGTGCGGGACCCCAGCCGACTGAGATGTCCCTGACTGCTCGCCGGCGGCGCCGTTCAGGTAAGCCCTGCAAGATGACGCCTGGGACCGGTCCGCAGGACTAGGACCGGGCAGACGTTGCTGCTAGTTAGGCAGCAAGCGCGAGCTGAGGCTCGGCGTTTGTGTTGTTTTCCGGCTCTTTAACGTGGTTCCGGAGACCACGGCTCGCTTCTCCCAACTCGACGACCGAAGTCGAAGCCTGTCACCCCCTTGGTGATATTTGTTCCTGTTAGGAGGATACCGCTTCGGCCGTCGCCTCAGCGCCGGCGCTCGTGCTCCCGGATCACGCGCTGGGCCTCTCGGTTCGCGTCCCGTTCGGCGATGGCGTGTCGCTTGTCGTAGAGCCGGCGCCCACGCGCGAGCGCGAGCTCGACCTTGGCGAGGCCGTCCTTGAAGTAAATGCTGAGTGGCACGAGCGTGAGCGCCTTTTGGGCGACGCGACCGGAGAGCTCGTCGATCTGTTGGCGGTGCAGCAACAGTTTGCGGGCCCTGACCGGTTCGAAACGACCGTACCCGGACGCGTACTCGTACGGCGCGAGGTGTGCCCCGAGGAGCCACAGCTCGCCGTCGTCGATCCTGGCGTACGCGTCCTGCAGCGACGCTTGTCCCAATCGAAGCGACTTGACCTCTGCACCTTTGAGAGCGATCCCGCACTCATACACCTCGAGGATGTCGTAGTCGTGCCGAGCGCGCCGGTTGCGTGCCACGCTGCGGATCACCGGCTCGTGCTGGTCACCCAATGCCGTGGACTTGCCCGGGATGCGCTGAGTCCCGGCGGGCTTTCTCGTGGCCATCGCCGGAGACGCTACCGTGCGGCCCTGATGAGCGATTCCAAACCGGCCCCGTCGGCGCCAGCAGCGCCAGCACAGCTGGCGCCGGGCACGGCGGGCCTGCAGCTAGCGCGCTCTCACCTCGACGAGATGATTGCGCACTGCTTGCGTGCTTATCCGGAGGAAGGCTGCGGGCTCCTCTCCGGGGACCCGGCTACGGGCACAGTCACTGCCGTGCACCCCACGGTGAACCTGGCGGCTTCGGCCCGGGTCTACGAAGTCGACCCGGGCGAGCATCTTCGAATCGACCGGGCGGCCGAGGCCGATGGTCGGGCGGTGATCGGCGTCTTCCACTCGCATACCCACACCGATCCGTACCCGTCGCCGACTGACGTTGCTCAGGCGCCTGACCCCTCCTGGCACTACGTGGTCGTTTCAGTGCGCCACGAAGTGGCCTCGGTTCGTTCCTACCGGATCGTCGACGGCCTGATAACCGAGGAGGCGATCGAGGCCGTCGGGACCTGACTGCAGCAGGCAACTGTCGTGCTTCCTGGTACGCGGGCACTCGGACTTCTCCTGATCCTGGCCGCGCGGCCCCTGGCCGGGTACCCTGCCGGGATGACCGACCCGCAACGTGATGCCCTAGAGCTCGCACGCCACGACGGTCGGGCCCTCGACGAGCTCCGCCCGGGATTCTTCGTCCGGGACTTCACCGAGTTCGCGGCCGGCTCGGTGCTTGCGGTTTCGGGCCGCACAAAGGTCCTGTGCACGGCCTCGCTCGACGAGGACGTCCCGAGATGGATGCGCGGGACCCACCGAGGCTGGGTGACAGCGGAGTACTCCCTGCTCCCTGGCTCATCGCCCGAGCGGGTGAGCAGGGAGGCGACGAGAGGGCGCCAGTCCGGCCGGACCCAGGAGATTCAGCGGCTGATCGGCAGGGCATTGCGCAGCATCATTGATCTCGGGGCGCTCGGCGAGCGCCAGATCCTGATCGACTGCGACGTGCTGCAGGCAGACGGGGGGACGCGAACGGCCGCGATATCGGGCGCCTACGTTGCGCTTCACGACGCCTGCTCACGTCTTTGCTTCTCGGGAGCGATCGCTGGACATCCTGTGCGTGAGGCGTGCGCGGGCGTCTCGGTCGGCATCGTCGACGCGGTATGCATGCTCGACCTCGATTACGCCGAAGACTCCGCTGCCGAGGTCGACATGAACGTCGTGATGACGTCCTCGGGACGCTTCGTCGAGGTGCAGGGAACGGCCGAGGGGCTGCCGTTCGCCCGCACCGAGCTTGACGAGATGCTCGCCCTCGCCGAGCTCGGCATCAACCAGATCCTCGAAGTCCAGGCCGAAGTGCTGGCAACGCCCCCACCGAACCGCACCCCCGCCGCCACGGCCTGACGCCGCAGCCGAGCGAAGCTAGGAAGGATGGAGTCGGCATGCGGTTGGTGCTTGCTACAGCGAATCCCGACAAAGCCGCGGAATTAGGGGCCATTCTGGACGAGGAGCTCGATGATCTGGTCGAGCTCGTTGCTCGTCCGCAGGGCGTCGGCGCGGTCGAAGAGACGGGGGAGAGCCTCGAGGACAACGCCCGTCTCAAGGCCGTCGCACTCGTCGCAGCAACCGGAGAGGCCGCCGTCGCCGATGACACCGGTCTCGAGGTGACGGCGCTCGGCGGGGCTCCCGGCACGTGGTCGGCCCGCTTTGCCGGGGCGGACGCCACCTACGCCGACAACGTCGCCAAGTTGCTCGCCGTTCTCGAGGGCGAGATCGACCGGCGGGCGCGCTTTCGTACCGTCGTGGTCTGTCGCTTTCCCGACGGCACCGAGATCATCGGCGAGGGTGTCGTCGAAGGGGAGATCGTGCCGGCCCCGCGCGGTGTAGGGGGCTTTGGTTACGACTCGGTGTTCGCGCCGGAGGGCGGAGGCGGGCGCACGTTTGCGGAGATGAGCCCAGCCGAGAAACACGAGCTTTCACACCGGGGTCGCGCGCTCCGCTCCTTCGCGGCGTTCCTCAAGCAAAGCACCCCAGCCGCGCCGACTTCCTCGTCGCGGCTACCAACCTCGTAAGTCGACGGGCCACGTCTCGAGGACATCGTTGCCGGAAACAAGGTGAACCTGCTCGTGATAGGCCATCGTCGGATCCACGTGAGCGGGCACGAGGCGGAGCCTGTCGCCGACGCTCCGCGGCGGGTCGAAGGTCACGTGCTCGTCCGAACAGAACCAGACCTTGGCTCCCTCCGCTTCCGGATTGCCGTGATCCATGCCGAACGCCTTGAGGCCGGCATCTGCCACTGACCATTGTGGCCGGCTGGAGATCACGGTGGCGTCCACGAAGAGCGCCTGGCGAAACGGGAGGCCGAGGCGCCCGGCGTCGATCACGAGTGCGGGAGTCGCGAGCGCATCAATCTTCACTTACCAGGCTACGCAGAAGGAGAGATACGCTTGGCCAATGGCAGCGGTCGCGGGCAAGGACGACAACGTGGATGAGGTAGTCGACCACGTGCTTGCCACACGGGAGCGGGTCCTCGTCGAGCGAGACGGCGCGCCAGCCGCCGTCATCATCTCAGCTCGTGAGTTGGAAGGGCTCGAGTACACGATCGATCTCTTGTCCGAGCCGAAGACAGTGCGCCGCATCCTCGAGGCAGAGGCCGCGCTTCAGAGTGGGAACCTCTACATGGGCGAGGAGTTGGCGGCGCTCGACCCAGATGCCCGCTTCGTGGTGCGCGCCGTGACCGGAGGGGCGTCGCTCGCGGCGGCGCGATCGAGTGCCGATACCCGGTGGGGCCTTGTCGGGAGCGAACCGGCGCGCAAGGCGCTGGATGAGCTCCAGTTCCATGTCGCGGATGAAGCCCGGCGTTTCATTTTCGGCCAGCTGCTCATCGACCCGATCGGGTCAGGCGTAGAGCTTCACGGCTTCCTGGCTCGGCGTCTGGCGACTAGGGTCGAGACAGCGCTCGTCATCTACCGTCTCGACAGCGTGAAGCGCGTCGTTCGCCTGGTGGAGGTCCTGAACATCGGCGGCCTGGTAGGCAGGCAGGACAGTCGGCACTGGTAGTTGGCGCGGCGTCGCAAGTGAGGGCCGGCCCTGTCTGACAGGCAGCCTGACCTATACCGGTTCGAGCGCGTCGCCGAGGGTCCCGAGCGGTGGTGCGCCGAGCTCAAGCATTGACTCGTGGAACCGTCTGAGACTGAAGCGCGGGCCCCAGCGCGCGATCGCCTCGTCGCGAAGCGCCAGGATCTCGAGCTTGCCCCACGTGTAGCGGCCGTATGTCGGGTCGAACGTGGCCCGGCTGGCTTCGGACTGAGCCGCAGGCGCCTCCAGGAAAGCATCTTCGCGGAACCGCGCCGCCGCGTCATGCACTGTCATGGTCCCGCGGTGGATCCCGAGTGCCGAAGCGAGACGCGTCACACGCACGAGAGCCGCGACCCAGACTCCGATCGCAAAGCGCGGATCGTCGTGGCGGAAGCCCTCCTCCACCAACAATTCCTCCGCGTAGTGAGCCCAGCCCTCGACGAAGCCAAGGGAGGACAGCGACCGGCGGACGTCCCCGCGGGCGGCGAGCCGGATCATCCGTCCGTGGGCGAAGTGCCCCGGCGCCACCTCGTGTGCGGTGATGGCGGGCAGCGTCGTAGCACTGAAGAGCGACCGCCACCGCTCCTTGGTCTCGTGGTCCCAGGAAGGGTCGGGTGGGTTCACATGGAAGCACGCGGGCGCTTCGGGCTCATACGCGCCGGTCCACGACATCATCGCGATCGCGTACCGCCTCGATGGTGGGGCCGGGCCGACACGACAGGTGCCTCCGAGCTCGGGGAGAAGGCCGCGCTCGGTGGTGAAGGTTCTCAGCTCTTCGACCAGGAGGCGGGCGGCGGCGTATATGCCCTCGTCGTCGGGATGGTCACACAGGAGCTCCCGGACGACCTCCGCAGGAGAAAGACCTGGTCTCAGGCGATCGCAGTCGTGAACGAGGCGGTCGATGAGCCGGGCCCTTTCTGCGTCCGCGACCTCCTCGAGCCGGCCGAGATCCACGGTCATCGCCTCGGGATCGCCGAGCAGCCGGGCTAGCTTCTGCGGGCCGAGGCTCGCATCGGGCGAACCGCTCGCTGCCGCGTTCTCCAGATGAGCGATCAGCTTTTCGAGACAGGCCCGGCCGCGGTCGCGTGTCGCAAGATCGGCAGCCACAAACTCGAGGCCTTCGCCGAGGCCGCGCACCGCAGGCAGCAGAGCGGCTGCCACCGGCGCAGGTATCGAGTCGAGCGACTCGATGGCACCGGCGATGGCGTCTGGCCACCCGTGCAGGTGAGCTGCCTTTGCGGCCGCACGCTCGTCTGCGGACGCGTACTCTCGGTCGTAGCAAGCGAGGTCAAGATTCAGCAGGTGGACCAAGGGGTTCCATCTGTGGATCTCGACCACGGAGAACGCGGCACGCGCTCCCGCCTCCGCAGCGGACAGGTGCGCCTCGTCATGCGCATCTGGCTCGAGAGCACCGCGTCCGAGCGATGCGAGGAGAGCCTCTACTCCAGCTGGCGAGAGGTCTTGGACCTGGCCGTCGAACTCGTGCAGCCCCGCGAGCTCGCGGGTTTCGGGCATGTGGAGCTCCCAGATCGCACGAAGCCGGTCGGAGACCATAGGGCGAACGTAGCGGGAATCGGCGCCGCGATCGCCCGGTAGCCTGACGAGCCTGTTACATCCTTCGGGCATCATCTCTCCTGTGGTCCTTGACCGGCCGGCTGCCTCCCGGGGCGGACGGACGGCCCTGGCCGAGACCAGGATCAGGAGGAGGAGCGATGCCGACCGAGAGCGTGTCCATAAGCTGCGATGACTGTGTGCTGCATGGGACCTCGGCGTGCGATGACTGCGTCGTCACCTTCGTGCTGGGTCCTCCGGCCGCCAGCGGGATCGTGGTCGATGTCGCTGAGGCTCGTGCCGTCCGCATGCTCCAGCGAGCGGGCCTCGTTCCCGAGCTGCGCTTCCGTCGGCGCGTCGGGTGATCCGCGTAGACCCCGGTCCATAGCGTCTGAGGCGCTCAGCTGATGGGTTACATGCTCGTCACCAACGACTTCCCTCCCAAGGTCGGTGGCATCCAGTCGTATCTGTACGAGCTGTTCCGCCGGCTGCCCGCTGAGGAGCTCACGGTTCTCACGAGCGCGCACAGCGGTGCCTCTGAGTTCGACCGGCGGCAGGGTTTTCGGATCGAGCGCTCGAGGTCGCCAGTATTGCTACCGACGCCCGGGCTCGCGCGGACCGTGCGGCAGCTGTCGCAAGCCACAGGCGGCGGGATCGTGCTACTGGATCCGGCCCTCCCACTCGGCCTGCTCGGCAACCGGCTGCAGGTGCCGTACGGTGTGGTGCTCCACGGCGCCGAGGTGGCCGTTCCGGGCCGGCTACCCGTCTCGCGCCAGCTCCTGCGGTCCGTGCTGTCCGGGGCATCGCTCGCAATTGCTGCGGGCGGTTATCCGGCCGCGGAGGCGGCGCGCGCTGCCGGGGCGCGCAAGCCGCGGTTCGTCATCGTGCCTCCCGGCGTCGACCACGAGCGTTTCCATCCGCTCGGATTCGACGAGCGGATGTCGGTGAGGCGACGGCTCGGTCTGCCCACCGAGGGCAGGCTCGTCGTGAGCGTGAGCCGGCTTGTTCCACGCAAGGGCATGGACGTGCTGATCGAGGCTGTCGGGCAGCTGAGCGCGGAGCGACCGGACCTGACACTCGCGATCGGCGGCTCGGGCCGGGACCGCAGACGTCTGGAGCTGGCGGCGAGACGTTGTAGCGCGCCGGTTCGCTTTCTCGGTCGGGTCGCCGACGACGATCTGCCGATGCTCGACGCCGCAGCGGACGTCTGGGCGATGTGCTGTCGTGACCGCTGGTTCGGTCTCGAGCAAGAGGGATTCGGGATCGTCTTTCTCGAAGCTGCCGCCGCTGGCGTCGCCCAGCTAGCGGGGCGAAGCGGTGGCTCGGACGAGGCCGTCGTCGACGGCAAGACGGGTCTCGTGGTCGACCGGCCGGGCGACGCGACCGCGGTTGCCGCCGCGCTGGCGAGGTTGCTGGACGATTCGGAGCTTCGAGAGCGCCTGGGCGCGGAGGCGCGGCGCAGGGCCGTTGCTGAATTCGACTACGACAAGCTGGCCAGGATGTTGCACCAGACCCTGGTAGAGATGGGTAGCTGACCGCGTCAGTTCGTGTTCTGATTGTTGGTGAGGGCTGGACCAGCGTGAGCGGTCGGCCAATGCTGGCTGAAGGCCCGAGGAGATGCGAGGCTGGAGTCCACTAGGGCAGAGAGGAGGACGTGTGGCCGATCAGACCATTGAGCGGATGGTCGTAGACGGCTCCCCAACGCGGTGCTTCGAGGTCGTGGCCGACATCGAGCGTTATCCGGAATGGGTCGCCGATCTGAAGGAGGTTCACGTCCACGAGCGCGATCAGCAGGGGCGGCCTTCTCTTGTCGCGTTTCGTGCCGCTGCTTTCGGGCGCAGTACGAGTTACACCCTTGCCTACGACTATTCGCAGGCGCCGACGGAGCTTCGCTGGGTCCAGCGGGAGGGTGATCTCACCAGCCGCCTCGACGGCATATACCGTTTCAAGTCCGCACCTGAAGGCGGGACTGAAGTCACCTACCAGCTTGCCGTCGAGCTACGGGTGCCATTGCCGGGCTTCATCAAGCGACGCGCCGAGGGCAACATCATCCACGCTGCGATCCGGGACTTGAAGGCGCGGGTCGAGTCGACGCCGTGAACCTCACGAGCCTGCGGCTCAGCGAGGCTTAATGGCGTGAAGGTCGGTATCACCCTCCCGACGTTCGAGCCGACCGCTGCTGCAGCGCTCGCGACCGCACGCGCCGCGGAGGGTGCTGGGATCGACGGTGTCTTCGTCTTCGATCATCTGTGGCGCGGCGCCAGGAGGTCGCGGCCTGCCCTGTCGATGTACCCGGTGCTGGCCGCTGTCGCGACAGGGACTCGGCGCATCCGGCTCGGATCGCTCGTGGCACGCGTAGGCTTCCTGCCAGACCGGCTGATAGCCGAGTCGTTTTTTTCGCTGCAGGAGCTGTGCGGGCATCGTCTAGTGGCGGCCCTCGGCATCGGGGACGCGAAGAGCGTTTCGGAGAACGAGGCATACGGGATCGCGTGGCCTGCGGTGGCGGAGCGACGGGCGTCGCTGGCCGCCATCCTCGGCGAGCTCACTGCTCGCGGGATCGAGTGTTGGGTGGGAGCGACCGCTCCTGCGACGCTCGAGGTCGCACGCGCCGCCGGAGCGACAGTCAACCTGTGGGACGTGGACCTGGACCGGTTGGAAGCCGAAGTGGCTCGCGGGCCGGCGACATGGGCGGGCCCGTTTCCGGCCGAGGCGCGCCCCGCGGCTGACCAGCTGATGGGCTTGCGCGCCGCCGGGGCCACATGGGCGATCTGGGGCTGGCCGGGCTCGATCGATCTCGTCACCGAGACCCTGTGTCTGGCAGGGTTGCAAGACCGCAGAGACTAGGGACTAACGTCGGACGATGGAGCTGCGCAGGATTCAAGGACTTCCTCCGTACGTTTTCGCGGAGATCGACCAGCTGAAGTTGCAGGCGCGCCGCGCCGGTGACGATGTCATCGACCTCGGCTTCGGGAACCCTGATATTCCCTCGCCGGACGTCGCCGTCGAGAAGCTGGCCGAGGCCGTTCACAACCCCCGTAACCACCGCTACTCCGCGAGCCGTGGGATCCCCAAGCTCAGGCAGGCGATCGCGGATTTGTACCTACGGCGTTTCGGAGTGCAGCTGGACCCCGACCGTGAGGTGGTGACCACCATTGGAGCCAAGGAAGGGCTCTCTCACCTCATGTGGGTCGTTGTGGGACCGGGCGACACGGCGCTCGTTCCGTCGCCGTCGTACCCGATCCACCTGTACGCTCCGCTGTTTGCCGGCGCCGATGTCCGGATGGTGAGGCTGGAGGGGCTCGGCCACGACGAGGCGGACGCCGGCGAAACCTTCTTCGCCAATCTGGTCGAGGCGTGGGAGTCGGCGTGGCCCAAGCCCCGGGTCGCGATCCTCTCCTTTCCGCACAACCCGACGACGGCGTGCATCGACCTTGCGGCCATGACGAGGCTCGTCGAGTTCGCTCGCGAGCGTGGCGTGCTCCTGGTGCACGATTTCGCCTACTCCGACACGGCCTTCGACGGATACCGACCCCCCTCGATCCTCCAGGTCCCAGGCGCGTCCGAAGTCGCTGTTGAGCTGTACACCCTGACCAAGTCGTTCTCCATGGCGGGCTGGCGAGTGGCTTTCCTCGTTGGCAATGCAGAGATCGTGCAGGGTCTCACCAAGCTCAAGAGCTACCTCGACTATGGAACCTTCCAGCCGATCCAGATCGCAGCGATCGTTGCCATGAACGAGGCACCGGACTATCCGAAGTTCGTGAACGATATCTACCAGGGGCGCCGCGACGCCCTTTGCGAAGGGCTGGCGCGCGTCGGCTGGGACGTGCCCAAGCCCAAGGGCACGATGTTCGTGTGGGCGAAGATTCAAGGGACCGTTTACCAGGAGATGGGTTCACTCGGGTTCTCGAAGTTCCTCGTCACCGAAGCGAAGGTGGCGACTTCGCCAGGAAGTGGGTTTGGGCCTGGGGGTGAGGGCTACGTCAGATTCGCTCTCATCGAGAACGAACAACGGATAGCACAGGCTGTGCGAAACCTCCGTGGGGTCTTGAAGTTCTGATCGTGGGGGAGGCGTAGTGCACGTCATCTTTGAGTTCTTCTTGGGACCCGACCAGCCGGTATGGGTGAGCGACCTGTCAAACCTGACGGTGTTCGGGTTGTTTGTCTCAGCGGCTGGGGTCTACAAACGGTTCAACTGTTCAGAAAAGCGGTGCAGGCGCATCGGTCACCTGAAGGTGGAGGGCACGACCTTTCGAACGTGCCATCATCACACAACGCGAGAAGTGCACGAGCGTCTGTACAAGAGGCACTCCGAGCAGTACCCCGAGCAACATGAGTGGCTGAATCGGCCGGCCGCCGAGACGCGGCCAGCGAGCCAGTCGTGAACCTCGCCGTCACCCTCGCCGAGTCGGGCGGCAAGCCTGACGACTACGCCGACCTACTCGACGAGCTGCGGAGCCCCCCTACGGTGCCCAGAATGGCGTCAGATTCGCTCTCATCGAGAACGAACAACCGATAGCACAGGCTGTGCGAAACCACCGTGGAGTCCTGAAGCTCTGAGCTTCCCGCCCTGCTGCATTGCCAGGCGGGCAGCTGCCGTGCCCGGTTGCGTCAGGCTTGCGCTTTGCTGGGCGTGCCTCTCCCGTCGTCCTGAGGTGCCCAGGATGAGGCTGGGGCCGCGGATCATTGGAGTGGGCGGCCTCTAGCCCCATCGGGACAGGAGCTCGCGGTCGTTCGAGACCTACCAGAGCGTGTAGCCGCCGTCGACCACCAGGGTCTCTCCGGTCACGAAGCTGGCAGCGTCCGAGGCGAGAAACAGCACCGTGTTCGCGATCTCGTCGGTCGAGCCCATCCTCCCAAGAGGGGTGCCCCCGATCCAGTAGTCGCGGGCCATGTCGGACTCGACCAGGTGCTCGATGAGGTCGGTACGGGTGTAGCCGGGTGCCACAGCGTTCACCCGCACCCCATGCGGCGCCCACTCGGCAGCGAGAGACTTCGTCAGCATGATCACCCCCGCCTTGGCCACGTTGTAGGCCACCTGGGGCTGGGGGCGGTTGACGATGAGGCCTGACATCGAGGCGATGTTGACGATGGCGCCCGAGCCTGCCGCGATCATCGCGACACCGAAGACCTGGCTGCAGTAGAAGACTCCCGACAGGTTCACCTGCAGCATCCGGTCCCACTCCGCCACGCTCATCTTCTCGGCGGGGGCGTGATAGGCGATCCCAGCGTTGTTGACGAGGGTGTCGGTCGAACCCCAGCGTGCCTCGAGAGCCTTCGCGGCGGCGCACACCTGCTCGTAGGAGGAGACGTCACAGATCTCGGTCAGCACCTCGGCGCCGGTCACTTCGCTTCGCAGCTTCGCGGCCGCCGCCTCAACGCTTGTTTGCTCGAGATCGATGAGCGTCACAGCCGCGCCGGCTCTGGCCGCGGTCCTGGCAATGGCATAGCCGATGCCTCGGGCTCCGCCTGTGACCACGAGCTTGCGCCCCTCCAACCTGAAACCGTTGCCGTTGTCACTCACGATTCGTCCCTTTCCCTGTTCGTGGTTCCGTTGCGTTTGCTCGATCTGATCACAACTGAGGACGTCCGGCTGGCATCCAGGGCGACCCCCGGCGTCATGGTGAGAGGACACGTCGCCCGCTTCGTGGCGAGGAGAAGCGCTCAGCTCGAGAGGCGCCACGATTGCGCATCGTCTCCTGCACCCCGAACCACTAGGTCCCACGTCACGAGGTCGCGCAGCAGCGCGTCGGCTTGGGCCGACAGTCCTGGCTCCAGATAACGATTTCTGTGGCCTTGATAAGATTTGACAACGTCGCAGACTTTCGTTTTGAGCCGATGGATTGGAGCGAGTTTCGATGCAAGACGCAAACTGGCTGGTGGATCCGTCACGGAGAGGAACGCTGACGGGAGTCGGGGCGGAGGTCACAGAGCCCGACAAGCAAGTGCTGCGCGCTCTCGGCGAAAGGCTTGCGA
>OBLW0100001653.1_pt1 | contig 18646 bp, 16 predicted proteins | sample 1520161 | NCBI WGS metagenome assembly OBLW01 (sample SAMEA3539309, study PRJEB22396) | soil metagenome | biome: tundra; feature: field; material: soil | place: USA | collected 2010-05 | depth 0.15 m | reverse complement strand
CCACCTGCCTGGACCGGGTCTGGCGGTCCACGCACTTCTCCTGGTGGATGACCTCGATGCTGCACGCCACCCCGGGCGCGGACGCCATGGAGGCACAGCTGCAGCTCTCGCAGCTCCGTTATGTCACCACGTCCCGGGCGGCCGCGACCTCGCTGGCCGAGAACTACACCGGCTACGCGGTCCCCGGCCCAGTCACCCGTCCCGCACGCTGACGCGCGTTCGGGGGGCAGAGGCTGACCGGCGTCCCATCCCGTCAGTCGCGCGGTCTCGGCACTGACCGGCGACCTCATCCGGTGGGCGCTGTATGGCCCGCTCCGTCAGGTAAGGGCGCGGTGATCGCGTTGGGCCAGGGGACGCCGCCGGAGCCACTGCCAGAACGTCCGGCGCGGCGGGCGCGGCGGGCGCGGCGGGCGCGGCGGGCGCGCACTGATGGTGCTGATGCTGGCCGTGCCCGAGACGTCGATCCGCAAGCTGACCGGCCCGCCCGGGCCCCACGGCGCGCGGACCGTCACGTTGCTGGTGTGCATGGCCAGGTCGTCGGTGTTGACGACGATGCCCGGCTTGGTCACCAGTGTCAGCACCCCGACGCGCATATCGGCATCGATCTGCAGCGACGGCGCCGCAATCACCGCCTCGGTGAAGTCCAGCGTCACGCTGCCGTTCGTTACCAGCACCTCGATCCGCAGCGGCACCACCCAGGGACCGTCACGGGTCGCGCTGCTGCTATGGCACTCGATGCGCACCACGTCCTTCGGCTCCGGGACCGGTGCTCCCACCGCGAAGCCCGACACGCCCGGCAGGTCGGTGAGCAGCGCCGTCAGGTCACCGTAGGTACGCGCGGTCAGCGCCACCTCCAGCCGCTCGTCGAGTTCCTCCGCCGTGAGCCGGCCATCGCCCGCGGCCACCCGGAGCAGTTCGACGATACGGTCCCGGTCCTCATGTGAGGCGCGTAGCTGATCGGGCGACGCTGCCTCGTCGCCGCGGCCCGCCGGCGACATCTCACCTGCCATGGAGAAACTGTAAGGCCGCACGCACTCACCGGCACCTGGTTGCCCGGGTAAACCGGGCTGCGTGAGAATGCAGAGGGGCCCAGGCGCGACCGGGAGGCTGGTGCGATGAGTGAGCTCAAGGCCGAGGTCGATCCGGCCGAGGCGGGCTTCGACCCGGAGCGGCTGCAGCGGCTCGACCGGCATTTCGCCCGCTACGTCGACGACGGCCGGCTGCCCGGCTGGCTGATCACGGTGAGCAGGCACGGCCGCCTGGCGCACGTTTCCTGGTACGGGTCGCGCGACCTAGAAGCCGGGCTGCCCGTGGAGGCAGGCACGTTGTGGCGGATCTACTCGATGACCAAGCCGGTCACCTCGGTCGCCGCGATGATGCTCTACGAGGAGGGCGGGTTCGAGCTCACCGACCCGGTCGCCGCGTTCATCCCCTCGTTCGCCGACGTCCGCGTCTACGCGGGCGGCTCAGACCTGCGGCCGGTCACAGTGCCGGCCACGGAACCGGTGCGGATCTGGCACCTGCTCACCCACACCGCCGGCCTCAGCTACGGGTTTCACCGGGTGCATCCGGTGGATGCCATGTACCGGGCGGCCGGGTTCGAATGGGCGACGCCGCCTGGCGTGGATCTCGCGCAGGCCTGTGACATCTGGGCCGGCATCCCGCTGCTCTTCCAGCCCGGCGCCGAGTGGAACTACTCGGTGGCCACGGACGTTCTCGGCCGGGTGATCGAGGTCGTCTCGGGGCAGAGCCTCGATGAGTTCTTCACCGAGCGGATCCTGCGCCCGCTTGGCCTGGCCGACACTGCCTTCTATGCCGGCGGGGACGCAACGCGGCTGGCCGCCCTCTACCGGCCGGGCCCGGACGGCACGGCGGTCAGGCTCGACGCGCTGGACGCCGCTGCACGCGAACGGCCGGCCATGCTCAGCGGGGGCGGCGGCCTGGTGTCCACGGCGGCTGACTATCACCGCTTCACCCAGATGCTGCTGCGCTGCGCGGACAGCCCTGCCGGGGAACTGGACGGCACACGGCTGCTGAGCCCTCGCACGGTCAGCTACATGAGCCGCAATCACATCCCCGGCGGCCTCGATCTGGAGGCCTTTGGCAGGCCGCTCTACGCCGAGTCCCCGTTCCGGGGGGTCGGCTTCGGCCTCGGTTTCGCCGTCGTGATTGATCCCGTGCCCGGCCAGGTGGCCTGCTCCGCGGGAGAACTCTCCTGGGGCGGCGCCGCGAGCACCGCGTTCTGGATCGACCAGGAGGAGGAGTTGACCGCCTCGTTCTTCACGCAACTGCTCCCCTCCAGCGCCCACCGGATCCGCCCGCAACTCCGCCAGTTGGTGTACCAGGCGCTGATCGGCTGACCCGGACCCGAACCGTCACCCCATGACCCGGCCGCCGGGCGACCCTGCTACCCCATCGACTTGGCGCCATCCAGGGACTCGCGGATGATGTCGGCATGACCGGCGTGCTGCGCGGTTTCCGCGATCACGTGCAGCAGCACCCGGCGGGCCGACCAGCGTGCCCCCTGCTCGAACCAGGGGGCCTCGGGCAGCGGGTGTGAGATGTCCAGGTCGGGGAGCTGCGCCACGAGCTCATCAGTCCGGCGCGCCGTCTGCTCGTAGTCCTCAAGCAGCCCGGCCACCGTCTCCCCCTCCAGCACGCGGAACCCCGCCAGCCAGTCATCCACGCCGCCCTCGTCCTCCCAGTTGCCCATCGCCGAGGGACCCTCCAGGATGAATCTGATCCACTGCCGCTCGGTGGCCGCTACGTGCTTGATCAGGCCACCTAGGCACAGTTCGCTCGCAGTGGTGCGCTCCGCCGCCTGCTCGTCCGTGAGGCCGCGGAGGGTGTACCGCAGGAAGTACCGGTTCTTGGCCAGCGCTGCCAGCAAGTCTGCGCGCTCACCCGGGACGCTCTTCTCAGGTGTGGTCATCCTGCTCCGCCTTCCGTCGGTGTCGGCAGGCAGAACGCTACGGCCCGGGTCCGACAATTTCGGCCTGAGACGGCGCGGCGCCTGCCCGCGTGGGGGCCGGCCGCTGGTTATCCTGACCCAGGGCGGTGACAAGGTGTCCGAATCATTCGCGGCGCTCGACAACGAGTTCGCAGGCATCGCCGAGTCGGCGGCTAAGGCCGGCCTCGGCAACGATGCGGTTCCCCATGTGCAGCGCGGCTGGGTCACCGTGCCGGGCGACGAGCACATTGGCGCTGTGGTCTGGGGCTCGGGGTCGCCAGAGGTCGCCTTCGTGCACGAGGCCGGCCGCAGCGCCCGGGCCTGGGACGAGGTCGCCCTGCGACTCGGCCGCCCGTCGGTCGCCATCGACCTGCCCGGCCACGGCCGCTCCGACTGGCGCCCCGACGGACGCTATGAGCCGCGCAAGCTCGCCGGGACACTGGCTGAGGCCATCCGCTCGCTCGCGCCGCGGGTCGGCCTGGTGGTGGGCGGCGGGCTTGGTGGCCGGACGTCCCTCGCCCTGATCACCACACCGCGGCCAGCCTTCCTGCCCCGGGTTGCGCTGATCGACACGCTGCCCGGCACGGCCGCGCATGGCCAGGAGGCCGGTGCCGGTGCCGAGCGCTTCCGCAGCCGGGACGAGGCGGTGGCCCTGCTGGCCGCCCGGCACCCCGAATGGCGGAAACCGGTCCTGCACCGGGAGATCGACTGCGAGCTCATCCAGGACCCGGACGGCTCGTGGAAATGGCGGCACCATGTCGGGAACCTGGACGGCGCCGTGGATCCGCATTTCGACGACGTGACCCTCTGGGAGGAACTGGCGGGATTGGAGAACCCGGCGTTCGTGATCCACGGTGCGCATTCCGGCCGCCTCACCGCCACTGACCTCGTCGATCTGGAGCAGCGCGCCCCACGGGTAGCGGTCATCACTATCCCCGGCGCCGCGGAGGATGTCGTGGCCAGCGAGCCCGCGAGGCTGGCCAGCGAGCTGAGCCGGCTGGCCGGTGCCTGACCCGGCCCGGCGTGGCCGGCAGCCCGCCAAGGAGACACGGACATGAATGCCATGTGGGGTCATGCTGACCTCACAGGCCCAGTAGTTTCTCCGGGCGCCTGGCCTTGCGGTCGGGCACCACGCGCACCTGGTGGATGGAATTCCAGTTCTTCCCGGTGAGCAGGAAGTCATCGGTGCCGGGTACCGCAGCGATACCGTTCAGCACCGACTGAGGATCACGCTTGGCGTGCTCCCGTGCCGCGATCGCCCGGGCGTCGACCACGTCCAGCACCTCGCCGCTGGGCAGGTCCACGCCAACGAGGCAGGCCGTCGACCCGACGTTGGCCCACACCCGGCCGCCCTGCCATTCGAGGTCGTTGAGCCCGCCCACCCGGCGGCCCTCGCAGCGGACGAGCACCGTCCATATCGGCTCAAGGGTCAGCAGATCCCGCAGGACAAGCTCACTGCTGCCGTCACTGGTCACCGCCCAGCGGCCAGCGTTGCAGATGCCCCAGCCCTCACGGTTGTAGCGCACCGTGTTGTAGCGCACCGTGGCGTATGGCTCGGCAGCCTGAGGCCCGGCGGCCGATGGCTCAGTGGTTGCCGGCTCCCCGGTAGCTGACGTCCCGGCGGTGCCAGCCTGCGTGCTGGAGGGCGCCCAGCACAGGGCGACCCGTTCCTTCCAGGTGAGCTGCCACAGCCGGTCGCCGGCCAGGCAGATGCCCTCGCCGAAAAGCTCGTCCGGCAGCGGTGCGGACCAGTCCAGCACCTCAGCACCGAGCCGGTACCGGCGCAGCGACGACTGCCCGTACTGGCCTGTGCTCTCCCAGACCACGTCACCATCCAGGACCAGGCCCTGGGTGAAGCCCCGTCCGGGGTGGGGCAGCCGCCGCACCGTCTCGACCCGGTGGAACCGCACCAGCCGCCTCCTTGCACAAGCGCTCGGCCACTGCGGGCGCTCCCGGACGTCCGGCAATCTACCTGATTCCAGCCACCCGCAGGGATGCGCACGGCTCGCCTGCATGAGTGCGACTCGTGCGAACCGGCCCGGGGAAAGGAATCCATCGGCACGGCGGTGTATCAGGCGGCGGCGAACTCTCTCCGCGTAGATAGGGCTCGGCAGGGCGAGATATAAGTGAGCGAGGGAGCAGCCACCATGTACAGGGTCCCGCCGGCCCTGGAAAGGACGCGCCATGCGCAACGACCCATCGGTCATTGCCCTGGTCGCCCGCGCGGGTGATGGCGACCAGGGGGCGTGGAATGAACTCATCGAGCGGTACTCGCCCCTGGTGTGGTCCATCTGCGTCCGCTACCAGTTGAACCGTCAAGATATCGACGACGTTGGTCAGAGCGTCTGGCTGCTGCTGGTCGAGCAGATCGGGAGCCTCCGCGAGCCTGCCGCGCTGCCTGGCTGGCTGGCCACTACGACCAGGCATGAATGCCTTCGAATTCTGCGGGTAACGCGTCGGCATGACCATGCCGGTCTGCCTCCGGAGGACCATATGCCACCAGACCCTGCCGCCACGATGATCGAACAAGAGGTCATCGCGGCGGAACGCGACGCCGCGCTCCGCGCCGCGTTTGCTGAGCTTCCGCGCGGCTGCCACGAGCTGCTGTCGATGCTGGTCAGTGACCCGCCGCGGGCCTACGCGGACATCAGCGCGGCGTTAGGCGTCGCGATGGGCAGCATCGGCCCGACGCGTGCTCGCTGCCTGGACCGGCTGCGCCGCTCGCCGCACCTCACGGCCGTCCTCGGCGAACAGGCCAGCGATATCGAAGTCAAGGAAACCAGAGGAGGGCATGGTGGCTGAAGGCTGGGACGACGAAGCTCTCCTCGCGGCGCTGCGGCAGGCTCTCCGCGCCCGGCAGGCCGTCCCTGCCGAATTCGTCGAAGCCGGCAAGAACGCCTTCGCGTGGCACAACATCGACGCCGAACTCGCGCAACTCACCTATGACTCCACCCGCGACTCGGACCAGGCCCCGAGCATGCGGACCGAGGCCGCGTCCATTCGGGCCCTCACCTTCACCTCGGCGCACCTGACCATCGAACTCGAGGTCACCTCGGACTCGCTGCTCGGCCAGATCATCCCGACCCAGACCGCAACGATCAAGGTCCAGAGCCGGACCGGCGCGGAGACGGCACTTCCCGCCGACGAGATTGGCTGTTTCTCGATCCGTCCCATCCCGCCCGTCCCATTCCGGCTGCATTGCCGGACCGCCGCCGGCATCGACGTCCTCACCGGATGGATCACTCTGTGAACCGGGCCTGTGCACCGGCCGGGAGAACTGAGCCCGGCGGTGGGCTCAGCCCGCGCCGAGCGTCACGAAGGACGCTGCCGTTGCGTGCTGGATCAGGTCGCCGGCGAGGTCGCGCCGGACGCTGCACAGTGCCTCGGCGAGGCTTTGGCCTGCTCGCAAGCATCGGTGCAGGCCCACCATCACCGGCACGACAGCGTGGTCGTTCAGCGGGACGACGCCGGCGATGATCCCGGCCGTGCCCAGCGGCAGCAGGCTGCTGACCAGGCCGAGCAATTCATCGGCCCCGGCCGGGGCCAGCACGCCGGAATCGCAGCTCGAGAGAACCAGCCGGTACGGCGCGCGGTGCAACTGCTCGAAGTCGTAGACGGTCAGCGGCCCGTCGTACATGCGCAAGGAGGAGAACAGCGGGCTGTCGGCGCGGAAGCTGCCATGAGCGGCGATGTGAGCCAGCCAGGCCCCGTCGAGTGCGGACAGCACCCGCGCTGCGGTGGCCTCACCGCCTGACAGCACCGTGACGTCGTCATACATCTGTGCTACCAAGGGCACCTCGGCGCCGTCAGTGGCCAGGCCCGGCCCGCGGGCGAGCGTGACATGCCGGCGGCCCGGCGGCGGGGCAGCGTGCGCGCGCATCCAGGCGCCCGCGGAAGGGGCAACGCTGAACACGCGGTCACCGAGCGCGGGGAGCAGCGCCCACGGAATCGTGTGCAGCTTGCCGGGTGGGACGATGACCACGGGCCTGTCCCCCAGATCACCGGCGGCCGGGCCAAGGAGCGCGTCCTGGAGTTCCGGGCCGGCCGCCTTTAGGATGGCCAGCGCGCTGTCCGGGTCGTCCTCGGGCCGGCTGCGGGCCAGGCGGCGCAAGCCAAAGCGGGCGAAGTCGGCCGCGCGGATGGCATCTTCGGTGCGGCCCGCCGTGAATTGCCGTACCCGTCCCGCCCCGCAGGTCAGCACGTGCAAGAGGCCATCGACGTCGACGATCTCGATCAGCTGGGCGGCGCCGAGCTCGTCCAGCAGCTCCGCGATGTTGACAACAACGCTGCGGCCCAGGTCAGCAGTGCCCCGGGCGCGCAGCGAGCGGGCACGGACCACGCTTTCGAGACGTCGCTGTTCCCGCTGGAGCGCTGCGGGCGGCACGCCTTCGCGCCGCGCATTCTCCAGGCGGGTGGTCGCCCCGCGCAGCGCGGCAAGACCGGCATTGAGTTCCGCGTCGGCCGGGGGCCGCACCGCGGGGACCGCTAGTGCGGTGGCCCGCCAGCGTTCACTCCAGGCCAGCAAGAGCCGGGGCCGGTGCGCCCGCGCGGCATGGCGCTGCGCGAGCGCAGCCAGTTCGGCACCGTGCGCGGTGGCCTGGGCCCGCAACTCCGACGCGCCAAGGGTGAAGCGGTGCTCATCCAAGACCTCAAGCCCTCGACGGCAAGCGGCCAGCATACGGCGTGGCTGGGCCGCGGCCTCGGCCTGCAGCGCCTCGCTGAGCCAGCCGCTGGCGCGTGACATCGCTGACCCGCGCCGCCGGCCCCGTGCGGCCGCGATGAGATGACGATCGGCCTCATGGCGGCGGCCCAGGTCCAGTGCCACCCGCCCAGCCAGCAGGTGCGCATGCGTTGCCTCGCCGGAGCCGAGCGCCTCCAGCCGGGCGGCCGCCCGCTTCGCCGCGCGCAGCAACTGGGCCGACACCGGGCCGGCGGCATAGTGTGCCCGGACCAGCATGAGTCCGGTGTGTGCTTGCCACCAGGCACTCTGGTGAGACCGGAAGAGCCGATACGCAGCCTGTGCCCGGTCGATGGCGGCCTTCGGCTGTGCCGCGGCCAGCGCGCAGTTGGCCGCCATCAGCAGCAGTTCGGCCTTCCAGGTGGACCGGCCATGGACCTGCTCGATATCACGTACCGCAGCGTCCGCCTCGGCTAGCGCGTCGCCGACCAGCCCGGCCGCCAGCAATACGGCACACCGGTCGACGCTGAGGTCTGGCGCCGACACGTTTAGCGGCCGGTACCGGGAGGCCGCCTCATCGAGGAAAGAAAGCGCAGCCGGAAGATCTCCCAATGCGAAGGCACTTAGCGCACGGTTGTGCACCGTATAGATCGATTCGAGCTCCTGGCTGGTCGCGGCGTACAGGCGCCCAGCGGCCACGAAATCAGCATCCGCGCGGCCGGGCGACCCGACGGCCACGTAAACCAACCCACGGGCGGTCAACGCGCGAGCCGTCCAGACCTGATCACCTGCGCGCTGCAGCACGCTGACCGCACGGCGCAAGTCGTCCAGGGCCGCGGCATACCGGCCGAGTGTCCACAGCGCCATACCGCGCCGATGCAACACCCGCCCCGCCAGCACGCCTCTGGACAGTTGTAAGGCACAGTCAAATGCGGCGAATCCGTCCGCCGTCCGCCCTGCGTGGGCAAGCGCTAACCCCAGGGTGGCCAGCACATCAGCTTCGCGTTCGGCCGAGCCGGTCCGGCGGGCCAGACGCAGCGCGGCACGCAACTCACGGACCCCCGCATCGACATCACCAACATCGCGCAGAACGATTCCCGCGGCCTGATGAGCCACCGAGCCCTCATACGGGCCGGGCCGCTCCGCCAGCACTCCTCGCGCCCTGGCTAGTGCCTCCCGAGGGCGGGACAAGGCGAGCGGCAGTAAGTCGTCTACTTCTCGCCGACTGGATCTGGCCACAACGGCTCTCCCCCCGCCACGAAGCCGATGTTAGATCCCCGTATTCGCGCGGTCCATTTAATATCTCTCTAAATCAGGTCATGCTCTGTTGTGCCCACCTTCCGTTAAAGATCTTGCACACGCAGTAACAGCCCCCAGAAGAACGCGGATCACGCAAACATTCCCTATCGGCATGTATCACCCGGCATCCCGAGTGCTCCGTACAGGCATCGGGCCCGCAGGGTGCGCGTTGCGCCTCCCTGCGGGCCCGCGCCACCGACCTACCTCAGATCCGGGCAATGGCAGAGCCGGAAATATTCCACCTTGCGGAGGAGCAGCGTGACCGAACCAAGCAGTTGGAGAAACGAGTTGGAATCCAGGATCGCCGATCGGGTTCAGTTCATAGTCGATGCCTTTGCCTCCCCCGACAACGGAGGAACCGACATCGGAGTCGTCGTCGCCGCCGACCGCACGGTCGACTACATGTACGCCGAACACCAACTTCTGGTGCGCGAACAGTCTCTTGGGCAAGTGCTGGAGATCCTGCAGCAGCCGGCCGAGGCCGACCTACGGCGGGATGAGCCTGATCGCGTCCAGCGTGTCATCGCGGGCGTGGTCCTCCTCACCCTCGGTCAAGTAGCTGATGGCGAGCGACCCACCGTGGTCAGCGCGCTCCGCGAGGTAGACCGGCAACTCGGCGCGGGAGTCGCCATGCCGAATCACGTCCTGACCGTTGCAGGCAATGCGGGTGGCTGCCCGGCCACGGAACCACAGGAAGTGGACGACGATATCGAGCCCTACCCCTCGGTATGCCAGGGCAACGGCGGTACCGGGGTACTCATCTACATGGCCGACACCGGGCTGCTGGCCGATGCGGCGTCGCATTCATGGCTGGAAGGGGTCGTTGGCGATCCGGATCCTCTGCCACCCCTGGCTCCGGACGGTACGCAGCCAATCCCGCCCTACACCGGACATGGCACGTTCGTCGCCGGTGTCACGCGGTGCATGGCACCCGCCGCGGATGTCATCGTGACCAATGCGTTCGCGATCGCGGGCAGCACGCTGGAATCGGATCTGGTTCCGCGTCTGGTCGAAGCGCTCAGTCTCGGTGTGGACATCTTCCACCTGACGATCGCCGCGTCGTCCAGGGGTGATCTTCCGCTGATCGCCTTCGAGGCCTGGCTCAAGCTTCTCCGTCAGTACAAGGGTGTGGTGTGCGTCGTCGCGGCCGGCAACGACGGCTCGCGGCAGCCGAGCTGGCCGGCCGCCTTCTCCGAGGTGGTCTCCGTCGGCGCGCTCGCCGGTGACTGGCGCAGCCGGGCCTCGTTCAGCAATTTCGGTGGCTGGGTTGACGTGTACGCGCCGGGCAGGAGCCTCGTCAACGCCTACGCGACGGGCACCTATACCTGCCACGTCGAGCCGTACCGAGGGCAGGACAGGACGTTCTACGGAATGGCCAAGTGGAGCGGCACGTCCTTCTCGACGCCGGTCGTGACCGGGCTGATCGCCGACCGGATGTCCCGCACCGGCGAAAACGGCCAGGAGGCGGCCGCTGCCCTGCTCGCCGAGGCACGATCCCGGGCGATCCCGGGCGTCGGGGCCATTCTGCTCCCCTGCTGCCACGACGACGTGCCTGCCCACCCGGTGGAGTGCCCGTGCCGCTCCGGAATGCGGTGCCCGGGCTGCGAACCGCGGCCGCACTGACCTGGGCCGGTCCGCGCGCCGGCGAAAGTTACCGGGTCACCGCCCGATCCCGGTTGCCGGGCTGGCGGCGATCCGGCTCGCTGCCGGTGACAGCCGCCGGCCCCGGCTGCGGAAACCCGATCTGAACCCCCAGTCCGCCGCCGGGCAGCGCGTTCGCCTGCAACCATGCGCCATGCGCCTCGGCGATCGCGCCCACAATCGAGAGCCCGAGCCCGAGTCCGTCGTGGCGGCCGGTGCGGCCGCCGCCATCGCGCTGGAACGGCTGGAAGAGCCGGCCGACATCGTCCGGCGGGATCAGCGGACCGGTGTTGGACACCGACAGCACCGCGTGCCCAGTGCAGGTTCCTGTGCTGACCTCGACCGTGCCGTTCGCCACGTTGTGCCGCACGGCATTGTCGAGGAGGTTGGCCACCAGCCGCTCGGCGAGCCGGGCGTCGCCGAGGGCCGGCGCCGGCCCGAGGCTGGCCGCGACGGTCAGCCCGCGCGATTCCGCCTCGGCCCGGCGCGCCAGCGCCACTTCATCAGTGATCGCCGCCAGGTCGATCGGCTCGCGCCGGTCCAGTCCCCGCTGGCTGCGGGCCAGCGTGAGCAGCGCCTCAATCAGCCGTTCCTGCTGCTCGCCGGTGGCGAGGGCTCGTTTGCAGGCATCCTGCAGCGTAACGACGGTGGGCTGCGGGTCGGCGAGGGCGACCTCGATCAGGGTCCGCTGCCGGGCCAGCGGGGTGCGCAGCTCGTGCGAGGCGTTGGCGACGAACTGGCGCTGGGCCCCGAACGCGGCCTCCAGCCTGGCCAGCAGCCCATCGAAGGTATCCCCGAGTTCCTTGAGCTCGTCGCCCGGGCCGGGCAGGGCCAGCCGCGCGTGCAGGCTGCTGGCGGAGATGGACCGGGCCGCGGCCGTGATCGTGCGCAGCGGGCGCAGCACCCGCCCCGCGACCAGCCAGCCAAGCCCGATCGACACCACGGTCATGATCGCCAGCGCGATCCCGGACTCGATGAGCAGCTGGTTCAGTTCGGCGCCGCGCTGCTGCACCGCGAGCTGGCTGGCGGCGAGGCAATCCGGGGGCGCGGCCGGCGGGGTGGCCACCCCCGGCTGCCCCGCGAAGAAGCAGACCCGGGTGCCGCCGCCTGCCGTGCCGGGAAGCTTCCCCGCGGTGCCGCCGTGGGAAGTGGCGATAACCGGCAGCCGGTTCGACACCAGGGCATAGGTGATCGCCAGCAACCCGGCGCCGGACAGCAGGAACAGCCCGCCGCAGAGAAGTGTGAGCCGCAGCCGGACGGTGCGCCGCGGCCGCCGCAGCCAGCGGCGCGGCACCCAGCGCGTTGCGGGCGGCACGGGATCTGGCGCTGAGGTCATGGGCAGATCCGGTATCCGGCCTGGGCGATGGTCTCGATCACCGGCGGGTCGCCGAGCTTGCGGCGGAGCCGGCTGATCGTGACCTTCACCGAGGTCGTGAACGGGTCCGCCATCTCATCCCACACCCGTTCCAGCAGTTCCTCGGCCGACACCGCGCGGCCCTGGGCGGCCAGCAGCAGCTCCAGCGCCCCGAACTCCTTGGGGCCGAGGTCCAGCCGCCGTGGGCCGCGGCTGGCCGTCCGCTGGGCCGGGTCGAGTCGAAGCTCACCACGTTCCAGGACCGGGGGCAGCGCTGGCTGGGCCCGCCGGAACAGCGCCCGGACCCGGGCCACCAACTCGGCGAACGCGAACGGCTTCGGCAGGTAGTCGTCGGCGCCCAGGCCAAGGCCGTCCACCCGGTCCTCGATCGTGGCCGCTGCGGTCAGCATGAGCACCCGGCTACGGCATCCCTGCTTCACCAGATGGGCGCACACCTCGTCGCCATGCATCCGGGGCAGGTCCCGGTCCAGCACGATCACGTCATAGCCGTAGACCAGCGCCCGCTCCAGCCCGGCGTCGCCGTCGAAGGAGAGGTCCACGGCCATCTGCTCCCGCCGCAAGCCGACGCCGATCGCCTCGGCGAGTTCGCGGTCGTCGTCGATTACGAGCACCCGCACACGACCGCCTCTCCCGCGCCGCGTCGTCGGCCAGAATGCGGCCGATCCTGCACGATCCCGCTCATCGCCGGCTGAACGTTCGCTGAGAACTGGCTGGGCTCCGCGTCCGTCACGGCAGGCTTTCGCCGGGAGGAGCTTGCGCCGGGTCCTGGATCGCGATCGCGCGGGATCTGCCGCCGCTCTGCGTGATCTGAGCCGATACCTGATCGCCGACCTTGACCCCGCGAATTCCGGAGACCTTGCCGGTAACGCGGGTGGAGTCCGTGACGGCCGCGGTGGTGGAATGCGCGGGGCCGCCGATCGTGATCGCCGTGCCGCTCACCGCGGTCACCTTGCCGATCATGAAGATCATCGCGGTCCCACCAGAACCGGACCCGGGGAGCGCGCCGTTCCCGCCGGGCTGGCCGTTTCCATCAGGCGGCACGGGGGCCAACTGCGACGGCTGCCCGCTAGGCGCCGCGCTGGTGGCCGCAGGTGAGCTGGAGAGATCGGCCACGCCAAGCACGATCCCGGCTCCAGCCGCAGTCGCACCCAGCGCGATGAGGACCAGCACGCCCGGCCGGACCCGCCGCCCCGGCGCCCCGTGGCCCGGCACACCCGCCGGGTTGGCCGCCGCTGGCCACCGCTCCCCCGCACCGCCGCCACCTGCCGACCCGCCGCTCCGGCCAGCCGGCTCGTCATCATCGGGCCACAAGTCGTCCGGCCACTCGTCACCCCCCGCCAGTTCGCCCGGGCCGGACTCCCCCGACCATCCGGTGCCGCCCGGCTCCCCCAGCCACCGGCCCCCGCCGAACCCACTCGACGCTGAAGATCGCTGCGACATCGATCCTTCCCCTGCCTCCCACGCTCACCGACGTTGGACTGGGCACGCCCCGGCGGGGTGCCCAGCGCGTTCCAGGCTGCCCCGCCCCCGGTTGCATCCCGGTTACAGCACCCGCCCTGTGCAGGAGCGAGCGATGGCGCATGAGACCCCCCACCACCTGTAACCGCCGTGCAACCACCGCCCCCATAGACCTGGCTCCAGCACTCGCCGGTCCGGCGACCCGTGCGGAAGCAGATCGCGATCAGGAGCGCAGACCATGTTCTTCATCACTTACCTGCGGCGGGAACTGCGCCGCCGGACACGGCAGGCAGTCTTCATCTCGCTGGGCCTCGCGCTCGGGATCGGCCTTGTCGTCACCGTGACCGCCGCGTCGGCGGGCGTGAAGAAGGCCCAGTCAGACGTGCTGAGCTCGCTGTACGGGGTGGGCACGGACGTCACGGTCACCGGCAGTCCGCCGAAGCCACCCTCGACCGGCAGCGCCCCGCCGGAGGGGGCGCAGACTTTCCAGATGGGTCCCGGCGGGGCAACGGTCTGCCAGAACGGCAAGTGCAGCAACGCGGCGGGCCAGAAGATCGACCACCTGGGCAGCGCGGGTTACACCTCGATCAGCCAGTCGAAAGTGGCGGCGGTCGCGAAGCTGAAGGACGTCAAGGCCGCTGTCGGGGGGCTTACCCTCAGCGACAACTCGATCTCGATCCCGAAGAACTTTGGCCAGTCGGGCAGCCCCCTCCCGACGCCGAACTCGTTCAACGTAGACGGGGTGGACACCTCCCATCTCTCGCTGGGCCCGCTCAGCGCCGGATCGGTCACCTCGGGCCGCTCGCTCAAGGGCTCCGACGCGAGCTCGGACGTGGCCGTGCTGGACTCCGGCTACGCGACGTCGAACAAGCTGAAGGTCGGCTCGACGGTGAGCATCGTCGGCCACAAGTTCAAGATCATCGGGATCGTCGCCCAGCCGCAGGGCGGCAGCCCGCCGGCTGTGTACATCCCGCTGGCCCGGGCCCAGGCGCTAGGCGCCGACGGGACCAGCAGCCTGCGTGGCCAGGTGAACACGATCTACGTGACCGCGGCCAGCGGCGCCGACATCCCCACCGTGCAGAGGGAGGTCAGGAAGCTCCTTCCCGCAGACACGGTCACCACCGCCTCGAGCCTGGCCAGCGAGGTGACCGGGTCGCTGTCCAGCACCGCCAAGCTGGCCAACGACCTCGGCAAGTGGCTGTCCATCCTGGTACTGATCGCGGCGTTCGCGGTGGCGAGCCTGCTGACGATGGCGGCTGTGGCCCGGCGGGTGCGGGAGTTCGGCACGCTCAAGGCGCTCGGCTGGCGATCCCGGCGGATCATCGCCCAGGTGATGGGCGAGTCGGTGGTCATGGGCCTCATCGGCGGCGCGGCCGGGGTGGGCCTCGGCTTCGCGGGTGCAGCGATCATCACCTCGATCGCGCCGAAGCTGTCCGCCACGATCGCGAGCTCGACCGGCCAGCACATCGTGTCGGTGGGCAGCGGTGGCGGGCGGAGCTTCGCCCCGCCGGCCACCCACACGGTGGCCGTCCCGATGTCCGCGTCGGTGACTGGGGCCGCGATGGCCGTTGCCGTGCTGCTCGCGGTGGCCGGCGGGCTGCTCGCGGGATCGTTCGGCAGCTGGCGGATCGCCCGGCTCAGGCCCGCGGACGCGCTGGCCCGGGTGGCATGAGCACGGCCGGCATGGACCAGTAAAGAACCGACAGGAGAAATCATGTACCAGCTGACCGGCGTGACCAGGCTCTACGCCAAAGGTGGGCGCACTGTCCCCGCGGTCCGGGATCTCGACCTGGTGATCGAGGATGGCGAGTGGCTCGCGGTGCAGGGCCGCACCGGGCACGGCAAGTCGACGCTGCTCAACCTGCTCGGCGGGCTGGACCGGCCCACCTCAGGGACCATCGAGTTCGACGGGCAGGACCTGGCGCAGCTCCGCGAAACCCAGGTGACCAGGCTGCGAGCCGAATCGATCGGGTTCATCTTCCAGACGTTCAACCTGGTGCCCACGCTGTCAGCGGCAGAGAATGCCGAAGCCGCCCTGATCCCGCTCAGGCTCAGGGCTGCGGCACGCCGCCGCCGGGTGGGCGCCGCGCTTGACTCGGTTGGGCTTGGCGACCGGGCCCGGCACCTGCCCGGTGAGCTGTCCGGCGGGCAGCAGCAGCGGGTCGCCATCGCCCGCGCGCTCGTGAAGGAGCCGAAGGTGCTGCTGGCCGACGAGCCCACCGGCAACCTCGACGAGGATACTCGCGATGAGATCATCAACGTGCTTGAGGCGCTATGGCGGGAACGTGGGCTCACCCTGATCCTGGTCACCCATGACACGGTGATCGCCCGCCGGGCACATCGGGTGGGCGTGATGAGCAAGGGCCGGCTCTCGATCCGCCAGGGCGCTTCCGGCACTGACCCGGTAAAGCCGGGATGAATTGGCTGGTTCTGGCCGAGGCGGCTGTGCGACCATCGCGGGATGGCTGGCACTGCGGCGCACACCGAGTACGGCGACCGGGATCTCGCCCTTTCCGGGGAGATCCTGCGAACGGTCGTTGGCTCGGGCGTGCACGGGATCGCGATCGAGGGCACGGATGATCACGACGAGATGGGCGTGTTCGTCGAGCCGCCTCAGCATGTCGTGGGCATTGGGATGCCATTCGACCACTACGTGTTCCGCACCCAGCCGGAAGGCGCCCGCTCCGGCCCCGGCGACGCCGACCTGGTCAGCTACTCGCTGCGCAAGTACCTGCGGCTGGCAGCCAAGGGGAACCCGACCGCGCTGCTGCCCCTGTACGCCCCGGCGGCTGACGTCGTGGTGCTCACCGAGCTCGGCGCGGAGTTGCGGGCTCTCGGCCCGGCGGTGCTGTCGCAGCGCGCGGTGCGGCGGTTCCTGGGCTACATGGATTCCCAGCGGGGGCGGCTGCTAGGTCGCGGGCCGCGTCGCCACGTGCCGAACCGGCCTGAGCTTGTCGCCCGCTACGGTTACGACGTCAAGTACGCCTCGCACGCCCTGCGGCTGGCCTATCAAGGCCGGGAGATTGCCAGGGACGCCCATCTGACCCTTCCGATGCCGGACCGGGAACGCGAACGGGTGCTGCAGGTCAAACGCGGAGACGTGCCCGTCCTGGGGGACGTGCTGACCGAGATCGCCGCGGTGCAACGCCAGATCGAGGAGTTGCTGGAGACCGGCCGCACGCCACTGCGCGCCGAGCCAGACCTGGACGTGGTCGGCGAGTGGTGCATCCGCGCCCACCAGCGGCACTGGGGCTGGGAGTGAGGCCGCACGCGCCCCCGGCCGGCCCGCCAGCGGCACGCTGACCCGCGGGGCGGCGGATCCGTCAAGCGCTCGGGTGGTCGGCGATGTAGTTGGCGGCGACATAGCCGAATGTCATGGCCGGTCCGATGGTAGAGCCGGCGCCGGCGTAACTGTGTCCCATGACGGCGGCGCTGGCGTTGCCGGCCGCGTAGAGCCCGGCGATGACCGTGCCGGCCGTGGTGAGTACCCGCGCGCTGGCGTCCGTGACCATCCCGCCTTTCGTGCCGAGGTCACCAGGAACGATCTTGAACGCGTAGAAGGGCGGCAGCCACAGGGCGGCTAGGCAGGAGTTGGGGATGACGGCCGGGTCGGTGTAGTAGTGGTCGTACGCGCTGTTGCCGCGGCCGAAGTCGAGGTCCTTGCCGGTCACCGCGAAACCGTTGAACCGGGCGACCGTGGCGGCCAGGGCCGCCGATGGAACCCCGATCTGCGTGGCCAGGCCCGTGAGCGTCGAGGACTTGAACACGGCGCCGCTGGAGTACCACGAAGCGGGGAACGGCAAGGTCGGGAGGACGTCCCTGAACAGGTAGCGGTCGCGATAGTTCTGGTCCACGATCAGCCACGCGGGGATGTCCGGCGCCGTGGCGTTGAGCCGGTACATGGCGTGCACGACGTCGCTGTACGGCGCGGCCTCGTTGACGAACCGCACACCGGCGGCATTGACCATGATGCCACCCGGCAGGGTGCGCTCGGCCAGGCAGAAGTACGGCTCGTCGGGCAGCGGGATGGTGGGCCCCCACCACGCGTCGTCCATCAGGTCCAGGGCAGCGCCAATGCTCAGGCCCGCCTCGATTCCGTCCCCGGTATTCGACGCGGCGGCGACCGTCCAGTCAATCCCGATGGGCTGCTGCTCGTACTCATCGCGCATGGCCAGGTTGTGCTCGAAGCCACCCGAGCCGACGATGACCCCGCTGGTGGCGTTGATCTGCAACTGCGCGCCGCCCTGCGTCGCCATCACGCCGGTGACCCGGCCCGCCGCGTCTTGCTGCAGGCTGACGAGCGGAGTGTTCAGCCATACCGGCACATTGGCCGAGAGCAGCCCGGCGCGCAGGCCGCCCGCAAGGGCCTGGCCCATGGTGAGCGGCTTGATGCCCGCCAGGACGGCGGCGACGTACCTGGTGACGGTCTCGGCCGCGACCGCCGCGCCTTGCGCGTTGACCGCGGCGATGTTGATCCACTTGTAGTCGGCGCTGTAGACGACCTCGCCGGCCGGGACGGGGATGTACGCCGGGTTGAGGTTGGCGAGTTGGCTGCCGAGGAGGTTCCCGTTCAACATGGCCGGCTCGATGGACCGTCCGTTCGGCATCCCGCCGGGCAGTTCGGGATAGTAGTCGGAATAGCCCTCCATCCAACGGAACCCCAGCGGGCTGTTGTTCATCAAGAAGGAGATCATGGCTGGCCCGTTGGCGAGGAAGGCCGCCTGCCGGTCGGCGGGTACCACGGTGCCGACCACGGCCGCGAGGTACTCGGCCGCCTTGGCCGGCGTATCTGGCACTCCGGCAGCCAGGATCACCGAGTTGTTCGGTATCCAGATCCCCGCTCCGGACCGGGCGACCGAGCCGCCGAATGTGGCCGCTTTCTCGATCACCACCACCGACAGTCCCCGTTTGGCCGCCGTGAGCGCGGCTGCCATCCCCGAGGCTCCCGCGCCGACCACGACGACGTCATAGGTCAGTGTGGCGGCGGAGGCCGAGATGCTGTTCAGCACGCCGGAACCGACGACGGCCCCGGCTCCGGCGGCGAGAGCGCCAAGCAGTACCTGGCGGCGGCTGAAGCCACCCGACTGAGGGTCCGGGGTGCCAGCGGAACCATTCTGACGTGCGGTCATGGCAAGTCCCTTCGATGTGAACCGTGCCCACCTCGCGCCGCGCACGCGCGACGGAACCGATCAGGGCGATCTCCGCTGCTCTGAAGCAGGCGCTTAGCTGGTCAGCGCCTCGGCCG
>OBLW0100001652.1_pt1 | contig 18657 bp, 13 predicted proteins | sample 1520161 | NCBI WGS metagenome assembly OBLW01 (sample SAMEA3539309, study PRJEB22396) | soil metagenome | biome: tundra; feature: field; material: soil | place: USA | collected 2010-05 | depth 0.15 m | reverse complement strand
ACGACACGGCCTCGCGCTTTGCGGCCTACGGCTGGCAGGTCATCGATATCGGCGAAAAGGCGAACGACCTCGAAGCACTCGAAGGGGCCATGCGTCAGGCGATCGCCGAGACCTCACGCCCGACGCTCATCGTCGTGCGATCACACATCGGCTTCCCGTCACCCGAAATGATGGACACCCGTGAAGCCCACGGGAATCCCTTCAAGCCGGCCGTCATCTCTGAGGCGAAGGCCATCCTCGGTGTTCCCGACGTCGCGTTCCACTTCGACCCGGAACTGCCGGGGCGGATGGTCGAAACGCTGAGCGCCCAGCGAGACGCGCGTCTCGCCTGGGAGTCTCGTGTGGCCGCCGCGGGGGCCACGGGCGTGAAGTTGCTCGAACAGCTGAATACCAACGGTGCGGCGACCATCGCCACGTCGCCGGAGCCCTTCGCGGCGGGCACGAAGGCCGCCACGCGCAAAGCGATGCAGCGCGCGATGGACTGCTACGCCGTTCAGACGCCGGGGCTGACCGCCGGATCGGCCGACCTCACCGACAACACGGGAATGACGTTGTCGGCGCTGTCGGTCCAGAGCGTGAGCAATCCGGGCGGTCGGCAATTCCACTACGGCATTCGCGAGTTCGCCATGAGTGCGAATCTCACGGGACAGGCCCATCACGGCGGATTTCGACCGCTCGGTTCGACGTTCTTCGTCTTCAGTGACTACGCACGCCCGGCCGTACGACTCGCGGCGTTGAGCGACGCCGGCGTGATGTTCGTCTACACGCACGATTCCGTGGGCGTCGGTGAGGACGGTCCGACCCACGAGCCGGTTGAGCACCTTATGGCGTTACGGGCGATGCCCGAGCTCCACGTGGTTCGCCCCTCGGACGCCAATGAGACGCTCGACCTCGTCGAGCAGTTCTTGACGGCGCCCGAACCGGTGACGACGGCCATGATCCTCTCTCGTCAAGACGTAGCGGTCTTCGATGACGCGGACGCGACGGCATCAAAGGAGAACGCCCGTCGAGGCGGCTACGTCGTGCGCGAGAATGCCGATGCCGTCTTCACGCTGGTGGGAACCGGCTCGGAAGTCGCACACTGTCTCAGCGCGAACGATGAACTCGCGACCCAGGGCGTGGTCACGAGGGTCGTGGCACTCCCCTGCTGGCGATGTTTCGACGCTCAGCCGAGCGAGTACCGCGACGCGGTGCTGCGACGCACGACACCGTCAGTGTCACTGGAGGCCGGAGCGACCCTAGGGTGGACGAAGTACGTGGACCAGGCGATCGGCATTGACTCCTTTGGCATGTCGGCGCCCGGAAGCTACGTCATGGACTACTTCAAGATCAATGCGGCGACTCTCGTCGCACACGTTCACGAAGCTCGAGGAGACGCACGATGACGAAATTGGATGAACTCTTCGCCCAGTACGGTCAGAGCCCCTGGATCGACAACATTCGTCGGGACTGGCTGAATGACGGCACGCTCGCGGAGATGGTCGTGAAGGGCGTGCGCGGCGTCACGTCCAATCCTTCGATCTTCGCCAAGACCTTGGCGACGTCCACGGCCTACGATGAGATGCTCGAAGGTAAAGACGACGTCGACGTCGAAGTCCTCTTCGAAGAGTTGGCGGTGCGAGATGTTCGCGACGCCTGTGACGTGCTGGCATCGGTGCACGACGCGTCGTGTGGCGCATTCGCGGCGAAGGACCGTCGCTACTGCGACGGCTACGTCTCACTCGAGGTCTCGCCACGCCTCGCTCGAGATACGGTGGCGACGGTCACGGCCGCCAAGCGCCTGGCGGCGGAAGTCGGGCGGGCCAACGTCATGATCAAGATCCCCGGGACCAAGGAGGGTCTGCCCGCCGTCACCGAGGTGCTGGGGGCGGGCATCAACGTCAACGTCACGTTGATCTTCTCCCTCGATCGCTACAACGAAGTCATCACCGCGTGGATGGACGGCTTGGAACTGGCACTCACGCGTCGCAGTGACGTGAGCACGATCGGGAGTGTCGCGTCGTTCTTCGTGTCGCGCGTCGACGTCGCCGTGGACGCGCTGTTGCCGGAGGACGATCCTCGACGTGGGACGACGGCGAACGCGCAAGTCGCCGGCGCCTATCAACTGTTCCGTCGCCGGATGGCGAGCGATCGGGCACTGACGCTCTTCGGGGCCGGCGCTCAGGTGCAGCGGCCACTCTGGGCCTCGACGTCGACGAAGGATCCGGCGTACTTCGACCTTCTCTACGTCGACACGATCGTCGCCGACGAGACCGTCAACACGATGCCCGACGCGACGCTCGCCGCGACCTTGGACCACGGCAATTTCGCCAGTTCAACCTTGCTGAGCGACGAGAGCATCAAGGAGTCCGCCGAAGTGCTGGATCAGTTGCCCGAGGACATCTCCCTAGCGCTCGTGACGGAGAAGCTCGAGAACGATGGCGTCTCGGCGTTCGTCTCGTCCTATGAGGAACTCCTCAAGACCGTGGCACAAAAGATGCAGGGTCACTCGTCGTAGCGTTAGCGTTTGGGGTTGACGTCAATGAGGCGGTTCAGTTTCTCGGGGTCGCGCCCTAGGATGTCGCAATGACGTCGTTGCGAGGGGCTGCCACAGATACCGAGTTCCTCGCCACCCCGCTCGATGAACTCGCGAGCGCGGCGTACGCACGCGCGCGAAACGCCCACGGCTACGTGGTCACGTACTCGCCCAAGGTATTCATACCTCTGACGAAACTCTGTCGCGACCGCTGCGGGTACTGCACGTTCGCCCAGGCACCGGCGCACGTGTCCGCGCCGTACATGAGCCTCGATGAAGTCATGGCCGTCGCCCAAGCGGGCCGCGACGCCGGCTGCACCGAGGCGCTCTTCACCCTCGGCGAACGACCGGAACTGCGTTACGACGAAGCCGCTCGGTGGCTCGCCGCGCGCGGGTACGAATCGACGGTGGATTACGTCGCGAACGCCGCGCAAATGGTGCTCGAGAGTACTGGTTTGCTACCTCACGCCAACGCCGGCGCACTGTACGGCCACGAACTCGCCCAACTCCGCACGGTCTCGGCGTCCCAGGGCATGATGATCGAAGCGTTGGCGGACCTGGCCGCCCATCGATTGGCCCCCGACAAGGATCCGCAGCGACGCCTCGACACCCTGCGCTTCGCCGGAGAACTGAAGATCCCCTTCACGACGGGGCTGCTGGTCGGCATCGGAGAATCTCGCCAAGAGCGCATCGCGACACTCCAGGCCATCGCGGCTTCGCACGAAGAGTTTGGTCACGTCCAAGAAGTGATCATCCAGAATTTCTTGCCCAAGCCCCGAACGGCGATGGCGAATGAACCGGCCGCGAGCGACGAGGAATTTCACTGGACGATCAGCGTCGCACGATTGATCTTGCCAGAGTCGATTCATCTCCAAGCGCCACCGAATTTGAGTGCGGACCCGACGAGACTGCTCGAGTACGGCATCGATGACTTCGGTGGCATCTCGCCGGTCACGGCGGATTACGTCAACCCGGAGCGCGCGTGGCCCGCGCTCGACATCCTGGCCCAGGAGTGCGACGCTCGGGGATTCAACCTCGAACCTCGCCTCACCGTGTATCCGCAGTTCATCGGGGACAAGATCGGGTTCCTCGACGACAAGGTTCGACCGTACGTCCTCGCTCACGCGGATTCGACGTTCTTGGCGCGCAACGACGCGTGGGCGTCGGGGTCCGAGGTCGTTCCGCCGAGTCCCCCCACCTCGCGCTCGCGCACCAGTGCAGTGACCTCCCTACTCGCGCGCTACGAACCGGGTTACGCGTTCGACCGCGAAGAACTGACCACCCTCTTTCACGCGCGAGGGGCCGACTTCAACGCGGTCGTCGAACGCGCGGACAGCGTTCGCCGCGACCTCGTCGGCGACGACGTCACCTTCGTGATCAATCGCAACATCAACTACACCAATGTCTGCACCTTCAAGTGTCGATTCTGTGCCTTCTCCAAGGGTCCGCTGTCGCTCAATCTGCGCGGGGACCCGTACTTGTTGACGCTGGACGAGATCAGCGAGCGGGTGCGCGAAGCCGAGGCCAAGGGAGCCACCGAGGTCTGCCTCCAGGGCGGCATCCACCCCAAGTTCGACGGCGACTACTACATCGACGTGGTGGCCGCCGTGCGCGCCGGCTCCCCTCGAATCCACATTCACGCCTTCAGCGCGCTCGAAGTCTTCGAGGGCGCGCGCCGTTCCGAACAGGACCTCGTGACGTACCTCACGCGCCTGAAGGACGCCGGGTTGAAGACCCTGCCGGGAACGGCCGCCGAGATCCTGGATGATCGGGTTCGCGCCGTTCTCTGTCCCGACAAGATCAATTCGGACCAGTGGCTCGACGTGCACCGCGCCGCGCACAGCGTCGGACTGCGATCGAACATCACGATCATGTTCGGCGCCGTCGAAGGCGTCGACAGCTGGGCGACCCACCTGCTCCGCACGCGAGCGCTGCAACAAGAGACCGGCGGCTTCACCGAATTCGTGCCGCTCCCGTTCGTGCACATGGCGACACCAATCTTCTTGCAGGGTCGGGCTCGACGAGGTCCGACGTTCCGAGAGGCGGTCTTGATGCACTCGGTCGCTCGACTGCACTACGCCACGCTGATCGACAACATTCAAGTCAGCTGGGTGAAGATGGGCGTGGACGGTTCGCGGCGCATCCTCGACGCCGGCGCGAACGACGTTGGCGGAACCTTGATGGACGAGAACATCTCGCGTGCCGCCGGAGCGAGCCACGGTCAAGAGATGGACGTCGATACGCTGCGAGCCCTCGTCGAGCCGCTCGGACGGCCCCTGGTTCAGCGCAGCACCCTCTATCAGACGTTGTAGTCGTGGACGCGTTGATCGAAGGGTTCCTCGAAGCGTTACGCCGCGACTCCCCGCTGAGTGATGAACGCATCGACGTCCTTCGCGCGCTACTCATTCAGTTCGTGAATCTGGCGATGGTCGACCACGACCTCGGCGATTTGCGAGTCGCCGTGCAAGCGTTGAACGAGCTGACCGAGGCGTCGACGCTGTTCTCGCAGTGGCGCGACGTGCCCAAGCTCGCCATCTTCGGATCGGCGCGCACCGACGAGCACGACCCCCTCTACGAGATGGCCCGACAACTGGGCACCGCCATGGCCGATCGAGGATGGATGGTCATCTCGGGAGCCGGACCGGGAATCATGGAGGCATCGGCCCGTGGTGCCGGTCGCGACCATACGCTCGGCGTGAACATCGAACTGCCCTTCGAACAGTTCTCCAATCCCTACATCGACGCCGAAACCATGCTGGTGGCGATGCAGTATTTCTTCACTCGAAAAGTCGCGATGACGCGACCCTCGAACGCCTTCGCCATTTTTCCCGGTGGTCTCGGGACGATGGACGAGACCTTTGAAGTCCTCACGTTGCTGCACACCGGCAAGACCTCACCGGCGCCGGTGGTGCTGCTCGATACGGCCCACGGGAACTTCTGGCGTCAGTGGATGAACTTCGTCGACAACGCCGTCATTGCCGATAACTACATCGACGAGCACGACATGTGTCTGGTTCGGATCTGCACGTCGATCGACGAGGCCGTCGCCGAGATCGATCACTTCTTCTCGAACTACGTGAGCTTCGTCGTGCGCGCAGAGCGCGGTCTCATCACCGTCCGTCGTCGACCGAGCGACGATCAACTGGCCGAACTCGCCAGCGTCGTGCCGCGTTTCGCCTTGGGTGTGGGCTTTCAAATCGAAGATGACACGACGATCTCGTTCGCCTTCGACGGCCGAAACTACGTGAACCTTCGGTTGCTCATCAATCGGATCAACGAGTGGCGCTAGTCGTCGCTGGCCCCGCGCAGTAGCGTCTCGGCCTTCTGGAGGCTCCGTCGCACCTTGGCGAGGCGTCGCTCGAGCTCTTTCGCCTCGTCGCCACCTTCGGAGCGGAGTTGTGCGCGTAGGGCATCGAAGATCGCGTCGGACACCCGGCTCTCCAGGGCCCCCACTTCATCGGCCAGCGTGTCGAAGGACTCCACTAGTCGAGGGTCTCGTAGGGCAGATCGTCTTCGGCGTACTTCGCGCGCAGTACCTTCTTGTCGAATTTCCCGACGCTGGTCTTGGGCACTGACTCGATGAAGGCCCAGCGTTCGGGGAGCCACCACTTGGCGACCCGCGAGGAGAGGAACTCACGAAGTTCTTCGGCGCTCGCCGAGGCGTCGGGGCGTAACACCACGCAGCACAACGGTCGCTCGTCCCAGCGTTCGTCCGGCACCGCGATGACCGCGGCTTCGAAGATCGCGGGGTGCGCCATTATCGTTCCTTCGAGGTCGACCGAACTGATCCACTCCCCGCCCGACTTGATCACGTCCTTGGAGCGGTCGCTGATCGTCATGAAGCCCTCGGCGTCCATCGAGCCGATGTCACCGGTGCGCAGCCAACCGTCGTGGAACCGTTCGGGGTCGTCCACGCCATAGTACGAAGCGGTGACCCAGGGCCCGCGAATCTCGAATTCGCCCACGGTCTTCCCATCGCGCGCCAGCACCGTCCCGTCCTCGTCGGTGATGCGCACTTCGACACCCGCGACCACGCGTCCCGCCTTCACGCGGTAGTCAATGGCCAGGTCGTCGGGCGTACCCGACGGCGGGATCGATACGGCCGCCAAGGGACTCGTCTCGGTCATGCCCCAACCCTGGATCACGTCGATGCCGAATCGATCGCGGAACGCTTCGATCATTACGCGCGGTACCGCCGCGCCCCCGGCGACGATGCCGCGAAGGCTCGAGAGGTCGGCGTCGGGCGCGTTCTGCGTCACGCGAAGGACGTCGTTCCAGATGGTTGGCACACCGAGCGAAATGGTCGGTCGCAACTCCTTGATCATCTTGACGATCGCTTCACCCTGCAAGTACATCTGGGGCATGATCAATTCGGTGCCGGCAAAAAATGCGGTGTAGGCCGCTCCCCAGGCGTTGACGTGGAACATCGGCACGATCAACAAGCAGCGATCGCGTTCGCTCAGTCCAATCGAGTTCGTCGTCGTCGAGGCCATTGAGTGCAGCCACGTGGATCGATGTGAGTAGACGACGCCCTTGGGATTACCGGTCGTGCCGGACGTGTAACACATGATGGCCGCCGACCGCTCGTCCAAGATTGGCCACTCGAAACCGGCCGGTTCGGACGTGAGAAACGTCTCATAATCGATCGTCTCACCCAGCAGGCCGCTCTCATCTTTGCCGTGGAGGATTATGTGCTTGACCGAGGGGATCTGGTCGCGAACCTTGGCGAACACGGGCGCCAACGACGCGTCGACGATGATCACCGAGTCCCCGGCGTGATTGATGATGAAGGCCAGCTGCTCGGGAAAGAGCCGGATGTTCAGCGTGTGTAACACGGCGCCCATGCACGGAACGGCGATGTAGGCCTCCATGTGCGCCTGGTTGTTCCACATGAAGCTGCCCACTCGGTCGCCGCTCTGAACACCGAGCTTCGTGAGCGCGGCGGCCAATTGCTCCGCGCGCTTGGCGACCTGGAAGAACGTCGCCTCCTCGACACCATCGGGTGTGACCGTGAACACCTTCTTTTCGGAGTACACGTACTCGCCGTGACGAATGATGCCGCTGATGAGCAGCGGCGCGTCCTGCATCGTGCTTTGCACTGTTTCCCCCTCTAGTCCCGTTGCGACGATGCTACAAACTCTCGACCACCCAACGACATCCCTACCAGGAAAGGCTGTAGGGCGCGACCGGGGCGGGCAAGAGACTGGGATCGCCCGACAGATGAGCGTCGATCGCGGCCGCCGCGCTGCGACCTTCGGCGATGGCCCACACGATCAGACTCTGTCCTCGAACGCCGTCACCGCAGGCGAAGACCGGAACCGGTCCCGACAACGCGTCCATCCGCCAATCCGATCCCACCGAGAGCGTGGCCCTCGACGTCACGAAGGGCTCGTCGTTCAGCCCGAGTCCTTCCAGTTCGGGTCCGACGAAGCCAGCCGCGATCAGGACGAGGTCGGCCCCCATGACCAGGCTTTCATTCGTGGTGTCGTCTCGCACGACGATTCGCTCGACGCGTCCGTCGCCGAGGAATTCGAGGGTCTCGGTGGAGAACCGTCGTTCCCCGCCCTCATCGTGAGCGGGCGAGGACTTATAGATTCGCGCCATCGTCGGCCAGGGTTGATCATCGGGCCGTTCGTCGGGCGGCCGATCCAGAATCTCTATCTGGTGAACGGATCGGGCGCCCTGTCGATGCACGGTGCCCAAACAGTCGGCACCGGTGTCACCGCCGCCCAGGATGACGACGTCGCGATCCTTCGCGTCGATCACCGTCGGCACCGCGTCACGTACCGCACGATTCGCGGCCTCGAGATACGTCATCGCCGGGTACACGCCCGCTAAATCCGCGCCGGGCACCGGAATGAGTCGCGGCCTCGTCGAGCCCAGGGCGAGGAGCACCGCGTCGAAGTCTCTTTGCAGGTCACCGAGCGTCACGTCGGCGCCGCCGACGGAGACGTTCGTGTGAAACGTGACGCCCGACGCCTCCATGACGGCGAGGCGCCGATCGAGGATCTTCTTCTCCAGTTTGAATTCCGGAATGCCGTAGCGCAACAGCCCACCGATGGCGTCGCTACGTTCGAAGACGTGGACGTCGTGACCGACGCTCGCCAACTGCGCCGCGGCCGCGAGACCGGCCGGTCCCGAGCCAACGACGGCGACGCGCGTTCCGATGCGTTCGTCGGTGACCCGCGCCACGTCGAAGCCGTGGGCGAAGGCGTGCTCGGCCACTTCGTATTCGATTCGCTCAATCGTGACGGGGCCGTCCGAGATGCCCAAGACGCAGGCCGACTCACACGGCGCCGGACATAGTCGCCCCGTGAACTCGGGAAAGTTGTTCGTGTCGAAGAGCTGATCCGCGGCCTGCTCCCAGTGCGATCGGTAGACGTGGTCGTTGAACGTCGGAATCCGATTGCCCAGGGGACAGCCCTGCATGCAAAACGGGATACCGCAGTCCATGCAGCGAGCGCCTTGGGTCGACACGTCGTCGTCGCTCTGGGGCTCGTACACCTCCCGCCAATCGCGCAGTCGAACCTCCACGGGCCGCGGGCTCGGGCCCCGTCGGGGGTACTCGAGGAATCCCGTCGTCTTACCCATTGCGCAACTCGTCTCGAACTCGCTGATACTCCGAGGTCTCGATTCGAACGAAGTTCATGCGCTCGCTTCGCCAGCCGTCCACGATCGCACGAGCGCGACGAGAACCGGTCTCGTCTTCGAAGCGGGTCAGGAGTTCACGCACTCGTTCGTCATCTTCGTATTCCAGCGGATCGATCTCGTAGACGCCCGCGCTGAGGTGGTCATAAACACTCTGGAGAGGATCGTAGAGAAAGAGGGTGCCACCCGACATCCCGGCCGCGAGGTTTCGCCCGACCGCTCCGAGTATCACGACCACCCCACCCGTCATGTACTCGCACGCGTGATCGCCGGTGCCCTCGACGATGATCGTCGCTCCGGAGTTTCGAACACCACAACGCTCCCCGACCACTCCGCTGATGAAGATCTCGCCGCTCGTCGCCCCGTAGCCAATGACGTTGCCGGCGATGATGTTCTCGTCGCTGGCGAACGTCGCGTCGGCGGCGGGCCGGATGATGATTCGTCCGCCCGAGAGACCCTTGCCGGCGTAGTCATTCGCGTCGCCGATCAATCGAAGGGTCATGCCACGAGGGACGAAGGCCCCCAGACTCTGACCGGACGAGCCGACGAGGTCGATCTCGATGAGGTCGTCGGGCAACTCTCGAGCACCGAGCGCCCGGGTGATGGCGCTGCCCGTCAACGTGCCGACCGCTCGATTGACGTTGCGGACGGCGGTGGAGAATCGGTACGGCGCTGTTCGCGTCGCGGCGCTCACCGCGTCGTGCAGGAACGTCCAGTCCAGCGCTCCGTCGAGACCGTGCTCCTGCTTGACGCTCTGGTGCCTTTGATCAGGTGCGACGGTCACCAACAGCGCGGAGAGATCGAGGTCGCTGCTCTCGTCGTCGACCGAAGCGACCGACAACTTGGTCGCGTCGCCGATGACCTCTTCGAGCGTGCGCGCACCGAGCAGGGCGAGATATTCACGCACCTCTTGCGCAATGAACTCGAAGAAGTTCTCGACGAACTCCGGCTGTCCCGTGAATCGTTCGCGAAGACGGGGATTCTGCGTGGCGATTCCCACGGGGCACGTGTCGAGATGACAGACGCGCATCATCACGCAACCCGAGACCACCAACGGGGCCGTCGCGAAGCCGAACTCCTCGGCGCCGAGAAGAGCGGCGATGATGACGTCGCGACCGGTCTTCAACTGTCCGTCGACTTGGAGAACGACGCGACTGCGCAGACCATTGGCGGCCAGGGTCTGATGCGTCTCGGCCAGACCGAGTTCCCACGGGGTGCCCGCGTGTTTCAGCGAGGTGAGGGGCGCGGCGCCGGTGCCGCCGTCGTGGCCCGAGATGAGGATCACGTCGGCGTGGGCCTTGGCGACGCCGGCGGCGATCGTCCCGACCCCTTGTTCGCTGACGAGCTTCACGTGAATACGTGCTTGGTCGTTCGCGTTCTTCAGGTCGTATATCAGTTGTGCGAGATCCTCGATCGAATAGATGTCGTGATGGGGCGGTGGTGATATGAGGCCAACGCCCGGCGTCGAGTGACGGGTCTTGGCGATCCAGGGATAGACCTTCGTGCCGGGCAGTTGTCCGCCTTCGCCCGGCTTCGCGCCTTGAGCCATCTTGATCTGGATGTCATCGGCGTTGACGAGGAAGCGACTCGTGACGCCAAAGCGCCCGGAGGCGACTTGCTTGATCGCGGAGCGACGGTTGTGGCGCGGATCCGACGTGTCGAATCGGTCGGCGTCCTCGCCCCCCTCACCGGTATTGGACTTCGCGCCGAGTCGATTCATCGCAATCGCCAGCGTGCTGTGCGCTTCTTCGGAGATCGAGCCGTAGGACATGGCTCCGGTGCTGAAGCGCTTGATGATCGATGCCGTGCTCTCGACCTCGTCGATCGGGAGCGGCGTCGTTCCGGGAACCAAGTTCATGAGACCTCGCAGGGTCACGAGGGCGCTCGACTGGTCATCCACGAGGGACGTGTACTCCTTGAAGATGTCAAAGCGCTTCGCGCGCGTGGCGTGCTGCAGCTTCTGCACGGTGCGGGGATTGAAGAGGTGGATCTCCCCATCCCGACGCCACTGGTACTCGCCGTTGTTGCGCAGTTCAACTCGTTCGCCGTTCGCCGGTTCGTAGGCGCTCGCGTGCAGCGCGAGGACGCTCCCCGCGATGTGCTCGAGGGTGATGCCGCCGAGTCGTGACGTAAAACCGGGAAAGTACCGGGCCAACACCGTCTCCGAGATGCCCACCGCTTCGAACAGCTGCGAACCGACGTAGCTCGCGACGGTGCTCACGCCCATCTTCGACATCGTCTTCACGACACCCTTGTTGAGGGCCTTGCCGTACTGGTACCGAGCTTCGAAGGGATTTAGGTCCGTGATCTCCCCCGAGTCGATGAGAGCGTCGATCGATTCGTAGGCGAGATACGGGCACACCGCCGACGCGCCGAATCCCAGCAGCAGTGCGACGTGGTGGACTTCACGAACGTCGCCGGATTCCATGATCAACGCGGCGCTCGTTCGCAGGTGTTCGTCGACGAGTCGGTGATGAACGGCCGACGCCAACAGAAGACTCGGAATGGCCGCGAGTTCCGTCGTCGTGTTGCGATCCGAGAGGATGATTATGTTGGTGCCGCCGCGCACGTGCGCGACGACGTCATCGCACAGCGCGTCGATGGCGGCCGAGAGTCGTGCCGCCCCCGACCCGGCACCGTGGGCCTCGAAGAGCCCGTCGATGACCACGGCCGTGAATCCCGCCATGCGTTCGAACTCTTCGATGTAGCGAATCTTGGCGAGTTCGTCGATGCTCAATATCGGCGAGGGCAAGACGATCTGGTGGCAGTGATTCGCGCTCTCGGTGAGCAGGTTGTCCTCACCACCGATCGTGACGCGCGTCGAGGTCACGAGTTCCTCACGGATGGCGTCCAAGGGCGGATTGGTGACCTGGGCGAAGAGTTGCGTGAAGAAGTCGAAGAGCGGTCGCGGGAGTTTCGAGAGCGTTGGCACGGTCGAGTCCGAACCCATGGATCCGATGGGTTCCTCGCTCACCTGGGCCATGTGACGAACGATGAGGCGAAGGTCTTCTTCGCTGTAGCCGAAGTTCTTCTGCTGTCGGACGATCGACGCGTGGTTGGGCGTGAGCATGGTGGGCGCGTCAATCTCGTCCAGGGAGCGCTGCTGATCGCGCAGCCACTCCCCGTAGGGGGCCCGCAGGGCCAAGGAACTCTTCAACTCTTCGTCGTCGATGATCCGACCCTGGTCGATGTCGACTAGGAACACGCGACCCGGCTGCAGTCGACCCTTGCGCTCGATGTTGGAGGGGTCGACCGGTAAGACACCGACTTCGCTCGCGAAGATGACGCGCTGGTCCTTGGTGACCCAGTAACGCGCCGGGCGCAGGCCGTTGCGGTCGAGGACCGCGCCGACGATCTTGCCGTCGCAGAAGGTCACGGAGGCCGGTCCGTCCCACGGCTCCATCAGGCCGGCGTGGTAGCGGTAGAAATCGCGGCGCGACTCACTCATGAACGTCGAACGCTCCCACGCTTCGGGAATCATCATCAGTACCGCGTGCGGCAGTGAACGTCCGGACTGCACCAAGAGCTCCACGACCTCATCGAAGCTCGCCGAGTCGCTGAGACCGCTGGTGATGAGGGGTGTCAGTTCGGCGATGGGCAGCGGCAGCACATCGCTGTGGAGTGAGGTCTCGCGCGCCGTCATCCAATTGCGATTGCCCCGGACCGTATTGATCTCACCGTTGTGGGCGATATAGCGAAACGGCTGGGCGAGGTCCCAGCGCGGAAGCACGTTCGTCGAGAACCGACTGTGCACGACCGCGATGGCCGACGTGAGTCGATCGTCGCGCAGATCGGTGAAGTACTGACGCAACTGGGGCGACGTCAGCATCCCCTTGTAGATGAGCACGTGTGGCGAACAGGACGCGGCGTAGATGTCCAGCTCGTGTTCGAGCACTTTTCGGGCGCAGTACAGTGCGCGTTCCAAGTCGGGCGCCGGGTCCGAAGACCCCCGGGCGATGAGTTGTTGGACGAAGTGCGGTTCGGACGCCAAGGACGTCGCGCCGAGCAGCGACGAGTCGACGGGCACGTCGCGCCATCCGAGGGACACCAAGCCGACGCGTTTGAGTACCACGTCGATGGCTCTTCGAATCTCGTCGACGTCAGAACTCTTGGGCACCATCCAGTGCGCGATGCCGTACTCGCCGGCCGGGGGCACGACGACGCCAAACTCCGAGCGAATGAACGCGTCGGGCATCTGTATGAGGACACCGGCGCCGTCACCCGAGTCCACGTCCGATCCCGACGCACCCCGGTGCTCGAGGTTCTCCAAGATGGTGAGCGCGTCGCGAATCGTCGCGTTCGTGGGCGTAGCGCTCAAGTCCGCGACCATCCCCACACCGCAGGCGTCGTGCTCGAAAGAGGGGTCGTAGAGAGTCTTTGTCATAGCGTTTCCTTGCGGGGCAACGCTGACCCACCACAATCATAACGAAAAGGTTCCTCGTCCTTCGACCTACGCTGTTCACGTGAAGTCGGCCAAGCGCGCACTCGTTGTCGGTGGTGGTGTCATCGGGCTCACCAGCGCATTCCAATTGGCCCGCCAAGGATGGCAGGTCACGCTCTTTGATCCCTCCCCCGGTCGCGGCGCCACGTGGGCGGCCGCCGGAATGATCGCGCCGATCGCCGAGATCCACCCGGGCGAAGAGACCAACTACGAGTTGCAAAAGGGTGCCCTCCAAGCGTGGCGGACGTTCGCGAGTGCTCTGCGTGAGGTGACCCACAAGGAGCTGTGCATCGTCGAGACCGGCACCCTCGTACTCGGCTGGGACGGCAGTGACCGACGACTGGTCGACCAGTTCGCCCACGTGGCCGCGGCGTTCGGCGTCATTCCGCGGCGTGTCGAGCGTGACGAGCGGCCCGAGATGTTCGAGGGGGTGTCTCCAAGGATTGCCGACGGACTCTTGGTCGGAGGTGACGCGTGGCTCGACCCCGACGCGGTCGTGGCCCTCGTGAATGAGGCGAACGCGCAATTGGGCGTGACGATCGTCAACGAGATGGTGGCGAGTGTGAGCAGCGACGACAGCCGCGTCGAAGCAATCACCGACTCGGGGTCGTTCGTCGGTGACATTGGCGTGATTGCGACTGGCGCGGCCGCGCCCCCTTCGGGCGCCACGACGTCGGGCGCCCACGTCATTCGACCCGTTCACGGCATCACCGTTCGCGTGAAGGGCATCGATCGCAGCGAGCAGCCCATGATTCGCTCGTACGTGAAGGGCAACACCTTGTACATGGTGAGTCGCCCTGGCGGTTATAACGTCTTGGGCGCATCATCAGAGGAACGCCGCGACGCCGGAGCGCAGGTGGGCGAAGTCCAGCGACTACTACGCGACGCACTCGATGTCGTGCCGGCGTTGGAGACCGCGGTGATCGTAGAGACCCGCGAAGGGAATCGACCAGCCAGCCACGATTTGCGGCCGTTCTTCGAGGTGTTAAGCGGGGGTCGCTGGGCGTGGTCGTCGGGTCACTTTCGCCACGGTGTGACCCTTGCACCGATCGCCGCTGGCGAAGCTCTTCGATTCGCGGAGAGCGTTACGTGATCAGGGTCAATGGCGAGCCCCAGGAATTCGCCGCCGAATCGGTCGAAGAGTTGTTGCAGCGGCTCTCTATCGAATCGAGAGGCGTGGCCGTCGCTATCGACGGCGAAGTAGTCCGCAGATCCGAGTGGACCGAAAAGAGAATCGAAGACGGCAACGCGATTGAAATAGTGACCGCGGTAGCCGGCGGATAAGAGAAGGTGGACCGAGATGGCAGTTGACGAACTGATTCAGGCGCTTGATCAACGAATCCTCGATGCGTTGCGCGCCAAAGCGACCGGCGAGACGATCGCCTTCTTGTGTGAAGCGCGAGCGTGGCTGACACATCCCGATCAGGCCCACGGCGCGCACGCGCCAACGGGTTAGCGAAGACGCAGCGACTACGATTGTTCGTTCACGGGCTGTGGCTTAGTTTGGTCTAGAGCGCTCGGCTGGGGGCCGAGAGATCGGGAGTTCGAATCTCCCCAGCCCGACCACGGCGTGTTCGCATTCATTCACAAAAGTGTTCGCAGTTCCGTTCTCAAACAGTCTCGCACGCCGTTTCGAACCAGTGAGCACCAAATATGTGAAAGCGCGGCTCCGCTTTTCCTTGAAGAGGTCGTCACCTTCCTTGAGAATTCCTCTGTGCTTTCGTTGGGACGTAACAGGTTCGCCCCGGCGGCGCGGCGTTCGCACCTGAAGCTCAAAGCAGTGTCACCCCTTGTGCATCTTCGGGCGACTCAACAACCATTTATCTCACCTTGCTGCCGAACTCACTACGGACTGAGAATGATCTACTCCCGTACCTCTTGTAACACCTAATGATCAATCAACGAAATCTCAACGGAAAATGGCGTTCCATTCTTACTCACGGATTGCGTTCGCACTTACGATTTCAATCAGTACTGATGGACACTTTCCCAGTACGTGATTGGAGCCGCAATGGTTGGCGTTTATCTATCGCAATTTTCCCTGGCGATTCTCGCCTTAGCAGTAATCTTTGGGCCGTTGGCGGTTGGATGGCGCCATACGCACAACCACGAGATGCACCACAAGGATGACCCGCGCCTAGTAATTATGGGGATGACTGTTCCGGAACAATCGGAGTGAAGTGGTCAGCACCGAGCGCATCTTGACGTAGTTTCACCGGCGCGGTTTTCGAGGGCGTGCGCATGCTCTTACGCCACAAGATGTCTAACGTTTCGCGTCAAGGTCCTTGGTCTCCGACAATTTGCTAATCATCCGCCTTACATCCTCGCGGTCTACGGCACCCAACTTATGGACAATGTTGGCGATGTGGGTTCGCACTGTGACGTCTGCGACGAATAGTCGCCTGCCAATTTCGGCAGTTGTCAAACCTTCACTCATGAGTTCGATCACTTCGTACTCTTTCGGACTGAGGCTTACTCCTCGGGGAAGATAATCACGCAGGCGCTGCCGCAGGTCTCGGACTCCCCACGTCATGACGACAACCTTCAAAAGAGAGCCAGCGATGATCAATTCGCCGCGGAGTACTCGGCGGACGATCCGGGGAATTAGCACCGGATCCTCTCCTTTGAGCCAATACGCCGACGCTCCCGCCGAAAGAGCCGCGAGAACGTCGGCGGCATTCTCTGAGATGGTGAGCATCATGATGCAGATCTCGGGACGTTCGGATCGAATGACTTCGCATGCGCGTAGACCGTTGCCAGGCATTCGGACATCAAGGATTGCAACGTCTGGCGCGGTTTCGCGCGCCACCCGGATCGCCTCCTCAGCATCACCAACTTCGGCGTAAACGCGAAACCCATCGTCTTCAACTACACGGCGAACCATTGCCCTAGTCGGAGCATGGTCATCCGCGATGAGAACGCTTGGCTCGGTCGTCACGGCCACAAAACTTCGACGGTTGTCCCCTGACCCGGCTCCGAATAGACCTTCAAGGACGCCCCGGCCTGGTTGGCGACCTCGCGCATGCTGATAAGTCCGAACCGCCCCGAGTCGGCCACGGCTGAAGGGTCGAAACCGCTGCCGTCGTCCGAGATCCGCAGCGACGTGCCACTCTCCTCTCTTGAAACGTAAATGCTGACGTGCCCGGCTTGCCCATGGCGAATGGCGTTGGTGACGGCCTCCCTGACTATCCTCACGATTGACTCTCGGTGGGTCGGGTCGCTCATCACCGATACCGAAGTCAGATCGACCTCGACGCGGAACTCGACGCCTGCAACCGTGACCGCATCTGGGGTCCGCTTCAGGTCCGCTTCAACGCGCGGCCCTTGCTCGCCGGCCAAGGCGACGATGATTCGGCGAGCCTCCGCCAAAGCTCTCTCGGCGGTTGATTGCAAGTGCTCGTGCCATTGGGACTCAACCTTTTCATCCGCCGACACGTACATCAAGCTGGTGAGCAGGGCCAACTCCTGGGCCAGACCATCGTGCAGGTCAAACGCCGCTGTCCTCAAGGCTTCTCGGCGCGCCGACGCAGCGATCGTGGACCAATAGAGACGTATCTCGGCAACGGCGCCCCAAGCCCAGGCTCCTACGCCCGCCTCCCGAAGCAGGTCGCCGGGCCGCACCCAGTACACACCGTGAGCTGGCAGAATGGCGGAGCACAGCATCGAGAATCCGACGAAGATGCACCCCGTGGCGAGCCAGCCCTTGAACTCGTCTGATCGGGCTTCCGACTGATTCGAGAGTCGCCATGCCGCGATTACGAACAGCGGTGCACCGAGTAGTTGAACGATGGAGGATGTCGACCGCGGCCAGAGGACCCCGCCGAGCAGTCCGGTACGTGCGATTGGAACGAGAGGAACAAGTATGACAATTGCCCCTACGGCGACGGCGGCGGGAACCATCAATTCGTACAAAACACGATGCCAAGCTTTTGGCGGTCGATGCTCCTCTGCGCCACAGATGCTCGCCCAGACCAGGTACCAGCCAGCCAGCACTCTTGTAACGCCCGTTCCCCACACTTCAATTTGTTGACTCAGCCACGCGTTGATCAAGTGGTGAGCAAGTAAGCCCGGAACCACGTCAAACAAGGTGTGAACCCAGGCGAGGAGGATCACTGCACAGAGGATCAGCAGGTCAGCCGCGTGGCCCGAGCGGCGGTATCGTCCGGCCGCGAGCAGGGCGACCAGTGTCCCGATGAGCGCCACTGAGGTATCAAGAACAGAGTCAGCAACCGGGGCTTGATGATTGATGAACGTGTGGGGATCGATCGCGGCAACTACGATCACCCCCGCACAGAGACCGAGAGCAACCCAGCCCCTTCGCTGGTGCATAGCGGAATTGTAGATGGGAAAGCGGTCCGAAGCGCTGAAAACTTTCAGCGTTGAGGAATATCAACGCTGACTACCATATCCAATTACACCCTTCGCACCTAGCGTCCTCATCAGGCGAGATTCCGAGAGATTTGGGGCAACATGTGGGTTAGCGCTTTCGGTTGGAGTCTGGTGACGGTGGGATATTCCTTCGCGCTGCTGCCCGGTTTACGAAGTCTCCGGTTTCTGGTCGTGGACAGCAATATGGAGCAGCGTCCTTATGCTCCGTTCGGGGACATGCGAGAGCGTGTCGCCGATGTCTGCCCATTCATTGACTAGCAAATTAGCGACACGACGTGACAAGGGTGACATGTACTGTTGCTTGAGCTAAACCATGTAGGTTCAACTCTGTGGCCCGACATGTGGTCCGACGTCGCACCCATTGGTTGACGCGTTGAATTGAGGTTGTGGACTCTCACCGCATTAGCGTGTGGAGCCTTCTAAAACGACTCAAGGTGCTACCTGATCAAAACGGAACTGCGAACACGCCACCACGGAGGAATCTTAAGGAGCCACGGCGACGTTGCGGACGGTGCCAGGCCGTTCAATCGTCGCTCGTCCGTCACGGTTGGCCAGTCGCATTCGTCTCCTTCGTCTCGGGAGTTGCCCAGCGAATGCCACTGAGATGAATCGCGTTGTCCGCAGGTGAGAATGAAGTACTCCATCGTTCGGCGAAAACGGCCAA
>OBLW0100001651.1_pt1 | contig 18671 bp, 18 predicted proteins | sample 1520161 | NCBI WGS metagenome assembly OBLW01 (sample SAMEA3539309, study PRJEB22396) | soil metagenome | biome: tundra; feature: field; material: soil | place: USA | collected 2010-05 | depth 0.15 m | reverse complement strand
GCGGCCCTACTATCACCTGGCGCAGTTCTACCGCATGGAAAACCGTACCGAGCAATCATTGGGTTTGTTGTTAGAAGCCGTGCGCCTGGACGCCGCGTTCGCGGATGCCCACACCGCGCTCACCGAGCTATACGCCGTTAGAGCCGACTACCCCGCCGCCTGGCGCCACGCGCGCCTGGCCGAACAAAACGGCAGCCCTCGCGGCGTGGAGTTGCTCAGGCGGCACGGGGTGGCGGAGTGAGATCCATCTCGGCCAGTGGCGAATGCGTTCCGTCCAGCCCGGATTCTGTCAGTGCGCGGAGGAAGTCCGGCGATTCTTCATCTTCCTCTTTGCCACCATCAGTACACCGAGGGCGGCCGCCAGCAAGCTCCAGGACCCCGGCTCCGGTGCCGCCAATCCACCGCTTGGCAGCGGGTCGGGTGCAAGCCCGAAGATCTCCTTACTCGCGGCGCCCGGCGCGGCGGTTCCATTGCTGGTGTTGATCGTATCGATCATGCCGTTGTTGACATCCGCTCCGTACAGGACGCCATTTATGGTGGTCATCGCTCCCATTTCGTAGGGGAGAGCGCCGGCGCCAAACGATCCAACCAGCGTGACAGCTCCGGTTGTGGTGGCTATCGTATAAAGGTCGTTGTTGTCGCCAAAATAAAGCGTACTCGAGTTGGTGGAGAGACCAATATAATCGCCGGCGTTGTAGCCGAGCCCGGTCAGCCCCACCAATGCGGCTAGCCCCGTGGAAGGGTCTATGGAATACACTCCAAGGTCAGACGAGCTAGATCCATCGCCGCTCCCCCAACCCACGCCATAGAGCCCGCTCAGAGTGGAGCCCAGGTCGGCTAAGTGCACGCCAAAATCATCGCCAACTGGCGCAATCGATCCAGTCGCCGTGCTCACCGTGTAGAGCTCAGCCGTGGTGGCTGTGTATAACGATCCGTCATACACGCCCAGACTTGCTTCGAAGTACCGGTAGGAGGCAAGCGAGGAGACCGCGCCGGTGGTCAGGTCGACGGTGCCGAATACGCCCCAAGTGGAACTGAACTCATAACAGATGGGGTCGGCCTTGAGGCCGGCGGCGGATAAGAGAAACAGCACGGCGGAGCACAAACCCGCCCGATACCCGGCATGCAGAATACCCACCTTGCGCTTCCTTCTCCTGGGATCACCCAGAGAGCTGGGCCGTCTGCAAGGTAGTCCACGCGCGTCCCAAGAATCTCATTCTATTTTTCGTCGCGGATGCCGCGCTGCTTTATGCAGCGCCGGAATTCGGCGGAGAAAGTGGAGCCGATGCCCGATTGGCCGTTGGTGAGTAACCTCGTGCAATGGATTCCTGAAGCACGCGCCTTACCGTCTCCACGATCACCTGGACCTCATTGCCTCGGGCAACGGGGCCGTGGCCGGCGACAACGATAGTGGGCTTGAGCGACTCAATTCGCTTGAGCGATTCCAGCCATATCTGCCAATCGACGGGCGTTCCCGCGTCCAGGTTCGGGAGATACTCGCTAATCAGGCAATCGCCGGTGAATAAGACTTCGTCATCGGGCACCCAAACCGAAAGATTGGTTGCCGTGTGCCCCGGCGTAAGCAGGATTTCCACCGTGCAGCCGCCCAGGTCGAACCGAGTGTCGCTGTCAATCTGGCGGTTCGGATTTACCAGGTGCGTTCCATGAAAGAACGCCCGCGCCTCATCGCGGTCCCGGCGAGCCTGGTTGGGGATCGAATCGTTGAACTCCGCGATTTCGGCTTGAAAGTCCTCCTCCGTTCGCACAGTCCCAACGTGGCCCCACACGTCGATGCCCCGCTCGCGAAAGAAGCCGTTCCCGCCAATGTGATCGAAGTGCTTCTCCGTATTGACGACGCGCAGTTGGTTTCCCGGCCTCGCGGCGGACGCGTATCCGTGGACAGTTTGTGCCGCCAGCGCGTTCCCGCCGGTATCTACCACCAGCGTCAGATGGTCGCCAACCACAAAGCCCGCATTCACGCACCAGGGCGCCGAGTATCCAAGACCGGTAACCGCGTAGCAACGATTGGAAAGGCGCATGCCACTATTGTCGCTCCGCGTCCGAGCTGCGCAAGGTAGGATAGGCCATCGGTTTTTGTGGCCTGTCGCTCGAGAGCGGAAGACCGGCGACAAAAACCGATCGCCGGTCCGGGTGGCGACATGGAAGTTGGAACTCGGCGGCTGGCCTTGTATCAGGGCACCGGCTTCAGCCGTGCCACAACACATCGGTAGCCAAAGGCTTTAGCCGCTGAGGCTTTCCTGCGGGCGCAGGGGCTGAAGCCCAGACCTTTCTCGCGATCCTTCGGCACGGCTCAAGCCGTGCCCTGATACAAAGCCTCCTTGCGTACCCCTACGCTCAGATTCGCGGGAGTTCTTTAGCAATGGAGAGTTTGGCCATTCCTGTGTCGCCCGCCCTCGCCGGTCCTACCGCCGTGGTTATTTATGCGCTGAAGTATAGAATAATAAGTTGCGGAGGACTCGATCGTGCGCGCATCGCTTATGATTGTCTGTTTCGCCGTGGCTCAACTCGTCCCGCTCTTCGCCCAGACTGGCGGGCAGACCCTGAAAGACCGGCGGGCGGAACTGAATCGTCTGCTGAACGATGAGTGGGAATACACGCTCCGCACTCAGCCGGAACTGGCCACCCACGTTGGGGACGACCGGTACAACGACCGGCTGAGCGATTTCTCCGGCCAGGCGATTGCCGCGGATCTCGAACACGCTCGCCAGTCGCTCGCGCGCTTCGAAGCGGTCGATGTCACAGGCTTTCCGGAGCAGGAGAAGCTCAACCGCGCACTCATGCTGCGCAGCTTGCGGGAAGCGCTCGAGAGCGCGCCATTCAAGGATTGGGAGATGCCGGCGACGCAGTTTGGCGGCATTCACCTGGGTTACGCAACGCTAGCCCTCGATACGCCCTTCCGCAACGCGAAAGACTACCGGGATTACACGGGCCGCCTGCGACAGATTCCACGCGTACTGGATCAGGCGATGGAACATATGCGCGACGGTCTGCGCGACCATCGCATACCGCCGCGGTATCTGCTCGAGAAGGTGTCCGGACAGGCGCAGGAGATCGCCGGCTACCCGCTCGACAAGAGTCCGTTTACCGCGCCGCTGCGCAAGTTTCCCGATTCGATCTCCGAGGCAGAGCGGAAACCGCTGCGCGAAGGGATCGAAAGCGCAGTCAGGGACGCGGTCGCGCCGGCGTACGCGAAATTCGCCAGGTTCGTGAGAGAAGACTACGCACCGCACGGGCGGATCGATCCCGGCGTGTGGGCCTTGCCCGATGGCGAGGCGCGGTATCGCTTCGCCGTGCGTCACGAGACCACCAGCGATTTCACCGCCGAACAGATTCATCAGCTTGGCCTGCGGAGCGTGGCGGAGATCGAAACCGAGATGCTGGTCATCGCCAAGGCGCAGGGATTCAGTGACCTGAAATCGTTCAACGATCACATACGGCAGGACCCGAAACTGCACGCCAGGAGCGGCCAGCAACTGCTGGACCTGTACACGCAGTATCGCGACCAGATGTACGGGAAGCTGCCTGAGCTATTCGGACGGCTGCCAAAGACCAAGCTGGCGGTGGTGCCGATGGAGGCGTTCCTGAGCGCCGACAACGTTCCCGCCGATTATTCGCCGGGCGCCGGAGATGGCTCGCGCCCCGGACGGATCAACGTCAACGAGTATGCGCCCGAGAAGCGGCTGCTGCTCAACGTGGAAGCCATCGCTTATCACGAAGGAGTCCCCGGACATCACTTGCAGTTTTCGATCGCGCAGGAACTCACCGGCCTGGCGCCGTTCCGCAGGTATGACCTGGATCTGAATGCATATACCGAAGGGTGGGCGTTTTACGCCGAGCGCCTGGGAAAAGAAGCGGGGTTCTATCAAGATCCGTACAGCGAATACGGGCGTTTGCAGAATGAGATGTGGCGTTCCGTGCGCTGGGTGGTCGATACGGGCGTTCACGCAAAGCACTGGACGCGCCAGCAGATGGTCGACTTCTTTCATCAACACACGGCGATGGACGATCAGAACATCGAGACCGAAGTGGATCGCTACATTGCGTGGCCGGCGCAGGCGCTTTCCTACAAAATGGGACAGATGAAGATTCTCGCACTGCGCGAACGCGCGCAGCGGGAGTTAGGAGCTAAGTTCGATCTGCGCGCCTTTCATGACGCGGTGCTCGACCAGGGTCCGCTGCCGCTCGACATGCTGGAAGTCAAGATAGACGCCTGGATCGCGAGCCGGAGATAGGAAGAGGCCGGGGCAGAAGTCTCCGGTTCCTCCGAGACAATCTGCATCGAGCCGCGCGCGCGGGCATCTCTATAAGTGTGACGCTATCGACTTTGCTCCCCGGATTTCTGTTTCCTTCGAAACCGCACTCCGCGGCTTCCAGCATCCACGAATTCACCTTGAATTCCATAGACGGCCAGCCGGCTCCTTTGGCGCAATTCAAAGGAAAGGTGGCGCTGATCGTCAACGTGGCCAGCCGCTGCGGTTTTACGCCTCAATACGCAGGTTTGGAAGCTCTCTACAACAAGTACGAGGACAAGGGTCTCGTCGTCCTGGGATTTCCCGCCAACAATTTCTTATGGCAGGAGCCGGGGACCAACTTAGCGATCCAGGCGTTCTGCTCCACCAAGTACCACGTCACCTTCCCCATGTTCGCTAAGGTGTCGGTTAAAGGAGCGGACAAGACTCCGCTGTACCAATTCCTGACTGATAAGAAGGCCAACCCATCCACCGGCGGCGAGATTCGCTGGAACTTCACCAAGTTCCTGGCGGACCGAAACGGAAAGGTGATAGCTCGCTTCGGCTCCAAGGCGGCTCCCGAATCCCCCGAACTGATCGATGCCATTGAAGCAGCGCTTCGGTAACGCGGCCATCGGGCGGCTCTACCAGTCCGCGTACGCGGTTCCGTCCAGCGCCTTCTTATCCGAGCCGCTGTGCACGTCGAAAATGCCGGGTTCGGCCTGGTTGAGCGCCTGGCTGGCGTCTTCCATCACGATCTTCCAGCTCGAGTTGTCGCCGGTCATCGGGTCGACGGGCACATCCTTGAGGTAGCCTTCGGTCACCAGGTCCTGTAGAGCCTGCGGCGCCTTTTCCTTGTCGTAGGTGTAATTGTCGATCACCGTGCGCAGCGTGAACAAGTTGTTAGCCAGCACGCTCTCCTTGGCGCGGATGATCGACTTCTGGTAGATCGGGATGGCCATGCTGATCAGGATCACGATGATCGAGATCACCACCATCAGTTCGACGAAGGTGAAGCCGCGCCTCGACGTGGCGCACGCACTCCTGCGTGCCGCGCCGGCACTCGCGCCGGCGCCCGGCTTCCCATCCGCAAGGAGGTGTCGAGAAGAGTCTCGACACGGCACGCAGGAGTGCGTGCGCCACGTCCATCGCCCGAATTTGGCCCGACTATTTCGAGACAACGCGCTCACCACTCCGAATATGCCGTTCCATCGGGTGCCTTCTGGTCGGTCTTGCTGTAGACATCGAACACGTTTTGTCCGCCCCAACTGTTCGCCGTGGGATCGTCCTGATCGCTGCGCATGCCCCACTCGTTTGAGTTGGTGAACGGGTCGCGCGGAATGCGGCGCAGCAGTTTGATCTTCTTGTCGTCGGCGGAGCTGCCAATTTTGACTCCCTCGACCAGCGACTCGAGCGTCTCCGGCCAGCAGTTGGTGCCCTGCTTGACCGGGCCGAACACGCCCATGTCGCAGTAGTCTTTGTACTTGTCGATGGCCAGGCGCATGTCGTCGAGCGCATAGCGCAGGGCGCGTTCGCGCTGCGCCCGCACCTTGGCGCGCGCCAACGGCACCGCCATGCTGGTGAGGATGAGCATGATGGTGAACGCCACGATCAGCTCCACCAAGGTCAATCCGCTCTGTTTCCGCCGCCGCATGACGCTTCTCACTTTACCGTGACGGTAAGCTGCGGGCTGCCGGTATGAAGGACGCTGCCGCGGGAATTCTTCACCACCAGCGATTGTATGGTGACGGTGCCGCTGCCCGCGGCTAGCGCCTGAAAGTTGAGCGTGACCAGCGTGCCCGAGGCCGCCGTTACACCCGGGTTGTTCGGGATCACGTTGAGAGTCACGGTGGCCGCTCCGCGCTCGTTCTGAATGTTCTTATCGAATACCGGTTTCTGGGCCGCGGAAGATAGCAGGCCTCCCAGCGTGATGTCGTTCAGGTGGAGGAGCTTCGGGTCGAATTCGATGCTCATCGGCGCGGAAGCCACGTCCAGTCCGTTATCGAACTCGACGGCCACCGTGAAGGCGCCGCCGGCCGCCGCATCCACATGCCCAGGCTTGAAGTAGGCCCGGGCCGGGCCACTGACGTCCGCCACCGGAGCGCCGCCGGTGGGCGGAGGCTCGGCTCCCGGTGGGAACGGTGGCGCAGTCGCCGGCGGCAGGCCGGCGGCAGGCGGAACCGGTAACGGGTTGTTGACTGCCGGCGCGGTTACCGGCGGCGCCGAAGCCGGGTTGGTGGGCGGCGGAGTGGTGGCTGGCGTCACTGTACCCGGCGGCGGCGGAGGCTGCATATCGGCCACGGATGGCGCCTGCGCCGCCGGGCTCTCCGGCAGTCTCGGCGCGCGGCTCAGATGAACGACATTCGTGCCCACGGCGATGGTGCGCAGATTCTGCGCGGTGATCTCTGGCTGCCGGATCACGTGCGGGATCACCACGATCATCAGCTCATCGCGGTTGTGGTTGACGCTGGAGCCCTTGAACAGGTTGCCCAGAATCGGAATGCTCGCGAGGCCCGGAATCCCGGTCACCGTTTTGTCATCCTCGGTATTGATCAGTCCGCCCAGCAGGCCCACTTCACCCTCTCGCATGCGGATGTCGTGCTGCACTTTGCGCTGGCCGATCACCGGCTGGCTGATGCCGCCCACGTTGACGTAACTGGCGACCGTCGAGATATCCAGGTCGATGTGCATGGTCACGTCGCCGTTCTCATGCACCCGCGGCGTGATTTCCACGTTGACGCCCACGTCCTGATAGGTGAACTGGGTGTTCACCAGCGGATTGACACCCACTCCGGCCACGCCCGGCTGGAAGCTGCCGGTGGCGATCGGTTCCTTCTCGCCGATCTTCAGCGTCGCTTTGACATTGTCCACGCTGCGCAGTTGCGGCGCTTGCAGAATCTTCGATCCCGCATCGCTCAATGCGGCCTGCAACAGCGCGCTAGGCAGGGTGGTCGCAAAGTCCGCGCTACTGATGTGTCCCAGCTCGTTGAGTGGAATCAAAGTACCGGTGGTGCTGCTGCTGGTGGTCGCGGTGGTGTTGGTGAGGCCGGACGTGTTGGTCGTGTTGGAATTGTTGGTCGAGTTGTTGCTGGTGTTGCTGCTTTGCACCTGGATGCTGGAGCGCGGGTTGAATGACACCGGCAGGTTCAACCCGGTGGAGGCGATTGCCGCGGTGACCTGTTTGCTGAAGGTGGTGCTGGCTTCGATCACCATCAGGTCGATGACCACTTCGGCCTTGGGTTTATCGATGTCGTTGATGATCTTCTCCGCCAGTTCCACTCTGTCCGCTTCGCCGCGCACGATGATGGCATTTTGCCCTTTATACGCCATGACCTTTTGCAGTTCGGCCACGGTGCGGAGTGCGGTCACCAATTCGTTCAGCTCCGTATCGCTTTGAATATTCTGCAAGTAGAAGACCTTGAGCACCTGCTCTTCGTAAGCCTGCCGCTTTTGTTGGCTGTCATTGGCGACGAAAATAGTGTTGGTCGAGATCGGCTTCCAGAACGATTTCGTGAGCACGGCGAGATAATCCAGCGCCTGCTCGACGGTGGAATCGTTCAGTTCCACGTTGAACCCGTCCTTCGCCGGGGGCTGATATTCGGGATCGAAAAGAAGATTAATGCCCGCGTACTTGGCCACGGTGTCGAACAAGACCTTGGTCTTGTTGTTCATCTTCAGGTTGATGGGCGCGGGATTGAGCGGCTTCAGCTCGGGTACACCCATCAGCCGGCCCAGCCGCTCCTGTTCCTGCTGATGGTATTCCTGCACCGGAGTCAGGGCGCGCTCCGCCGGGGGCGCTTCTTTGCCGGTGACCGCCTGGCGCTTGCGTTCGCGTTCCAGCATCTGCCGCGTGAGATCGACTTCCTGAGCGGCGATGGCCGAGCCCGGGTTAATGCCGTACGCCTTCTGGAACTCCGCCAGGCTCTCGTCCAGTTGCCCCTGGCCGCGCAGACGCAGCCCTTTGTCGACGTGCACCTGCGCGCACTGGAAGCGGGCCTTTTCGGCGGCCATCTGGTAGGTTAGTTCGGCCGGGTCTTCGGAAAGCGCTTTCTCGTAGGAAGCCAGCGCCGTGTCCCAGTCTTTCTTGCCCTCGGCGATCCGGCCCTCGGCCAGGTACTTGTCGCCCTTGCGGGTTTTGGCTTCCAAAGGAGCCAGCGGCGCGAGCATCGCGGCGGCCAGCCAGACTGCGGTTAAACGATTGAAAAAACGCATGTTCCTGTTTCCGCCAGGCCTCTTGCGAACCCTATGCTAAGATGAAGTCGCACTTCGCGATCCGGGCACATCTAAAAGCATTGACGCGCTTGGCCTTCCGGGCGTGGAGAACAAAATTGGCGGACGAGAAAGACGCGCGCTTCAAGATCCTCAGCGATAACCGGCAGGCCCATCACAACTACTTTTTGATGGACCGATTCGAGGCCGGCATGGTGCTCACCGGGACCGAAGTGAAGGCCGCCAAAGACGGCAAAGTTCAGCTTAAGGATGCCTACGGCGCGGTGATCGCCAACGAAGCGTGGCTGTTGAACGCGCACATCAGCCAGTATTCGCACGGCAACCGCGAAAACCATCCCCCCGTTCGCAACCGCAAGCTGCTGCTGCACCGGCGCGAAATCGACAAGCTGCTGGGCATCACGCGGGAAAAAGGCCTGGCCCTCATTCCCACCAAGATCTACCTCAAGCAAGGCCGCATCAAGTGCGAGCTGGCGGTGGCGAAAGGCAAGAAGCTACACGATAAGCGCGAGACCGAGCGCACCCGCACCGCCGAAGCCGAAGCCCGCGCCGAGATGCGAAGGCGGGCGTAAGGCGGGCTGGGGAACGTGACATGCCGCCTTGGCGTATCTGTTTGTGTGGGAAGCCCGCAGTTCAAGCTGCTCAATGAAGACGGGGGTGGGCTCCGCCAGTCTCTCGCGGACTTTGAGTGGTCGGATCTCCCCGAGTTGCTGTCGCTCCTCGGTGAGGCGGCCGGAGAGGTGCTAGAGGCGGCTGGGGAGATGCTGCTGGAAACACTCTTGTAGAGGCGAGGTCTTTCTTGGAGTTCTTGATGCCGTCCCACGCCGGCCGCGATACGGTGCCCGTCGCAACCGAGGCTTCGCCATGACCCCTGACGATTTTCGCCGTCTCGCACTCGATTTTCCGGAAGCCGAGGAGCGCGCCCACATGCACCACCCGGATTTCCGGGTCGGCGGCAAGATCTTTGCCACGCTCGGCTATCCGGAGCATGGCTGGGCCATGGTGAAGCTCGCGCCGGAGCAGCAGCACAATTTCGTGGAAGCCTTTCCGGCCGCCTTCGTGCCGGCGGCGGGCGCGTGGGGCCGCGGCGGTGCGACCACCGTGCGCCTGAAGGCCGCTCATAAAGGAGTCGTGCGCCGGGCCCTGGCGGCGGCTTGGCGCAATACCGCGCCGAAGCGCCTCGTGGAGCGGTTCGACGCCAGCGAATCAGCCTAAGGCGTCTGGCCGTGGCTTGGGGACCCGTCCGCGCCCGGCGAGCGGTCGCTCAGACCTTACGCTGGCGGCGCAGGAAGAACCAGCAAACCACGCTCAGTCCCATCAGGAGTAGAACGAACGTGCCCGGTGCCGGTGTTGCCGTCCCAGTGGAGCCTGCCGCAATCGCTCCCGCCGCGGCCAGGAAATTCGCGACCGTATATCCTGGGCTCGATGGCGTGTAGGACACTGCGACGCTGGTGAGCACTCGGGTGGAATCCGGCGCCAGGTTGATTCCATAAATGTAGGCGCCCGCGGAGCCCGGAACCTGATAACCGCCGCTCGGGAAGCTGTAGGCCGCTTGCCGCGACATCGCGGGGGTCAGCGCAAAATACGTTCCGGCTGCGCCCGCCGCCGATGTGCCGGCGCCGCTATACCAATCCGGAAGCGTCACGCCCGTCAGCACCGTGGGTGAGCCGGTGGCGTAAGTCAGCGTAATCGTAAGGGTCGAGTTCCCGCTCCCGCCCGAACCGAAAATCGCAAACTGCGAATACTGGTTGTTCGGTACGTTGAAGGTGAAGTTGCCAACCGCGGTTGACCGGATCGCCACGTTCGTGCCTGTCGGCGTCGCGTTCGTGAATCCCAGTTGCACATCGTAGAGCCGCGCTCCGCTTGCCGGGTAATAGCCATTGTCATTGATGCCTACCGCGCTGCCGCCGCCCGCGAGCTGGTTCGCGGCGCTCTGCGTGACCATCCAATTGTCTACGGAGCCGCCTGACGTGGGATTGTCCCATGAGATGCCTGGCGCGGTGAAGGCGGCGCCGCTATAGCGCAGCACGTCATCCGCATTAAAGGACGACGCGAGGCTCACCTGGACCCCGGCGGCGCCGAAGGCCGGCAGGCCGGCGAGACAAATCGCGGCGGCGGCAACGGCTAGTGTCAAGATTGTTCGGAAACCCGTTGATGTTCTGAACATGTTCATTCTGTCCTCCTCATGGCCGGGATTTCTTTTTTGTGTCTTCCCAGCCGCTACCTGGAATCACCCTTGTCCAAGCCGGAATCTCCAATTTTGGACTTCCAGGTTCCATTTAGTATAAACCAAACCGCCGTCCTCTCGACCTGCGAATTGCGTCTTGGGTGCGGGACATGAAAAGTGGCAGAGCCTTGGATTCTGAGCAGGTCTCCGGCGATCCTCCGAAGCTTAACTCGCACGCGACGTTGGAACGCAAGGTCCACTCTTGCGCTGTGCACGAGTCCCTAGAACTGCGCACTCTCGAGGGCCCGGCTGGTCTGGATCACGGCCGCCATCACGCGTGCGTATCGCATGCGCATGGGGCCCAGCACGGCGACTTTGGCCGGCAAACCGCTGGCCAGCCGCACGGTCATGCCGATTAGTGCAAGGTCCTTCATCGCCGGATGCGCCTGTTCCAGGCCCACCCGCACCTCCAGCTCGCCCGGCGGCAGCTCCAGGAAACGGTCCAGCAGGTCGATCAGCCGCTGCTTCTCCTCGAGCGCCCGCAGCAGCTCGCGCAGCTTCTCCCGCGTCAGGTGCAGGTCCAGGCCCAGCAGGTTGGAGGCGCCCTCCATGTGCACTTCGGGCGAGGTGTCCACATCCAGCAGTCCCTTGCTGCACAGCACCTGCAACTTGCCCATCGCTTCGCTATACAGCGCCTTCTCTTCCAGCAACCGGCGCAACAGCTCGCGGCGCGCGTCTCCCAACCGCCAGCCGCTGAAATTGCGGTTGACGTAATTGCGGATGGAAAGCAACTCGTCGGATCGGATCGGTTCTTCCAGCGTCACCACCCGGTTGCGCACCATCTGGTCGCGTGTCACCAGAATCATCAGCACGCGCCGGTCGGCCAGCGGCAGCAGCTCGATCTGATCCAGCTCCTGCGCCAGCGCCGGAAGGGCGGCCACGATGCCCACATTGCGCGTCAGCTCGGTCAGAATCTGGCTGGACCGCTCCACGCCGGCCGCCACCGTGGGCAGCGCGCTGAATTCGTGGTGCAGCCGCTCCGCTTCGGCCGGCGCCGGCCGCGCCGCTACCAGCGAACCCACGTAAAAGCGGAAGGCCTTTTCGGTGGGCACGCGTCCGGCCGAGGTGTGGGGCTGCGAAAGGTAACCCTCTTCGGCCAGGTCCGCCATCACGTTGCGAATCGAAGCCGGACTCAGATTCTGGTTGCGGCTCCTCGAAATGCTGTGCGAACCGACCGGCTCGCCGGTTTCGATGTAATTCCGCACGATCGCATTCAGAATTTCGCGGTGCCGGGATTTGAGCGGCTCGGTTTGACTCATGCTGCGCTGCTACAATGCCCCTACTTCGATTCTAACCTTCTGAAAGTGAAGGGTCAACGAGTGTGCGACATGGAAGTGGAACGTGGGCGGCAGGCTTTGTATCAGGGCACGGCTTCAGCCGGCTGAAGCCGTGCCGCTACACATCTGTAGCCAAAGGCTTTAGCCGCTGGGACTCGCTGGGTGCGCAGGGGCTGAAGCCCAAACCTTTCTCGCGATTCTTCGGCACGGCTGAAGCCGTGCCCTGATACAAAGCCTCTTGAGAGAGCAAGACCTTGCATACACCTAACGTTCAGATTCAAATTCACTGGAATGGAGAATTTCGGCATTTCTGCGTCGCGCACGGATGGTCAACATGCCGTCGAACGGGCCGCCCGCGGATGCGTTAGAATAGCCGTTCCGTTTCGCGAGGAGGCTACCGGCGTGGGAGCCGTCAAAACCCTGTTGCGTCTATTCAGCTATCTGTACCACGGTTTGCTGGCGTTGTTCCTGCTGCTGGTGTCCGCCCTGGCGCTCGCTTCCGGCGCTCGCTCGCTCCATCTCGATATGTTGCCGTGGAGCGGCGCCACCCTGGCCTGGGTCCTGCTCGCCGCTTCTCTCTTCGGGTTGGCCGCAGTGCTGCTGGCCATCACCCGCTCGGTCCCGGTGCCGTTCTTCTTGTGGAGCCTCGTCGTGGCCGCCATGCTGCTCAAAGGGTACGTCTTCAGCAGCTTTCGCTTTGCCGCCGGCGTGGGCGTGCACACCGCCATATACCTGGTGCTTGGTTCGTGGCTGGCGCTGCTCGGCGCCTGGTTCGCCTTACGCCTTCCCAAGCCCGCCCGTGTTATCCTGAATTCTTCACGGTAGAGGTGCGGCGGTCATCAGTACGGCGGGTCGGAGTTTCGGTTGCGCTCCGGAGATCCGCTGGAAAGGGGCCGGCAAGGGTTTCCGCCGAAGCCGCGCTGGGCTAGTGCAGTTCCCGGCGGTTGGGGAGTCTGGCTAATACCGGCTCACTGTCACCCGTGTCATGCGTGTCATGGCGGGTGGAGCGCTATCGGGATCGAAGACGCGCTGCGGTTTGGGTGCATTCTCCTTCTCCTTGCCTCCCCTGTTGGTGAATTGGATGGACGTATTTGCACTAACGCGGGCACTGGTCGATATCGAATCGATCACCAACAACGAAGAGCGAGTTGCCCTGTATATCCGCGACTGGCTGCGGGCGCTGGCGGCGCAGTATGGCGGGCACGTCGAAACCATGGAGGTGGAACCGCGCCGGTACAATCTGTTCGCGCAGTTTGGCGAGCGGCTTGACGTCACGCTTTCCACGCACCTGGATACGGTGCCGCCGTTCGTCGCCTCGCGCGAGGACGACGCGTTCATTTGGGGACGCGGCTCGTGCGACGCCAAGGGCATCATCGCGTCCATGATTCACGCGGCCCAGGCGCTGCTCGAATCGGGCGAACGCAATTTCGGAATTCTCCTGGTGGTGGGCGAAGAGCGCAACAGCGCGGGCGCGTTCCAGGCCGCCCGGACGCCGCGCGGGTCGCGGTACGTCATCAATGGCGAGCCCACCGAAAACAAACTGGCGCTCGGTTCCAAGGGCGCCCTGCGCTATGAACTGGTGGCGGCCGGCAGGATGGCCCACTCGGCGTATCCCGAACTCGGCGATTCGGCCATTCACAAGCTGGTGGATGCGCTGGCGCTAATGCGCGCGATTGCGCTGCCGGTCGATCCGCTGCTCGGCGCCAGCACTTTGAACATCGGCACCATCCACGGCGGCCGCGCGCCGAACGTGATCGCCGACGAAGCCAAGGCGGAGATACTCATCCGCCTGGTGGGCGATTCGAGCGAAACCAAGCAAGCCCTGGTCAGCGCCGCCGAGGGCCGCGCCGAACTGCGCGAGGTGATCGAAATCCCCGCCATCCGCCTCAACCCGCTGGACGGCATTCCCACCACCGTGGTCGCGTTCACCACCGATATTCCGGCGTTGAACGGCCAGTGGGGCGAACCCTTTCTGATCGGCCCCGGTTCCATTCACTCCGCGCATACGAACGATGAGCGCGTGGCGAAGACGCAACTCAGCGAGGCCGTCGAAATCTACATCCGCATGGTGAAGGAATTATGCAAACGCGCATCGAAGTAGGCATCCTGGGCGCCACCGGAATGGTGGGCCAGCATTTCATCAAATTCCTGCAAGGCCACCCGTGGTTCGAACTGAAGTGGCTCGGCGCGAGCGACCGCTCCGCGGGCAAGAAGTACAAGGATGCCATGACCTGGCACCTGCCCGGCGGCGTGCCCGCCACGGTGGCGGATTTGATTGTCGAAGAATGCCAGCCGGGGAATGCGCCGCGGCTGCTGTTCTCCGCCATGGATGCCTCGGTCGCCACCGAAATCGAGCGCGCCTTCGCCCAGGCCGGCCATGTGGTGGTGTCGAACTCGAAGAACCACCGCATGGAGCGCGACGTGCCGCTGCTGGTGCCCGAGATCAACCCGGATCATCTCAAGCTGGTACCGGAGCAGCAGCGGGCGCGCGGCTGGAAAGGGCAGATCGTCACCAACCCGAATTGCTCGACCGTCGGGCTGACCATGGGTCTCGGACCGCTCAAGCAGTTCGGCATCGCCAAGGTGATCGTCACCACCATGCAGGCCATTTCGGGCGCCGGCTACCCTGGCGTGGCTTCGATGGACATCATGGGCAACGTGATCCCGTTCATCGGCGGCGAAGAAGAAAAGATGCAGGTGGAAACGCAGAAGATCCTGGGCGCGTTTCGCGGCGATCACATCGAGCCGCTGGCGGCCAAGGTGAGCGCCCAGTGCAACCGTGTAGCCGTGGTGGACGGGCACACCGAAGCCGTCTCGGTGGAGTTTTCCACGAAACCGTCCGAGCAGGACTTGCGCCGCGCCTTCGCGGAGTTTTCCGGTGTGCCGCAGGAACGCAAGCTGCCCAGCGCGCCCGCCTCGCCGGTGATTTATCTCGAAGAGAACAACCGGCCGCAGCCCCGCAAGGACGCCGACCGCGGCCGCGGTATGACGGCTTCCGTGGGCCGGCTGCGTCCCTGCCCGGTGCTCGATTGGAAATTCGTCGTGCTCAGCCATAACACCATTCGCGGCGCGGCGGGCGCGGCCGTGCTCAACGCCGAGTTGATGCATTCGGAAGGGATGCTCGACTGATGATCGTGATGAAATTCGGCGGGACGAGCGTGGAATCGGCCGCCGCCATCGCCCGCGTCGCCGCCATCGTCAAAGCGCGCGAGGATCGCCATCCGGTGGTGGTGGTCTCCGCCATGGGCAAGACCACCAACAAGCTGCTCGCCATCGCCGCCGCCGCCATTAAAGGCCCTCGCGAGGAATACCTGCGGCAGATCCACGACCTGCGCGATTTCCATTCCCGCGAGGCGCGCCAGGTGGTGCCGCTCGAGGAGCGCGCCGCGCTCGACCGTTTTCTCGACGAGCATTTCCAGGAACTGACCGAACTCGCCAAAGGCCTGGCCGTGCTCGGAGAACTCACGCCGCGCTCCATCGACGCCATTTCCAGCTACGGCGAGCGGCTCTCCAGTTTCATCGTCACGCTAGCCTTCCGCCATTCGGGCATGGAAACCCAGCACCTGGACTCGCGCGACCTCATCGTCACCGACAAGCGCCACACGCAAGCCGCGCCGCTGTTTCCGCAGACCTACGCGCGCCTCGCCGCCACTATCCCGCCGCTGGCCGCCAAGAGCGTGATCGTGATGGGCGGCTTCATCGCCGCCAGCGAGGACGGCGTCACCACCACGCTTGGCCGCGGCGGTTCCGATTTCACGGCCTCGATTGTGGGAGCCGGCATCGGCGCCGAGGAAATCCAGATCTGGACCGATGTCGACGGCATGCTCACCGCCGATCCCACCATCCTGCCGGGCGGCCATCGCGTCAAAACCATCTCCTTCGCCGAAGCCGCCGAGCTCGCCTATTTCGGCGCTAAGGTGCTGCATCCGGCCACGGTCCTGCCGGCCATCGAAAAGAGCATTCCGGTATTGATTCTGAATTCGCGCCGGCCGGACGTTCCGGGTACGCGCATCGTGGCCGAGCGTGTACACTGCGAAAACGCGGTCAAATCGATCGCCTGCAAACGCAAGATCACGGTCGTCAACATCCATTCCACGCGCATGCTGATGGCGCACGGGTTTCTGCGCCGCATCTTCGAAGTTTTCGACCGCTTCGAAACGCCGGTGGATATGGTGGCCACTTCCGAGGTCAGCGTCTCGCTCACCATCGACAATCCGGCGCGCATCGAGGAAGTGCTGGCCGAGCTGCGCCAGTTCGCCGAAGCCGAAACCGAGCGCGACCAGGTGATCGTCTGCCTGGTGGGCGAAAACATCCGCTACACACCGGGCGTTGCACGCCGCGTGTTCAACGCGCTCGAGGGCATCAACGTTCGCATGATCTCGCAGGGAGGGTCGCTGCTCAACATCAGCTTCGTGGTGGCGGAAAAGGATCTGCGCGCGGCCATCGAAGCCCTCCACGCGGAGTTCTTCAGCGAGCTGGACCCGGCCGTATTCGAGCGCAATGAGGCGGTGCATGTCTGAACCGCGCGGTCTGGCGATCGTCGGCTATGGCAAAATGGGCAAGCTCGTCGAGCAACTTGCGCCGGAGTTTGGTTTCCAAGTGGCGCTCAAGCTGGACGAATTCAACAACGCGAATTTCGAAGGGCTGACGGCGGAGAATTTTCGCGGCGTCGATGTCGCCCTCGATTTTTCGATTCCCTCCGCCGTGCGCCGCAACGCGGAAGGGATTGCCGCGCTGGGCGTGAACCTTGTGATCGGCGCCACCGGCTGGCTGGATCATCTGGAAGCCGTCAAGCGGGCGGTGGAGCGGAACGGCACCGGTGCTGTGTGGAGTCCGAATTTTTCGATTGGGGTGAACGCATTTTTCCGCCTGGTGGCGGAAGCCGCGCGGCTGCTGGCCGGCCAACCCGAATATGGCGCCTGGGCGTGGGAGATTCACCACTCCAGCAAAAAGGACGCGCCTTCGGGTACACTACTGAAACTGGTGGAAGAGATGAAGAAGGCCGGGTATGGGCGCTCGATCGATACCGCCTCCAACCGCGCCGGAACGCATCCCGGCACGCATGAGATCGGTTTCGATTCCGCCGCCGACACGATCACCCTGCGCCACACCGCGCGCAGCCGCGAGGGGTTTGCCCGCGGAGCGCTCCAGGCCGCGCAGTGGATCGCCGGCAAAAAAGGATTTTACGAATTCAGCGAAGTGGTGTTTCGATAAAATCCGAAAGAGAACTTTGGGGATGAAATGAAGTTATTGGTATCCATTTTTTGCTGGACGGCCTGCTATTCCGCGAATTGCCTGGGGCAACAAACTGCCGCAGAGCTTTGTGTGAATGACCTGAAAGCGATTCCAGGATTCCTTCTCGAAAACGATACCGGCGCAAAAGATCATCTCGCCCAGTTCGGGCAGAAACATTTTGACGATGCCTTGGCCGAAGCAAAAGTCGCTGCCCTGCGGGTTTCAGATGCCGATGGCTGCGAGGAAGTTTTGAATCAGTACCTCAGAGCATGGCGAAAAGGGCATCTCGCAGCCGCCCCGCGGCCGTTGACCAAGCCAGCCGCCGGCAGTCCATCCGCGCAAACCGCCGCTGCGCCGCTCAAGCATGAGCCCAAGTTCGAGATACTATCCGACAAAACCATCCTTCTTACGCTGAGGAGTTTCGGATTTGAGAACCGCGAACCGCTCATTGCATTACTAAAGCAAAACCATGCAGCATTGGCAAATCGTCCCAATTGGATTATCGACGTGCGCGGAAACGGAGGCGGCAGCGATAGCGCTTACGAACCCGTACTCGCGTGGCTGTTGCCGGACGAAACGGTTTCCGTGGGCCAGATGTGGCTTGCAACTCCCGCCAATTTGGAGGGACACAGACATTTTTGCGCGATCTTTGCCCCTGGAGACACCGAGTGCGAGAAAGACTTGAACGATGCAATTGTCCGCACACGCAATGCCCCCACGGGGAGTCTCGTTCCACAGGATGATAGCGGCGGCATCAGTTTCGATCGCCAAAAGCCGCTGGAGCCGCAACGGCCTTCGCGCGTCGCGATTCTCATCGATGGAAGCTGTGCAAGCTCCTGTGAAGAGTTTCTCCTCGCCGCCCGCCAAAGCTTCAATGTGAAGCTGATCGGCCGGCGCACCTTCGGCTCCCTCGACTTCTCCAATCTGCGCCCCTACGCACTGCCGTCCGGACAGCGGCTGCTGTGGTATGCGACATCGCGGTCGTTGCGGATTCCCGATCAGCCGGTAGATCTTGCGGGCATCCCACCGGATATTTATCTGCCGCTTGCGAAAGGAGACCACGTGGCGGAAGAGGAAGAAGTTGGACGAGTGCAGCGTTGGTTGGAGGGTGGCTCGCTAGCCCCGCATATGACAGGGGCTGACAGCAAACCTCTTGTTAGTAATTGAATTCATGTTTCGCTGTTTTTCGGCAGACGTTTTAGCCTGGGGAGGTGGTACATGTTTACAGGATGCGGCACGGCGCTGGTTACGCCGTTCAAGAGTGACCTGTCGCTCGACGAGAGCACTTTGCGCAAGCTCGTCCGCCGGCAGATCGACGCTGGGATAGACTTTCTGGTTCCGTGCGGTACCACCGGCGAAAGCCCCACGCTCGCGCGCGCCGAACACCTGCGCGTGATCGAGATTGTGGTCGATGAGGCGAAGGGGAAAGCGCCCGTGCTTGGCGGCGCCGGCGGC
>OBLW0100001650.1_pt1 | contig 18676 bp, 9 predicted proteins | sample 1520161 | NCBI WGS metagenome assembly OBLW01 (sample SAMEA3539309, study PRJEB22396) | soil metagenome | biome: tundra; feature: field; material: soil | place: USA | collected 2010-05 | depth 0.15 m | reverse complement strand
GAGATGCCTAAGTGACTGGAGTTCAGACGTGTGCTCTTCCGATCTGGACGCTTCGGATTGGATTGGCTCTTGAAGATGTGGAACGACGACACAAAAACTCTTTACGCGCAAGTCGGCCTTGGTGACGGCAATCAAAGTGTCACCGGCGACCACGATGTGTGGCGGCTGCCCGAAGCGGATGATAAATTAAATGTCCAGCCGGGCGACCCGCAATACTTCATCAAATATCGCCCCGTGTTTCCGGCTGGCGCGGCGGGCGGGAAAATCAGTCCCAACCTCGCCGGGCGTCTGGCCGCCGCGTTTGCGCTGGGCGATCAGGTTTTCAAAACCAACGATCCGGCTTACGCGCAAAAACTTTTGCTAGCCGCCGAACATGTTTTTGATCTGGCGGCGACGACAAATGTCAGCGCGCTGACCTCGGCGTATCCGCACGATTTTTATCCCGAAGACGAATGGCGCGACGACATGGAATGGGGCGCGACCGAACTGCATCTTGCGCTGGCCGGTGAAAAAACTTCCGGCGACTCCGCGCATTATCTGCAACTCGCCGCTCATTGGGCGCGCGCCGGTCTGGATTCCGGCAATCAAGATTCGCTGAACCTCTACGACGTGAGCAGCCTCGCCCATTACGAACTTTATCGCGCTTTGGAAAAAGCCGGCGACCCGAAGGAACTCGAAATCACCCGCGCCGCGCTGCTGGCCAGTTTGAAAAAGCAACTCGACAGCGCCGTGAAGCGCTCCGAAAAAGATTCGTTCGGGCTTGGCACCCGTTATTCCGGCGGCGATTTGATTCCGCATGTTCTCGGCCTCGTGCTTGAAGCTGGTTTTTATGACGACCTGACCCACACGACGACTTATGCCGATTTTGCGCGGCGGCAATTGGATTTTGTTCTCGGCGCAAATGCGTGGGGAACGAGTTTCATCGTCGGCGCCGGAAAAGTTTTTCCGTTTCACCTGCAACATCAGGTCGCGAATCTCGCCGGTTCACTCGATGGAACTCCGCCGGTTGTTTGGGGCGCAACCGTGGACGGCCCAACGCGCGGGAAATCCTCCAAAGGCGGCGACGTGCCGGATGGCGCGCGGGCAACCCCGTGGCCTGGCGGCAAAAATCCTTTTGCAGCCTTTTCCGGTCAAGGAGTTCAATACCTGGACGACGTGGGCAGTTGGGCGACCGTCGAACCGGCGGACGATTATGCCATTCCAACAGTTTTGATTTTCGCGCGCCTGGCCTCTCAATAATTTTCTCCCTCTCCTCGCCAAACGAGGAGAAGGCCGGGAGGAGTCGGACAAACCTTTCCCCGGCACGCTGGCCTGCACCTGGAAAGTCACCGGCAAGGGAGCAAAGCCGGCAACCGGCGTGGCCTGAAGTTGAACCGGGGTGTTCATGCCAAACTGGAAACTACGGCGCTGGCGGCGCGGCCCGCCAAGTGATGCTGACCTCTATCCACCCGATGTATCCACGGCAGTTGGGATTATCAGTCGCAGTAATGCCAACACTGAGGCGTTTGCCATCGGAAGAAATGGATATTTGATCTGCCGGAATGATTGTATTGGCCATCCCGCCCGGCTCGCCACAAGCTATAAACACATCATTTGTCGCCGGCACGCCCCCAATCGTCCCGCCGTCATCGAAGGCGGCGTAATTGACCGTCATTCCATACCTGCCCGGAGTAAGAGTAAATGAAAAATCATCGCTCTCCAAATTGGTTGTTATCGTAGCCCCATTCGTAAGGCCAAGGGCAGCCAGAGCGGGGTTATAAGAATACGTCTTGGTTTGTTCGATCCATGGCATGAATTTCTTAACCGCGATGCCGATGTTCGTATCCACCGGGTCACTCGGACCGCCGCCAGTCGGGACGATGGTGCCCTGATAGACGAGAACAAGATTGGTAGATTGCGGTGTGGAGCTTGGAAAAGTCATGGCCATGCTGTCGCCGTCCGATAATGTTTGGTCCAAAAAGTTGGTGGCGATTAAAGTTCTGATGCCGTTGGTGTCATCCTGATAAATGGAGAACGAGCCGCCGCTGAAATCCTGACCGGAGGGGTTCACGATCAGATTGGTGTATTGCAGCAAATTGGTGTCATAGCCGATGACGCTCGCGTCCATGGTGCCACGGAAGAAGTAATCCAGAATGCCCGCGCTGTATTCAACCGCCTTGGGGATGAGCTTTTCATGATATTCTTGAAGAACATTGTCGTCGTGAATCGTCAAGGTGATCCGCATCTGTGCATTACCCAGGCGCGGAGAATTCAGAATGGCCAAATAATGCAGGGCACTGTGATAGGTAACACTTATACCGGCATTGGTCTTTGAAAGATAACCGCGATCACCCGACTTGTGGTTTCGGAGAGTAATACCACCTATGACGGTTCCTGCCGGATGACCCGGCTTTAGCTGGGGTTCAGTCGTATTCGCAAGGGATGGGAATGGGAAATAATGGATGTCGTCGGGGTTGTAACATTCCTTGTAAAGTGCTGTTTCGCCGAGGAAATTACCATTGCTGAATTCGGCAAGACCTAATTTAAGAGTGTTGCCAGCTTCTTTGCCGAGGGTTTCAGAGCTGCCACCACCATACTTTCCAGTATCCCAAAAATCCAGCAGCTTGGAAAAACCATTGGTCTGCCAGTAAGGCCACCCATGCCGCTGCAAAGTAAACCATTGGTTAGCTTTAGAACTATAAAAATTGTCAAGGCCGTAATCTTCAAAATAGGCTGTTAATAAGTGAGCAGCATCCCGCGCACGGTCTGGCGATGTTAAATCCTGATTTAAGTGCAAAACATGGCCCAAGGTATAAAGCATCATCGCCATGTTCATGTTGCGAGCATCTGGTGTGGCGTTTGTTAAAGCGGCAAATTCGTAATTGCGCGCATTATCCCATTTATAAACATTGGGCCCCATCAAGTCTGGTCCTTGTATTCCATCCTGTGTAGCCCAAATAAATGAATTTGCAGTAAAGGTCCAGATTGACCATATGGAACCGACGACGGAAGGCTCGCTCCAATCATTTAGTTCTCCTCCTTGACCAGGCGTGCGTTCCGGCTTCACAGTGTAAAAGTGATCCATGCAACGCCGTTGCATTTCCTCATCTTCCATTCTACTTCCCTGCTTGAGCCATTCTATTGGCGGGTAGCTTCCACTACATTGAGGAGGGTTGGCGGTCAGATTTTGGGCTTCAAGATTTTCGCTAAGGAATGTATTCAGCGCATCAGACGATTGATATGCGCCACTGGTGATTGCCATGTGGATCCGCCAATCGTGGGCATGGCATGGCCACGAGGCCAACATGACCATAAAGAGAGGAGTCAAACAAAAGCATCTATTGGCATTTTTGATGAGCATATTCATATCGTGCGATCCTATTTTTTCGTAATCACGGTCCATATTCCAGTGGCTGGATCATATAGCTCGTCGTTTGGAATTTTGCGACCGTTCCAGCTTCCCGAAATCCGCACCTTGCCATCAGATTGGAGTGCCGCAAGTCCGTTAGGGTGTGTGTCATTCATCGAACCTGTTTCAGTCCACTTTCCAGTAGTCGGATCATACAGCTCCGCACTGGAAAGGGCGTTGTTCTTGGCATCATAGCCTCCTGAAACCAGCACCTTACCATTGTGTAGCAAGGTCGCCGTATGGCCATCGCGAGTGACGCTCATTTCACTCGTCTCCGTCCATTTTCCAGTGGCAGGTTCATACAACTCAGCACTTGAAAGATGGTGGTTGTTGACAGTGGGGATTTCAGTGTGGATGTAACCCCCCGCAATTAGCTCTTTCCCATTTGGCAAAGACGTTCTCGTATAGCCAGAGCGGGCACCATTCAACGGGCCGCTGTTGACAAGGAAAACCTCCGCTTTTGCCGCAGCTTCCATGTCTATTCCTTTTAAGGCACCCATAATGAACACGTCCGGGTGGTTCGTATAAATGGAAAACAGTTTTGGAGCGGCGCTTTTCGCCGCCGGACCGTAGCTGCCTAGCGAAATGACCGCGAATCGCCGCGGATAAGGGTCGCTATCATCCAACATTGGAATGAGCGCAGGTACGGCCAAGGTTGCGTCTTTGCCCCCAAGAAAACCAGCGGCGTTGCCCCGGGTTGTTGGATTCGAACTTTTCAGTGCGCTGAGCAACAGCCGGGTAATCACCTGCGGATCACCGCCGCCTTTTTGCCCGAGCGCCAAGACCACAACGCCTACCAGATCTTCGTCGTTGATGGCATTGGTTAAGACAGAAAAGCCCTTTGGCCCAACCTGGGTCAAAACCCGTGCGGCTTCGGAGCAGGTTTCAGGATCATGAAGCAGCTTGGCGAGTTGGGGAACGGCCGATTCTGCATTTGTTCCCAAAATGGCAAAACCGTCCACGGCAATATATCGTATATCTTCAGCCGCCGCCTGTTGTCCGAAGAATCCTTTTTTAAGCTCCTCACTTTTAAGCTTGGATACGACTCGTTTTTTGTTCCACTCTTTTGCGCCCAAAATGTCGAGCAAGGTGGGGATGGCATTGGTGCCGATTTGCCGGATCGCCTCTGTTGCTGAGGCATCCCTGGTCACATTCAGCAGTAACCAGTCGCTCAACGGCTTGCCGTTGTACACCGGCTCGCTGGCTTGTACTGGTTGAACGGCGAGCAAACAGACGATTGCTGGTATTAAAACAAAGATGAGACGGTTGGTTTGTTTTTTGGGGTTGTTCATAAGTTTGGTTTTGCTTTTTAGAACTCCGATATCTTCCACACGCCGTTTTCTTTGACAAATTCAACGGGAAAGAGAAGGAGTTGTCCGCCAATGGTTTGTTCAAAATAATACTCGGCCTTGCCATTCTCGATGTAAACTGGCGTCAGCGGACCAATTGCATTGATATCCGAAATCACCTTGGCTGTCCCAATGCAAAGGAATGCCTGCCGGTAACCATCTGCCGTCTTGCTCGAAAAATACTGCACCGCGCCGAAAATATCTCCGTTGGCAACCCGGTTCGTCATGCTGTTCCAGACGGCTTGAAGCGCATCGGCATTATTGTCTGGCAGATGACACAGGATAACTCGATTATTCCCGGTATCCGCAACGTAGAAGGTTTCATTCGTCAGGTTGTCCACCGCGGCCACTGCGGCGGGTACACTGAGATTGGTCGAAATGGCATAACCCACATTGACTGACGTGATGCTGAAAGAGCCCTGTGCTGGCAGATCGAATTTCTGAATCCGATTGTTGCCGGTATCCGCCACATAAACACCGCGTTTGCCGATACTGACGTTCACCGGTCCGTAGAATTGCCCCAAACCGTTTCCGCCGGTCCCGGTTGCGCTCATCACGACGGAATCCTGCGCTATGACAATCCGGTTGTTTCCTGAATCCACGATATACAACATGCCGTATGAATCGAACGTCAGCCCCTTGGGCGTGTTGAACTGGCCAATGTCACTGCCTGACGAGCCGAAAGATGCGATGAACGCGCCGTTCGCCGCCGAAAATTGTTGAATCCGATTATTGCCGGAATCGGACACGGAAATGGTTCCGCCGTCCGGCGTCATCGCCACATCGAACGGCGCGTTAAATTCGCCGTTGTTTGCCCCGGAAGCTCCGTTTGTCAGGCCAATGCAGCCGCCGATGCCAAAATTCGTGTCCATTGCAAATGAGCTTGTGGCCGGGTTGAGTTTCCAGACCTGATTGTTGCCCTTCACTGCCACATAAACGTTGCCGGCCCCGTCCACGTCAATGCCCGATGGATTGGTCCCGATGCCACCCAGCGAACGGATCGTGTCTCCGTTGGTGGCAAATTCATAAATGGCCGCGCCACTCCCGGACAGGGCATAAAGATGCGTTCCATCCCATTTGAGATCCACCGGGTCGGTGATGCTGGCGAGTGTGGATTGCGTGGCCGGAGTCTGGACGTTGATCCGCACCGGTTGGTTGCTTGGGTCAAGCGAAACGCTGTTCCATCCGCCCACGCTGGAAAAACGACCAGCATCTGTCTGAATTGTCACCACCGGGAAATATTCGCCATTGGTCTCGTAAGTGTAGGTGATGGAATCAAGACTGTTGGTGGCAAAATCGGCAATGTCATCGCCATTGAAGTCATAGAGCACTTGTTGAATGGTTCCCGGCACGCTGGCCTGCACCTGGAAAGTCACCGGCAAGGGAGCAAAGCCGGCGACCGGCGTGGCCTGAAGCTGGACCGGGGTGTTCATATTGCCATCGGCATTGGTCAGGCCGATGATGGTGATCGAAGCGGTGTTTGTTTCACCGGTCAAATTCTCGATAATGGCAGTGACGGTGTTTGGGCCGGCATTCAGCGGCACATTCAGGGCCTCGAAATTTGTGCCGTTCACAAAAGCAAGCATGCCGTTGATGGTGATTTGTTTCAAGGAAGCGGACGTGAAATTTCCGCCAACATTAACCCTTGAAGCATTCAACGAAATACTATCGCCGGGGTTAGTGATCGAAATAGCCAGCGAATTGGTATCCAGAACGAGGGTTGTTTCTTCCCATGTCTGCTGGGCATTTAACGGCAATCCCCGGAGTCCGATCCAAATGTCGTGCGGCCCTTGGTTTGAACCGAGGTCTACAGTAACGCTCGAAGAATTGTAATTCGTCCAGTTGGCTTCTGCAAAATTCGTGTTATCCACCAGCACAGCAATGCTCGACGGCAAACCGCTTAAAATCGTGATGACACCGCTGACTATGTTGGTGGTGACGTATTGGTTCGGCACGGAGAAGGAAAAGCTGATTTTGTTCGGGTCGGTGCCGTTCACAAGTGCCTGTAAATTGTTGGTGCCGTCATTGTCGTAGTCCCCGTTGGGATCCATGCCAATATGGCCAAAATATGACATTTCCCAAGCACCCAGCGTGCCGTTGGGATCCGCCTGATAATCCGGTATGCCGAACCAATCGGTGTCAACCGGAGCGCCGATGCCAGCCAAAGGACTGGCAAAGGTTTCCAGTTCGTCAAAGGTGCCTCCGGCTTGGTTGTTTCCATCCTGATCGCTGCCGATTCTGAAACCATTGGTCAGTTCGTCGGCGTTCGGGAAATAGGACACACCGGCTCCGTTCGTCAAAAACTGGCCATCCACAAACAAGGCGCTGCCATCTGGCGAGTAAGCCAGCGCAATTTGATACCATTGGTTGGAAGCCCACGAAATAGTGGCGGACAAATTCGTCATGCCGCCGCCGTTGGTGGACGTGCCGAAGAAGAGTTGAGTTCCATCGGGACTGAAATACAAGCTCCACCAGCCATTGGTGAAGTCAGGATGGTAATTGCCCATTTCAATCAAACGGCCCCAAGTGCCCGGCCCGTTGCCGCCAGCGTTGGTGCTGTTCCAATCCGGCTTGAAATAGAACAACACTGAACCGGTCTGGCAATTGATATTGGGGCTGCCATTGGTTTCCACGACACGGTAAGCGAGCAAGGCCGGACTGGCACTGCCCACCAACACCGCATTGCTGCTCCAACTGGGAACGCCGGTCAGATTGTTGGTCAGCAACGGCAACTGGCCTGCTTCACCAACCCAGGTGTTGGTGTCATCGAAGCGCCAGTGACCAAGCAGCACATATTCATTGGCCGTGACATTGACTGAGTTTGTCCCGCTGGAAGCACTTACCAAAATTGTGCTGTCCGGTGGATTGGAACTGGCCGGAGGAAAATAAACCCAGACCGACACCAGCCCATTCGAATCCGTCCGCAAAGCGAGAGAAGCAAACGGAGTATCGTTGGTTGTCGCGGCAAGCAGTGCCGTCCCGTTGGTCACGGTGAAGACGACCGGCGCATTGGTCAAAAATTTTGATTCCGCATCGGTCACTTCCATTGTTATCGGCAGCGGAAGGAATGAATCATAATTTCCGGCCTGGTCATTGCCGCCTAAAATTTCCAACGCGGGCAAATTCCCGTTGTAGTAATCCGTGGGGGCGGTGCCATTTTGATATTCCTGCAAATTACTGATGCCGTCGCCGTCCGCGTCGGCATCGGGGGCAACGCCATTGGTGGTGAAGTATTGGATTTGCCAATAATCCGGCAATCCGTTGCCATTGGAATCCAAGGCAACCGTGATCGTCACACTTTGTGTAATCGACCGACCGTCCGCGTTATCCAAAGCCACGGCTGATATGGTGTATTGTCCGATAAAAGCATTTGTCCACCATAAGGCGTTCGTCCATATAAACGAAAACTGGTTTTGAGTTGATTTGCCCAATAAGGCATTGGCTCCACCGTTTGTTTGGTAATAGTAATCCACTTCCTCAATGGAAGCACCTGGCGCGGCTTCAGCGTCAACCGTGATAGTCAAGGATTGGTTTGTTCCAACAAGATATACGCTGCTATCAGCCGGACTGGTGATGTTGATTGTCGGCGATGGAATCAGAGTTTCATTAAAATTCGTTTCCGCAACACGCTCCCGGCTGGCAGCAAGCACTCTGACAACACAGTTTGGGTTGCTGAAGTTTTGGTCTGCATACCCGAACAAGGAAACCTCGCCATTGGTGACGGTCGTCAGCCGGAGCCCTTTGTAATTGTCCCCGCCACTGACGGTTCGCAATTCCATGTCGCCCGCCACCACTTCCACCGAGACGGGCGCATTGCTTAATGCCGCGCCGTTGGTGTCGGTCACTCGGAAAACCAAAGGAAATTCCGAGCCACCCCCGTGGAGTGTCTGATTATTTCCATTCAAAATAGTTAAATTGGGCAGTTGTCCGTTATAAAAATCAACGTACGTCGGAGACAGCCTGGGATACCCATTTTCATCGCCCCACTCTTGATAGGGCCAATTAGGCCAATCGATTCCTTGGCCCCATTGCCACAAATTGCCATTACCATCCACAGCGGCGGAAGCATCCGTGCCTGCCGCGATTGAAATGATATTGGTCATTCCCACGACCTGCATGGGAAGATTGACGCCATACGCAACACCACCATCGCCCAATTGTCCGTATTTATCATCGCCCCATGCCCAGAGTCTTCCATTGCTATCCATAACCATGGAGTGTTCATCACCAGCGGCAATTTCAACTACAACTACATTGGTAAGCCTCGCAACCATGATGGGTCCGTCACTATGATATGAATTCACTCCACCATCCCCTAGCTGTCCGTAACCGTTATCACCCCACGCCCAAACCGTGCCATCGGAAGCCAATGCAAGACTGTGATAACTGCCGGCACAAATGGCTACAATATTGCTCAAGCCTGGCACCCGGACGGGAATGTCGCTGTCAATCCCCATGCCGTCACCCAATTGGTCTGCCCCATCAGAACCCCAGGCCCGAACTGTACCGTCATCCAATAACACCAAAGCATGATTATTTCCCACCGCCCCGGCGGTGGCATTAGAAATTCCTGCAACCCTCACTGGAGAAGAACCAAAACCAAATTGACCCGAAGAGCCCCACATCCAGACCGTGCCATCGGCCTTGACGGCCAATGAAAGTCCCTGCTGCCACTCCGCATTATAACCGTGTGCAGCAATTGCCATCGTGTTTGTCATTCCTGTCACTGGCACAGGAAGATTAGTGTTATTTTCGTCACCGCCATCACCCAACTGTCCAACATTATTTTGACCCCATGCCCAAAGCGTTCCATTTGAATCAATCGCCAAAGAGTGGTTCAAGCCAGAGGCGATTTTCATTATATTAGTCAGTCCAAACACATGAACCGGGTTGCTACTGTCAAGAAGAGTATGATCCCCCAATTCGCCATAATGATTCCCACCCCAGGAAACCACGTCTCCGCTGCCAGTTAATTCCATGATGCGCTCGCCGCCAATCGCAATCATGGGAATCGCCACTTGAACTGTTAGGACGGCATTGGAACTGGTTAAACTGCCAGCCGCGTTGGTTATTACCAGCGAGTAACTGCCCGCATCGGTTGTCTGGACATTCGTAAGTGTCAGCGCAGCATTCGTCGCTTCGGCCAGCGGGGTTGTGTCATTGAAATACCACTGGTAATTCAAGGGCAACGTGCTGCTGGCGCTCATAGTTACGCTAAACGTCACGTTGGTCCCCTGAATTACGGTCTGGCTCTGAGGCTGCGTCGTAATCATTGGCGGCACGTTCACCGTCAGCGCCGCGTTGGAACTGGTCACGCTCCCGGCTACATTCGTCACCACCACCAAGTAAGTCCCCGCCTGGCCCGGCTGCACGTTCGTCAGGATCAACGTTGCACTGGTCGCGTTGGTCAGCACGCCGGAGTTGAAATACCACTGGTAACTCAAGGGGGCTATTCCTCCCGCCATTACGGCAAAGGTCACATTGGTTCCCTGGGGCACGACCTGACTGACCGGCTGTGTCAGGATCGCCAAACCCCAATTCGTTTCGCCCGCGTCCACCAAACCATTGCCATTGGCATCTTCCAGGTAGTCGGGAATACTATCATTGTTGCTATCTATGGGATTGCCGCTGGAATTTAACGCCACGTAGTGATAACCGATGTCCACAATGGAATTGGTTTCCTTCACCTGATTGGTCTGCATGGTGAAGTGATACAGGCCAATGATATCCGCAGTGACGCTACCAGTGTTAATCAAGGAGCTATTAGTCGGCAGATAAAAGTTGCCCAACCAACCGCTCTGCCAGTTGTAGCCATTGGCAACAATGACATCGTGCGGCCCCACAACCTCCAAGGTGCCGTAGTTGGGTGGATAAGGATAAGGATACGTCTGCCAATTTGTGTTGGCCGAGTTATAGGCATTATAGTCAAAAGCCGTATGCGCTGCATCCTTATTAAAATTGTCACTCCACGAAAAAGCCGTCCCGTCAAAGGCCGAATTCCTGACTGTCCAGAAGGATGGCGATTGCCAACTGTCACGCCCCATCGCAAGAACGCCTTCGTAGAACGTGCAATTTTGAAAGGTAAAACTTGCGGCATCCATCTGGTCCCAAAATGCGGTAAAAACTCGGAAGAAAAGACAGTTGGTGAAATACAGTGAAGGCCAGTAGGAACTTATGTCACAGCCGTAAAATTCACAGTCTGAAAACGATCCGACGCCATAGGCCCAATTATCCCGAAAAAAACTACCGCCGCCCAGTGCGCTGGCCCACTTGGTAAAGTGTCCGTTCAGTTGCGGAGTGATCCCGGAACCACTGCCATTGAACATGATCCCACCCATATAGCCCCTGGCCGTCCAATTGCCATTGCCACCTTCCTGCACTGTGTCGTAACGCACAATCCAACAGGGTAAGATAGCCGTGCCAGAACTCGTTAAGTTTGCTCCGTCATTGAGTGAAATACCGTAAGGCTGTCCCGACGAATCCACATTTCCATAGTCCGCATAATAACCCACTGCCGTACCTGCGGTGATGGTTAGATTTGAATATAAATCCACTCCCCCGAAGACATAGTCCAGCGGGTCATAGTGATAGCCCAAGTCTACCCCGGCGGTATTTGTATCTCGCGGCGTTTGGGGTGAAAAATTGGTGGCCGTAGAAATCGTTGTACTGGACAAAACGATGGGCGGATAGGTGGTCTTCTGCCGCAACTGAGCGAGCAGATTGGAGTTGATGTGGGTCGTGCCCTTGTTCCGATTGGTGCTGTCGTTGGCAAGATAGTAACTGCCACCCCCCACAGTCTGATAAATCCCGCTGCCGCTGGACAGTTGGACACTGTTATTTAAATGCAAATTGCTGGCCGTGTTGGTTACCGATGTCACCAGACTGTTGGTCAAGTACATCGCCGAGAACGGCGAGAAATTAGTTATCACCAGATAACCCAACTGGTCTGCGGTCACATGTTCACCTGTTATCAGCGTGGCACCCCCCAAACCCTTATTACAGTTCGCCAATAGGACATTATGCAACTGAACACCGACTCCGCCTCTGCATTCAATCGCTCTTCCACAATGCACAAACTGGGAATTCCACACTTGTGGACCAACATCCGAAATCGCCGTGCCTGCGTAGGCAAAGCGTAAATACTGGTAAACGGGACGTGCGGCGTTGTGTGTGCCGAAGGAATTGTGCAGGTACATCGTTCCCGAAACCATAGTCGGCTGGCTGGTGCTCCCATCAATCGTTTCTCCCACCGAATCGTCATTCACCGAGGTTAACACTGCCATCCGATATGGCCCAGTCTTGCAGACCAGCACAGCGCCATAACGTCTGCCGAAATCCACCTCTGCTGGCGCAGATCCGTATTTGATAACCGTTCCACCTTCAATCGTCGTAATCCCGCCCGAATATATATGCCCTGAAATGTAATACGTTGTGTCTCCCTGAAAAGTGAGATCATTGACGGACATGGACAACATCACATAATCCAATACCAGTCCCTGGGTTGATTTCGTCAGCTTCGCCATTTGCATTTGGTGGGTGTCATTTCTAGCCAGTCGCACCGCCGGCAGCAGTCGTTGGCTGGACACCACGTGTAGCACTGAATTGGGCACGGGGGACAACGATACCGCGTTTGCCTTCGGCAGACCCTCCAATTGTCTTGCAATTTTCGACATTGCCACCTGTTCCACCAGAAAAGTTCGACCTTCCAACTTCAACCATTGCTTGTTCACGCCAGCAAGATCCGGTGCGTCTGGATCCGTCTTCTCTCCCAACAAAAATGCCCGCCCGTGTTCCATCTGCATCACTCCAAAATCCAAGCGCTCATCCGCCGTCACCGACCCTGACTGCTGGGACACTGTGTTCAATGTGTTGACTGCCTTGACCGCCTCCGGGTGCTTGGCACCGGCTTTGCCCTGCTTGCTTGCCCCGGCCTGCCGCCCGCCTCCACGAGCTCCCGCTGCCTTTCTGCCGAATCCTTGCCCGCTTATCACCGGCTCGGGCGGCGAGAGAAATTCCGTCAGCACCTGCAAATGGGTTGTCGCGCTGTTCAGCCCATAGGCTTCCAGCGCCGGAGGCTGTTCCTGCAAAATCACGTCCTGTTCAAAGCTGGCCTTGGTGTAGGTGTAAAGTACGTCGGCCTTGAAGTCCGTGAAGGCATCCTCGTAAAGCACCTGGTTGCCCTGCACTTTCCCAATGCTGTCTTTCATCTCCGCGATCAGCACGCTCTGACCGCTGGATGTGTCAAAATAACTCAAGCCCAGAATGTGGCTTCGCAACTGTTTTCCGTCCGGAGTCTGCATATCAATCGCCCCGGCCGTTTTCAAATTCGCCGCGAATTTAACCTGATGTTGCCCCTGCCGCGCCACCGCCCCGCCCCCAACCAGTTCAATCTCTTCCTTGCTCTCCAACCAATTCCCACTTTTATCCTGATAGTTCAGTCCGGTCGCCAGTTCGGTGTATTGATGAATGTGTGGAATTTGTCGGCCATCGGGTCTGGTTTCGTAAACAGTCTTCTGCCAAACTTGATGATTCGCGCCGCGTTCCACCACCGCATACGGCGTGTCTTGGAGTGTGGGTCGGCCGGTGGTGGCGCCAGCAATTGGCAACGACGAAGAAGCGGTTTGACCGTTCGCCCAATGCGTTGAAACACACAACGCCACAAGAATTGTAAAAATTGTTTTCATAGAATCGAAAAGGTGAAGCGGAAAAGCACGCACGATCCCTGTCCGTGCAGTGGATGAAACTTGCCCTGCGGAAACTCGAACAACCCCGACTAACCGATGCGCTTTCATTTTCCCAAACCCAATTTGAACTCCCAACCGCCCCATGAAGCCAGCACGTCAGCAATACGGAACACTTTGATCTTCGGTCAGTTTCTATCACAGCCACCCATCGTTGCAAGCTATTTCATAAAAATTTATTCACAACATTGGTAACATTTTTAACTGGCTGCAAGATGTTGCCAACCATTTCATGGCATCCTGAACGGTTGGTGTCTCGTTCAAACGTCGCGGAGGAAACAAAACGGTAACTATGAGTTCCTTGTAAACATGTCAGATAATCAAGCGGATGGTTCAATGCGCCCAATGCCGGCATCAAACCCCAAAATGTCTGCCAATACCTTTAACTGCCGATTGTCGGGCTGTGTGGTGCCGTCCTCCCATAAACGAATCAAAGCAGTGGCTACTCCCATTTTCGTCGCCAAGTGGCAGGGCGAGAGGTTTTTCTCCATCCGTTTGACTTGAATCCAGTCTCCAAGCGTCTGTATGCTCGTTGGCAGTGGTTTAGATCGTTGCTGTTTTCTCGATTTTTGGGCGTAATTTATGCGAATTTGCCGTTGTGCAATACCCAGCAGGGCTACTCTCCTGTTCGGCGAGGGGAGGGAGGAAATTATTTTCTCACGGCCCAAGCAGCGCGCTAGAAGCGACCGGGGGAATTGTTTGGTGCGTCCAGTTGAACGGCAGCGCAGGCCGGTGACTTGGTTTTATTTGCTCGCTGCAAAAAGTCTGTCCATGACTTCCAGGTTGCGTTGTGTTTCAACGAGACTGAAATGTGGCGCACGATTGCTTAAAACGGCGTCAGCGAAATCCTCGACTTCAAATCGGTAGCGGTCGCTCTGCTCAACCGGAATTTCACGGCGTTCCTCGCCGACTGTCAGCGTCAGCGCGCCGGCGTTGTCGAAAAACGTGTCGGGAATTTCGAGCGCGCCTTTCGCTCCGATAATTTCCGAAAATATGCGCTTCTGTGCGTTGAACCCACAGTTTAGCGACGCCATCAGTCCCGAAGGATATTTCATGAGCGCGGAAAAAATCATGTCAACGCCGTTTGTCCGCACACATTCGACGGAAATGGATTCCGGCAACGAACGGCCTGCCTGGCCCGCGATTTCATCCGCCACCATCCCGACGAAATTGACCGGATAGCAACCCACGTCGTAAAGCGCGCCACCGCCGAGTTCGGGTTTGAATTTGATGGAAGCGGGATTGGCCAACAGAAACCGAAAAGTCGATCCGACAAATTTGATTTCTCCCAGGACACCACTTTTCAAGACATCCAGCACTTTGCGGGTGCGGTCGGTGTAGCGATACATGAACGCCTCCATCAACGTGACTTTGTTTGCGGCGCAGGCGGCGATCATTTCACGGCACTCCGCCGCGTTCAGCGCAATGGGTTTCTCGCAAAGGACGTGTTTCCCCTTTTCCGCGGCCTTGATTGTCCATTCACGATGCAGCGAATTGGGGAGCGGAATATAGACGGCATCCACTTCCGGGTCGCGCAGGAGTTCGTCGTAACCGCGATAAGTTTTCGGCACGTTGAAACGCGCGCGGCACCCGGCCAGTTTGGATTCTTCGCGCGACGCGATTGCGTAGAACTCCGAATTGGACGAGCGCTGCATCGCCGGAATGAGATTCTCCCGCGCGATACGCGCATAACCAAGGACACCCCAGCGAATTTTTTGGTTTTGAGCCATCATGAAATTTTATTGCTGACGCAAGGCCATGACCAGATTTCGACGGATTTCCTCGCGGTTGGCCGCGTCGTAATATTCCACCGGGTTATAGTCATCGGTCAGCACCAGACCGTGGGACGGTTCGGTTTTCAGAATGGTCGCGCAGGCGTCTTGCACTTGCTGGCGACAAGCCTCATGCACTTCTGAAAAGTCGGGCGAGTTTCGCAATTCCATTTCCGGCTGGTCGGAGGCGACGAAAAACATGTTGTCTTTGTCCGCGTGGTGGATGCGCACGCTGTGAAACACGGCCTGCAATGTTTTGTCCAGCGACGCCGCAAGAAAATCTTTGCCCGGCCCCGTCTCGCCGAAAGTGTTGATGACCAGCACGCCGCCTGGTTTGAGAATGCGCCGCATCGCGGCGAACGCTTCGCGTGACATCAGATGCGAGGGTGAAGAATCGCCGAGGAAAGCGTCGAGAATGATGGCGTCGTAGCGTTGGACGGAGCGGTTCACAAAATGCCGGCCGTCGTCAATGGTAAGATTGAATCTCGCCGGTTCGAGGTTGAAAAATCGTTCTGCGAGCAGCACGACGGCGGGATTGATTTCCACCACGTCCACCCGCGCGCCCTCCCGCGCGAATTTCATCGGCACAATGCCCACGCCGAGGCCGATGCAAAGCACGTCCTCGATGTTCGTCGTGTAGCCGCGCGCAAGGCCGTGCAACAGGTAAGTGAACGAGGACACGGCTTTCTTCACGCGGGGATCGTAGTCGTTCTGGTCAAGGCCGTCGTTCAGATAATAACGGCGCGCGCCATCATCCGTGTCAATCACCTGTAACCGGCCAAAATTTGAATTCGCGCGGTAAACTTCGTGCCAGGCGTTGCCCTTGCTGGCTCGCTGCCGGTCCTTGGCCGCGCCAATTCCGCCCAGCAACAGGGCAAAAATAATTCCAGCCACGACTGGTGTGGCGGAACTCCGCTTCCGTCCCCAGCCAAAGAAGTAACCCGCAGCCACGGCCAGCAGCGCGCCGGAAGTCACATACATGGTGATTGAGTTTGGCAGAAACGGAATTAACACGTAGCCGATGAGCACCGTGCCCGCGAAGCTGCCGAGCGTGCTGATGGCCGTGAGTCGTCCGACGTTTCCGCCCACGCCAGTGACAGCAACAGTCAACACGCGGATAAAAAATGGTCCGACCATTGCGAGCAACGCCAGCGGCACAAAGAACAGAAATGTCGAGGCCAGCAACGAGCCAACTGCGAGGTTGAAGTCGAGGCACCACCAGGCGGCTGGTTCCACGACCAGCACGGTGAGGCCGAGATAAACAGCCGCAACCAGAATCGCCCCATACAGGCCGCTCAATTGCGGCGAACGATCCACGAGCCGGCCACCGGCGTAGTAGCCGATTGCCAGCGCGACGAGTGTGACCGCTATTTGCGCCGTCCAGACAAAGTGCGACGTGCCGAAATACGGCGCGAGCATTTTTGCGCCGAGGATTTCGACGATCATGATGGCCGCGCCTGTCGTCGCCGCCGTGAAGTAAAGATACCGGCGCAATCCCGCGGGGAGCGGTGTGGCGCTGGCGGGCGCTTTAAGTTTCGCTTTCAAGTTGGACTGATGAACTTGCCGGAATACCCGGTGAATTCTTCATGGCCCAAGCAACACACGGTAGAATCGGGCCGACACATTATTAGTGTCAGTCCAGTCAAATGGCAATGCCGGCGAATTGCTCACCACAAGAGCCGCCCAATTCACAAGATTGCCCGCGCCTTGGATGGAATAGTCCGGCCCGGTGACATTCAATTTCCAGAAGCCGTTGGTCAGACGGGCGATCCCAAGCACGGGTTTCGCCAGTGGATTCACCACGATTGAAAAACTTTGCGTCGCGCTCAACGGCGGCGTGCCGCTGTCGGTCACTTTCAGAGTTGTGAGATTGGTCGTGTTCGCCTGCGCGACGGCGGGACGCCATATGAAAATCCCGCCGCTCGCGTTCAATGCCGCGCTCCTCGTCAACGTCCACCGTGCCGGGCTGCCACGGCGCGTTGATCTGATCCATGCCGATGTCGTGAATCCAGTTGGCCGGGCTGGGCCGATGCACGATCACGCGATCGCCGACGTTCAACACGCCCGCGCCATCCACCGTGAAACTGCGCGCGCCGACCGGCACATAATTATCCACGATGTTGTTCGACGTGCCGTTGACCGCGATGGGACTATACGAACCGCTGACAATCACCAGACCTTGAAGCTGGTTTTGGCCGGTGGATGGCCCTTTGGTGCTGGTCGAGTAAAGCACCGTGCCGTTCGTGCCGTTGCCGGCGCCGCGCATCACGATGCCGCCGGCGTTGATGCTGACGGAATCGGAAATCGGATACACGCCGGCGGTGAGCAGCAAAGCGCCGCGAAAGCCGTTCGCGTCGGGTGTCATCGCCGTGATCTGGTCGAGGGCGTTCTGGATGTTCGCCTGATTGTCGCGGAAACAGGCGAGATGGCCAGCACCACCGGCACGTTCGGCAGCGGCACGGTGCCGCCCATGTAACCAACGCCCGAAGAATCTACAATGTGATTGTCCTGCGCGTCGGGCTGATGAATCAATCGCCCGCTGGAGCCGGGATAGACCCAAACACTCAAGTTGGTTGAAGCGAACGCGGCCGACGCCAGGAGACATAAAAATGGGACAAGAGCCAAAGCGCGGCGCCGCCCCAAGAGCATCATCGGGCGTTTGCGGCCAACTGACACCATCCGGCTTTGTTCATCGAAACCGGTCGCCGTTGTCAGGATATATTGTGACACTTTCATGCTGGAGCTGCTAATTATGAGCGACTAATGAAAAAACCCGCCGCGTCCTAACCACGCGGCGGGTTGTCAATTGTTATGTCAGCTTAATACTTCAGGATATAGAAGTTTTGCGGGGCGTTTGGATCCACCGTGTTGGTGGCGTTGAAATTGCCCTCTCCATGAAACGTATTGGTCAAAATCGGCGTCCACTGACTCAATGGCAACGTCACGTTTGTGCTGTTTAATACGTAATATGTTGCACTTGCCGAACCATTCGTCCCCCTGATGACCAGACTTGTTCCTGACAGGCTGATGAGGGTAATGACCGGTTGTGGCGGCGGGCCTGTAAACACTCCGGCGGTTATCCTTCCGTCCGTCGCCAAGGTGTTTGTCCACGTCAACCCGGTCGCCGACGGCAGAGTCACGCCGCCGCTGAATGTTCCGGAATAACCGTTCGTCGCCACAAATAGCTGGAAGCTCTGGCCGTTTGTGATCGAGCTGGAAAAGTTGGTCACAACCAAAGTGCCGCCGTAAGTGATGGCCGCCGCGCAAATCTGGTCGTTTCCGTTCGCCGCGCTAATTTTCATCACGGTCGCGCCTGACAACGTCGCGTTGCTGATTACGCTCAAAGTGCCGGTGTTGGTGCTTCCGCTTCCGCTTGGTGAAATGGTCGCCAACGCGCCGACGACCAGAAGGCCGTTGATTGTGGCC